>Ga0209426_1000183_pt1 | contig 92192 bp, 105 predicted proteins | sample Deesub1362B_J571_FD_187697 | JGI IMG/M metagenome (GOLD analysis project Ga0209426, IMG submission 187697) | Deep oceanic, basalt-hosted subsurface ecosystem from Juan de Fuca Ridge flank, Pacific Ocean, CORK Borehole 1362B_J2.571 (SPAdes)... ... | reverse complement strand
GCCATGTGCATTATTCATCTTCCTCCTCTGCGTAAATATCTATGTCGATTGCAAAGTCTGGGCACATGTCCTGGCATAGCGAGCAAACCTTGCGCTTCAGATGCTTACTCACCTTGAGCTTTGTGCACCTCTCTGGATGGGCTACAATGGGCACAAAGTACCCCTTCTCGTTAGGCTCCTCTGCCGGCTCGAAAACCTTCATGGGGCAGAATTCTATACAGATATTGCATCCCTTGCAGTACTTCTCATTTATGGTTATTTTGCCCATGCTCACACCTGATACATCTCTATTACCACGTGGGAAGAGGTCTCTTCTACACCTTTGAGCCTGGAAGCGCCGTCAAGGAATTCGCGAAGCTTCGCCGCAGCTACGACAGCGATGACGTCGTACTCGCCAGCCACGCGGTATACGCGCTCCGCAGGCAGAGAGCGAAGCTTGCGGTACGCCTCGTCTCGGTAGCGGGGCTTTACCCTGAGGAGCACAAAGGCTTCCTCGCCAAACTTGCCGATTTCAGCCAAGGCTTTGTCGGTGAGGTCTATGAAACCTCTGCCCGTGCGTATTAAACCTCGCTCGCGAAGCTCGCGAAGGTGGGCGCTTAACGCCTGCCTACTTATGCCAAGCTCTGCCGCAAGCTCCGCCTGGGTTTTATGCGTTGAATGAACTTTGAGGCTGCGCGCACTCTCATAAAGTTTACGCAGCACCTGAAGCTGCTTCTCACTTGTCATGGCTTCACAACTTTACTTTTGTAAACGTTTGCTTGCTAATTGTAAAGCTTCGCAAGTGTAAATATTTTGGCAGTGTTCGGCTGGCGGTGAACAATTTCGCGGGGTTTATATAACCATAGGCACAAGGTAACATCGAGGTGTGGAGATATGAGAGTGAGGGTTGTCGTGCTCATCCTGCTGATACTTGCCGCAGGCTGCGCAGCAAAAGCACCAAAGCAGGATATGGCGGTTATGCCGGAGCCGGCGGTAGGCGGGGAGGTGGTGAGGGAAGAAGCGATGAAAAGCCGGGGGATAGGTTTCCCCGAATTTCAGACCACAGAGGCGGAGCCTACAGCCGAGCCTCAGATCGATAGGAAGGTTATAAAGACCGCGTATATTAAACTCGAGGTGAGCGATTTCGACGCTGCGGCCAGCGAAGTTGAAAGGCTCGCCTATGAAGCAGGGGGCTACATCTCTGAGTCCAATTCCTACGTCACGCCGAGCAACCACAGACGAGGCACTATAACAATTCGCGTTCCTGAGAGTAGCTTTGGAAGTATTATCCAGGAGATAAGAAAGCTGGGCAAAGTTGTGTCTTACTCTTCGTCGGGCAGAGACGTTACAGAGGAGTATATTGATTTAGAGGCGAGGCTGCGCAATCTTCGCAGGCAAGAAGAGCGCTTGCTTGAGATTCTGGACAGGGCGGAGAGCGTTGAGGATGTGCTTGAGGTGGAACGTGAGCTTGGGCGCGTGAGAGGCGAGATTGAGCGCCTCGAGGGAAGGCTACGCTACCTGAACAACCGCGTAGAATTCGCCACAATAACTGTGGAGCTTCTCGAGCCGGAGCCAATAGCTCAAAGTCTTGGCTTGAGAAGTGTGATAAGCGATGCTGTGAAGGGCCTTGTGACTGTTACCCGCGCGCTAATCGTGGCAATAGGTTATCTACTCCCCATCGCAGCAGTGGCAGCTGTGCTATTTGCTTTGCTCCGCCGGGTGAGGAAGAAAAGGTAGCGGTGATGCTCCTTGGATAAAGAGATACGTATGACCAGGCAGGTGTTCGAGGCGCTTGTGTCAGAGACGCGCATCGCCATATTAAAAAAGCTGGACCGCCGCGCCATGACGCTCAGCGAACTTGCGAGGGAGCTTGGCTTAGCCAAGTCGGCGGTACATGAGCACCTGGCGAAGCTTGCCGACGCTGGCTTAGTGGAAAAGCGCGACGCTGGAAGAAAGTGGGTGTACTACCACCTCACACCCAAAGCGAGGGGGATACTCCATCCGGAGGAGAGGCACCGTATTCTCGTGCTTCTCAGCTCCGCGCTGCTCGCGCTGCTCGGCGGGGTTTTCACGGGTTTAAAATACCTTCGCGTAGCGGGAGAGGTTGCAGAAAGCAGAGTGACGTTTGAAGCCGCGCCAAAAGCGATGGAAACACCAGTCGCTGAGGCAGTGAGGACGACCAAGCCCTACCTAGCTCTGAGCATAGCGCTTCTCGCAGCTTCTCTGCTTTTATTCTTCCTTGCCTACCGCGCGTGGAAGCGGGGCAAAAACTATTATAACCTTTCAGGAGAATCCTGAATGCATGCATGCGATTGAGCTCCGCGACGTGAAGAAGCGCTTCGGCGCACTGCAGGTGCTTCGTGGTGTCACTCTCAGCATAGAGAAGGGCGAAGCCTTCGCCTTGCTTGGTCCCAACGGTGCTGGAAAGACCACGCTTATAAGAATAGTGGCAACTTTGCTGAGGCAGGATGAGGGTGAGGTGCGCGTCGCTGGCTACGACATTCGTGAGGAAGCGCGGGAGGTGAGGCGTAGAATAGGTGTGGTTTCCCACAACCCTTTTCTCTATGAGGAGCTAACAGCTAGGGAGAATCTGGAGTTCTATGCCCGCGCCTACGGGGTAGCACAGAGCCGTGTGGATGAAATGCTGGAGAGGGTTAACCTGGCTGAGCGCGAAGACGACCTGGTGGCGACGTTCTCGCGGGGAATGAAGCAGCGCCTGAGCATAGCCCGTGCCTTACTTCACTCGCCTGAGGTGCTCCTTTTAGACGAGCCCACCACAGGCTTGGACTTAAAAGGCAGACAGGACTTCTATACCCTGCTTGAAGAGCTTCTTGGCGAGGGAGCTACTCTGCTCATGACCACCCACCACATGGACGAGGCTGAGAGGCTCTGCTCCCGCGGAGCGGTGCTTCACTCTGGCAGGGTAGTGGCACAGGGTGCGCTGGATGAACTCAAGGAAAGTGTGGAAAGCCTGGAGGAGGCGTACCTGCGCATCACGGGTGAGGGAAATGGGGCTTAAAGCTGTGTTCAACCTGGCGAGCAAGGATATACGGGCAGAGCTCAGGACAAAGCACACCATAAACTTCATGCTCCTCTTTTCAGGCTTGGCGGTAATCTTCTTCTCCCGCATAGCTGGCAACTACGTGGCTGCGGCACCTGAGATGGGCGCAGGCTTGCTATGGCTGGTTTTCCTCTTCACCGGCATGCTGGGCCTGGGCAGGGCTTTCGTCAAGGAGAAGGAGCTGGGCACTTTCGACGGGCTGAAGCTCACGCCCATGAGCAGCGAGGAGATTCTCGCGGGCAAGGCGATATACAACCTCGCGCTGATGCTGGGGATACAGAGCATAATCTTCCCCCTATTTATCATCTTCTTCGACTTTCCCATCCAGGGAAGCGTTGCCTTGGCGTTTGGTGTGCTCACCCTGGGCAACCTGAGCTTCGTCATCGTTAGCTCGGCGCTCTCAACGCTGGTGCTCAACGCCAGAGCGCGAGAGCTTCTCCTTCCGGTGATTCTCCTACCTGTACTGTTCCCGGTGATCGTAACCTCGGTCTCTGCACTGAACCGCGTGCTCGTCGGTGGTGAAGGATTTTTAAATATTCTTGGAGAGATTAAAATTATTTTAGCTTATGCTGTGGTGATGAGTGTAATAGCTGCGCTAACCTTCGATTTCGCCTTAGAGGAATAGATATGAGGAAGATTTATTTCAGCTTGGCAATCGCCTGGGTGCTGTTCATCTACGGCTCCTACAATGCACTGCTGGTTTTCCCGCCTATATCCTCGCCTGCCAACCCGCCCATGGAGGAGCTCTATCGCAATGTTTTCTTCCACGTACCAATAAACGCCAGCGCCTTTCTTGGCTTCACCATAACCCTTGGGGCGAGTATCCTCTATCTGCGAACGCGCAAGCTCAGCTACGACTTGGTTGCCAGCAAAGCTGCGAAGATTGCGGTGCTCTTCACCACCTTCACCCTGCTTACCGGCATGGTGTGGGCAAAGCCAGCGTGGGGGACCTACTGGAACTGGGACCCCCGGGAGACGACGGCTCTAATAATGTGGTTCGTGTACCTGGGCTACTTTGCACTCCGCGAGGCTATGCCAGCTGGAGAGCCAAGAGCAAGGGCAAGCGCAGTGCTGGGCATCTTCGGCTACGCCTCGGGTATATTCACCCTGCTATCAACGCGGATATTCCCCTCGCTTCACCCCCCAACGCTGGGGCTGGAGCTGGAGCCAAAGATGGGCATGACGCTTGGCTTAATGATAACAGCCGCTATAATAATATTCCTCAACCTCGTTTATCTGGAAATAAGGCTGGAAAGGCTAAAAGAAAAAGTTACTAGGGGGTAGATTATGGAGAACTATCAGAGCATATTCTTCGTTGCAACCTCGCTGTGGGCGGCGCTGGTGGTTTACCTCGCGTACCTTCACAGGCGAATTGGAGATTTGGAAAAAAGAATAAATAGGTTAAAATCGAGGTAAGAAGGTATGGATAAGAAGACCGCAAAGAATCTCAAGTACCTTGTGGGTGTTGCGGTAGTTCTGGTTTTTGTTGGAATAGCCTTCAGCACGACTTCGAGCGAGAGCTTTGTCAACCCCTACAAGAGTGTGAGCGAGGTTGTTAATAACGCCCAGAGCTATCAGGGCAAGCAGGTCCAGGTTCAGGGTTATGTGGTTGAAGGCACAGTAAGCTGGGTGCCCAAGAATCTGAACTTCACACTCACCGACGGCAAGGCGAGCATAAAGGTGGCCTACTATGGGGTTATACCCGCAACCTTCCCGCTGGATAAAGAGCTTGATCCCAACTCGCAGATAGACGTCGTTGCCATAGGTACGCTTCGCGGGGATACGGTCATAGCTAACAAGCTGCTTGTAAAGTGTCCCTCAAAGTATGAGGCAAAGGTAAGTGCAGAGTGAAGCTCATGAGGTGGCTTCTTGTATTTTTGGTTGTTGCATTAGCGCTGAGCGCAGGCTGCGTAGGCGAGAAGCAGCCGCAGAGCACAGCGCCAAGCCCCTTCCAGCCAGAGGTTGCACCTCAGCAGTTCAGCTACATCCCTCTAAGCCAGGTTCCTCGAGCCTCGCCGCCACCGGAGTTTGAACCTGTGTTTGTGGAAAACCTCTCTGGCCTAATCGCCCTGCCTCAGGCGGCGATAACCATGCCCAACGACGTATCTAACTTCGCCCCAGACGTTGCGAACCGCATCCTTGACAAGATTCAGAATAAATTCGGAGCGGTGTATATAGAGGGGGAGGAGACCAGCGTGGTGGTGAGTTTTGAGGCTTACCTGTTCCCAGACCCTAGCTATGCGAGGCAGGCGCTTGAGGTTTACAAAACGAACTGGAACAAGCTCAGGTTCAACGCCTCTGGTAAGGAGATGTGGATATGGGAAGGTTATCTCGAACAGGTAACCCCGCCTGGCTGGGCGGTGAAGGGTTCGCACATCTTCTGGGACACCACCTTTAACGAGGCGTCACTTAGCGGAGGCGACGCAATAGTCGCGAATATTGCAGACGACCTGTACTGCTACCACGGCGAAGCTGCGCTTGGCAACTACTTTGTTATGGTGGATGTGCACCTGCCTAAAGATCGAGTGGTGGAGGAGGGACAGGAGATATTCAGGGAGTACCTTGAGAAGGTGGCGGTTAATATATCCGCCGCTGAGGAACCTGTGGTTGAGGAGCCTCCGGCTACGGTTAATGCATCCCCCGGCGTAGAGGACAGGATAGCGCAGCTGGAAGCCAAAAAAGCTGAGATAACCCAAGCATATCTGGAAAATAAAATAAGCCTGGAGCTTTATAACTACACACTTCAAAAGATAGAAGAAGAGCTTAGGAGAATAAGAAACAGGAGTGCGTCGCCATGAGCTTTTCCTGGAATGTTGGCAATTTCATGCTTCTCATAGCTTTCGTTGCAAGCGCGGTAGTGCTGATAGCGGTAACCCTTCAGGAGCGCGGTTATCGCGTCCCCTTCGCCTCGAGGCTTAAAATTTTTCCCTGGATAACCATGGGGATGCTCGCAGCAGCTACGCTTTACCTCACCTACCTCTTTTTGAAGTCTGACTTCACGTACATGTACGTGTGGAGCTATAGCTCTAGAGCATTGCCATGGTACTACAAGGCTTCTGCGGTGTGGGCAGGGCAGGAGGGCACCTTCCTGCTGTGGGCGCTTATTATCTATGCCTCGGCGCTCTGGGCGAGTGAGAGGCTGGGCTTCGAGGACTACCTTTCAAGGAGGGTCCACCTAGTAACTCACCTGATTGGGCTATTCTTCCTGACAATGACTCTGCTTGTCTCGCCCTTCCGCAAGATATACGACCTCTATCCTGACCTGCCTAAAGATTTTATTCCTCCTGATGGTAATGGATTGAACCCACTGCTCCAGGACCCGTGGATGGCTGCCCACCCCCCGGTTATCTTCATCGCCTACGGCGCTGTTACCATACCCTTTGCCGCTGCCCTTGCCCATCTCTGGCGCAGGGATGAGCGCTGGCTCAGCATCTCCAAACCCTGGGCTAGGCTCTCTTGGCTCTTCCTTACCCTCGGCATAGCACTGGGCGGCTTCTGGAGCTACAAGGTTCTGGGCTGGGGTGGCTTTTGGGCCTGGGACCCTGTAGAGACTTCCTCCCTTATACCCTGGTTTACGGTCACCGCTCTGCTTCATGCAACTGTGCAGAACTTGAGGAAGCGCGAATTTCCGCTCCTCACCCCGCTGCTGGCGGTTTTGTCCTTCTTCCTCGTGGCCTATGCTACCTTCATAACGCGCTCAGGCTTGTGGGAATCTGTGCATGCCTTTGGGGAAACCACAACGGGACCCTACCTGGCTCTTCTTCTCGTGAACATCCCGATAATTCCCGCGATACTCGTGGCTGACTACCTGATAAGGAAGAAGCGGGAGGTCAGCGCTGAGGCAAAGGCGCTCTCTGTAGCCTTTCTCCTCGCTCAGGGCATAATGGTGGTTTATAAAGCTGTGACCCAAGGCAGCCAGCTCCCGAGTTTTGAGGAGGTACTTGTAATTTTTGGTTTGACCGGTGCTCTCTTCCCCCTCCTTAGGAGGCGCTTCTCAGAAGATGGAGAAAAGATTGAGGAGACCCCTACCTCGGAGAGTGTGCAGCTCTTCACTCGCACAAACCTCTTTTACCTCGCTATTATCTCACTGCTCATTCTTGGCTTTGTATCCTTCTGGGGACTGAGCTACCCCTTTTTGATGCAGGCGCTCAAGGATGTGAAGATTAAGGTAGAGATAGATTTCTTTAACACCTGGAGCTATCCCTTTACCATCCTCCTTCTCGTCACCATTGCGCTGTGCATGGGCTATGGCTTAATGCGTAAGCGCAGCCTTCTCCTCGGCACAGTTGCGATTCTCGCAATGGGTGCGATCTCTGCCTTAAAGGGCGTGACTGGTAAGCCCATGGTGGACTTCATTCTTCCTGTGCTGGGCTATGCCTTTGCAATATCTGTGTGGCGCACCACACAGCTCGCCACAAGCAGAGCTAAGCCCATGCCAAAAGCCAAGCTGGTGGGCTTCTATCTCATTCATGCAGGCGTTGCCATGATAATCTTTGGGGCGATTTTCAGCACAAGCTTCAGCTCACAGCGCGATGTGGTGTTCCAATTCATACCCAACCAGGGTATAGTGAGCGAGCGCAAGGATGTGGGCGCAGGCTACGCGGTTGAGGTTGCAGGGATAAACGTGTATGAGAACTACGAAGGATACTTAACCAGCGAGGTCTTGGTAAAGGTTTACAAGAACGGGCGTTACATCGGCGAAGGTGCGGCGAGTACAATAAACAACCTGAAATTCGGAAGGGTTACGAAGGTGTACATCAACCGCAATCTAGATGCTGACGTCTACGTCATATTTCAGGGCATAGGCGGACATTCAGAGGGGAAAATAGAAATCCCGCTTACGGTGAAGATTGAGCCCCTTGTGAACATCCTCTGGCTGGGGATAGCGCTTATTTCAATAGGCATACTCCCAGGCATGATTATCGACGGCTTCTCAGTACCCTGGGCAAGGCGGGAGGAAGAGGAGGAAGAAGAGGAAGATGAAGAGGAGGAGAGGAAGCGCCTTATAGCGGAGATAAAGAAGATAAAACCAGACTGGCAGGATAAGGGCTACACCGTGGAGCAGCTCCGAGATATTCTGGCGCTGCTCAGGGAGGAGTAGGGGGTTTTAATATCCTTTATGGAGGGCACAAATACTTTTCTAACTAAAAGTTAGGAAAGTGTACAAGAATGAAGTTTGCGGAAAGGCTTGAGAAGTGCGAGAACATCGCGGACATATTCGAGCTGGTGAAAGAAGCTGTTCTGAAGCACCTGGGCACAAGCAGAGCAGGCTTAACCTTGGTGCTTGCAGAGCTTGGAAGCAGCGACTATGGCTTTGTGGGTGCCTACTACCCGGTTGGCTCCAATACGATTGTGATGAACAGGAGCGTGCTGCGCAGGCTTCGCAGAGAGGCACCTGAACTTTTCAAGGCTTACGTTTTCAATGTGCTGCTCCACGAGTATCTGCACGCTCTTGGCGTGCTGGACGAGGCTCAGACGCGGCTTCACACCTACAATATAACCCGCTCAGTTTTTGGCGAAGAGCACGCGGCAACGAAGCTTGCGCTAAAGATGGAAGAGTTAATCCCTCTCCTTAAAAATTTGGAGAGGCTTGGAAAAGTAGAGTACGTACCCGACTTCGACAGGTCGAGCACAGAATATATAATGTAGCTACCTGACCAGCTCCTGCCCCTTCTCAACGACAATGCCGCAGGGCATGGGGAGCTTCATTGCAGCGCGACGAAGCGCCTCCTTGGCGTCGTTGAAGTAGTTTGCATTGGTGCGCAGCGTTATTATGCGCTGCCCTTCCTTTACCACGGCAGCTAACCCTACTGGCTTGCCAAAGGCACGGCGCATGCCATCGCTCACTCTGTCGGCACCAGCACCGGTTGCCATCTTGTTCTCCCTGAGCACCACGTGGGGGTAAATCCTGAACTTCATGTAGAAGCCGCTCTTACCGGCGCGCTTTGTTATGTACCTGTTGGCTGCGATGCGGCTCGCCTCCAGCGCGTTGTGGGTGATCTGCGCAGCCTCCTTGGCAACCAGTGAAAGCTGAACCTCGAAGCGGTCAGGGTTGCTCACATCCCCCATGTCGAAGATGGTAATCTTGGGGTTGGGTATGCTATCTATGTACTCCTTTCGTGTATAAAGCCTCTTCTTGGGTATGCGGTATATCTTGCCTGGCTTTAGCTTTGCCATCGCTGTGCCTCCAGATAAAAAGACACTCCCTACATGCACCTTCCCATAGTAAAAGAATTATAAAACCAGGCCAGGGGAGGGGGGTGTCCCCCTCCCCTTAGGTTAACCCCTCCCCCTAGGGATATGCGGGAGAAAACACTAAGGAAACATGGCGGTATTGAAGCGAAGCGAGTTGCCCGAACGAAGTGAGGGTGACGAGGGAAAAACCCGAAGGGTTTTGACCGAAATACCGCAATCTGATGATCAAACTTTCTGAAGCTTCCGCAGCCACAGTTGGTTGCATCCACATAATGTGGTATCCTTCGATACCACATTTTAGACTGTGAGACATAGCGGTATTGAGCATTAGCGAAATACCGCAATCTGATGATGCAACTGTCTGCAGTTGCCGAAGTTAAGTATTTATAGCGCCTGTGGGAGATTAATTTTTTGCAGGAGGTGAATGCTTTGCCCGAGAGCTTTGTGGATAGAGAGCTTGAGATGATTGCCGAGAACCTGAAGGTTTTTGTTGGCAAGGACAAGGAAACCAAAGAGATGCTTAAAACGATGGGCTTAACCATCGAGGATGTGCCCGAAGTAGCGAGAGAGAAGGTTGCGCAGATAGAGAGTGTGCTTAAAGATAGTAGCAAGAAGCCTGAGGAGAGGATAAACCAGGCTGAAGCCCTGCTCGCTGAGCTTCAGGTGCTTGAGGAGCTGCCTGCGGTGATAAAGAAGCTTATTGTTGAAGAGGCGATGCGCAGGCTGAGCGTGGTTAGGTACAACCTGGACTGGGTGGAGAGGCAGGCGAAGAGTATCGAAGCTGCGAAGCGGATCTCTTACTCCCTTGACCTCTTCCTTAACCCGGATGACAAGGAGGTAAAGAAGAAGCTTCGCCAAATAGGCATCCAAGAAGTGCCAGAGTTTATCCGCGACGTAGCTAAGCGCGCAAAGGAGGTGCTGGAGGATAGAAAGCTCGACGCGCGAGAGCGTGCCCTGCGTGCGGCGGATATACTGATGGAGCCGCTGCAACCCGCGCTTTACGGCAAGCGCGATGATATGGAAAAGCTTCAGCACGAGATAAAGTGCGTGCTGTGGGAAATCGCCAACGACTTCGTGATGGAGGCGCAGCTGGCGAAGTGATTACTTCAGCACCGCATCACCGCGAAATCCGCGCTCCCTCAACTCTTTTATATATTTTAATTCTTCGTAAAACTCCAGGGTTTTCCTGGCTAAGGCTATCTTCTCCTGCGCTGCCTTCAGCGCACTTGAAACACGGGGCTGGGATATTCCGAGAGCCTTGGCGATTTCCTCCTGGGTGTAGCCCATGGCAGCGTAGCGCAGCACCTGCGCCTGCCTTTCGGTGAGTATGCCTACTCCTTCCATGCTATCACCATAATAGATAATTATTATATCCGGGGCGAGTATATATTCTTTTCTCATCCCGACGAAGGCAAATATTTATATATCAGGAGGTGCATATAATGGTCAGCGGCATTCTTGCTGCAATACATATAATAAAAAACTGTTATGTGAGGTGAAGTGAATGGGAATGAATCCGCTTGAGGCTCCGTGGTTAAGCTCTAGGAAGTTCCCCGGAAAGTTTGAGGAGGAGCTTACCGACGACGATATCCGCGAGTGGGAGGAGAAGGAGAGGCAGGGTCTGATCGTTGATGACGTGCCTGGCGGCACAGACGTGAGCATACCAATACGCGTTGACTACATGAACGGCGACTATCACCGCGCCTATGAGATTCTCCAGAAGAACAAGATACCCATAAAGTACAAGACGGTGATGACCGTCCCGCCCTTCCACGCCACCATCCACGTGTTCCCGCCAGATGGCGTTAAGGCGATGAAGCTCCTGCGCAAAGCAGGAATAACAATGTACAAGGTGAAGCCCGTCTTCTAAGGGCTCAACTCTTTTCCTTTTTCGATTTTTTATTGTGCTGATTTTGTGGTTGTAACTTTTTTATTCTACCTCTGTGAACATAACCACATGGACATTGATCTCCCCCAAGGGTGGGAGGAAGCGGCGAGGTGCATAGCTGAGGAGAAGCCGCGCAGGATTCTTGTTCTCGGCGATGTAGACGTGGGCAAGAGCACCTTCATCAATTACCTGCTCAGGACGTTGCTTGGGGAAGGGTTAACCTGCTCACTAATCGATGCGGATATTGGGCAGAAGGATTTAGGTCCGCCGGCGACGGTTACACTAGGCGAATTTCAGTACCTTTACGAGCTTCGCTTGGGGAAGGTTAGGGCGATGTACTTCGTGGGCTCAACCTCGCCGCGAGGGCATCTCCTGCCCCTTCTGGTGGGCACAAAGCTTCTTGCCGACAAAGCCCAGGGCACAGTTGCTGTGGTAAACACCACGGGCTTTGTGAAGAACGCGGGCTTCGCTTTGAAGGGCTTCAAGATAGAGCTGCTCAAGCCTGAGCTTCTAATCGCACTGCAGCGCGATGCGGAGCTTGAGCCACTGCTGCGGAGCTATGCACATGTGCACTGCCTTAGGCTTCCGGTCTCTGCTATGGCTAAGTCCAAGAGCTTTGAGGAGCGCCGTGCGCTTCGCAGAGAGGCGTTTCGCAGGTACTTCAGCTCCGCGGTGGAGCGAAGGCTTGAGGTTGAGGCTGTGAGATTCCAGAGGGTGAGCGCACACAACGAGGAGGGTGAGGTGGAGGATGCTATTGGAAGGCTAAAGCATAACCTGCTCATAGGGCTTGCGAATGAGGAGGGCGAGGTTCTTGGCTTGGGGATAGTGAAGGGGTTCGACGGCAGAACGCTGAGCATAATAACACCGGTGAAGGATGAGATTGCGGTAGTGCAACTTGGCAGCATGCTGGTGCGCGAAAATGGCGAGGAGCTTGGTTTTGTGAGGAGGTGAGGTTACTGGATAATAGGAGCTCTGCCAGGCGGGTGCCATACTACCGCTGCGGAATTAAGCAGGCTAAAGCGTACATGGCGCGAAGGGTTGTGCTGGGATTCAACGTCAACGTCGATGCCGTAAAGCTTGCAAAGCCGGGTGAACTAGACGCCCTTGAGCTACCAGACGAGCTTAGCTCGCTAAGAGAGTGCGCTGCCACGGGAGAGCAGCGCGAGGTTGTGGTGGGCAGAAGCACATTGGATTTCCTTCTTGAGAATCTGGGCTACGACTACCTCGCCATAGGCGGGCAGGGCGGACAGGCTGCGTTAGCTGCCTCTCGCCTGGGCGTGGAGAGCTACCTGCACTTAGCCAAGAGGTGCAGGCTGATAGGTGAGCTTCTGGATGAGCGTGTTTTTGTACCAGGCGAAGATGGCTTCGTTCCTGCGAAGGAGCTTACCGAAGAGTGTACGCCAGCGATGCACTATGTGATTGAGTTCAAAAAGGGCGATGTGCACTTTGGCAGCGCTGTGCCGGAGGCAACGCGCTTTATTGCCTCCTACGACCCACCCGTGGCTGAGCTGAGCATAGACGATGCCTTTGTAGAGCTTATCAGAGAGGAGATTAGAGGCATACCCAAGGGCGTGATTTCAGGCTTCCATTTAACCAGCCCAGAGAACGCCGGGAGAATAAGAGAGGTGGAGAAGATTATAGAGGAGTGGAAGGAGCTCAACCCTGAACTCTTCCTTCACCTTGAGATGGCGCAGTACCACAGCGAACGCGTTCTGCTAGAGGTGAGGCGGCGCCTTTTCCCGATAGTGGACAGCGTGGGCTTCGACGAGGCAGAGCTATGCCAGCTCACCGGTGAGGACGAGCTCATCCCGGCGCTTGAGGAGGTTTCCAGCTATGCTGAGCGGGCGGTGCTTCACACCTCCCACTACTCCCTTTGTCTGAGCGACGACTACCCCAAGCAGGTTAAAGCAGCACTGCAGTTTGGCTCTCTGCTCGCTGCCTTCAGAGCAAAGCACGGCAGAGTGCCGAGCATGGCAGAGCTTGAGCGTTTTTCTCCGCCAAAGCCGTGCCGCGCTGGAATAGTGGCAAGGAGAGAGCTTCTCAAGCACAGCTTTGAGAAAGGCTTAGTGGTGGTGCCAGCGTTGTACGTGGAGAAGCCAAAAGCAACAGTAGGGCTGGGAGACACCTTTGCCCTGGGATTTACGCTGATTGTTTGAGCCTTGAAAAATAAAAAAGAAAAAGAGGAACTCACGCAATTGTCCTGTTCTTTCTCCTCTGCACAGCGAAGTACACCGCTATGAAGGCGTAGACCATGTGGAACAGGTATGTGAATGGGAACACTGCAAAGATTGTCAAACCAAGCGCTGCGTGGTAGTACACTATTCCCGGCACCAGCTCCAGTCTCGCAAGGATCTCTGTCCAAATAATGGAGAAGACCAGCAGGGTAACGAAGAGATGCTCCCAGGAGAAGTGTCCGGGCGTGCGTATGCCTCGTGCTGCTGGGTCAAGGTCGTCCATCACCGCGCCGCTCTTCTTGCGAAGGATGGTGATGAGCAGGTTGGTGTTGCCATAGAGACCGAAGAGTACTGCTACCCAGGTAACGGCGATGAAGATGCCCGCGAGCCTTCCGAAGAGGTAGGGCGCCTGCAGGTGCTCTGCGTTGCCGAAGACTATCGCAAGTAAATTAGCAGGCGAGTAGTTGTAAGACTCTGGTATGCCAAGAGCCACGTCAGGCACTGGAGAGCCGCTGAGTATCCTCACCGCTAAGATGAGCGCAGACAGAGCGTAGCCCGAGAGGATGGTGATTATCGCCACGTGGTAGAACATGTAGCCCCTTGCCCACGTGCGGTTCGCTTTGAGGTAGAAGTGGGTTATTGGTCCAAAGAGTACCTTCTTTATCGCCTCAAAGGTAGGCATGGGCTCTGGTGCATCTAAGGCTGTGGGTGTTCTCCCACGGGGCTTGCGGTTGGTTATCGCCACCCTCACGAAGCGCCCAAGCTTGAGCGCCGTGCCCAGGAAAAACAGGGTAAAGGCGATGTAGGCGTAGACGTTGAGAAATCCTTCGATGCTCATCTCGCCTTAACCTCCTGCTTGAACTTCTTCTCAATCATCTGCTTGAGCTCCTGCATCTTCTCAAACGCATGCGGGTTATCGCGGAAGTAGCGCTGCACAATTTCATCGCCTTCCAGCCACTCCATGAGCTTCGGGAAGTCTGGGTTCTGCATCATCTGCGCCATTATGCCAGAGATGCTGTGCTTCATGAAGAACTCCTCGTCTCTGCCTTTGAGCTCAGCTGGCATTCGCATTCGATCTAGCTCGCCGCGCTTCTCAAGTGCCTTAACCATAGCCTCGTACACCACCTCGAACATCATCAGCGACATGCGCTTGTTCTCTGGCGCCAAGCCATAGACCTTGCAGGTGTCCTCGATGCTGAGCATGCACACAGCGCAGGGCGTGGTCACAAGTTCAGCGCCTGTGTTCTTTATCTGCTCCGCCTTTATCTTCGAAACCTTCCTGCGAAGCTCAGTGTTCTCGGGCAGGCGCATCGGTCCAGAGCCAGCGTTGCAGCAGTAGTTGTACTCTCTGTTGGGCGTCATCTCCACGAAATTCTCTGCGACGCTGCGCAGAAGCTCGCGCTCCATCTCGCCCATGCCAGCTAGGCGAGTGACGTAGCACGGGTCGTGCATTGTTATCTTCTGTTTAATCTTCTCAACCGGAAGCTTGCCAGACTTTATAAGCTCAAGCATCAGCGAGTCCACGCTTACAATCGGGAACTTGAAGGGTCTGCCCAGTGTTTCAGTCGCCTCGACGTAAAGCGTGCGCACGTCGCAGCCGCACTCCACGACGAGCACCTTCTGCACCCCGAGGCGCTCCGCCTCAGCCTCCCACTCAAGGAGCATCTGCTTGCTCAGCTCGTGGTGCACCACGATGTGGTCTATCTCTGTACCCGTGTCAATAACTCTTGGCGATACTGTGTAGCTCACTCCGGCGGCGTTCAGAATCTTGGGCAGCTTTATGCCGTAGTCAGGTATCTTTGTGTTGCCTGCAGCTGGGCACACGAAGAGGTACTCCGCGCCCTTAACTTCGACAGGAAGCTCTGTGCCGTCGGTGTACAGGAATAGGCCCACTCGCCCGAAGACCTGCTCTCTTGTTAAGCCAAAGGAGTGACGCAGGTTGCGGGTGTTCTCCACTATGGACTTAATCGTGGGGTTCTCCTCGCTCAAGCCAGCGTCGCTGTAGGCTGCTCTGGCTAAGCGAACTATTCGCCTAGTGCTCAGCCCCTGAGGACACGCGAGGGTGCAGCGCCCGCAGGCAGTGCACTTCCAGAAGTACTCCATGTTCTCTCTCAGGTCCTTCACTGTAGGCGTTTCCATTAAACCGAGGGCACCCTTTATCTTGCCCTCCAGCGTCATGTAGCGCTTGTAGATCTTTCGTATAAAGTCGGTCTTGTAGGTGGGATGCAGCTTTTCATCGCCAGTGGTGAGGTACCAGGCGCAGGCTTCGCCGCAGTTCTTGCAGCCTATGCATGCTTCTAGGTTCACTATATCCTCTGCTGTGAGGTTCCTCTTTAGTGAGTCCACAAAGAGCTGCATTTCGCGCTCCATATAGCACCTCCATCTTTTAATTTTTTTGTACATTACTTAAGGTAGTATTTAACATTTATAAACATTTATATGTGTTTTATATATATAGCGACTATGTTTCAAAAATTGATACATTCATCGAAACTCACATATCATGGACATTCATTTTAAAAACATGGTCAATGTTAGGTGCGCTGGATTTAAGCATGGAGACTCTTGAAAAGCTTGTAAAGCAGCTTGCGAGCCTATCCCCGGGCACCGAGGAGAAGCTAAGGATTATAGAGATGCTCGCAAGGCAGGGGGAGATGCCCTTCAGCAAGCTGAGAGAAGCCATGCCTGAGCTCAACAGGTCCACACTGTACAACTACCTAGACGACCTAGTTAAGGGAGGGCTTCTCAAGAAGCGTATTGTTCATGAGCCCGGAAAGAGGCCAGTGTCCTACTACTCCGTAGCGGACTTCTTCATTTACCTTTCGCCCCAGTGCCTTCTCCGCATAGCCTCCGGCGCTGATACAGGCTTTGTGAACGACAAGTTTTACCCCACAGTGAAGGTTAAGGTGGTGGACAGCGCGGGCAATGAAAGCGAGTACCATCCAAGCATCCTGGTGCGTGATCTGCTGGACGCTGGCATACGCGTGGAAGACGCCCTTGATGCGGCGCTCTACGTGGCTGAGAACCTGTACGAGGGCATAACCACCGACGAAATCGCTGAACTCGCTGCAAAGCGCCTCGCCGAGAAGGACAAATCGTTAGCGGAGCGTTTTCTCTGGTTCCTTCACGGGCCAATAAGCGTTCGCCGCTCCAACGGGAGCTATGAGAACTGGGATAGAGCAAAACTTGAGAAGGAGATTGCCAAGGAGTGGAAGGGCATAGAGAAGACTCCACGTGAGCTGGCGCTGCTCTCAAGGCAGGCGGAGAGGTGCATAAAGAGGCAGGGTTTGCAGGGCGCGGTGGACGAGAATTACGTTAAGGATGTTATTAAGATGGTGCTGCGGGGGTGAGGGCTACATCCTCTCAAGCACTGGCATGCCTAAGAGTTTCATAGCATTGCCCAGCACTGTTCTCGTGGCATTAACAAGATTGAGTCTGAAATCCTTAAACTCGCTTTTCAGCACGGGGTCAAACATGTAGAAGCGGTGGAAGGCAGTGGCAAGCTCGAGAAGGTAGGAGGCGAGCATACTCGGCTTGCGCTGCTTTGCCGAACTCTCCACCACCTCGGGAAAGGCGGCGAGAAGCTTCACAAGTGCGCGCTCGTTGTCAGTAAGCTCGTGAACTTCGAAGCTCGCCGGTGGGGACTCCTTCTCAAGAATCCTTGTAGCCCTGGCGTAGGCGTACTGCAGGAAGGGTCCACCCTGACGCTCGAAATCCAAGGCTTCCTCCCAGCGAAAAACCATCGCCTTCTCGGGTGAGACCTTAACTATGTTGAACCTAACGGCGGCGATTCCAACCTTCTCAGCCACGCTGCGTTTGAACTCCTCGCTGGCATCGCCTCGACGCTTCGCCACCTCTTCATAAGCCCTGAAGACCGCTTCGGTAATAAGCTCATCCAGGGATATGAAGACACCCTTCCGGGTGGACATTCGCCCAGAGGGCAGGGAGATGAACTCGTAGATTATAAACTCCGGCTCCTCCTCGCCCAGGATGCGGAGGGCTGCGCTAAGCTGCGCCGCAAGCAACTTGTGGTCCGCGCCCCACACGTTTATAAGCTTGCCCAGCTTCGCCTTCCAGAGGTGATGCGCTATATCGCGGGTGGCGTAGAGGTAGGTGCCATCGCTCCTGCGCAGCACCAGCTCCTTCTCTATCCCGAACTCCTCCAGGTCAAGGTAGAGCACATCGTCCTCCCGAGCGTACTTTGTGGAGCGCAGCCTTTCTACGACCTCATCCACATCACCACGACGCACAAACTCGCTCTCCCAGGTGATCATGTCATGCGAAATGCCCAGCCTTTCCAGCGTCGCAGTGATTCCCTGCAGGCAGTACTCCGCCGCAGATTTGAACTCCTCCACAACGCGCTCATCGCCTGCTTCGTAGGCGCGCATCAGCGAAGAAAGCTCCTGCTGGAGCTCCTCCCTCTCCTCCACCATTTTATTAGCCTTAACGTACACCTCCGCTATGGCATGGTCTGGCTTTTTAGCCCTGTCCAGCTCAAGCGTGCGAAGCCCCAGCACCACGACGGCGAGCTGCTTCCCCATGTCGTTCAGGTAGTACTGGGTTGTAACCTCGTAACCAGCGAAGCGCAGTATTCTCGCAAGAGCATCGCCCAGTATGGCGTTTCTCCCATGCCCTATGTGGAGGGGACCGTCCGGGTTAGCTGAGGTGTGCTCCAGTATAATTTTCTCCCCCTTCGCCTCCCCTTTTCCATAATCCTCGCCCTTTTCCAGAATCTCCTCTACAAGCGCTTCAGCGAGGGCTTCGTAGTTAAAGTAGAAGTTGATGAACCCGTTGAGCGCCTTAACCTCTTTTATAAATCTCGCCCCAGCCACATCGATACGCGAAGCAAGCTCCTCCGCAATCTTGGCAGGAGGCTTTTTTAACTGCCTTGCAAGGGTAAAGCACACCGGCGAGGCTAGGTCGCCATACCCCTGCCTTGGCTCCTCAAGGGTAACCTCAGCCTCAACATCGCCAAGAGCTTTGAGCAGTAGCTCCTTCGCCTCCCTCTTCACCTTGCTCAGCATAGCCCTACCTCGGTCTGTAGCGGAGGATCGCGGCAATGCCTCCGAAGCTGCGTAGCTGCTGACCCTCCTCTGTTTCTGTGGATATCACTTCAACCTTGGCGTTCGTCGCGTCTGCCAGCTCTTTAAGCTCATCCAGAGTGCTCTTAAAGCTCTCAATAGATAGGGAGCGCTCTCCGCACTTGGGGCACTGCTCCTTATTTAGCTGCTGCTCCAGCGTCTTTAAATCCTTGACCGTCTTCTCAGTCTTGTAATCGCAACTTGAGCAGGCGATGGTAACGCGGTAGCTCTCCACATCCTCGGAAAAGAGCAGCGTATCCACGGCGCCCATCTGAAGGTATTCTCTGACTTCATTCAAACCGTATGCCGCTAAGCCGTGATCCTTGACCACCTCTCTGAGAAACTTCTGCACCAGCTTCTTCTCCTTGACTATCTCCAGCTCTTCGAAGACGCCAGAAGCCTTGTCCACCAGCTCCGTTAAGCCAAACTCGTCGGTATAGGAGGTGTCTATTATGTCTATAACCTTCTTCTTAACTTCGTGGTGCAGGTAGTCGGCGTTCACAAAAAACTCTTTCGTCGGTCCAGGTCCGCCCACAAGCACACCCAACAGGTCTGGCACGTTCATGAAAATCTCGCTCGCCTGCTCACCCACGCGTTTGAAGTATTCATGGGCGGCGATCTCTATAAGCCTCTCAAAGCGGCGCTGACTTTGACCGCCGCGACCATGCTTTCTGGGCACGTTGGAGATTATCCTGCGCACTGTCTCTATTCGCTTGCCCTTGAGCAGGCCTATTGTAGCTTCATTCCTATCCACTAGAAGCAAGCCGTAGGTGCCCTTCTCCTCAAGCATCTCCTTTATGGGGTCTAGGAGAAACTGGGAGTCGCAGCGGTAGATGTAGGTGGTTATGGGCTCCGGGGGCTCTATTATGTAAACTTCCATCTTATCCTTGGTGCCGTGGGGGATAGTGCCCACGAGCAACACCATACCCTTCTCAGGCGGGCGCTTGAACAGCTTGAGGCGCTGCATTATAACCTCTAAAGCAGACTGCACATTCTTCCTCGTCCTCGCACTCTTTATGTTCATCGCCTGGGAGTACTCCTCCCGCATCTGAGCCATGACGTCGGCTAAGTTCTTATCCGGCGGGATGTAAAGGCTAATCAGCTCTGTGCCTTTGCCCTTCTTGCTCTCCAGAAACTCTATTTCCTTTTTCAGCCTGTGCAGCTCAACCGAGGATGCCTTTGCCATTATATCACCAAATATCCCGAAAAGAAGGGAAGTCTTTCCTTTTGTTTTTTTCCTGTTTATTTTTAAACTTTGCGCCTAAAAGTTTAAATATGTACCTGATGAATCACAGGTAGCAAAGTTAACATGGTGAGATATTTGAAGGCTGTGCTCAGCTTGGGTGGCTCCATAGTTGCGTCGCCTGGCATAAATCTGGATTTTATTAGAGAGTTTGCTTCGCTCGTGACTAAGCTTCGACGCGAGGGGTATCACCTAGCGATAGTGGTAGGTGGCGGAAGGGTGGCGAGGGAGTACATCGAAGCTGCTCGCGGCCTTGGAGCGAGTGAGAGTTTCTGCGATGAACTGGGTATATTGGCCACGAGGATGAACGCACGCTTGGTTATAGCTGCGCTTGGGAATGAAGCGTATGAGCATGTGCCCGAGAGCATTGAGGAGATAGAGGAGTGGGATAAGGTTATAGTTATGGGGGGTACTACCCCAGGACACACCACCGATGCCGTAGCTGCGATGCTTGCAGCGAGGCTGGGCGCAGAGCTGCTGGTAAACGCTACAAACGTAGACGGCGTTTACAGCGACGATCCGAAGAAGAATCCTGAGGCAAAGAAGTACGAAAGGATAAGCGTGGAGGAGTTAATTAAGCTTGTGGGCAACGAGCACAGGGCAGGCGTCTCAGCAATCCTCGACCCCAAGGCAGTGAGGATAATAAAAGAGCACAGAATTAAAACTGTGGTAGTTAAGGGCGAACTCCAGCGCATTGAGGCAGCGCTGCGCGGAGGCGAGCATCGAGGCACTGAGATAGAGGTGTAGAAATTGGTAGAGCTTAAGGTTACAAATCGCGGCGTTTGCGTTCCAGGGTTTATGGCAGCTGGGGTTAAGCGCGGAAAGTACGGCGTCGCCCTTATCAGAAGCGAAGCCCCTGCGAAGGCCTCGGTTATGCTCACCTCAAATAAGGTTAAGGCGGCGCCTCTGTTGGTCTCCAAGGAGCATGTGAACAACGATATTTTCGGGATAATCGCAAACTCTGGCAACGCGAATGCGTTTACCGGCGACGCTGGCATGGAGGATGCCCGCGAGATGTGCTCGCTCGCGGCAAAGTTGCTTGGGGGCAAAGCGGAGAACTACCTCGTGGCAAGTACCGGCGTTATAGGCAGGAGGCTTGACCTGGCTACGGTTGAGAGGCTCGCTAACGAAGCCGCTCGCTCGCTGGAAACCTCGCCAAAGGCAAGCGAGGCTGCGGCTCGAGCTATAATGACCACCGACACCTTTCCAAAGATCTGCTCAGTCGAAGTTGAGCTCAGCGACGGCTCCCGCTACGAGGTAGGGGGCATAGCCAAAGGCGCGGGGATGATCGCGCCAAAGCTCAGCCATGCGACGATGCTTTGTTTCCTCACCACCAACGCGCGCCTGGAAAAGGAGGAGATGGACGAAGCGCTAGCTAAGGCGGTGGAGCAGAGCTTCAACCGCGTGGTTGTGGACGGCGACACAAGCACCAACGACTTTGTTGTTCTGCTCGCAAATGGAAGTGCAGCTAACGATAGCATCGAGGGCTTCCAGGAGGCACTGAATTTTGTTACGCAGACGCTCGCAAAGAGCATCGCTCGAGACGGAGAAGGGGCGACGAAGTACATAGAGGTGCGCGTTTTGGGTGCTGTGAGCGATAGCGACGCAAATTTAGCCGCTAGAGCAGTGGTTGGCTCAAATTTAGTGAAAAGCGCTGTCTTTGGGGGCGACCCAAACTGGGGGCGAATAATCGCCGCCTTAGGCTACTCGGGCGCTGAGGTCGTGCCTGAAAAGATAACCCTGTACGTGGGTACAAAAGGCGACGAGAGAAGGGTGTGCCTGGTTGAAAAGGGGAAACCCCTCGCTCTTGAGGGCACCGCAGAGCTTAAAGCAGCGGAGGAGGTGCTTAGACAAAAGGAGATTTACATCACCGCAGAGCTTAACCTTGGCAGAGGCAGGGGCGAAGCATACGGCTGCGATCTAACTTATGAGTACATCAGGATAAACGCCGAGTACACCACATGACTTAAAACTTCTTTTCGGAAATGTTAAATATTCTTAAGGAGAAATTAAGAGCGAAGCTAGGGGTAGCCATGGAGATAGAAAAAATCAACCTTGAAAAAGGCTCAGCAACTGGATTGAGAATCCTCCTCGGGAAAGCACCGCTTATAGTAATTAAGGCAGAAAAAGGCTACCTTATGTGCGGCTACCTCAATATAGAGGTGGCTGAGAAGCTTGGCGATGCTGCGGCGGTTGTGAGAGGGGTTAACACTTTCGAGGACATGCTCGAAAAAGAGGTTGCAGAGGTCACTAGTGCAGCGGAAGCACTTGGCATAAGGAGAGGGATGAAAGGTAGGGAAGCGCTGGAGAGGATGCTGTGATGAGACCCTCGCTAGTATTGGTGCTTTTCCTGATACTGCTCACCCCCGTGCATGGAATTGAAATCACAAACTATGTGGCAAGCTTGGAAATATCCAACGATTATGGAATAGAGGAAGTGACGATCACAATATTCAATAACCAGAACATCACCATTACCGAGTTTCGATACCCCTTCTCCGGAAAGCTTAGAAATGTGATGGTCAGGAGCGGAGAGGAAGAGCTTAACTTCCGGGTAGAGAAGAGAGGTGAGCGCTCCTACATCGTGACAACCCTGCCAAAGCCTCTGCGCTTCGGCGACACCTACGAAATTACCTACCGCTACACCCTAGAACACATCGTGGAGAGGCACGAGAATATCTACATCCTGAGCGTAACCCACTCCCTCTTCGCAAATGTAAAGAACTTCAAGTTCACCATAGCCTTACCACCTGGCTACGGTGTGGTGGAGAACGGAGTCAGCCCGGAGAGTGAGCCCACCTCTGATGGGAGGAGAGTTATACTAAAATGGGAGCTCCACGAACCTATACCGCCAGAGTTTAAGGATTTCAGAGTTATTGTGATTTATGAGAACCTTTTCGAGGCGAGAGATTATATTTACATAGCTTTGCTCTTAATCGCCGCTGTAATCATACTCTTCCTTACATACAAGTATCTAAAGGCGAAGGGGATATCTATTAGGTTGTTGCTCGACAGAAAGAAGAGGCTTGAAGAGAAGATAGAAATCCTCAAAGAGGATGAACAGAAGATAATGAAGCTGATAATAGAGAATGAAGGCATAGACCAGCGAGACATTGTTAGAATTACAGGTTTTTCTAAAACAAAGGTAAGTAAGATATTATCTGAGCTTGAAAAGAGAGGAGCCATAAGGAAGGAGCAGGTAGGTAGAAGAAACAAGATATATCTTGCAAAGAAGCCATGATTTTCCATATGAAAACGTATGAAAACGTTACATCCAATATGGAAATTTCCGTAACGACAAGGAGTAAATTTTAGCTGCTATTCGGTGAAAGGAACATTGTAAAACAAAAGGAAACAAAAAGGTTTTTAAAACACTTTTATTTTATGAGCATGTCTAAATGGTTATCAGAAAAATTTTATATCACTCATCCGGGACTATTATTAGAACGTGGTGAGGTGAACATGAAGAGGTTTGCAAATACCGCTCAGAAGGTTAAGGCAATCCTCGAGGTATTTGAGGGGAGGGAGAAGCTAGCCGGGGATGAGATAGTAACAAGACTCCGTGAGCGTGGCTACGATGTCAACCCTGGAAATATAAAGATGTTCATACGCTACCACATGCTTTACAAGTACCTGCGCAAGGAGTCGAGAAGCGGAAAGAACCTGTACTTCCTTATAAGTTAGGATAAATTTTTAAGTTATCTCCTATCTTCTCTATTCATGCATCTCAGGAAAGTGCTTGAGGAGCTTTTAGCTGGGAAGCTCAGCGTGGAGGAAGCGGAAAGGAAGATCAAGCTTTTCAGCTTGGAGGAAATCTCCGGTTTATCCAAGCTGGATATAAACAGAGAAGCGAGAGCGGGTGCCCCCGAGGCGGTGTTCGGCGAGGGTAAGAGCGCTGAGCAGATAATTAAAATTGCTGAGAAGTTTATTGAGCGAAAGGGGAGGTGCATAGTCACCCGCCTAAATGAGGAGAAGATAAGGGCGCTTAAAGAGAAGTTTGAGGGCAGAGCCAAGGTGGAGATTTATCCCAATGCCAGGCTGGTGGTGCTCAAGGCGAAAGACTTTAAGCTGGAGAAGACAGGCGGCAGGGTAGCGGTGCTCTGCGCAGGAAGCTCAGACATACCCGCCGCTGAGGAGGCGGAGGTGATCGCGAGGGAGATGGGATGCGAGGTGTTCTCCTTCCGCGATATTGGTATAGCAGGCATACACCGCCTTCTACCCGCGCTGGAAAAGATTGTGAGCGCCGACGTTGACGTGGCAATAGTGGCGGCTGGCATGGAAGGTGCTCTGCCAAGCGTAGTCGCAGGTCTTGTGGACATACCAATTATAGGCCTGCCCGTCTCCACAGGCTATGGCATCCACGGCAAGGGCGAGACGGCACTCTTTGCCATGCTCCAGAGCTGTTCCCCCGGCATAGCGGTGGTGAATATAGACAACGGTTTCGGCGCAGGTGTAGTGGCGGCGCTCATAGCGAACCGTGCTGCGAAGTTTAGACAGAGAGTATCTCATAAATGAGCAGGAAGGCGCCAATGGTACGGAAGGGGTGATAGGGGCGGGGAAGGCGCCCCTATTTAGAAAAACTTAGCCCTCGCCTCGCAGGCGATCCTGCTCAGCACCTCGCGAATGGGTAGCGAGGTTTTCTCGGCGATGCGCCTTGCATCCTCGTACTCTGGCTTCAGGGTCACAACTTTGCCTTTTTCGTCCAAGCCCAGTTTCACCCTCGCATAGCCCTCGTAGTTTGAGATTCTCACCCTGATTTTCCTGACCTCTCTCCTGAGGGCAAAGCGCATGCTGACCCTGGAGTACCTCACCCCCAGGGTGCCCAGTTCGCGCATCATCAGCTGAGCGAGCACTTCCTCCTCGCCGAGAGGCGAAATCACCTGGACCACGTAGCCGGGGCGGTTTTTCTTTGCTACTGTGGGTATAATCTGCACATCCAGCGCTCCCGCCTTGAAGAGCTCTCCCACCGCATTCCCCAGAACCTCGCCAGAGACGTCGTCAACGCTTGTTTCGAGCAGCGATATCTGCTCCTTCTCCAGCAAGGGCGCTTCGCAGAGGTAAAGCTGGAGCACATTCGGTGCGCTGCTGAGCTGAGCTGTACCCGCGCCTCTGCCTATGCTCAAAATCTTGGCTACAGGAAGCTCCTCTGAAAACTCCTCCACAAGGCAAGCGAGAATCGCTAGTCCTGTTGGCGTGGTAAGCTCGCCTTTGTGTCTCTTAAAAAAGGGCACAGCTTTAGCTCTCAGAATCTCCGCAGCCAGGGGCAGGGGCACAGAAAGCTCACCATGCGAGGTTCTAACCACACCAGAGCCAACATTTACAGGCGTGGAGATTACATTAAAATCTTTAAAAACGCCCAGAGCGTCGAGCAGCGAAGCAGCACCAAGGATGTCGAATAGGGTGTCCACACTCCCAAGCTCGTGGAGGTGGGCATGCTGGTCGCAATGAATGCGTGCCTCGCCCTCTATGAGGGTCTCAAGGCATCGCCTGGCAAAGTCCTTTGCCTCCCTGCTAATCTGACATTTTTCAAGGATTTTTTCCATATAGTATCTGATGTCATCGTAAGATAACCCTTCAAAATCTTCTTCTATATTCAGCACCACCTGCTTGCACCTGATATTCTTCCTGTTCACATCTCTAAGCTCGAATCTAACTTTTTTCCCTGTCTCGCCCTCAATGAGCTTAACAACCTCTTCCAGGGCTTCAGAGGGGGCACCTAAGTCCAAAAGTGCGGCGATGAACATATCGCCGCTTATTCCGGCGACGCTCGGGTCTATAAGCAAGAGTTTCATGGCTGCTCACGCATGTACTCTTTCGCCAAAGCGTGATAAACCTCGGCGTTTTTCTTTATCGCCTTCACCTCCTCCCTGCTGAGCTCCCTCACAACCTTCGCCGGCACACCAAGGATAAGCGAGTTTGGCGGAAAGCTTTTGCCCTCTGTGAGCACAGCGCCAGCGCCCACAAGGCAGTTCTCACCAACATCCACGCCATTCAGCACCACAGCGCCCATTCCTATAAGCGAATTGCTCCCAATCCTGCACCCGTGGATGACGCACCCGTGGGCTATGCTCACAAAGTCGCCTATCTCTACTGGAAAGCCCTTGGAGACATGGATAACTGCGCCGTCCTGCACATTGGAGTACCTGCCTATTTTAATCCTATCCCTATCCCCCCGCAAAACTGCGTTGTACCATACGCTAGAAAAATCGCCTATCTCCACGTCGCCAATTAGTTGCGCAGATGGAGCTACGAACACATCCTTTCCCAACCTCGGTGAAATCCCTCTGAAGCTCATGAGCATGCAATCACTTCCTGAAGCTGGTAATCAGCTTTGGCTTTTTTCCTATTAAAACCATGTCCTCAATCCTTACACCTATCTCCCTATAAACCCCAGGTTCTACTGTCACCACCATTCCCTCGCGAAGCTCCTCCTTCCCGTGCATGCTTAAGGTAGGAGCCTCGTGCACCTCCAATCCAAGCCCATGTCCCGTGGAATGCAGAAAGTACTTCTCTAAGCGATACTCCCGCAGCACCTCGCGGGCAGCATTGTCAACCTCACGCACAAGGCTGCCGGCAACGCAATGTTCAATCGCCGCCCTCTGAGCTTCGAGCACCGCCTCATAAATCTCCTGGAAGGCTTTGCTTTCGGCGAGGGAAAAGCTGCGCGTTATATCGCTTGCGTAGTGCTCAAACCTCGCCCCCAGGTCGACAATAATCGAAGAAGGCTCAAGGGGAACCGCTTTTGGCGTGTGGTGAGGGATAGCGGAGTTCTCACCTGAGGCGATGATCACATCGAAGGCAGCATCGGCTTCCCTCTCCAACAGGTACCCAGCGTAGGCGGCAAGTTCCTTCTCACTCTCGGCTTGGGTAAGCCTCTCGGCGACTTTCCCCATTACTTGCTCTGCTATCCGCGCCGCCTTTTTTATCCTCTTCAGCTCCTCCTTCTCCTTCACCTTCCGCATATCCTCCAAGAACCCTAGGTTAGCCACCTGCCTCCCTTTAAGATACCTCTCATAGAACTCATAATTGGCGTACCCCTTCTCTATGCCAACTCGCTTACCCTTTATCTGCTTTAACCTTCGTCTGAAGTTCTTGACCACCTCCACCTCTACGTTTGAGCCTTCGCTTCGCTTCCCATCCATTGGCGAGACGAGAAGTCTTGGGTTGTCCTCAAGAAGCAGGGCCGCAAAAGCTGAGGGATAAAAACCGGTGAGGTAGTATATGTTCTGGGGCTTCAGCACTATACCTGTGCTCACCTTTCTCTTCCTAAGCTCCTCAAGGGCTCTCTCAAGGCGGTTCATGTGAGTTAATTATCTGCGCAGGTTTTTATATATAATCTGAATTGAAAAATTATGCGTTTGACTAAGAGGACTCACCTGAATATCAGCATCGCATCCCCAAAGCTGTAAAAGCGGTACCTGTGCTTAATCGCCTCCTGGTAAGCCCTGAGAATCCGCTCCCTCCCTGCGAAGGCGCTCACGAGCATTAGAAGCGTAGAGCGGGGGAGGTGGAAATTGGTTATTAGCCCGGCATAGGGCAGCCTGAACTCGTAGCCAGGGTAGATGAAGAGCGTAGTCGTAGAAACGCCCGGAACAACTCCTCCGTCCTGAAAGGCGCTCTCCAGGGCGCGAACAGTCGTCGTACCCACGGCGAAAACCCTGCACCCCTCTTCCAGCGCACGGTTTATCTTCTCTGCCTCATTGCGGGGTATCTCAAAATGCTCCTCGTGCATTCGATGCTTTTCCACCTCCTCCACCTTCACAGGCAGAAACGTGCCAAGACCAACGTGCAGTGTTATGAAAGCAAACTCCACGCCGCGGCTGCGGAGCTCAGCTAAAAGCTCCTGTGTAAAGTGAAACCCTGCGGTGGGTGCGGCGATGCTCCCGTCCTTGCTTGCATAAACCGTCTGGTACTCCTCCGGGTTATCTACCCTCCTCTTTATGTACGGCGGGGTTGGCATCTCACCTATCTTCCACATCGCCTGTCTAATATCTCCACCACTGAAGCGGACCACAAGTTTACCTTCGCTTTTATTCTCAACCCGAGCATGTATTCCAGAAGGAAATATTATCTCCATGCTCTCCCTCAGCTTGCCCTTGAAGAGGCACTCCCACAGGTTCTCCTCAAGCTCCTTCACCAGAAGAAGCTCCACCCTGCCGCCAGTGCTCTTCTTCCCCTTAAGGCGCGCAGGAATTACGCGAGAATTGTTGAAAACAAGCAGGTCGCCCCTCTCAAGGTAGCGTACTATTTCCCTGAAGATGCGGTGCTCTATATTGTCGCCTCGCAGCACCATTAACTTTGAGGCATCCCTCCTTCTAAGGGGCTCCTGGGCGATAAGCTCCTTTGGCAGGGCGTAGTCGAAGTCGCTCAATTTCATAGTCAACAAAGGAGAGGTTCACGTGGAAAATATATAGTTTAACCTTAATTTTAACAAAACCTCCACCGCAGGATACCGAACAAAACTTTTAAATATTTATTAAATTAATTACACAGGTGGCTTAGTGGAAGCCCGCTCCGATAATCTGATATTACAAAAAGCTCTGCAGGAGATTGAGAGGATGAAGGAAGTAAGCATTGCCAAGGGTCTGGTAATTCTTGTTATCCTTTTGAGCATGCTCTCCGTGGCTCATGCCAAGCCAGAGTATGCGGAAAAGACTGGCGAAAGCTGCGTTGTCTGCCATCCCAATGGTCCGCCTGAACTGGGACCTGCGGGAGAGTACTACAAGGAGCACGGCACCCTCGAAGGCTACGGCGAGCTTCCAGCAGGAGAGCCTGAGCCAGGGGGGAGGTGCAACGTCTGCCATGCCCAGTTCAAGCCCAACCCCACGCCCCGGGACTTGAGCGCTGCTCCGCGAGAGCCCAACCACAGGTTTGAGTTCAACCACGGCGGCGGCAAGTTCTGGTGCCTCACCTGCCACAACCCTGTGAACCGCGACACCCTTCGCCTTTTCAACGGGAGCGAAATCCCCTTTGAGGATGCTCCTGAACTATGCGCCCAGTGCCATGGCGTGATTTACCAAGAGTGGAAGGACCACATCCACGGCAGGTGGGTTGGCAGTATCGAAAGCCCAGAGCCGGATGTTATATGTACAGATTGCCACAACCCGCATGATCCAGAGTTCAAACCGATTAAGCCAGAGAAGCCGCCGGAGAAGCCTCCAGCTTCAAAGGAGATTCCCAACTATCCGGTATACTCTTTCATAGTGCTAGCACTAAGCCTTTTGCTTGCTGTGTACGCCGCGTGGAGGTAGAGAGATGGTTGACGAGAGCAGGAGAGACTTCCTCAAAAAAGCGGCTGCTGGTGCAACCGCAGCTGTTATTCCTTTCGCAAACGTGCGTATCCCAGTAATTGACGTAACCCTCGAGGAGTTCTTCCAGAAACACTACAAAGAGATGAGTGACGATGACAAGAAGCGCGTTATAGAGCGTCTTAAGAAAGAGTACAAGGAGAAGTACGGTATAGACGCTGAGATAAAGACGACGCCACCAAAGGAAGGCGTTGTTTGGGGCTACGCGCTCAATATACAGAAGTGCATCGGCTGCAGGCGCTGCGTCTATGCCTGCATGCGGGAGAACAACCAGTCTCGAGCCTCACCTAAGGATCCGACTAAAAGCGAGATACAGTGGATCCGCGTGCTTGAGATAGAGAAGTTCAAGATTCACCCTGGCGAGGAAGGCAAAGACTTCCGTACTCGCTTTGGCGAGATTATTGCGGGCGTCAACTTAGAGGAGAATGAGCACTACTACAACCCGGAGCATGTGCCAGAGGAGGATAAATTCTACGTGCCTATCCAGTGCCAGCAGTGCGAGCGCCCACCCTGTGTGAAGGTGTGCCCAACAAAAGCTACATGGAAGGAGCCTGACGGAATAATCGTGGTGGACTACAACTGGTGCATTGGCTGCAGATTCTGCCTCGCCGCGTGCCCCTACTGGGCTCGCAGGTTTAACTGGAGCGATCCATATTTACCCAAGGAGGAGATCAACCCCAAGATGCACTACCTGGGCAATCGTATCCGCATGCGTGGCGTTGTGGAAAAGTGCACCTTCTGCATACAGCGCACCAGAGAGGGGCGCTACCCCGCGTGCGTGGAAGCTTGTCCAGTGGGTGCAAGGAAGTTCGGCAACCTGCTTGATCCAGAGAGCGATGTGAGGAAGGTGCTGGAGAAAAAGCGCGTCTTCCGGCTGAAAGAGGAACTCGGAACGCAGCCGAAATTCTTCTACTTCATGGACTGAGGTGATGGAGATGAGCAAGCTAATCGACTTCGTGATAACCTCAATAAAGGTTTCCCTGACAGGAAGCAAGAAGTACTACGCATGGCTGGCGAGTCTGCTCATAATGGTGCTCTTCGGAGCGTTTTCATATTACTACCAGCTCAAATACGGATTGATAATCACCGACATCCGCGACCAAGTGAGCTGGGGTAGCTACATCGCCAACTTCACATTCCTCGTTGGCGTAGCAGCGGCGGCAGTGATGATCGTCTTGCCTGCGTACATCTACAACTACAAGGAATTCAAACATATCACCATATTCGGCGAACTCCTCGCTGTTGGAGCTTTGACAATGTGTCTGAGCTTCGTGCTTATTGACCTCGGTAGGATTGACAGGATGCTCCACATCCTGCCCTTCACAGGTACGCCAAACTGGCCTCAGTCCATGCTCACCTGGGACGTGATTGTGCTCAATGGCTACCTGTTCCTGAACCTGCTAATCCCGGGCTACCTGCTGTACAAAGCCTACGTTCGCGAGCCTCCACGAAAGTGGATTAAGATATTCATCCTCATCTCCATACCCTGGGCGATAAGCATCCACACAGTTACGGCGTTTCTCTACGGTGGCTTAGCCGCGAGACCCTTCTGGAACACCGCCGTGATGGCTCCGCGATTCCTTGCAAGCGCGTTTACAGCAGGACCCGCACTGATGATAATTATCCTCCAGATAGTCAGGCGCTACACATGCATTGGCAAGCCCGGGTGTAAGCTCGTTGTGACGGACAGAGCGCTCTTCACCCTGGCGCACATCGCTTTAATATCCATGCTGGTCAACCTGTTCTTCCTTGGCTCTGAGATTTACACCGTGGGCTACGCCGCAACCTCACACCTTGCGCCGCTGAAGTACCTCTTCTTCGGCCTGGAGCACAACGGCGTACACTATGGCAAACTTCAGCCATACATGTGGGCAGCGATTACAATGGAGATAATCGCCGCGATCTTGCTGCTCTTCCCGAAGACCCGCAAGAACTTCACAACGCTCAACATAGCCTGCATCTTCGCCTTCCTCGGCATATGGACAGAGAAGGGTATGGGCCTCATAATACCAGGCTTTATACCCACGCCCATCGGCGAGATATGGGAGTACTATCCCACACTTATGGAGATAATGATAACCCTCGCCGTGTGGGCTCTTGGTTTTCTGGTGTACACCCTTCTCCTCAAGGTTGCTATAGCGATAGAAGCCGAGGAAGTGGTGCACCCCAGCGCTAAAGACAAAGAGATGCCTGAGGCGCACTGAGTAGGGGCGCCGCACCCGCCCCTATTACCCCATCCTCACTCACCAACTACCATTTAGAGATTGCTTCTTCCACAGCGTTGACCCACTGTTTAACGGCGTTGCGCAAAATCTTCTTTGCCTCTTCCTTGGGCACTGCCTCGTAAAGGTATGCTCTTCCCCTCTCCCGTGTAACCACGCGGCGATAGGCTAAGCCATAGCCAACCAGATTCTGAAGGGCACGCTGCACTAAGCTGCGGCTTTTGCCTATACGCTCGCTGAGTTCAACTGGCGTACCGGGAGCCTTAAGCAGCTCAAAGTAAAGCTCAGCCTCCAGGGGGCGAAGCCCGAGCAGACACTGCATTACAAAGTCAACACTGGGCTCGCCCGAGCATATCAAGCTTCTCGCCTCAAACATCGCCAGACCTCTGTTCCCTATATTATGTTCAAATTTGTTGAACATGTTACAATATATTTAAACTCTTGAAAATAATTCCGTGATGAAAGGATATATAACTATCGCAGGTGATTGAATGAAGAAGCTTCTAGCGATAAGCCTTGTGCTGCTCATCCTCGCAAGCGGATGCACCAGCAAAGGCGGAGGAGGCAATGCCGAGGAGGAGCTTGCAGCGGCGCTGCACTCGGGCAAGCCCACGCTGGTGATGTTTTATGCCACCTGGTGCAATCCGTGCAAGCTGGAAAAGCCGATCATAGGCGAGATTCAGCTGGAGTATGGTAGCAGGGTGAACGTTGTTTACGTGGATGTGGACAGGTATCCTAGGCTTGTTTCCCACTACGGCATTCGCGGTACGCCCACAATGATGTTCTTCGACTCTAAGGGTAGGCCCGTAAAAACCTTTGTGGGCTACACCCCAAAACCCCAGCTGGTAGCAACCTTAGAAGCGCTGATGAGGTGATGGCAATGGATGAGATAGAGGCGATAAAGAGGAAGAAGCTTGAGAAAATGCTCCTCCGCGCATCTCAGCCTAAGGTGGAGTACCCCTCCTCCCCAGTGTATGTGAACGAGGCAACCCTCGCTGAGACTGTGCAGAAGTATCCCTTAGTGCTCGTGGACTTTTACGCCGACTGGTGCCAGCCGTGCAAAATGCTCGCGCCCATAATCGACGAACTCGCCGCTGAGCTTAAAGGCAAGGTGGTGTTTGCAAAGATAAACGTGGACCAGAATCCCAGGGCGGCGATGCAGTACCAGGCGATGAGCATACCAACGCTTGTGCTCTTCAAGAACGGCAAACCCGTGGATCGTATGGTCGGAGCCATGCCAAAGCAGATGCTCCTAGCAAGACTAAAGCGCTTCCTGGGGTAACCTCCTCTTTAGCATGTAAATCCCACCGGCAAGAGGAAAAGCCAGAGTGCACAGCAGGTAAACCTGCCCCGGGGTAAGGATATAGAGGAGGGGATTGCTCTCAAAGGGGAACAATGGCGTCATATCTTCATAGAGTAGGGAATCCAGAAGCACGTGAGACCAGGTTCCCAAGAGGGCGCCTAGGTAAAGGCTTGGGAGGTGCTCCCTTCTAAGCAGGTGCATTGTCAGTGCTAAGGCAGCGGCGATCAGCGCAGCTACCGCATACGTGTGGCTCAGCCCGTGAAGCGCAAAGGGCATGCCCAGAAAGAGCACCACAAAGGGTTGCACATCCAGCACGACGCTTCCTATAAGCAGAGACCCTGCGCTCACCCTCCCCCTGAAAAGCACTGCCATGAGTAGCGCAGGCCCAAGGTGGAAGGGTGTAATGGGCATGATTAATATACCACCCAGCCCAACTTAAACCATGCGCTTTTTGCCTTTCTACAAGGTGAGTGCCTTCTCCAAGAAGCCCTACGCCGGTAACCCCGCGGCAGTGGTGCTGAACGCTGAAGCGCTTGGCGATGATACCATGCTCACTATAGCGCGCGATGCGAATGTGACAGAGACCTGCTTCCTCTCTACCTCGGAGAAGGCTGACTTTAAGGCGAGGTACTTCACGCCAACGCAGGAGGTTGACCTCTGCGGGCACGCCACAATCGCAAGCATTCACGTGCTGGTAGAGCAGGGGATAATTAAACCCGAAGATAAGGTGCAGTTAACCCTTGAAACCCTTGCGGGCGTGCTTGAGGTGGAGGTGGAGAGACGCAGTGATGGCTTTCTGGTATGGCTCACCCAAGCAGAGCCAAGGTTTACTCCTGCGTCCATAGAAAAAAGTGAGGCTGCGTCGCTGCTGGGAATAAGCGAGCGAAGTCTTGGAGACTTGCCAATAGAGGTAGTTTCCACTGGCTTACCGGCGCTGCTTGTGCATCTCTCGCGGAGAGAGGAGCTTCTAAGGCTGAAGCCAGATTTTCCGGGCATCGCCCAGGCGTGCGCTCGGGCTAAGGCGGCTGGCATCTATGCCTTCGCCCTCTCAGGCAATGAAGCTGAAGCGAGGTTCTTTGCGCCCCTCTGTGGCATAGATGAGGACCCGGTCACTGGCACCGCCGCAGGTGCGCTGCTCGCATATCTATTGCGCTATCGCGCGTTCAAAGGCAGGAGGCTTATAATATCCCAGGGTAAAGTCCTGAGAAGGGAGGGGGAGATTTATGCAGAGCCTTGCGAGGATGGAAGGGTGAGAGTTGGTGGCTACGCAACCACCTTCCTGCGGGGAGAAATCCTTGTGCCATGATGTTCAAATTTTGTCATCGTCGTCACCCTGTGCACATTCTGCTGGTGGCGATAATGAAGGAGTTTATTTCAAAGGTTGTTGAAGGCAAGGATTTAAGCGAAGAAGAAGCTACGCAAGCGATGAAGCTCATAATGAGCGGCAAGGCGACGCCTGCTCAGATCGCAAGCTTTCTTACCGCCCTTCGCATGAAGGGTGAGACGATCACCGAAATCTCTGCCTTCGCTCGTGTTATGCGCGAGTTTGCAGCGCAGATTAACCCTCGTGTTGACGGCAGACTTGTGGACACCTGTGGCACCGGTGGAGATAAGGTGAAAACCTTCAACATCTCAACCATAGCCGCCTTCGTTGTCGCTGGCGCAGGCGTGCCCATAGCCAAGCACGGCAATCGCAGCGTCACCTCGAAGGCGGGGAGTGCAGATCTGCTCGAGGCGCTGGGGGTGAACCTAAACCTCTCACCAAAGCAGGTAGAGAGCATTATAGAAAACATAGGCATAGGCTTTATGTTCGCTCCCACCTTTCACGGGGCCATGAAGTATGCGATAGGCCCGAGGAAGGAGATAGGCATCCGCACGGTGTTCAATGTGCTTGGTCCGCTTACAAACCCCGCCAACGCCCAGGCGCAGGTCCTGGGGGTTTTCGACTCCGCGCTGGTGGAGCCTCTCGCGCAGGTTCTTGGTCGCCTTGGGGTGGAGCATGCGCTGGTGGTGCACGGCTTAGAAGGCCTGGACGAGATTTCCATCTGCGGAGAAACCTTAGTGGCGGAGCTCAAAAATGGAAGCGTGGAGACCTACACGCTTTCTCCAGAGGACTTCGGAATAAGGCGCGCCCGCGCCGAGGAGCTCGCTGGCAGAGACGCTCAGGGGAATGCAGAAATCGCTAAGGCGCTGCTAAAAGATCGCGAAGAGGGAGCGAGGCGCGATATAGTGGTGCTCAATGCGGCGGCGGGTATCTACGTTGGGGGTAAGGCGAAAAGCATCGACTCAGCTATAGACCAAGCGGAGAAGAGCATAGACTCCGGCGGAGCCTATGAGAAGCTCTTAGCTCTTGTGGAGGCGAGCAGGCAAAGCTAGTTTCAAACTTTTCTGACGAGAAGCTACCGCCTTCTTCTGCCGCTGGGCAGGGCTGAAAGGAATGGTTAAGGTAAAGATATGTGGGAACACAAGCATCGCTGACATTGAGTTGGTCTCTGAGCTAGGTGCAGACTTCGCAGGTTTTATAGTTGAGGTGCCCGTGGATACGCCGCGGAAGATTACCCTAGCTGAGGCTGAGAAGATAATGGAGGAGATGCCCTTTACCACCGCTGGCGTTATGGTTATAATGCCTCAGAGCGTGGAAGAAGCTTTGAACATGTACATGGCGGTTCGCCCCGACTTCCTTCAACTGCATGGCAACGAGTCTCCAAAGTTCGTGCGGGAGCTTCGCGGCTTGGTGTCGTGCAACATAATCAAAACCATCCACGTCAAGGGCGAGGAAAGCATCTCCGAAGCTAAGCGCTACGTCAACTACGTGGATGCGATACTCCTGGACACCCCCTCTCCGCAGCAGGGAGGCTCAGGCAGGACCCACGACTGGGAGGTCTCGCGAAAAATAGTGGAGAGCATACCCAAGCCCGTGATACTTGCGGGAGGGCTTACCCCTGAGAACGTTGCCGAGGCTATTGAGATAGTCAAGCCATACGCAGTGGACGTTTCCAGCGGCGTCGAAGCTGAGCCTGGAAAGAAGGACCCGGAGAAGGTCAGGCGCTTCATTGCCCAGGCAAAGGGATTGGAATGACAAAGCTCAAGGTGACTGTCTCCTCCAAGGAGGAGGCGAGACATGCTGTGCCTTTTGCCAGCGCCATAGGGGTTAGCGTAGATGTTAACAGCAGGGAGAGCATCCTTGCGGCAAGGGAGATATTCGCAAGTCTTCCTATCTTCCTATACACCGTGGCTGAGATTGAGCCGAGATTTGCTGCTCAAGCAATGCGCGTTTATGAGCTCGCTGCCCCTCACGCACTCGAAATTAGAGGAAGCGAAAAGCCTGAGTACCTCAAAAAACTACGCTCAAAGCTGGGGTGCCATGTGATAAAGTCTCTCGAGGGTGGCGACGCAGAGAAGGTCGCGAAGTATGCGGAAGCCTGCGATGCCATCGCCATTAAGCTTGCTAAGCCTGAGGTGGAACTTGGGCTCAGGTTGAAGGGCTTGACTCCCAAGCCCGTGATTTTCTCCTTTTACGAGGTTAATGAGAGCGTAGAGGATTTTCTGGCTGAGGTCAAGCCCTTTGCAATAAGCCTGAGCTTTAAGCAGCTTGCAGGGCAAAGGATTAATAGCCTCCTCGCCAAATTATCTCCATGAGGGAACTGTTTTCCTTCCTCTCTGAGGAGCGCGTTCTCGTTGATAAGGAAGACCTGCTCCTATACTCCTACGACGCAACGCCTTCACGAAGGTATCCCATCGCCGTGGTTAGGCCGGTAAGCACAGAAGAGGTTGTGGAAATCGTAAAGGTGGCTTCACGAAAGCGAATACCTCTCGTCGCTCGCGGTGCCGGCACGAGCCTGAGCGGTGCCCCACTTCCCTGCGAGGGCTGCATTGTGGTGGACTTCTCGCTGATGGATGAGATTATTGAAGTGGATGAGGTCAACGCCTTTGTTGCTGTGCAACCCGGCGTGGTGTATGAGGCGCTTAACCGTGAGCTGGCGAAGCACGGGCTCTTTTTTCCACCTGACCCTGGAAGCGGAAGCGTTTGCACCATCGCGGGCATGGTGGCAATGAACAGCTCAGGCATACGCGCCGTGAAGTATGGCACCACTCGCGACTACGTTGCCTCGCTTGAGGTTGTGCTCGGCACAGGCAGAGTTGTTAAGCTTGGCGGGAGGTACAAGAAGAGTTCATCCGGCTACGACCTCAAAAGCCTCTTCGTTGGGAGTGAGGGGACGCTGGGGCTCTTTACAGAGATAGGGCTCCGCGTGATACCTAGGCCAAACCACCACGCGGCTATGATTGCGCACTTCGACGACTTCACAGAAGCTGGGAAGGCTATAACCCAAGCTATGGCAAAGCGCCTTGACGTGGCTGTGCTGGAGGTTATGGACTCCCTGGTTGTGGAAGCCGTGGAAAGCTTCTCAGGCATAAACCTGGGCTCAGCCGAGGCTCTCGTCTTAGCTGAGGTTGAGGGCTTTGACGCTAACGTTAAGGAGGAGATTCGCAGGATTGCGCAGGTTTTCACCCGGAGAGGGGCGAAGGTGGAGCTTGCCTTCGACGAGGCAGAGATCGCTCGCCTGTGGCGTGCTCGAAAGGCTGCACTTCCAGCGTTGGCGCGCCTCGCAAGCACACTGCTGCTCGAAGATATCACTGTGCCCGTCTCGGCGCTGCCCGAGATGATGCGTAGAATTCGCGGCATTGGCCAGAGGCATAACATTAGAATCGCCACCTTTGGTCACGCTGGAGACGGCAACCTGCACCCAACTTTTCTCGTAGAGAACGAGGAGGAGATGCGCAGGGTGAGCGCTGCGATAGAGGAACTGTTCAGGGAGTGCCTCTCTCTCGGGGGCACCCTCTCGGGAGAGCACGGCATTGGCACCGAGAAGCGCCGGTATTTCGAGCTTGAGCACGGCTACGCAACGCAGGTAATGCGCGAGATAAAGCGCGCCCTTGACCCAAAGAACATCCTCAACCCAGGAAAGATTTTTTATGGAAGGCAAGCTTATTTTAAGCTGAGATGAAAAAGAGGCTTCTATTGCATGTGTGCTGCGCTCCAGACGCTACTGTGCCCTACCAGCGACTCAAAGATGAGTACGAGGTAATCGCCTTCTTCTACAACCCCAACATCCACGGAGAGGAGGAGTATCAGAAGCGCCTGCACGAGGTGGAGAGGCTTGCGAAGCTCTGGGACTTCCCTCTAATAGTTGGGGAGTACAACGTGGAGCAGTGGTTCAGCGCAGTTCGAGGCCTTGAGGATGAGCCAGAAGGGGGCAAGCGCTGCGAGGTGTGCTACTCGCTGCGCTTGGAGGAGACGGCAAAGCTTGCGAAGGAGCTTGGATGCGAGGCTTTTGCAACAGTGCTCACCATAAGCCCCCACAAGAAGGCGGAGAAAATAAACGCCATAGGTAAAGAAGCAGGCGAAAGACACGGCATCGCTTACCTTGAGTCTGACTTCAAGAAGAAGGATGGGTTTAAAGAGAGTGTCAGGATAAGCAGAGAGCTTAATCTCTACCGGCAGAACTACTGCGGCTGCAGGTTTTCTATGAGGTAGCTCATTCTAAAATAGTGGTGTTCCAGGGCAGGGAGCTGAACTGCACAACCTCGCCTGGCAAGACATCGTGGCGTATTGCTATCTTGTCCTCACCAACGAAAACAACTGTGGAGTTCCACGGATATCCCACACTTACGGTATCTCCAGCCTTTAGAAGAAGCTCAAGCGTAATGGTTTCACCAGCCTCGGAGACCCTTGCCTTTATATTCATGCCCGGCAGCTCAACCACATCACCCTCGCTGGCAGCCCCGAAAACTGATTCAAACTCCTCCTTTGAGACCACAACAAACCGCTTCAGGTACTCCACGCGGGGGATCTCGTCATATATAGGGATTACCGTCACGAGCTCAGGGTTTACATCGCCGTACGCCTCACTCGGGGCAAGGGTAACCGTCTTTGTTTCGTTTATTCTCATCCCGAGCACCGCTCTTTCAAATCCGCTTATCACCTCGCCACTGCCAAGAGTGAAGGTGAAGGGCTTATAGCTACCACGGAGGTCAAACTCCTGCGCCTTAGGTATACTCTGGTCCCTCGCTATTTCCTCAATCGTCGTATCGAAGACCTGGCCATTCTCAAGTCTCCCTATATAGTCTACAGTTACGACGTCTCCTTCCTGCGCCACCTTAGGGTTAGCCACACCCTCACGCGATATATTGAGAAGCCTGACAGTGAAGGTGAGCGTTTTGCCAGCAAGGGGATGGTTATTGTCTATGAAGGCATGTGTGCCATTGGTGTAGATCATCACCATGCCAAAGGGGGTCATAACTGTGGTATTCTCCACATTGTGGTGAAGCTTTATTGGGGGCAGCAAGGGCTCAGACTCAGGCGCCTCCTCCGGAAGTGTTTCCCCCTCAGGCTTTGAGCCAAAGAGGTTGAAAACAACACCGCTCGCCAGGATGCCGCCCACCATTATAACAAGGATGAACCACAGCCAAAGGCGGGAGTTCTTCTCGGGTTTATTTCCTTTGCTTCTCATCGCACAAGCTTGCACGCTGCTCTTTATATAGTTTTCCTCGAATTGTTCCCGCAAGCTCTCGCGTAAAGTTTAGCCACCCCTTCCACGACCTCCTCTACGCTTAGCTTACTGGTGTCCACCATGTAGTCGTGGTTCGCATAGTAAGGGGCGCGCTGCTCCATGAGCTCCTTTATCCTTCTCAGAGGATTATCTACCCTAAGCAGGGGTCGTGAGGTATCACCGCGAAGGCGCTGGTATATCACCTCGGGCTCAGCGTGCAGATACACTATAACTCCATTCTTGCGGAGGTTGGAGATGTTCTCCTTGTTGAGCACAACCCCCCCGCCGGTTACTATCACACAGCCTTCGAGCTTTGAAACCTCCTCCACCACGCGGCGCTCCAGCTCCCGAAAGTGTGGCTCGCCGTGCTTCTGGAAAATTTCCGCAATCTTCATCCCTGCCCTGCGCTCTATCTCCTCGTCGGTATCCACGAAGCGCAGCCCGAGCTTAGCTGCCAGAGCTTTGCCCACTGTGCTCTTTCCAGCGCCCATGAATCCTGTGAGTACGAGATTCTTCTTCATGATTCTTCCCCTTACGCACAGCATTGTAACGAGCTCAATCCCTAAAGCTTTATATTAAGGCGTGCTAAATATTAGCATGGTTAGAGTTGCGATAATCGGCGGCAGCGGCGAATTTGGCAGACTTTTTGCGAGAGTTTTCGCCGAGGAGGGGCACGAGGTTGTTATCACGGGCAGAGACCAGGCAAAGGGGGAGCGAGTAGCTAAGGAGATAGGTGTGCGCTTCTCGCGAGATAACGTCGCTGCCGCGAAGTGGGGGGACATAGTGATAATAAGCGTGTACATAGACAACACTGTCGAGGTTATAAAGCAGGTGGCGCCGCACGTGCGGGAGGGCTCGCTTCTAATGGATGTCACCAGTGTAAAGGTGGAGCCGTGCAAAGCGATGCTCGCCCATGCCAGGCGAGGCGTGGAGATTATAGGCACCCACCCTATGTTCGGACCCCGCGTAACCAGCTTCGAAGGCTTGGTGTTCATCCTCACGCCGTTGCGAGGAGAGAAGTGGAAGCGCTGGCTTCTCGAGTGGCTGGAGAAGCACAAGGCGAGGGTGATAGTAACCACGCCAGAGGAGCACGACAGAATAATGAGCGTTGTTCAGTGCCTGACCCACTTCACCTACATAAGCGTAGCCTCAACGCTACGCGAGCTTGGCATTGACGTTAAATACTCCCGCCGCTTTGCCTCGCCGATTTATGAGCTGATGCTGGACCTTATCGCGCGCATTGTGGGGCAGAACCCCCACCTCTACGCCAGCATACAGATGCACAACCCCCTCGCCACGAAGGTGCACGACACCTTCATATCGCAGGCTTCCAAGCTGCGTGGGATAGTCGCAGCCAAAGACAAGCGCGCTTTCGTTGACCTCATGGCCAAGGCAGCGCGTCACATGGGCGACGTCGAGGCGGCGATGGGGCGCAGCGACAAAGCTATACACGCGCTGAGCGAGGAGCTCAAAAAGCTCAAGGAGAGCATAGGCAAAGAGGTTGCGCTCCGCCACCTCTACTCTGGAGCGGTGCATATGGGCAGGGTGGTGGAGGTTGACCCGGAGAAGGTTACGCTCATAGCAGGCAAGAAAAAGGTAACCCTCAAGATAGCCAATGTGGAGCTTCTGCCCGAGGAGGAGCTTCTGCGCTACAAAGCTGAGCACCTGCCAAAGGAAAGGCGGGACTTTTCTGTTGTTTTGCCGGAGGGTGCGGATGAGAAATTTATCGCATCGCTCCTTCGGCACAGCATACGTGGAGCACTCACCTGCGAGGTCATAGACATCTACCGCGGAAAGCAGATTCCCCAGGGAATGAAAAGCGTTACCTTCCGCGTGATTGGCGTTGACCTCGACTTTGCACAGGTGGAGCGCTTCCTGCGCGGCATAGGTGGTAGGCTAAGATGAGCTCTTCTTCCTTTCTTTTATGTAATCCTCCACCATGCCAAAGGTGATGAAGAGCAGCAAAACAAGCAGCAGAACCTTTACAAGACCATACTTCGCCGCAAGCTCTGTGAAGAGCACCTTAACCCAGCCAACTTTGGGTATCCAGAACACCACCTTCCCGCGGAGGTACTGCTCGCTCACCGGCGGGGCTAGCATGACGCGGGGGTCCTGGTCGGGGTAGGGATTCGTGAGGTTATTGTCGCCCTTGGTTATAAAGTACAGCTTTCCGTCTATCTCCTCAATCGCCACGACGCGGTGCACTACAGGTATGTGCTTAAACGGGTTGTAGTAGACTATTATGTCCCCAACCTTCACATCCTCTGGCTCTACTCCCTTTATAACCACAAGGTCGCCCTTGCTGAACGTCGGTTCCATGCTGCTGCTCACGACCGCCATCACCGGCTTCTCTGCGCCAAGCACTAAGCCCAGGCCAAAGTTTAAGGCAATAGCGAGGATGAGCCCTATTACGATGTACCTGCCTGTGTCTAAGAGTTCGCTTTTCACATCCATTATTGCTTTACCCGCAAAGATATTCTCTGAAAAATATTTAAAATTCTCCAAGCTGCTCCACGCTACACTCGCTTGCGGGCTTATCTAAGCGGAGTCTCACGAAACGGGGCATGCGCAGCCTTAAATCGCGGGTCACCGAGTCGTACGCTATTTCAGCTACGAACTCTGGCTTTACAAAGCTCGCCTCCTTCACACCTTCATAGCCAGCCAGCTCCAGAGAGTTCACGCGAAGCTTTTCAAGCTGCTCTCTCAAGCTACGTAGCGTGGCTTCGTCAAAACCTGTGCCCACCTTGCCCACGTAGCGCAGCTCGTCGCCATGATAGAGCGCAAGTAGGAGCGCCCCAAAGCTCTCCTCTCGCTCACCTTTGCCTTTTGTGAAGCCTACAATAATGCAGTCCACACTCTTAATCCGCTTTATCTTGAGCCAATCGCTGCTTCGCTTTCCAGGATCGTAGATGCTCTTCTTCCGCTTCGCCACTATGCCCTCGAGGCCAAGTTTAAGCACAGCCTCGTAGTAAGCCTCGCCGTGCTCCTCAACGAAGTCTGCTATGACTACGTGTTTCCCCTCCCTCAGCGCTTCCCTCAGCACCTCCTTTCGCTTCATGAGGGGCGTGTTAAGTAGCGACTCGCCTCTATAAGCCAAGATGTCAAACACCACGTAGCTCGCTGGAAAGCGCTTCGCCAGGTAGGCGACGCGCTCCTGCGGGGCGTTGAGCCTCTCTATCGCAAGCTGAAAGTCTGGCTTGCCCCCGCGAAGCACCACAATCTCGCCGTCGAGAATCGCTTTGCTGGAGACCAGCTCCTTGAGCTCCGTAAGCTCCGGAAAGGCTTCGAGCAGCTCATTACCCCGCCTGCTCCTTATGCTCAGCTTGGTGTCAATATAACTTATGGCGCGAATCCCATCCCACTTAACCTCAAAAATCCAATCGGGCGAAGAAAAGGGCTTTCTTGCTGTCTTTGCAAGCATCGGTTTAATAAACATCTTCTACTCCTGCTTTGCCTTGAGTTCCTCCACAGTCTTTCGCAGGGCTTCCATTAGGCTCTTAACCTCCTCCTTTTCCGCCTCCTCCACCACGACGACCTCGCCCGCTAGCTTCTTGTTGATAAGCTCCTGAAGCCTCTCCACGTAGGTATCGCGGTAGCTCGCTAAGTCAAACTCCCCCGAAAGCGCGTCCACTATCGTCGCCGCCAGCTCCAGCTCCTCCTCAGGGGGCTCCTTTATGCCCTGGAGCTCCTCCATGTCCTGTGGACTTACAACCTCATGAGGATAGTGCAGCGTCGTCGCGATCAGCGCACCCCTGTAGGGGTGTACCAGTACTGGATATTCTTTAGAGCGGAGCGTAAGCCTGCCCGCCCCAGCTTTGCCCGTGCGCTGAAGGGTATATAAGAGCAGGGCATACGCCTCCTCGCTCTTATCAGGGGTGAGGATGTAGGAGGTGTGGAAGTATATCGGGTCAACGCTGGCAAGGTCAACAAACTTCTCAAGGGCTATCTTCTTACTCGAAGCCGGCTTAATAGCCTCAAGCTCTTCTTCCTCAAAGACCACATACTCACCCTTGCGCACCTCGTAACCTTTAACTATTTCTTCCAGGGGGACCTCCTCACCGCACTTGCTACACACCCGTTTAAATTTTATTGGCGCGTTGTCTCTGCGGTGAAGCATGCGGAAGGAGAAGACCTTCTCTCGAATCATGGGGTAGAGCTTTACGGGCACGTTGACCAGGCCCACCGTTATACTCCCGCTCCATATCGCCCGCTTTGGCGGCTTAGCGCTAAGCTCCATACCTCACCTCCAGCCTCTGAGGCTCAAAGAACCCGCACCAGGGGTCTCCCCTCTCAGGTACAGTATTTATATTCAACTCCACAGGTGATAAACCTTTCTCCAGCTCTTCCCAGGCGAGAGGCGTTGAAACCGGCGCCCCTTCCAGGGGGCGCAGTGAGTATGGCGCCGCCATGGTCTTGCCCACGGCGTTCTGGGCATAGTCTATTTTAACCTCTTTTCTGAGCTTGGCAACGAAGCGCCCAAGCTCGCGCACAAATGCTCGAGTGTCCTTGAAGGAGTACTCCCTCACAATGGGAATGAGCACATGCAGTCCCCTCTTGCCCGAGGTTTTAACGTAGCTCCTTAACCCAAGCTCCCTCAGCCTGTCGTTAATCAGAAGCGCCACCTCGCGAGCTTCGGCGAAGCCGGAACCTTGAGCCGGGTCTATGTCTATGAGCACTATATCAGGCTTCTCAAAATCGTCCACCCTTGATAGCGTGACGTTTATCTCCAAGCTTGCAAGGTTAGCCATCCACAAAAGCGTGTCCAGGTCGTCGCCCACGATGTAGTTAACATAGCGCTTTGCGTGCTCTGAATAACGCCTAAATGTTTTCACCCAGCTTGGGGTATGCGAAGGGGCGTCCTTCTCAAAGAAGCCTTTGCCTGCGATGCCATCGGGAAACCGGTGCATAACCACAGCTCGCTTCCTAAGGTAGGGCAGCATCTTCGGCGCTACCTTGATGTAGTACTCAATCACCTTCGCTTTGGTAATACCCGGAAAAAGCTCCTTGCTGAGGTTGGTGAACTTTACCTTAGTCAGCTCCAACTTCTATCCCCCTCTCCACTAAAAACTCCCTCGCCGCCTTGAGCACGCGCTTGGCATTGGCATACGTAACCCTGGCGTATGCCTCCTGGAATGGAAGCCACGCATAGTCCACGTGCTCATAGCTCAGCGTAACCTCGCTGGTTTTAGCCTCCGCCAAGTAGAACACCACCTCCTTGTATACAAGCTCCCTGCCCGAGCGGTAGAAGTACTCTATCTTCTCCTTGAAGCCGGGGATAATCTCCAGCTCATTTATGCCGGTCTCTTCCTCCGCCTCCCGGAGAAGCGTTTCAATCTCACTCTCCCCCTCCTCTATATGCCCCTTCACAAAATCCCAGTGGCCTGCGCCGTACTTGAGCAGGAGGTACTCTACCCTCGAGTTCCTCTTGAATATAACCGCACCCGCACTCTTCTCTCGCCTCAATCTTTCTCCTCCTTAGCTTTGAAAAAGAGCCACGCGTTTTCGCCGCCTTTCTTGAAACGCAGCAGTACGTAGCGTCCCCGCAGCTTCTCGCCCTTTAGGTGAAATACTATCTTCTCATCCTTCCTGCTCTCCAGCTCATAGCTGCCGCGATCCCAGATTTTCACCTCACCCGCGCCGTACATACCTTCTGGAATAACCCCCTCGAAGTTTGCGTACTCTAAGGGGTGCTCCTCTGTTTGAATCGCCAGTCTGCGCACGCCTTGCTCAGTGGGCGGCGGCTTTGGAATCGCCCAGCTTTTGAGCACACCGTCCATAGCCAAGCGAAGGTCATAGTGAAGCCTTCTCGCATGATGCTCCTGCACAACAAAGATGTTCTCATGCTTTGCCTTCTCTTTAGGCTCTGGTTCAGGCGTTTTGGAGAAGTCGCGCTTCCGCTGGTATTCTTCAAGGCTCATTGGTATTGTTTTGTAAGGATAAAACTTAAGGGTAGCGCTTGTGCGGAGTTGCAAGTTGCGATTAAAGTGGGAGAGGTGAGACTTTAAATAACCCTTTCGCCCAGTAATAAAATGAGGTGGGTGAAAATGGCAAGAATACTCCAGCGAACGCCTGCAGTATGCGCTTCGATAATAGAGCACTCAGTGGACGAGTTTTTAAACACAGTGCGTTTAGCCAAGGATGCTGATATAATTGAGCTTCGCGCCGATGGGCTGAAGTTTGAGAGCTCAAGCGAAAGAGCTTACGAAGCCGAGGTTAAAAGACTTCTCAAAAATGTTCGCCTACAGACGGAACTCCCTATAATCCTAACAATACGAAGCGAAAAGGAGGGTGGAGTTTTTCCTGGTAGCGAGAAGGACATCGCCCTGTGCTTGAAGGAAGGGCTGAGGCAGGCTGACGCCGTGGATGTGGAGCTGCGCATGAATTTAGAGCTTCGCGACGAGATAATTCAGCTGGCTAAAAGCAGCGACGTTGATGTTATAGTTTCCTTCCACGACTTTAACGAGACACCAGAAGTGGATACGATGTGCGGAATAATTGAGGAGGAGGTTGATGCTGGCGCGGATATAGCAAAACTTGCAGTAACCGCAAGATCCAAACGCGACGTGGTGAATCTGCTGAAGGTGACGCAGGAGATGAGCGAGCGCCTTGATGTGCCAATAGTTACCATTTCCCTTGGCGAGCTTGGGAGGGTTACAAGGATCGCAGCACCTATGCTGGGCTCGGCGATAACCTACGGGTATGTGAATCGCGAAACCGCGCCGGGACAGCTCAGTGTTAAGGAGCTGAAGCAGATGCTCTCAGCGTTAGGTGGAGCGTAGATGGTGGACGCAAAGACAAAGGTTTTCGCCGTCATTGGCTCCCCAGTGGAGCACAGCCTCTCTCCGCAAATGCACAATGCTAGCTTTGCAGAGCTCAAGCTAAACTGCATATACGTGGCTCACCGCGTGGAAGGGCATGAGCTCCGCGACGCCATCGCAGGCTTTAAGGCGCTTAAGTACGGGGGCGTTAATGTTACGCTGCCCCACAAGCAAGAGGTTATCCCCTACCTGGACGAGGTGAGCGAAGAGGCTAGAGCGATAGGTGCGGTCAACACCATAGAGTTCCGCGAGGGCAAAGCGATAGGGCACAATACCGACGGCGTGGGAGCGCTTAACGCGCTAATAGAGGCAGGGGTGGAGCCGAGAGGTAAGCGCGTGCTTATCCTGGGCTCTGGTGGTGCCGCTCGAGCAATAGCCATGACCCTCGCTATTCGTGGAGGGGTGGCTGGCATCACCCTGCTCGGCAGAACCCAGGCGAAAGTTCTGGCATTGGCGAGAGATGTGGAGCGCGCCGGAAAGGTGAGGGTCAGCGCCAAGAGCCTCGCTGAAGTAGACCTGCGCAGCACCGTGGAGGAGCACGAGATAGTGATACACGCAACACCTGTAGGCATGCATCCCCGCGCTGAGGAGACGCTTCTCAGGGCGGAGCATCTCACCTCTCAGCCGGCGGTAATGGATATAGTTTACATCCCCAGAGAAACCCTGCTTCTGAAGGAGGCAAAAAAGGCGGGGTGCAAGGCTATAGACGGCGTGGGCATGCTGGTTCATCAGGGCGCTGAGGCGGAAAGAATCTGGCTTGGCGTGGAGCCGAGCATTGAAGCCATGCGTAGGGCTGTGTTAGAGGCACTTGGGGAGGAGGGATAGCGAAATCATGCACAGCAAAGAGGCTGTTGCCCACCTTCTCTACTTTATTAAAGAAAAAGACGATGAGATTAAGAACACCTGGCACGCGATAACACAACTGCTCAAAGAAGGGCGGGAGGAGAGGATTTTTGAGGAGTACAACCAGCTAACTTTGGTGAGAGCCTTTCATGCCCCGAGGGCGAAAGCCTCTCTCTACATCCGTGGGGATGTGGTTGTGCTCCAGATCCTCATATTATCCCCTGAGGAGGACATAAGTTTATCAAAAAGGCTGAAAGACGCCGCTTTGGAGGAGATGTCCCTATTTCTCGGCGAGACTGTCATATTTATCTCAGAGGATAAGGAAAAGATAAAGAGGCTATATGGGGGCATTACTTGGAGGAAATGTGAACTCTTGCAGGGAGAGCTTTACCTTCTGGAAAGAGAGAAGGACAGGGAGAGCTACCTTCTATTATCTCCTCTGCCGGAGCAGGACTTCTTCATTAAATTTGTTTATATTGACCTGCTGAGCAGAAAGATTTCCAGGGAGGCAGAGCTTTTTCTTGAGCAACGGCAGGCAATAAGGCTGAAGAGGAAGGAGTTTGAAAAAGAGGCTTCACAGCTCCTGGGTGAGAAGTGCTGCGACTTGGAGGCTTTTGAGAAGGTTGTTGAAAAGCTGAGCTTCATCTACATTGAGCTTGCCCAGTACCTGGAGTGGGTGAGCTCAACAATAACAACACTGAGAGAGGATATACACGAGCTTGAGGAGGAGATTAAGGGCTTGATAACAGGCGAAGATGAGATTTTTTCAGAGAGACTAAATAGCTACGCCTATGCTCTTGATGTTTTAATGTACGAGAGGGAGAATTTCATCCTAGCTCAGGAAAAGGTGAAGAACGCCATAGATGTGATTAGAATGAAGATTTCAATTGAAAGGGGCAGAGAGACAATAGAACTTCAGCATGAGAGCATCTCCCTCCAGGTGGCCGCGGGCTTTATTGAGTTTATTGTTGTGTTCTATTACACCCTCAACTCATGGAAGATTCTCGCAGGAAAAGTCTTCTCTACCCTTTCACCGGGGGTTATTCTGATAACTTTGACTGCCTTCTCCTCTTCGGTGGTGCTCTTCACCCATGCGGTTGCCACCGCGCGAAAGGAGAAAAAGAGGTTTACCGCTGAGATGGCAGCCTCGCTGGGGTTAATTCTCCTCTTCACCTCGCTGATGTTCCTCCTCACCCTCAAAAGCCTTTGAGCAACTTCAGCGTCTTGAGCCTCTCCCTGAGAAGCTGCTCATGCCTCTCCTCATCCTTGACCAGCTGCTCAAAGAAAACCTTGGTCTCGGGGTCTTTTGCCTCCTGCGCTGCCCTCCTGTAGCGCTCCTGGGAGGTCTTCTCGCTCTCTATCGCCTCTTCCACTATACGCAGAAGCTCGTCGCTCACGTTACCACCAGGAAACCTTTTCAGAGAAGGCATTGGCTAACATCTTGAAGTGGTCTTAAATCTTCACCGTCTCTAAGTCTCCAGGCACGAGTATGCTGTCAAAAATCTCCCTGGCTTTTTCAACTTCCTCTTCGCTGAGCCCGCGGTACAGGTGCACCAGCGCCAAAAGCTTAACCTTCGCTTTCTTTGCAAGCTGCGCCGCAAGCACAGGCGAAGAATGCGTGGCAGCACCTCCTCCGTAAGCCTCAGCCACCAGAAGGTCTGAGCCGGAGGCAAGCTTAGCCAACTCTTCGGTGGGTGCTCCGTCGCCCACGTAGGTTAGCTTCTTCCTCCTCTTAACTGAAATTGCAAGCGCTGACAGCGAATGCTGTGTTGGTGCAAACTCAAGCTCATAGCCATGCAGCTTAACCTTCTCCCCTGCCTCAACAAAGTTAACCTCATACGGAAGCTCCTCCAAGCTCTTGCGGTAGGAGAGGTAGAGAAGCTCCTGGGTAACTCTGCTAAGCCCCTCTGGACCGAGAAGGGTTAGAGGCTCCTCTCTGCCATCTTCTCGCGCTGCAAGAAGAAGCGCTGGCAAGCCCAAAAAGTGGTCGCCGTGGAAATGGCTGATAAACACCAGCTTGATCTTCGCCAGATCCGCGCCAAGCTTTCTGAGCTGGAGCAGAGCGTGGGGTCCGCAATCCAGGAGAAGCTCGCGGTTTACGAGCAGCGCTGTGTTAGCGCTCGCCCCGAAAGCCTCACCCACGCCGAGAAAAGCGACCTCCATCATTACACCCACACGCTGTCCTCGCCGTGGTAGTTGAGCTTGAGCACAAGCAGCTCAAAAGCTTCGTCGCTTGCCCTGTTGTCCACAGAATGTATATCTCCAGGACGGCACACATAAGCTTCTCCCTGCTTAGCTTCGTAAACCTCCTCACCTATTCTCAGCTTTGCCTTTCCACGGAGGATGTAGTAAAACTCCGTCTGTCGCTTGTGGTAATGCTCCCCCACCGCCTTTCCTGCTGGCACCTGCACAACCTGCACAAGGATGCCTTCTCCAAGCTCTCCCTGAGTGAGAATGCGCTTTCTGTAATTTCCCCTGTCAATCCAGCCTCTACGCTCGAGTTTCATCTCCCCGATGTTTCTTTGGCTTTTTGTTTAAGTGCATGCTTTATCGGAGGCGTCATCGTTACTGGCTTCTCTTTTATAAGCCCGTCGGGCTTATAGTATAGGATGAGCAGCATGAGCACCCCAAAGAGAATGTATTCAAGCCACGTTGCCTCGAAGGGAAGGTGCAGCGTAGACTTTATTTCAAACTTGTAAACAATAAGTAGCACCTTTACAATGACAAAAGAAAACACACCAAGGACAACGCCTCTGTTATTTCCCATGCCCCCCAGCAGCAGCATGAGGAATGGGAAGAATGTCCAATCAACCCTAAAGAATGTGGAGGCTATGACGTTAACGCTGTAAAGGGAGTAAAAGGCTCCTGCTATGGCTGCAATAGCAGAGCCCAATGCTACAGTTTTTATCCTCAGCACAAGTATGTTCTTTCCAAAAGCCTTAACCACATCTTCGTTCTCCCTCATAGCCTTTAAAAGCCTGCCGTAAGGCGAGGTGAGGAGCCTCTCCACAAAGAGGTAGACCAGCAGGGCGATACCCACGCCAAGAAGGGCAAACGCCAAGAACCTCCTCTCCCCAGGCACGAAGGCGAGCACATCCGGAATACTGACGCCGTAGTATCCTCCTATAATGGAAGTGTTGTAGTTTGAGACCAGGAATAAAACCTCACTTATTGCGAGGAGGGTTATCGCGAGGTAGTCTTGGCGAAGCTTTGCACTGGGAAGAATAAACAGGGCGCCGGTAACAGCGCCCATAAGCGCCGCTATCAATAAACACAAAACAAGAATACCCAGCCCAAGCAGGGGATTTTGTGAGATCATCGCATTTACTGTACTCTTGAGAGTTCCGCTTGTCTCTATAATTCCTCTCCCCTCGATTCCTAATAGTAGGATGAGAATCCTGTTAACCACTCCTCCAACTGCTATGGCACCAATGAGCACAGCTAAAGCGCGACCAAAATTTGGTATCCCGGCATAGCCGTACTCTATGTTAAGGCTCAAAGCCACTATTAGATATATGGAAAACCAGAGGATTATGTCTAGGAGGAGGTACTCCTGCGCCATGTCATTTTCCTCCATATATCCAGCCCTGCGATTCCCTTGGGGCTGACTATTAAGGCGATTATAAGTACTATGAGGGAAACAACCTTGCTATATAGCAGTATAGAGGGACCCAGTGGCTTTGAAAGGTAGAAGGTTATTAGTGATTCAGACATCCCTATAATATAACCTCCAATCAAGGCTCCGTATATGCTTCCCAGCCCTCCAACTATGCTTGCGGCAAAGATTGAAACTATTATTATCGCCCCAGTTGCAGGAACAATCTCTTGCCGGAAGGGAAGCAGACTCCCAGCTACCGCGGCGAGGGAGCCAGAGAGAAACCAAGAAAAGAGGCGGGTGTATTCCACGTTTACCCCCATTATCTCAGCAAGGGCAGGATTTTCCATGGAGGCGCGCAGAGCAATTCCAAATTTAGTCTTATAAAGGAGTAGAAACAATGCAAAAAGTATAAGGAGAATGACTGCGCTTGAAACCACGAGTATCGCATCCAAGCCAGCGAGCTTAAAATCCATTGGCGTAAAAATGAACTTTTTTGTTCCCTTGCTGGTTATCCCTGCCAGAGTGTCTGAATATGCTCCCAACACTCCCAAAAGAATCAAATCTACAGCGAGGGTTGCTATCATCAGCGTGACTACCATTGCCTCCTTTCTAATCATAGGTTTTAGCACTAGGGTATAGATTGCAATTCCAAGGCCTCCTCCGAGGATAAAGGATACGGGAAGGGAATAGTACGGGTGGATGTTGAAGAGGAGCCAGAGGGATAGGGAGACGAAAGACCCAAAAATTGCCATGCTTCCCTGAGCAAAATTGGGTACGCCAGTAGTTATGTAAGTGATGGTTAAACCGATGCTGAGAAGAACCAGGAGGTTGGAGTAAACAATCGCTCCTTCCAAAACAGCCATGGATACCTCATCAACCTTAAAGTTTATATACTTTATCTTAAAACAGAATGATGGAGATTCTAAAAATCTAAAAGAGGAGGTACAGACTATGAACAGGGGCTGGTTTAAACTTTTTGGTATTTTACTGATTGCGGCGATTCTATTTTCTGGGTGCACCCAGCCAGCGGAGAAAGCTGCTCCGGCACCTGCAGAAAAACCTCAGGAAACGGCTGCTCCTGCACCGACAGAGGTGAATATTCCCCTGGGGGTGCTTGTTGATCTTTCCGGACCGCTAACAACTTATGGTGAGGACATTAAGACTACCGTCACCATCGCCAGCGAGAAGATAAATGAGCACTTTGAAAAGGCTGGCAAGCCATACAGGGTCAAGATATACGTAGAAGACACGAAGGTGGATCCGAAGATAGCCCTAGACAAGGTCATGGCTCTCCACAGCAAGGGTGTTAAGCTTATCGTGGGTCCAATGGGCAGTGGAGAGGTGAAGAACGTTATTGAGTATGTGAGATCCAACAAGATTATCATAGCCTCCCCGTCTTCCACGGCGGACCCCAAGTACATAGGCGTTACCTCCCCAGAGGAAAAGAAGTATGTCTTCAGGTTCGTGGCTACTGATTCCTTCCAGACAAAAGCCATCGCCAAGCTTGCCCAGGAGCTCGGGGTTAAGGCAGTGGTTATAACCTACATCGGCAACGCCTGGGGCAAAGGCTTAGAGGAGTTCGGCCGGGCAGAGTTTGAAAAGCTTGGAATAGAGGTTAGGAGTTCTGTGGAGTATCCTGACCCGCCACCCGCTGACTTTACGCCCTATATAGCCACTGTAGAAGAGGCGGTAAACGACCTTCTAAAGAGCTACAGCAAGGATGAGGTTGCAGTGGTGACTTTCGGCTACGAGGAAGTTGCGACGATGCTGGCACAGGTCAAGAGCGATTCCGTGCTGCTCAGCGTAAAATGGATTGGCTGCGACGGCACTGCTAAGAGCAAGAAGGTTGTGGAGGATGTACCAGACAAGGCGAGTAAAATCATGCTCTACAGCACCGTCTCAGAGACAAGAGGTGGAAAAGCCTATGAGGAGCTCAGCAAGGTATACGCAGAGCGTACCGGCGGCAAGACTCCAATCAGCTATGGATTGAATGCCTACGATGCCGCCTGGGTCTTAGCCCTGTCGTTTGCTGAAGTTTACGACAAGCTCGGTAAGTACGACGCCGATGCTATGGCGGAGACTATCCCTGAGGTCGCTGAGAAGTACAGTAAGGGCGAGTATGGCGTAGAGCCGGTGAGTGGCGAGGTTAAGTTCGATGAGTACAATGACAGAGTCGGTTCTGAGTACAGAATCTACGCAGTTAAGGAGGGAAGCTGGACTGAAGTTGGAGTATGGAAATTCGCAACCAACTCCATCGAGTGGAGCTAGTGCACTGGTTACGCAGAGACTTACAAAAAACTTCGGTGGACTCAGAGCCCTAGATGGGGTGAGCATAGATGTAGCCAAGGGAAGCATAACCCTTGTGATCGGACCCAACGGAAGCGGCAAAACTACGCTGATAAACGTGGTTACAGGGTTTCTCAGCGCCGACGATGGTAAAGTAGTCTTTGAGGGCAGAGACATAACAAACAAACCACCCCACGAGATATTCCAGATGGGGGTTGTCAGGACATTCCAGAACCCCCATCCCCTTAAAAAATTAGCAGTTCTTGAAAACCTGCTAATAGCAGAACCTGGCTATGGAGAGAGTGTTCTTCAGAGCTTTACCAGAAGATGGGTCGACAAAGAGGAAAGGCTGGTCAAAAAAGCCTTTGATATTTTAAATTTTTTGGGGATAGAACACCTCTGGGACGAGCAGGCGATGAATCTCAGTGGTGGTCAGCTTAGACTCCTTGAGATAGGCAGGGCTTTAATGTGTGATGCCAAACTGATTATTATGGACGAACCCATTGCTGGAGTTGCCCCTGCCTTGTCCCACAGCATTCTCAAAAAACTTAAAGAGCTTACAAAAAGTGGTATTTCCTTCCTTATCGTGGAGCACAGGCTGGATATAATCCTAGACTATGTAGACTGGGTCTACGTCATGGCAAACGGAAGAATTGTTGCAGAGGGTAAAAGTGACGAAATACTTAAAAATCCAAAAGTTATCGAGGTGTATCTGGGTGCTCAGGGCTAAGAATCTTTCTGCAGGGTACAAGGAGCTTCACATACTCTTCGACATAAACGCCAAAGTGGAGAAGGGCAGGATAACAACCATAGCAGGCCCTAACGGCAGTGGCAAGAGCACCTTTTTAAAGTCTCTGTTTGGTTTGGCCACTATTCATTCGGGGAAGGTAGTTTACAAGGGAAGGGATATAACGCCCACTCCCCCTCATGACAGAACCAAGATGGGCATTGCATACCTGCCTCAGGTTGAGAATGTTTTCACAAATCTCACCGTTGAAGAGAACCTTAAAATAGCTGGCTACACCTTGGAAAATGGGGAGTATGAGGACAGGAGAGAGCTTGCCCTTAGTGTCTTTCCAGAACTGGAGAAAAGGCTTAAACAGAAGGCTGGCACTCTTAGCGGGGGGGAGAGGCAGTTTTTAGCCATTGCCACTGCCTTAATAAGGAAGGCGGAACTTCTAATGCTCGACGAACCCACTGCAATGCTCTCGCCAAAGTTTGCAAACAATATTTTTAACAAAATACTGGATTTAAAAGACAAGCTCGGGCTCACAATACTCCTTGTTGAGCAGAATATTAAAAAGGCACTGGAAATAAGCGACGACGCCTACATGCTCGCCAGCGGCAGAGTTGTTTTTGAGGGCAAAGCTGAAGAGTTGCTGGAGCATGAGAAATTTGGGGAGTTTTGCATAGGGGTATGATTCTGAGAAACCGCCGCATGGTTAGGGCTTTTGTTACAAAGGACGGCTCCGAGGTTTACGAGCTGCTTCATCCGAAAAATTCCAGAGTGCGGAGGCTGAGCATCGCAGAGGCAGTGGTCAAGCCAGGAAGCGCAACCAAAGAGCACTTCCACCGCACTAGTGAAGAGGTGTACTACATCCTCAGCGGGGAGGGAGAGATGTACATCAACGAAGAAAAAGCCTATGTGCAGGCTGGAGATGTGGTGCTCATTCCAGCAGGAGCGAGGCATTACGTGGTGAACACAGGCAATGAAGAGCTCGTTATACTCTGCGCCTCTTCTCCGCCATACTCGCATGAGGATACGGAGCTGGTTACGCCCGCCGCCCAATCCTCTTCACCACATAGCTCGGGAGACTCCTGAGGCTGAACGCGAGGGCACGCCTTAGGATTACCCTCGGCCTTGGCTCGCCCCCGCCAAGGGCGGAGATGACGCTTAGCAGAACATCGCTGTTCTTAAAGAGGTGGTAGGAAAAGTCCAAGTTGAAGTAGAAGAGCTTCCCCAAGTAGAGCATTGCCCTGAGGTCTGGCAGAAGCTCGCGGTCGCAGAAGCTCTGATAGGCAAGCAGACTCTTCTCTTTGCCGTTTAGCACTTCGCTAACAAACTGCGCCGCTTTTATGCCTGAGAGGGCGGCATAGTAAGTGCCCTCACCCGAGAGGGGATCCACGAAGCCGGCAGCATCGCCTGCGAGGGCGGCATGTGGAGCGGCGACTTTACGCCTTATGCCGCCCATGGGTATGAGGTGCGCCTTCGCCGGTGGGAGCTCTGAAGCCTTGACATATGGAAGCGTTGAGGCGAAGCTTTCCAGGCGGGAGACTATGCTCTCCCCCAGCCTAGATGCAAGCTCTGCAACGCCTATGGTGGCGCCTTCACGTTTGGGAAAGGCCCAGGTGTAGGAGAAGCTCGCATGCCCAAAGTGGATCTCCATGGCATCCAAGCCCAGCCCGGGAATCTCATACTCCGCTGCCACGCCGAGCTCGCGTGAGGGAAACCTCCATCCAAAGAAGTGCTTTCTCACGACGCTGCTCACGCCATCGCAGCCTATCACAAAGCGTGAGCTAACTTCACCATGCTCCGTCTCAAGAAGGCACTTACCATGTTCCAGCTTTATTCCCCTAACCCGCGTGGCGTCCCTAATCTCAGTACCTGCACGCTCGGCTTCCTTCGCTAAGGCGTAGTCGAGGACATCTCGATAAGTAGTGAGGATATCACCTCTCGCTACGTCTATCTCCCTTTCTGCGCCGGGTATCTTCACCCTAACCTTCCTGACCTCATGGAACAGCTTTGTCGGGAGCCTCATCCCCTCGCCGGCTAGAAGCTCCATTGTTTTACGCGTCACAGCGCCGCCGCACAGCTTGTACCTGGGCAGCGCCTCTTTCTCAAGCAGCACAACGCTAAGCCCGCGTTTCGCCGCTGCATAGGCTGCGCACGAGCCGGCGACGCCAGCACCAACCACAGCCACGTCGTAGAGCATGGAAAGGCTTAATACTTCCCAGAATAAATTTGCTTCGATGATTAAGAGGTATACAATAAGAACTAGGAAAGATGTGGAGCTCATCGACATTACCAGAGAAGTCGCTGAGGCGGTTGCCGAGGCTAAAGTGGAGCATGGCTTAGCCAGCGTTTACACGAAGCACACCACAACGGCGATATTCATAAACGAGGCTGAAAGCGGGCTTCTTCAAGACTACCTCACGCTCCTCGAGAAGCTCGTGCCTGCGCACGGGGGTTACGCCCATGATAGAATAGACAGCAACGCCCATGCGCACCTGCGCAGCATGCTTCTCGGAAGCGGCGTAACCCTTCCTGTGATTGAAGGAAAACCAGCGCTGGGCACATGGCAGCGCATTCTCTTCGCTGAGCTTGATGGACCAAGACAGAGGAGCTTTCTGGTCAGCGTAGTGAAAGCCTAAGCCTCCGAGAAGCTTAAAAAGGCTGAAGAGAATTTATATTCGAGTTGTATGTCAACAAAGGTTATACGTGACCCGATTCACGGAGATATCTTCCTTACAGAGCTTGAACTGAGGATTGTAGATACCCCAGAGTTCCAGAGGCTACGCAGGATAAAGCAGCTGGGAATGACCTACTTGGTTTACCCCAGCGCCAACCACACGCGCTTTGAGCACTCCCTGGGTGCCCTTCACCTCGCTGGAAGACTTGCTTCAAGGCTCAGGTTAAGCGAGGAGGAGACAACGCTTGTGCGCATAGCCTCGCTGCTACATGATTTGGGTCACGGGCCGCTTTCGCATACAAGCGAGGAGCTTCTCGCGAGGTACCTCAACGCCTCCCACGAGAGCATAACCGCTGAGACAATAAAAAGCTCCACCATCGCGGAGGTGCTCACAGAAGCAGGGATTAACCCGGAACGCATTGTGGAGATAATCTCAGGCGACGCAAGCTACCTAAGCAGGATTGTGAGCGGGGAGTTTGACATCGACAGGATGGATTACCTCGTGAGGGATGCGCACCACACCGGTGTGGGCTACGGCATTATAGATTTAGACAGGCTGATAAACACCATAGAAATCAAGGACAACCTGCTTGTGGTTAATGAGCGTGGGTTGCGCGCCGTTGAAGGCTTGCTCGTAGCCAGGTTTCTGATGATACCCACAGTTTACCTGCACCACGCCTCGCGCATCGCCGACGCCATGTTTTTGAAGGCAACTGAGGTGGCGATAGAGCAGGGGGAGCTTGAGTTTCAGCGCTTGATAAGGATGGACGATTACGAGGTGATGAGCTTCTTCCGCTCTTCTCGCGGCTATGTGCGCGATATTGGTGAGCGCTTTGACCAGCGCAGGCTTTTCAAGAAGGCTCTGGTGAAGGGCTGGCACGACCTGACGCCCACGCTGCGGGAGCACGTGCTTGCGCTGCGCCATGAGGTGAAGAAGCTCTCGCGCATAGAGAGGGAGCTTGCCGAGGACGCTGGCATAGACTACGGCTACGTGCTTCTCGACGTGCCACCTGAGCCCAGCTACCGCGAGCTTGACGCGCTGATTGCTGAGGAGGGCGAGATAAAGCGCATCGAAGAGGTCTCTCCCCTCGTGGGTGTGCTCAAGGTTGCGCAGAAGAGTCACTGGAGCCTGGGGATCTACGCGCCTAAGGAACATCTCGAAAAGGTTAAGCGAGTGGCAGCGAACCTGGAGAGTTATGTTGATTAATTTCTGAAAAATAACTAAGTTATTTGTGCAAGATTGCAGAAAATCTTGTATTCCTTCCCATTTTCTAGACGTAACAAGCCTTTACCTCGTTATGCCTGAGCGATGATGCATGAAGCGCCTTGTCCTTGTGCTTCTACTGCTTATCCCGGGTTGCTTCCAGGAAGAGAAGCCCCTGCTTCTCGTTGACTACGCCCATGGCGAGATTTTCCCGCCTTTAGATCCCCGAGACCTTGGGTATGCTACGCTTGATACGGTGTTTAAGGAAGCTGGCTACGAGGTCAGGGTTATCTCAGAGCCTCTCACCGCTAAGGAGCTGCGCAGAGCCAAGGTGTACCTGCTTGCAGGACCCATGAACGAGCTGAGCGAGGAGGAGCGCAGCGCACTTAGAGATTTCGTTGAGCGGGGCGGTAAAGTCGTTGTGCTGGTGCACATCGCTTCGCCGCTAAGGAAATTTCTAGAGGAGTACAACATTACCCTGGGCTGGGTGGTGGCGGAGCATGAGAACACCCTAGGTAGAGCCCAGGATTTCATGGTTAGGAACGTAGGAGAAGGAGAGCTTTTCGAGGGCGTGGGCTCGCTTTCATTCTACGGCGCTTTCTCTGTGCGCGCGCCCGAGAGCTATGCCTTCACTTCCCCCAGAGCCTGGGAGGATTTGAATCTTAACGGTGTCTGGGAGGAGGGCGAGCCTCGGGGCAAGTTTGCGCTCATTGGTATGGCGAATTACGGAAAGGGCTACATCTTGGTTTTAGGCGATGACGCCACGCTGGCGAACCGTTTCATAGGCGAGGAGGATAACTTTAAACTTGCCAGGAATCTCGCGGAGTGGGGGCTCACGTGAAGAAATCTTTTATGCTTTTCTGCTCCACGCTCTCATCGATAAATATGCTCTCAATGCTCATACGCAGTATCTTAACGCGCTGCTTCAGGTAGTCCTCCAGCGCGTACTTATCCAGAAGATTCTCGGTTACGCTGAGGTACTTCTCAACACTTCCCCTCGCCACAGTTAAAACAAGCTTACCACCGCAGCGACGGCAGCGCCCCAGCAGAGGGACGCGGCGATACTTCGCATTGCAGTTTACACAGCGCACCTTCTGCGTGGCAAAGGCGCGCAGGTTTCCTGCCAGGTCTGGCAAGAAGTGGCTCTCTATCACCCGCCTAGCAACGTCACGCTCGTCTACGCTGCGCAGCTTCTTAGCAAGAGAAAGCTGCTTCTCCAGCTTGTCCACCATCTCCTTTAGCGTCTTGTACGCTGAGACGGTAACGCCAGCGGAGATGTCGCTGGTATCGTGGGTAAAGCGCAGCCCGTAGTACGCCTCTCGCCTGCCCAAACGCTGCCTCACCGTCTCTATCTCCCCCTCAAACTCCTGGGGCTTAGCAAGGCGCAGCGTGGCCTCGTAAAACTCTATGGGGTAGCGCTCCACTATGTCTATGTTGTGCGCCTCGCCATCCACCTCGCTGGGGTCGAGGCGGGTGGTTAGAACCAGAGGGGCGTCCATCGTACCGCCGCGCGTCGCTGGCAAAAAGGCCCGAGAGAAGTTGAGAAAGGCGTCCATCATCAGAAAAACGCTATCTTCGTCGCCGTCGCAGTTGCGACGCTTCGCTGCGTGGAAGTATGGGTGAGCATAGCCCACGCTGGCACGGGAGAAGCCCACGATGCGCCCCAGTATCGCCGCCGAGGTATGGGGAGCCAGGCCAAAAACTAGGTGGCCAAGCAGGTCTTCTTTAGTGGTGGCGTTGTAGTAGGGCTCAAGCCCATAAAAATCCTCGAGAAGTTCGTCCACAAACTTAGCAACGCGCAGCAGGTATTCAGCACCGCTCTCAGGCAGAATTATATCCTGGGGGAATAGCTCCACAATCTGCTCCTCGCTCTCCAGTGGCTTGCCCATATAATCGTGAGTGTAGCCCAGCTCCCGCATTTTCTCAACGCTTACACCTATCTCCCTAGGCCTAACGTGGGTTACCGGCACGTCCGTGGCGTCGAAGCGCGCTGTGCCGTCTTTGAATACAAAAACTTCATTTCTGGAGCGCAGGATGCCCTTCTCCAGAGCCTCCGGTATCTTGTAGCTGGAGGTCATGCCTATGACGCCTTTCAGGTCGTTGGATGTGCTTCCAACGCGGCGTTCCGCCTCGGCAAGAAGCTTCTTCAGCTCAATCTCCCGCTCAGAGTAGTATGCCAGCCTTCCATTGCACTTCGGGCAGGAGTCGCGCTCATCCTCTGCGACAAAGCCGCAGGAGGAGCAAACCCTGCGAAGCCTCGTATTGCCTCCGCAGCGGGGGCAGCGTGAGAAGATGCTCACCTCTCCACAGCTTTCGCACTCGCGGTAAGCGACCTCCACACTTATCTTACCAGCCTGGGCAGCCTTCTTCACATCGCGCGTCTTGCCTCCGTGCTGCCCGATGGGAAAGAGAACGTTAACCGGAGGAGACATCTTGCGCTCTTTGGCTTTTTCTGGCCTGCCCATACGCGCGCCGATGTATGTGGGCGCCTTCTCGCGCACTTTTATGCCAAAGGAATTCACCAGCTCCATGACGCTGCCCGCGCGCTCATACGCTTGAGAAAAGCGCTCCAGGCTTGAGCCCAGGCAGTAGAGAAGCGCCTTGTACTCGTTGAGAACAACCTTGCCCTCAACAACGCGGTGAGGTATGCAAAGAAGCTCTAAAACGCGCTTCTCTGGGCTCATCTCCAGGACAAGAGCGTCGCCTTGGGTTTTCCCTGTGAAAAGCCACTCAGCGAGAGCCTTTAAATCCTCCTTGGTAACGTCGTGGTAGAAGTAGGTATAGCGAGGGTGCAGGGGTATACCCAGCTTCTGGCTTAGCTCCAGCGCCTCTTCCTCGGTGGGCACATGTGAGGGGTCGAGGAAGTGGCTGTATTCAGCGTGCTCTTCGCCCTTCAACGCCTGCTCCAGCTCCTGCACCCACCACTCCTCGCAGTAGCCCGCTGGTACAAGAGGATGGTTGTTCTCCAGGAAGTCGCCATAGTTCACCAAGATATCGCCCAGGAATAAAATCTCCTCTACCTGGTCTTTAATCTCCTGAGCCTGCTCAATGGTGGAGACGCGAACAACACTGCCGTCGTGCAGCTTCACCACAGGCCCTTCGATAGTGTCGCACGGCGTTACAGCGGTGCCCTTGCCTGGGCGCTCTGTTTTCATCTGCGTCCCAATGGCTATGAAGCCACCAGTTATAACCATCGTCGCTGGATGAATAGCCATACTTGCGAAGCCAGAGGCTCTACTTCTGCCGTAGCGCAGCCTGAAGCCACCTTTCGCTGAGGGATGCGCAAGCACAGGTCTTCCCGCGACCAGATCTTTAATATACTTAAAGTTGGGCTTTACCTCAGTATCGCCGCTCTCCTCCTTCTTCTCCATTTTACCCGAAACTAGCTCAGCCAACCACTCCCAGCCTTCAAAATTAAGCTTACGCACATACTTGAGCACTTTCGGCGCCTTCTGGAGCAACCCCTCTGCGAGAACGAGCACCGCTCCACCGCGAAGCTGATTGGTTTCAACGCGTGGCAGGTCACGGTAGCCTGCTACCTCCACCTTGTCGGTGGGCTCGCCCGTGACTTCCACAGGCAGAGAGCGAATCGCCTTGCGCACCTCCTCAGCCTTGGGATAGTACTGCAGGCGAGCAGCTTCATGGTGGTACAGGTCAACCTCCTCCACGAAGCGCTCCACCTCATCTTCAGTCGCTAAGTAGCGCTCAAGACCGAGAGCCTGCCTTATGGCGTCGCCCACGAGCACCGCCAATGCCTGAGCAGAGCCGCCAGCCGAGCGTATTGGGCCAGCGAAGTAAATCGCCAAATACTCGCTTCCATCAGCATTCTTCTTTATCTTCACCTTAACTATGCCCTCAAGGGGCGCGGCCACTATACCTTCGGTGAGAATAGCAAGAGCTGTGCGCAGCGCCTGCTCAGCCGCAGCTTCCCTCGAATCGAAGCGTCCAAACTTGCCCTCTACTATCTCCCTGGCTATGGTTATCGCCGCCTCCTCAGCGCTCATCTTTGAGCAAAGCTCGCGGATGCGCGGAGCCACGCCTCTGGGTCCTACCAATCCCTCAACGCGCTCTGCCATGTCTTTGGCGAGGGGGATTTCTACCTCTAACGAGGGGTCATAGCCCAGCTTTCTTGCTTCCCGCGCTATCTTTAACCCCTCTTTAACCTTCTCCTCAAGCAGAGAAAAGTACTCATCTATCTCCATAGTACTCCCTAACTGAACCTCATAATAGTGGTGCGCATGTTCTGCAGGTCTATGATTGGTATCCTCCCAGGCGTGGGGTGGATGTTCATCTTCTTCTGAAAGCTGGTCTGCTCCTGGAAGGTGCCCGAGTTCACCAGAATGGTGCCCCTGTAGTTAGCCACCTCTGTGGTGTGGACATGCCCCGCGTGGAGTATATCAGGAGGCTCCTCCAGTAAGAGGTAGTCGAAGAGTTCTGGGGCAAGGGGAACGCGACCGCCGTAGATTGGCGAGAGGTGACGCTTTCTGAGCAGCGCCTGCATCGCCTTGGCTGGCGAGGAATAGCTCAGCCCGGGTATACTCGCTATGATGTCGTCAAGACTTCTGCCGTGATAACTCACAACTTCAACGCCGTGAATGGTGGCAAAACAGGGATTACCCACCATGTGGATGCGAGGGTCCTCGTAGAGCATGGGAGCAAACTCCTCTTCGATCGCCGGCTGCGGCTCCGCTTGCCTTGCAGCGTCGTGGTTTCCGGGCGTGATGATTATCTCTATGTGCTCGGGAACGCGCTCAATAAACCTGGTGAAAGCAGCGTACTGCTCGTGTATGTCTTTAATAACCAGCTCATCCTTCTGCTCTGGATAGATTCCCACTCCGTCGACGAGATCGCCGCCGATAACAAGGTACTTAACCCGGGAGGCAAGCTCCCTCTGGCGAGGCGTGCCCAGCTCTCCTGCAAGCCATTTAATAAAACGCGCAAAAGTGTCTTCGAGAAACTGAGTGCTCCCCACGTGAATGTCCGAGATCATAGCCACCGCCACCGGCTCCTCACTCTTCCTGGGCTCGCGGTTCACCGGCACATCTGGAAAGAAAATCTCATTTGCTATAACCATATCAAACCCATTGGGCATAAACCCGGCTACGCCTATCACCTCATCCTTTGTTATCTCCTTTGCCTCTTCGAGAAGCTCTCTATCTTGGCTGCGGATGAGCACAGGTATCACGCCAGTTGGATCCTCAAGCTCCAGTATTAGGTTCCCCTTCTTGCTTGTGCGAATGTCAGTAACCATGCCGATGAACTTAACCTCCCCTGAGTAGCGGGAGCTTTTAATGAGCTCAATCACCACGCTCTCCTTGAGAGCCGTGCGGGATTTGAGCAGCTTGGCAAGGCGCTCAAAGCGGTTGTTGAAATAGCTCACAAAGCTTTCAATGCTCCCCTCACAGTAGGATTTTTTTGTAATATCCCGCTCGCGCTTTATCTTGAGATTTGAATCGTATTCCTGAGAAAGTCGCCGCTTGGAGCGTTTGAGTACGACTCGACAATCTCTTGGAGATTGCCTTCGGCTTCCTTCACCTACGTTCGGGAAGTCCACCTCTTCCTTTTCTTTTACTTTCCTGAGTTTGTCAATGGTTAAAACGCTTGCAGATTCTTCTCTGGCGATATTGATTAATCTGTTTATCACCTCCTCCCTGTTTGGACTCCTTTTTATCTCCGCCAGAACCTCAGGGTGAAGGTTGACCCCGCACTCCACAAATTTCGAAACTATCTCAGCATCATCCATATCTTTTTAACCCTCTTGTGTGAGCTCTATATAAGGTGAATGGGAGCACCATAAAAGTGAAAAGAAATCATATTAGCCTGGTCTGAGTAAGAGTGAACTTGGACAGGCTGCGCAGGCGTATATCCTCTTCAACCACGCGTTTTATGTCCTTCAGCGGTACTTCAAGCTTTATCTCGCGGGTTCTTCCATACCTGCCTTTGCTTATAACAGTGGAGTTTAATATGCCAAGCATATCCAGCTCGGAAATTAAATCTGAAATCCTCCTCTGGGTAAGCGAGTCTATGGAAACTGCCCTGCATAGGCTCTTATAAACCTGATAGATCTTGCCTGTGGTTATGAATTTAGTGCCCCGCTCTTCGAGGAGTATAACCGCGTAGAGCAGGACCTTTGACTGCGTTGGTAAGGTGCGCACCGCCTCGACGACGTTATCCCGCTCTATCTTCTCATTGGCTTTGCGCACGTGTATCTCGGTTATTATCTCCGCATTCTCCCTCTCCGCCACTTCTCCGCTCACTCTGAGAAGGTCAAGGGCACGACGAGCATCACCATGCTCTCTAGCGGCAAGAGCAGCGCAAAGGGGAATTACATACTCGTCCAGAACCCCTGGCTCAAAGGCAAGCTCGGCTCGTTGCTTGAGTATATCCTCCAGCTGCTTGGCATTGTACGGCTTGAAGATTATCTCCTCCTCACCCAAAGAGCTCTGCACCCTGGTATCGAGGTAGCTTGTAAACTTTAAGTTGTTGGAGATTCCTATTATGCTCACCCTTGCGCGCTGAAGCTCAGAATTTATTCTCGTCAAGTTGTAGAGCACCCGGTCGCCGCCCTTGGAAACGAGACGATCAATTTCATCAAGGATAATTATCACATTCTGCCTCCTCTCATCCACTGCTTCTTTAAATGCTGCATAAACTTTATCAGTGGGCCAGCCTGTGAAGGGCACATTTTCTCCAAAATGCTTAGCTAGGTTTGCAAGAACGCGATATTGAGTATCTGTAACCTCGCAGTTTAAATAAACAGTAGAGATGGGAACTCCATACTTTTTACCAGTTTCTCTTAACCCTCTGCATATAAATTTAGAAACGATTGTTTTACCTGTGCCGCTTTTACCGTAAATAAGAATGTTTGATGGCGTTTCTCCCTTCAGTGCTGGAGCAAGAATAGTTGCAAGAGCATTTATTTCCTCTTCCCTGTGAGGGAGCTCATCGGGAGTATAACTGTGCCTCAACGCTTCTTTGTTTTTGAACAGAGGTTGACGATGAAGGAAAGATTCAAAAATCCGTGCAAATGAATTCCTGACCTCCATATCCACAAGCTCCTCAACGTCCACTTGAAATAAAGGTTCGGGGCAAACCAACTAAGTATAATACATCAGTCGTATTTAATATTTTTGAGTTCTCACCCTGTCTTTCCACTGGAATTTTATTATAGATAGTAATAATGCTTAAATATTAAACAAATTTCTATTATAAATCATGATAAAATACAAAAATACAAAAATTTTTTCACCCTAATAATAGAGACCCCTTTATTTCCTGTGGAATGTTTAGCTGTAACTTAGACAGGAGAATTAAGGTTATTTGGCGATATTGGAATTACAACGTCAATGTAGTAATTATGCAAAATTATAGTGAAAGTTTTTACGGATAGATATGTGAGAATTCTTTTGCTTTTACTATTTTATAGAATCACTAAATTATGTAATTATTTGAAAAATACTTATAAATCTTAGTTATTTTCAAATCGTAAAACTTTTATACTATTAATGCCATAGTAACACTGAATACTTCTCGTCAAATATTATTGTAATAATTAAATTTTCCTTTTTGCCTTCCATAGGAAATAAAGGGGTGTCACTATAACCTTGGCAAGATTTATCTATGCATGAAGCGAAAGCTAAATTGAGGTAATATGACCAAGATTGTGGGAATGATTTTTGGTGAGGTTGGATATGGCGATTTCAATTTCCTTGTAGCCAGAGATGCAAACCTCGAGAAGGGTGAATATGTCAAAGTAAATCATGAGAAGTATGGCTGGGTTCTTGCTCAGGTTCGCACAATTAAGCGTTATAATGAGCTTTATTCTCTCAATGCAATTACAGGCACTTCTATACCCAAGGCTCAGGAAGAGCGCATAATCGCCAACGCAAAGGTTATAGGCTACATTGACAAAGATGGCCTTCTCAAGACGCCAAAGATACCCTTCAGACCTGGGGAGAAAATATACGAGGCAGATGCTGGAATAATACGAAAGTCGCTCAAACTCGAGCAGAAGAATGGTATTTACCTTGGCCTGCTTGAAGGGCACAGCAGAAAGATACCAGTGTATCTCAACCCCAACAAGCTCATCCAGAAGCACATCGCCGTGCTGGCGAAGACGGGTGCAGGTAAGAGCTACACCGTTGGCGTTCTAATTGAAGAGCTTATTGAGAAAAAGGTGCCAGTTGTCATAATAGATCCGCATGGAGAGTACTCTGCCCTTCGCTACCCTAACGACAGTCCAAGAGAGCTATCTTTGATGGAGCATTACGGAGTCACCCCCAAGGGTTATGATAGCGTGGTGGAGTACACCCCAAATCAGAGTATCAACCCTCAGGCTGATCGCAAGCTGAGCCTTGACATTACCCGCTTTACCATAAATGACTTCATTGAAATGCTCCCCACGAAGATTACAGACTCTCAGAAGGGCATACTGTTTGAGGCTCTTAAGGTCGTGGAGACCTACGGGAGTTACACCCTTGAGGATATTATACGGGTGATTCATGAGCATGAGAGCAAGGCGAAGTGGAATCTCATCACAAGCTTAGAGATGCTGCGAGAGAGTAAGATCTTTGAAGGCACCCCTGTTAAGACCTCTGAGCTGGTGCGTAGGGGTGTTACCTCCATAATAAACCTCCGCGGAGTTCAGCCTGAGATTCAGGATATCGTTGTGTCTCGCATAGCTACTGAGATCTTCGAAGACAGAAAGCGGGGCAAGGTTCCACCCCTGCTCTTCCTGATAGAGGAGGCGCACAACTTCGCACCAGAGCGTGGCTTTGGTGCTAAGGCTTCCAACAAGATTATTAGAACAATAGCCAGCGAGGGTAGAAAGTTCGGAATGGGTCTGTGCGTAGTAACGCAGCGCCCGGCGAGAATCGATAAGAGCGTCCTCAGCCAGTGCAATACCCAGATTATACTCAAGGTCACCAATCCCAACGATTTAAAGGCGATAAGCCAGAGCATCGAAGGCTTTACCTCAGATCTAGAAGAGGAGATAAAGCAGCTGGAGCCTGGAGAGGCTCTTGTTGTTGGCGATGTGGTGGAGCAGCCTATATTTGTGGATGTGCGCGTCAAGCGCTCCCGGCATGGCGGGGCGAGCGTTGAGGTTGTGCGCGAGAGGCGTGGCAAACGGGTGAAAAAGACAGGCTTCGACTCCTTGCTAAGGCGAATTTTCTCTCGGTATTAGGGAAATGGAAGTGAAGGTTGGTTGCTGCGGCTTTCCGGGAGGGATGAAGAAGTACTTCCAGGAGTTCAGCCTGGCTGAGATTCAGAAGACCTTCTATTCCCTACCGAAAATTGGCACAGCGGAGAGGTGGCGCAGCCAGGCTGGCGAAGACTTCGAGTTCACCCTCAAGGCGTGGCAGCTTATTACTCACCCGCCAAGCAGCCCGACCTACAGGAAGGCGGGAATTGAGGTTAAAGATAAGGAGAAGTACGGTTTCTTTAAAGCCACCGACGAGGTGCTTTCAGCTTGGGAAAAAACAAGGGAGATAGCAGAAGCTCTGCGAGCGAGCGTAGTGGTATTTCAATGCCCTCCAAGCTTTACTCAAACCCAGGAAAACCTCTCAAACCTTAAAAACTTCTTTAGCAGTATAGAAAGGGGTAATCTAACCCTCGCGATAGAACTCCGCGCCCCATGGGATCGTGAACTTTTGGCTAATCTATGCGAAGAGTTTGAGCTGGTGCACTGCGTTGACCCTCTTCGCGAGGAGCCGGTGACATCAAAGCTAGCGTACTTCCGTCTGCATGGGAGCTACCATCATGGAAGGATAAACTACAAACACAGGTATACTGATGAGGAGTTGAGAGGAGTGCTTGAAAAGGTACTTAGCTTTGAGGTTGCGTATGTGCTCTTCAACAATATCTACATGGGGGAGGATGCGAAACGGTTTATGGAGCTGTTAAGAGGGAGGGGATATCTGAAGAATACCCAGCAAATTTTTATTCCACAACCATAAGTAAGAGCCATGAACAGATTCATTCTCCTTTGGATACTCATTGCCATGAGCGCCTGCGTGGGCTCTAGCTACTCTGGTGAGGTTTCAAAGGCGGAGGAGCTGATTTCCCAAGCTACCAACATGTGGGGAGATATAATCTCCAGCGACGACTATGCAAAGATTATCAAAACCTGCGATGTCAAGGCTGAGGTGGATGCAAAGGCGATGAAGCACCTCGAGAAGGCAGCGCAGCTTGCGAAGAGCGATGAAGAGAGGCTGTATGCCCAGTACCTTCTGAATTACGTGGAGAGCTCGGCAAAGGCTACGCAAAAGTACCGTGAGTACGCTGAGCTTATGCTCAACGGAGATGAAAACAGAGCCAATATCGCCGCACTTGAAGCAAACAGCTACCTAGAGGAGGCAATAGCCTGGAAGAAGCGCGCAGCCCAGCTCAAGCCTCAGTAGCCTGCCCTTATGTGGCGTAACGCCTCTTCGACGCCCGCGGCTATGCCATCGGTCTCCATCCATCCTTCTGGTTTAACAGCGTCGCCCACCAAGTAGAGGCCCTCTACGGGCGTCGCCGGTGAAAGGTGCGTACCGCTGGGTGCGCGGTTCACAGGCCATGAGTTGCGGTAAACCTGCACCGCCAGCACGCGGCAATACTTCTTAAACTCAGGGAATAGTCTGTGCAGGTCTTTTAAACCCAGCTCAATCTCCCGCTTTACGTCTGCGCCCTCGGCTAGGCGCTGGTGGGACATGAGCAGGTGTTCACCTTGAGGAGCCAGCGAGGGATCTGCATTGGTCACCTCGTTTATCCCATTTATCCTCTCCGCCTCTGGGGTAAAGAGCACACCACTGTGCCCGAGCATCGCCTTTTTGCACGCGACACTTATCTTGATACCAGCCGCGCCTTTGATGCGCGACACAGCGCGGGCATACTCCCGGGGCAAAATCTCCTGCGCCAGTTCCGCTGTTATCTTAGGCCCTGCGTTGCTGACCACTATGTCATAGCTCCGCTTCTCCTTCGCCACCACCTCAAAGGCTCTGCCGTTCTGCTTTATCGCAATAACCTTCTGCTTCAGGTAAAGCTCTCCCCCCTCGCTCTGAAGCACCTCCACCAATGCTCGGGTTACGCCACCGCATCCCCCAACAGGTATGCCGGGACCTCCAAGCTTGTTGATGTTTTTGGTCTGAGCGATTACCTCCTTCGCAGGCACCTCACTCGCCTTCAAGCTGAGACTCCAGCCTGTGAAGGAATCGGCTATCTTAAACACAAGCTCATTCTTAATCTGCTTTTCGAGCCACGAACGATAGCTCTCGTCGCTGGTAGCTTTGCCCAGCTTGAGCATCGCTATAATTTTAGTTATCTTGAGCTTGTCGCGCAGGGAGAAGAGCGAGGGCAACTCCTCGTACTCATAATCCTTACCAGCGATGCGGAACATAGCTTGAGGCTGTGAGGGGATTATCTCCACGCCTGCGCCAAGCTGGCGAAGCATCCTGCCAAGAGGACCGCGTTCCCGATGAGGAATCATGTGCAGCGCTCCCGTGGAGAGCTGATAGCCCCTGTAATCTAAATTCGTAAAGCGCCCGCCCGCGTAGGGAAGCTTCTCGTAGACCTCTACCTCGAAGCCTTCCTTAGCGAGGTTTGCCGCCGCCAGCAAGCCGCCCAAGCCGGCACCTATAACACATGCACGCAAGCTCAGCCCTCCTCTATGGCATCGTTTGGGCAGTAGGCCACGCAGAGCCCGCAGTTCTTGCACCTCTCGCGGTCTATCTCTGCAACGCCATAAACGGTAATAGCCTCATTCGGGCAGAAGGGCATGCATGCAGCGCAGCCTACGCATCGCTCCTCGCGCACAAGCATGCTCCAGCTTCTCCCGTGGCGGGATAAATATTTTTGGGTTACCTGCATTTTCGAGTGGGGCAGGCACAGCAACCTTTTCATTAGTTATCCATTAAATATCAATTACAGGTAATGGAAAATGAAGAAAAACTACGTTACCATAAGCATACCCCGCGAGCTTTATGAGAAAGTGGCTGAGATGATTAAGGATACCGGCTTCCGCTCGCCCACGGAGTTCATAATATTTACCCTGCGCTTATTGCTCATGGAGCGCAGTGAGCGCAAGGTGATTGAAGGACTGCGCGCTCTGGGGTACTTAAAGGAGGAATAGCTATGCTCATAATAGGCGTTGACTCCGCTACGTGGGATGTTATCCTGCCTAACATAGACAGGCTGCCGAATTTTAAGAGGCTTATGGAGGAGGGCGAATATTCGACTATTCACCTCAACCAGAAGCCCTGGTCTCCTGAGGTGTGGTGCTCCATGTTCACTGGGCTAACGCCGGAGGAGCACGGGCACCACGATTTTGTCGTCGATGGCGAGATTGTGCGCAGAGAGGATATTAAGGCGGAGTTTATATGGGACCTGCTTGACAGAGCCGGGGTAAGTGTGAAGGCGCTCAACGTACCCTTCATTGTGCCGCCGTACAACTTCAATGTGGACTTCACGCCAGTGGCGGGAGGCGTGCCCGTAGAGGTGGACGAACTCCTAGAGGAGATTGAAAAGGTTACGGAAAAAGCGCTTGAAGTTCTTCGCAACGATAAGCCTGAGGTTTTCATTGTCGCTTACACAGCGCTGGACAAGCTTTCCCATCTCCACTGGGGCGAGCCAGTGCTGGTGGACTTCTATGAGAAGGTGGACGAGGCGATAGGCAAGCTTCTGCCCTATGACGATGAGGTTCTGGTTATCTCTGACCACGGCTTCTGCGACTACGATGCCGCGCCCATACGCACTCTTCCCAGAAGAACGCCCAAGGGGGAGATCAAGGGGGACCACCATCCGGATGCGATTCTGATAAAGAAGAACATACCCTGCGATATTACCCAGCCTATAGACGTTTTCCGCTGCATTAAAGCGCGCTACCTAGGTGATTGAATGGACGAGGAGATAATGGCGCTGCCAATAGAGAAGAAGATAGAGAAGAGCAAAGCGGTGATAGCCGAGGCTATAGAGCGCTATGGCGATAAGCTGGTCGCGGCGTTTACGGGAGGCAAGGACTCTACGCTAATGCTGTGGCTGACCAAGCAGGTTTGCGAGGAGCAGGGGTACGAGATGCCAGAGTGTATGTTCATAAATGAGGGCAGCGTTTTTGAAGAGGTGCTCGACTACGTGGAGAGGATGCGCAGAGAGTGGGGCTTAGTTATTCACGAGGTTAAGAACGAAGACGTGCTCAACCAGGTCACCAAGGTGGGCGATATTGTTTACGTGGCAAAGCTCAATGAGCGCAACCGCAAGGAGCTTGAAAAGATAGGCTTTCGTGGCGAAAGCTTTGTTTTCAACCCTGAAAGCTTCGAGGGCAACCATCTGATGAAGACCGTGGCGATGAACATGTTCATAGAGGAGCGGGGCATACAAGCGGTTATGACGGGCATTCGCTGGGATGAGCAGGAGGCGAGAAGGGACGAGGTGTACTTCTCACCTCGTAACGATCCTCCACACATGCGAGTGCACCCGATACTCCACTTCCGCGAGCGCGAGGTGTGGCAGGTGCTTCGAAGTAACCGCGTACCTGTGAATGAGCTCTATGCAAAGGGATACCGCAGTCTCGGAGCGAAAGCGACGACGCAGCCGGTGAGCGATAAGCCTGCGTGGGAGCAGGATTTCGACTCCATACCTGAGCGCGCTGGGAGAGCTCAAGACAAAGAGGGGATAATGAAACGCCTGCGAGATTTGGGGTACATGTAGGAATTACTTCTCAGAGCTAAAAATCGGAAGTCTTATATTGCGCCATACCAAGTTTATGGGGAGGAGGTAGTGGTTATTTTAAAGCTCGGCAATGGCATCGAGATCACCATAGGCGGCGAGAAGCTATACCTGGACCCGAGGCGTGCAGAAGGTACGAGCTTTATCTCCCACGCCCATGCCGACCACTCTCCGCGAAGCGTCGAGGGGGAGGTTCTCCTTTCCTCAGCTACAGCCAAGCTTATGCGCAAGCGCGTCGAAGGCAAGAACCTTGAGATGGGAAAAGCCTACGAAATGCGCGACTTTACCCTTCGCGTCGTGGCGTCTGGGCACATCCTTGGCGCGAGTCAGCTTGTGATGGAAAACGGTTTTAAGGTTGTATATACCGGCGATTTGCACCTTGAGGGTGGTGCCACATGCGGCGCTGCCAAGGTGGAGCGCTGTGACATTTTAATAATCGAGTCCACCTTCGGTAGCCCCCATTATGAGTTTCCTCCCCGCGAGGAGGTGATTGCAGAACTCAAGGACTGGGTGGAGGCGCAGCATTCCCGCGGCAGGCTTCCGGTAGTGCTGGGCTATTCCTTGGGCAAGGCTCAGGAGCTGACATATTACCTGTCGAGGGATTTCTCGGTTGAGGTTCACCCCACAATTTATGAGAACAACCGCAAATATGAAGCTCTGGGCGTAGCCCTTGGTGAGTATCGCCTGTTTTCCAGCGAAAGCCGCGAGGACAAGGTGGTGATCTTCCCTCCAGCGGCACGCAAGGCAAAGATTCTGGAAAAGCTCAATTGCAGCTTCGCCTTCATGAGCGGGTGGGCTGTCCACGACGCTACCCGCTTTAGGCTTAGGGTGGACGAGGCGCTGCCGCTGAGCGACCACAGCGATTTTTATTCTCTGCTGCGCTACGTAGAGAAGGCTTCGCCCCAGGTGGTTTACACGGTGCACGGCTTCGCCAGCGAGTTCGCAGAGGAGCTTCGAGCTAGAGGATTTTACGCCGAGGCGCTCGAGGAAAAGAAGCTACGTACGTTGGAGGAGTACCTTTAGCTACAGCTCATAAAGCTCGCGATTTATCCTGGGCAGCATCGCCATGAGCACTGCCTGCTTCGTAAGCTCCTTTCTGCTCAGCTTCCCTTTGCTCAAGAAGCCTATGGCGCCGCCCTTCCTGCCTATGTTCCTGATCCCACTCAGCTCCTCCATAACCTCCCCCACCTCTCTTCCGCGAAGCACCTGGCGGATAACACTGGGCGGGTACTCAAAGCCAGAGCCAGCGCCGAGGGTAATAACCTCCCCATCGCTAATTGCGCAGAACTGCACATCCATATAACCTGTGATCGCGAAGGGTACCTCCACCAACCCTGCCTCAATTCCTACGCCAAGCTCCCCATGCTTAAGTGCAGCCCTAGCACGGTTCACTGCACCACGCACCGTCTCTTCCATACCAAGAGGCTGAGCGCTAACCTTTGAGCTCACCTCAACCCCAAAAACCTCAATCTCAGGGTAAAACTCCCTCAGCACTTCCTCCACCGCTCTTACCTTCACCGGATTAGTTGAACCCACAGCTACGCGCATAGCAGCACTCCCTCGCGGTCTATCTCTCCTCGCCTGATTCGCCGCGAAGATATGGGCTTACCGTCCTGGGCGAGGAGGAGTGGCACCAGGATTATCTCCAGCTCTCTTAGCCCGCGCTGGCGTCGGCGCTGGTTAATCTCCTCCGCTCTGGCAAGGGTTTCCTCAGTCACCACAATAGCCTCGAGCTCCGCGTCGCTCACCGCGGGTCCATAGTAATCGTCGAGCCTCACTATCTCCGCCCGCTCGGCAAAGCCCTCCTCCATGAGAAAGCGCTGTAGCTCCGCCAGCCTCTTCTCGTAGCTCTCTGCCCCCTTTGGCTTGGCAATCGCATCGCTGGTTAGCCCAATGAGCACCCTTTCGCCCGAGGTAAAGGCAACCCTGAGAAGCTCTCTATGGCCAGCGTGCAACCTGTCGAAGGTTCCACCCACCGCCACTTTCCTGAACATCGCTTAAACTCTTGCGGTGGGATTAATAACTTTATTGCTTCGAAAAAAAGAGGTCAGCGCGGGATGCGCTGACTAATGGAAGATGTGGGGGATTATTTCACCTGCCGCCGCCCAGTAGGATATCGCTAGCATGAAGAAAGCCCCCGCATAGTATAGCAGCTCGCCCGCGCGCGCCTTCTTATCGCCGCGTAGTGGAAGCCGCTCCACCACGTAGGGGAATATCAGCAGCGGGAGAAAAGCCAGCACTGGCATGACCACCATGGTTGTGGCACCGAACAGGTTTTCCCCGGTGACCAGGAAGTATATTGGCCATGGCGGCTTGGTTACCTCTATCCCTGCGACAGTATGCTCTCCTTCTAACCCCTGAATAAAGGGTGCCTCCATGAAAAGGCTCTGCATCACCAGGAAGACTGTGAGCACCGCTGAATAGACGACAGCCTTCTTCCAGCGCCTCTGCACCTGAAGGTAAACCTTCCTCATGAGCACGTGGGGTGCGGTTAACAGGAGAATTGCAAAGGTTGTCAAGCCTATGTGGAAGGCGGTAAGCTTCATCACTGCAAGGTCGCCGGAGAAGAAGTTTGACACGTAGCTGCCCAGAGGCACCAGGCTGAAGGCGTACATCATGTGTTCAAAGCCCTCAAGGGACTCCTGGTCAGCTCTCATGAAGGTCCCGGCAAGGAAGCTCAGCCAGCTGATAATCAGAAGCAGTGCGCCTGTAACCCAGATTATCTTGCGCTTACCTAAGTAGGTTCTCGTGGAAATAGCGCGCGCAGAGTGCAGCATCATCAGGAACAAAAAGAGCTCGCTGGACCAGTTGTGGAGGTTTCTGAAGAAGGCAAGCGTTGCGTCTTGGGTAATAGCTTCAACGCTGTGGTACGCTTCCGTGGGCAGAGGCTTGTAGAAGAAGGTTATTATTATCCCCGAAGGGATTACTAGGCCAAGGAAGATAATGGCGGTGACAGTACCGAGAGTGTACCAGTCTATCGCAGATTTGAGCTTCTCGCTTACCCCTTTTACCCTCGCAAAGGACAGGTAAACCAGGGCAAAGAGCAGCGCGAATATGACGAACCTTATCTTGTCCACCTTTGCCTTTGCGTAGGCCTCCTCCATTACCCTTTCCATGTACTCCTCCAGTTCATGTTCATCCACCTCCTCACCAGGCTCCAAGCCTATATACCCTATTCTGGGTTCCCCGTGACCATGTTCTTCAACATCACCCTCCTCATGATGTTCCTCACCCTCCTCATGCGCCCCAGTTGCGTAGGCTGCAGGCAGGGCGAGGAGTACCATAATAGCCAGCAGGACCACTACTACCTTTCTCATCCATCGACCTCCTTTCTGACTCTGTTAATGATACGTAGATGTTAATATAATGTTACCTTAATGAAGCAATATTGTTATATATTGGCTACGCCAGATACACTCTGAGGTGTTAGAAGATGGATGTGGACGGCCTGCTAATTTCTCTCACTGTCCTTGTTTCCCTCAGCTTTCTGGCGGCAGTTTACTTTTCCGTCAAGCTCTCCAGAGAAACAAGGTATGAGCGCTACTGGCTTGCTCTCGCACTGGCTGCCTTTCTGCTGGCGATCCACCACTGGTTGGCGCTACCCTGGGAGTTTCACCTGATTTCAGAGAGTCTCCTGCACAATCTTGAGCAGTTCACCGCTCTTTTCGGTGCTTCTCTCTTCGCCTACGCTGTGTACGGGCTTTATTCTTCAATGAAAAGAATAAGGGAAAAGCTGGAGTAAAATGCTGCCAAAGTCGGTGCTCTTCTACTGGAGCAAAGGAGCAGAGACGAGGAGGAAGATACTGAAGATAATCCACACCAGGGGGGAGAAGGGTGAGCCCAGCTTTCTTAATGTTATCGCCAGCGAGCTTGGCATAACCCATGCGGCGGCGAAGAAACACCTCGACCTCTTAGTGGAGGAGGGCTACATAGAGCAGATAAACCCCGGCGGAAAGCCAGTCTATCTCAGGCTGACGGAGAAAGGAAAAGAGGTGGTAGAGGAGTTCTTGGGCGAGGCAGATCGCTAAAATTTGCTCTGACTCTCTTTTACAGCCTCTAAGGCCTGGAGAAATGTATTCTCATCCATAAAGCCCACGATGCTGCCCAGCTTTTTCCCGTCGTGGGTCAGAAACACGAAAGTTGGTGTGCCCCTAACCTCGTAGCTGAAAACAAGCTCGCGGTTTTCGCTCTTGTCTATGTCTATGGCGACAGCCACGAAGTCTCTGTTGAGGGTATCCTTCACCCTCTGCTTGGGAAGAACCTCAGATTCAAACTTCCTGCACCAGCCGCAGGAGTCGATTCTGAAGTAGAGGAGCACAGGTTTTGAGGTTTTGCTCGCGTAGCTTAGGGCCTCTTCGTATGAGGTGTAGAACACAGCCCCGGAGAAGTTCCTGATTTTCTTGGGTGCCTCTTCCGTAGCCTCCGCCGCAGATTCTAGGCAACCAATAGCCAAAGTGAGCAGCACAGCTATAGCCCATCGCCTCATTGGAGCTCTCCTCACCCTTTACAACCTCTCAGGGAACTTATCAGGATTTTCTCAAATCATGCCAAATTTCTGCCAGAAATGGGCAGAAATTCTTTTATGATATGAGCGCCAGAAATTAAAATATGAAAAAGCGGAAGCCCATCAAGGACATGTTCCTGGACATAGCGGAGGAGTGGGAAAAGTACTGGCGCGATGAGATTGGCTTCTACGACTTCCTCAACGAGTATGTGGAGATAGATGATGACCTGCGCACCTACGTTATAAAGAGGAGGAAGAAGAAGCCAGAGGAGGAGTTGTGAGGGAGAAGATTATTAACTCTGTAGCGTAGCTAAGAACATGGAGATTTTCACAGGCGTTGAGATACTCTGCCCCTACCCTGCGCTTTATCTTGAAGATATAAAGGCAGTGGTTATTGCAGACCTTCATCTGGGATACGAGGGGATAATGGCGGAGCAGGGCATATTTATGCCCAAGACGCAGTTCAGGAAGGAGCAGGAGATGCTCGAGAGTATCGCAGGTCTAAAGCATGCGGAGCGGGTGATTATTAACGGCGATGTTAAGCACGAGTTCAGTGAGACCAGCTACCACGAGTTTCGCGAGGTTGGTGAGCTTTTTGAGATTCTGCGAAGGCACTTTAGAGAGGTGCATGTGGTGAAGGGCAACCATGACAACTTCATCATCTACGTTACCCGGAAGCATGGCATAGCCCTGCACGAGGAGCTTATGCTTGGCAAGTACCACTTCTTCCACGGGCACCGCATGCCGCGCGAAGCTGAGGCGGAGTTTTTGGTTATGGGCCACGAGCACCCTGCCATAGCGCTCTACGACGAGATTGGGGTTAAGGAAAAGGTTAAGTGCTTTTTATACGGTGAGGCTGGCGGAAAAAAGCTGGTGGTGCTGCCTGCGTTTTCCCCGCTTGCGTACGGCAGCGATGTCAACCAGGTGCCAAAGAGCGAGCTTCTCTCCCCCCTTCTGCGCAGCATCGACGTGGATAAGCTTAACGTTGTGGCGGTGAGTGAAGAGGCGGGTTGCTTGCCCTTTGCACAGCTTGGGGAGCTGCGCAGGTTTGCGTGAATCACTTTCTCCCAACCACAACGCGGCTCTCGCTCAGCTCAATCCTCTCAAACTGTTTAAACCCTGCCTCGCGAAGCCATGCTTCGACTTCGCTCCACGAGTAGGTTCTGCCTTCGCTGCTGAGGAGCATGTGGAGCGCAAATATCGCCGCTTCTCTCGGCGCCACCTTGGAGTCGTCGAGTATATAATCGTGGACTATCACCACGCCGCCCTCTGCTAAGGCGTCGTAAACGCGCCTGAAGAGCTTGCGGTTCTGTGCCTCGCTGAGAAAGTGGATTATGTTGGAGACCAGCGCTGCATCGTAACCCTTGCCAAAATCATCGCGAAGGAAGTCCGCCTCAAGCACGCGAATGCCAGTGACGCCCTTTCTTTTGAGAATCTCTCTCGTAGCGCTTGCTGTTTCGGGCAGCTCAACTATCGTCGCAGCCAGGCGGTAGCGCTGTGCGAAGGCTATCGCGTAGGCGCCTGAGCCCCCACCTAGGTCAACCAGGCTGCGCTTTCCCTCAAGGTTTACAGCTCTTGCAAGCTCATATGCGCGTGTCGCTGCAGTGCTGTCTAAAGCCAGAAGAAAAGCAAGCCTGTCCTCTTCCTCTGGTGCATGCCAGAATATCGCTTCCTCAAGCTTTGCCCACTTTGCAAAGCCCCTGTTCGCATGCTTCAACCAGTAGCCTAGGTAATCGCTGCTTGAGCTTACCAAGTACCTGCTGGCTTCGGGAGAGTTTCTGTACCTATCCCCAGTCTTCTCTATAAAACCAAGCGCTACCAGTGCATTGAGCAGAAGCTCTAGGGCGCGGGGTTCCGCTTTTAGTGCTTTAGCCAATTCTAAAGTGGAGCGCGGCTCTTCCAGGTAGTCGAAGAGGTTGTAGGCTGCCGCTACGAGCAGAATCTTCGACTCGCGGTAGGCAGCGCCCAGCTCTATTATTCTCTCCATATCACAATATCGCGCCCATATCCGCACTGCTCACGCTGCGGCGGTAGCTCTCAAGGTAGCTCCTTCTTGCCTCTGTGCGAGGAGGCTGCCATTCCTGCTTTCTCCTCTCCAGCTCTTCCTCGTCCACGAGAAGGTTGAGCTTCCGCGCTGGTATGTCTATCTCAACAATATCGCCATCCTTAACCAGGGCTATGGGGCCACCTTCGTAAGCCTCCGGCGACACGTGACCTATGCAAGGACCTCGAGTACCGCCCGAGAAGCGTCCGTCGGTTATTAAAGCCACGCTGTCGCTGAGCCCCATGCCCGCGATTATAGACGTAGCGGCAAGCATCTCCCGCATTCCGGGACCGCCCTTCGGGCCCTCGTAGCGTATTATCACCACGTCGCCGGGCTTAATCTCATCGTTGAGAATCGCCTTTACCGCCGCCTCTTCGCCGTCGAAAACTCGAGCAGGGCCGCGATGCTTGAGCATCTTCTCACTTACGGCGGTCTGTTTCACCACACTTCCGCGAGGAGCGAGGCTGCCTTTTAGCACTGCAATGCCACCTTCGCTGTGATAGGGATTGCTCGGATCGCGGATGACCTCGCGGTTCTTCTCTGGGTTGACTATCCTCACGTGCTTTAGATTCTCCTCCAGCGTTGAGCCCGTGACTGTGAGCACATCCAGGTTGAGCTTATCCTTTATTTTAAGCATAACTGCAGGTATGCCACCAGCTTGGTCCAGGTCGAGCATGAAGTGCTCCCCTCCCGGCCTGAGGCTGGTGAGGTGAGGCGTCTCTCTGGAAATCTTATCAAAAGCATCCAGTGGAAGCTCCACACCTGCCTCCCTCGCAATCGCAGGCAGGTGAAGCGCGGTGTTGGTAGAGCCGCCTATTGCCATGTCTATGCGTATCGCATTTTCAAACGCCTTCTCAGTCATTATCTCCCTTGCTGATATGCCGCGTTCCAGAAGCTCCATAACCTTCATTCCGCTCAGCTTTGCGATGCGCAGCTTCTTAGCGTCAACAGCATGGGCGGTACCACACCCTGGCAAGCTCATACCCAGCGCTTCGGTAACGCACGCCATTGTGTTGGCGGTGAACAAGCCAGCGCATGATCCCGGGCCAGGGCACGCGAGGTTTTCGAGGTCATTAAGCTGCTCCTCGGTTATCTTCCCGGCCTTGAACTCGCCAACAGCCTCGAATACAGAAATTAAATCCACATTTTTATCTCCCACGAAGCCCGGGCACATGGCGCCGCCTGTCACGACGATGCTGGGGAGGTTGAGCCTAGCAGCGGCCATCAGGTGCCCAGGCACAATCTTGTCACAGGTTGGTATGAAGACCAAAGCGTCGAAGCGATAGGCTTGGGCAACCAGCTCTATGCTTGCGGCAATCACCTCGCGCGAAGGCAGAGAGTAACGCATGCCCTCATGCCCCATTGCAATGCCGTCACATATCCCTATGGTGTTGAACTCGAAGGGCACACCCCCTGCTAAGCGAACCCCCGCCTTGACCGCGTCTGCTATCTTGTCAAGATGCACATGCCCGGGAATGAGCTCATTCCAGGAGTTAACAATGCCCACGAAGGGTCTATCTATCTCTTCATCGGTTATCCCCATAGCCCTGAGCAGGCTTCTGTGAGGCGCCCTCTCCAGCCCTTTCTTCACGGCATCGCTCCTCATAGTATACCACCTTCCTATAACCCTCGCGTAACAAGCGATAAACTTTATATATGCACCCCGGTGCTAGTTTTATTGATTGATATGGAAATTGCGTCTAAAAATAAATGCTATGCGTCTCCGCTAAGGTGAGAAAGGTGAATAAGGTTTATGCCGGGCTCGTATTCATCGTAATTGCTGCTTTAATCTCAATAACTTCAGCTCAAACAGAATGGCTTACGCTAGAAGAGGTTGTAATAAATCTTGGCACTACAGATGAGGTTGGAGTGGGACAGATTTTACGGGTTGATGTGGTGGTCAGCAGCTATGGTGCTCCTCAGCCTGTAAATGCGACAATTGGTGTGGACATCTACAATTCTTCAGGATACGTTACAAGCTTTCCAAACCAGACTGCGGAGATATCACAGGACAGCAATGTAACTTTCACATTTAGTGCGAGTGTCGCATTGAGCACAGGTTACTACACCGCTCAGGCTTTTGTTGTGTATGATCAGAATGGAACAAATAAAACACTGCTCAAAAATGCCAGCTTTAAGGTCGTAAATTTATCGGCAGTCTCTCTGGGCATAGATCACGAAGATGTGGCAGCGGGAGAAACAGCCACCTTCCTTCAAACAATAAATAACAATGGCATTGTACCTGCTAATGCTACCGTTAAAGTCTGGATAGAATATGATGACCCCTCAACTACATACGTAGACCGCATAATGGCAACAGAGCCACCCGCCACTAAAACAATACAAAACAATACCGTTGGTGTGGTAAATGTTTTATGGGCAGTGCCAGAAGATTTAACGAGCTGTGACTACACCAATAGCAGCCGTTATAGTGTTTATTCCACCTGGAAATATGGTACTGCACCGGATTTTGTCTATGCAAATTCCTTGGCTAATTTTAATGTATCTTACGTTGTGGTGGATACAGAAATTTTGCAGGGTGGTTACTCCCACTCAGGCCTTGACCAGACGGAGGCTGCCCCTGGAGGTGAGGTTTCGGGAGATATAGAGCTTTTGAACAGGGGATATTATTCCACAGTTATTCATGAAGTAAGGGCATGGGTAGAGGATAGCGCTGGTAACAAAGTCACAGACCTCTCTCCTACCGATTTTACTTTAAATATTGTGAATAATGGATATAAAGATGTTGTTCTTCCTGGACACAATGCTAGCTGCTCGGAGGTGAGTAGCAATACTACAATTGCCCACCAAGGTGCACTAGAGTTTCCATTTAAAGGCACACTACCTCCAAACCTTCCGTTAAATGATAGCTATAAGGTTGTCTTTGCTATAGACTATGGTGTGCCAAGGGATAAGCTCATGGGCAACCCGTGGAACATCTTGCAGAACTACTCTTTTGAGATAGTCAAGGCGGAGGTGACCAATGTCACAGCGCGTTCAGAGGTCGCTCCCGGTGCAACTCAGACTATAACAACTTCTATTAAGAATGTCGGTGTAAACACAATTGACAGTGCTAGTGTGATTGTAGAGATTCGCAATCCTTCAAACGCAGAAGTTAAGAACTTTACAGACACAATTCAGAATCTTGCTGAGGGAGATACCGTTAACCTTTCCTATAACTGGGATGTGCCAAGCAATCTAGAACTAGGAACTTACATTGTTTCTTCGCGAGTACATTACGCTACTGGCGTTTATCACAACCTCTCCACCACATTTAATGTGGTGAGGTTTAGTGTGCTAAACATAAGTTCTTCGCCTGTAGCTCCGTACGAATCCACAAATGTAACAGTTAAGATGGAGAATCAGGGACCAACGAATGCAACTCTGGAGCTACTGGGTGTGAAGGTAAAAGCAGATAAGACGGTGGACTTAGGGACAATAACCAACAGAGTAATACCTGCTGGAAGTACAGAACCTCTGAACTTTACATACTACTTTGACCCAGAAGGCATGAGCAATGGAACATTTAGCATCGAAGCCAACATCACCTACGGGGGTATATCTTATCCAAAATCCTCGAACATAACCCTCCTCCCCGTTGGCATAAAATCCTTTTCTCTCCCGGACTACGGGGTAACCAATATCAGCTTCGACTTTAACGTTACTCTTCACAACATCGCGGGCAGCGCGGTGAGCGTATTCCTGAACCTCACCGTCAACGGGAGCACTTACAACTCCACCATTTTAAGCGTACCCGCAAACTCCACGCTTACTCACACCTTCCCGATAAACCTAACATCTTCGGGCAGCTACAATATAACCATCTATGCCAATTACTCCTCCCTGCCAGGAAGGCTCTCAAGGAGTGGTGTTATAACGATTTACGACGCTGGAGTGGAGCTTTCCCTAGCATCCAGCGACATAACTTACACCCCAGCGTCGCCAAAGCAGGGGGATACCATAACCATCTCTGCGATTGTGCACAACACTGGCGACATCGATGCCAGCAACGTGGTGGTGGAGTTTCTGCTCGACTCTGCGAGCTATGCAAACAAAACCATAAGCATATCCGCCAACTCTAACGCAACCATTAACTTCACTTGGTCGAATGCTGCCTCAGGTGCGCACACAGTAACAATAAGGGCTGACCCGCTAAACGCCTTCGGTGAGAAGAACGAAAGTGACAACGCGGCGAGCATCTCTGTGAGCGTTGCTTCGTCGGCGCAAACGCCAGGTGGCGGCGGAGGTGGCGGTCCGGGAGTAGAGCCTGCCTTCGAAGAGGGCCTTAACGAGGTTACCACAAAATCGCTCCTCCAAGCGGTGAAGGAAAAGCGCCTCGAAAATGCGCGGTTCTATCATGCGGAGGAGCCGCTTCTTCCTGTGTTGGCGGTTCTAGGCTACAATCCAGCGCCAGATAGTATTAGAGAGAAGCTCACCAGGGTTGAGCCCGTAACCGGCGATGTCTATGCTATAGCTGCAGAGCTTGCGGTGGAGAAGTACACCCGCCTAACCTATCCGAATACTGTGGTCGTAGCCAGGGGCGACATACCCGCGGATGCGATTGCGGCTATAGCTTATGCGAAGAGCAACCGCATACCAGTGCTCCTCACTAAACCTGGAGACCTGCCAGAGGCGACGCTTCTCGCCTTGGAGAAATTCTCCCCACGCAGGATAATAATCCTGGGCGGAGAGAAGGCGGTTTCGCGAGAGGTGGAGGAGCAGCTTGCCTCCATAGCAAGTGTTGAGCGCATCGCCGGCGATACGCGCTACGAGACTGCAGTGAAGCTGGCGGAACTCACCAAGGGTTACGACACCATTGTAGTTACCAATGGAGAGGCGCCGAGCAGCGATGCGGTGTTTCTCGCAGCTATGTACAGGGCGCCTGTGGTGTATGTGAAGGGCAACGAGGTGCCAGAGGTTACGGCGGATTTCCTCGTTAACCACAGAGTTACGCCGAAATTCAGACCCGTAAAGCTGCTTTTAGTAGGGGTTAACGCCTCGCTGAAAGAGCAGATTTTCGGGCTCATACTCTCCCCCCATCTCAGCGGCGAGGTTGTGGTCACTGTGGTAAACGAGGACGACGACAGGCTCTACGTCGAGGTGTACGTGGGTAGCATACCTCGCGGAGAGTTCATAAACTCCGGCTCCAGCTACACATACAAGCCCTTTAAGCTTAAGCCAGGCGAGTACAAGGTGAAACTTAGGTGGCTCGACCCAGATAAGCTTGAGTTCAACTATCAGGAAACTAAGGTCTCTGTAAATCCGGCGGAGCGCACAGAAATAACCCTGAGGGTGCCAAGAATCACCCCATAGCCTCTCTACTTTTTGGGTATCTTCGCCTTCTCGTACGCTGAGAGGTTGTTCAGCGGCTTTGTGGCATCGAAGCCGAGCTTTGTTGTTAGCCCTGTTTTACCGGCGCTCGGGTCCAGGGAGGAGCCTCGCACCGAGCGAAGCATGACCAGGTCGCGATCGCCCTGGAAGCGCGTGGCTATGGCAAACTCCACCTCTTCGCTGCTGAAGATGTCAATATCGTCGTCTACAACCACCACGTGCTTCATGCTGGGGTGCCCTTCAAAGGCGGCGAGAATCGCCTTCTTGGCGTCTTCCTCGCCCCGCTTTTCTATAGCCACGACTCCATGAAGCCAGCTGCAGCCTCCCGGAGTGAGCACTACATTCTTCACCCTGGCCACCTTAGCGACGGAGGCGAAGATCCTTGGTTCTTGAGGCATGCCCATTAGCAAGCGGTGCTCCACACTGCTTGGAAGCAGAGCATGGTATATGGCATCGCGGCGATGGTAAATTCCTGTAACTTCCACCACGGGCTGCTTTCTCACGATGTCGTAGGTTCCGGTAATGTCTGTGAAAGGACCCTCGTCCACGCGCTCATGGGGTAAAATCCTGCCCTCTATAACAATCTCGGCATTCGCAGGAATCTCCAGATCGACAGTCTTGCACTTTGCCAGCTCAATGGGCTCGCCCAGGAGAGCGGAAGCCAGGCAGAGTTCGTCCTGGTTTATTCCGAAAGAGTAGCTCGAGGCGAAGAGCAAAGCGGGATGCATTCCTATTACTATAGCTACCTCAAGGGCCTCGCCCTTGGCTTCTGCTTTCTTGTAGTACTCATATAGATGGCGCTCAACCAGGCGAATAGCTAGGCGATGCCCGTCGAGCACAAGCATTCGGTGTACGCTTGCATTGCGACCGTGCTCCTCATCTTTGGCAATTACTACGCCTGAGGTTATGTACCTGCCAGCGTCCTTCTCAAAGTGCTTAAGTATGGGAAGCTCATCTAAGCTTGAGCATCGCCTCTCGTACACAGGTGCATTATCCACAAGACTAAACTCTCCTTCACAGCGCTTCGCCGCTTCTGTTACGTGGTGGATGTAGTTCTCTTTGGTCGTGCCCAGAGCTTCGCACATGCGCTCCCGCGAGGTTACGAGGTTGCCAACCACGGGAAGCTTGCTCCCCTTAACCCGCTGAAACAGGATGGTCTTTCGTGGGTTCTCGTGCAACATTGCGCTGATCTCATACTCGGGGTCTACCTCCTCCTCTACCACAAGGTCAGCCTTTAAAAAATCCCGCAGGTCTTTCATTCGCCTCCCCACCTAGCATAGAGGTTGTTCTGTATTCCCAGAGCGTCGAGCACCTTGCCTGCGATGAAGCTGAGCATGTCGTCTATGCTTTTCGGACGGTGGTAGAAGGCGGGCATCGCAGGCAGGATAACAGCGCCCAGCCTAGCGAGCTTAAGCATATTCTCAAGGTGAATCGCATTAAGCGGCGTCTCTCGAGGCACGAGCACAAGCCTGCGGCACTCCTTTAACATTACATCAGCGCTGCGCGTTATTAAATTAGAGGCATAGCCACTCGCAATGGCTGCGAGGGTTTTCATGCTGCAGGGTATTATAACCATCGCATCAACGCGGAAGGAGCCGCTGGAGAAGGGTGCCTCTATCTCGTGCTCAGAGTAACATCGCTCTAGATCAAGCTTAGCATCGCCCACCTCATGTTTGAGGATCTTTTTCGCAGCATCGCTGATTACGCATTCGTAGCTTATATTCAACTCCTCCAGCGCCTCGAGAAAGCGCAGCGCATACGCCACGCCGCTTGCTCCGGTTATGGCCACGAGAACCTTCATAGGTTAAGCATGGGCGCGGGAATTTTTATAGGTTTTGGGATACATTTAAATTCAGGATGCATCGCAGAATAGAGAAGCTGGTAACGCTGCTGCAGGAGGCAGGGGTTGAGTGCTGCATTATATCCAAGCCCGAGAATGTTTACTACTTCACTGGCGTATTCCCCATAGAGGCTTCCTTCCTCCTTGTTTCTACGAAGCGTGAGCCTGCGCTTCTTGTAGCGCCTTCAAGCTACCCCGAGGCTGAGGAACGCTCCTGCGTTGAGGTTATCAAAGGCGAACTGAACACCATTGCGGCGCTGAAGAGGGCACTACACCGGAGAGGATGCATGCCTGAGAAGAGCGGTGTTTTGCTGAGGGACTTTCTCAGAGCGGTGAGGAAAAAGCCCCTGGGGATAGAGGGAGATTATCTCCCTGCAGAGGTTGCGAGGAAGCTCGAGACGAAGTGGCTGGACATCTCGCCGCTCATCAGCGAGTTGCGCATGGTGAAGGATAGAGAGGAGATTGCTACAATAACTCGGGCGGTAAAAGCCTCTGAAGAAGCCTTGCGCAGGGTTTCGCAGAGCATAGCCCCGCGCATGCCTGAGCGCGAGCTTTCTGGCATGCTTGACCTTGAGCTCAAGCGCTTGGGCGCTGACCAGACAAAGGCGAGGGTGCGCTCCGGCAAAAACTCAGCCAAGCCATTTTCAAAGGAGATGAGCGGGAAGGTCGGTAAGGGCGCGCTGCTAATAGACTACGGCGGAGCCTTTGAGCACTACTGGACAGACCTCACGCGGACCTTCCACGTGGGCAGGGTGAGCCCTTCATACGAAGAGGTTTATGAGTGCATACTGGAAGCGAAAAGGGCGGCGCTTCGGGAGATCGGCGCTGGTAAGGAAATCGCTGTAGTAGAGCATGCTGTGAGGGAGGTTTTCAGGGAGCACTCGCTTGAGAAGCATATAGTCTATACGCCTGGGCACGGCGTTGGCCTTGAGGTGCACGAATTGCCTGTGATAACCTCGCAAAAGCTCAGGGAGGAGCCACCAGTACCAAGAGGAAGCACAGACGCGGAGAGGCTGTACCGCACCATGGCGCGGCTCTTTATCCGCGAAGAAAAGCCGGTTTTCCAGGAAAACATGGTGCTTACGATTGAACCAGGCTTGTATTTCAATGACTTCGGGGTCAGGGTGGAGGACATGGTTCTTGTGAAGCACTGTGCTAAGCTGCTCTCCCGCTTTCCCGATGAGCTGGAGGACGTGACCATAGCCTAAATCCCCATCCTCCTGTAGCTCGCCACCATGTTCGCCAGCTCACAGTCATAGGAGCAGAACTCGTATTTCAGCCATCGCTTCGCCCCCCACTTCTCTTTAAACCTCGCCACGCCGCTGTTTATTCCAAGCCCCAGGTTAAGATACCGCTTCCCTCGCTCCTTTGCCTCGCGGATAAACTCGCCTAGCAGGAGGTCGCTTGCTCCAGGCACGTAATTCTTGCGGGAGATAAAGTTGAACATGTAGAAGGCAAACTCGCCATGCGAAAAGTCGAAGATGCTGAAGGCGACAAGCTCCCGCTTTTGCCTCGCCTCTAAAAGGAGCGCCTCGCCGCGGGAAGCGTAGCTCTCAAGTTTTTCAAACACCCCCTGCTTGCTCTCATCTATGCCCCGCCTTAGGAATTCTTCAACCAGGGCAAAGTGCTCCTCGCCAAACTCGCCTTTCTTCACCTCAAGCCTCTTATAGGCGCTCTTCAGTGTGCTCCTCAGCTTCTTACTTAGCTTAAGCTTCTCCAGGTCCAGAAGGTAGTAGCAGTCGCTTTCTTTTTTGAGTATAGCAAGCGGCTCCACATCAATTGAGCGAGGCGAGATCACCCCCACCTGTTCTGGCTCAAACTTCTCCACAGCTTCGTTAAGGGCCTGGCTAAGAGCAGCCATTTCAAACTCTCTTCCGAGAGGGTAGCCTATGAAGCTGAGTTTGCCCTCGCTGAAGTAGCACAGGTAGTCGGCGATAAGGCAGGGCTCCGCTCCGGAAATCGATGTGAAGTAGTGCACCAGGTGCTCTGGTATGTAGGCGCGCTGAAGCACATAATGTCTTTCCGAAGCGCTCAGCATAAGAACAGAGCAAAGATTCGCAAGCTCAGAGTTATTGCTGTTACTATAATCTTCTAATAAGATGGGAATACTCGATAGGCTTTTTGGAAGGCGCTCGCAGAGCAAGAAGAGAAGCAGGAGATTTGACGCCTTCCAGATAGAGCCCACCTCGCGTTGCAACCTGCGCTGCAAAATGTGCCCCCGCTCGAGGTATGCGAAACACTGGCGCGTGGGCGACCTTGCTATTGAGCTCTTTGAAGAGATGAGCGCTGATTTTCATTTAGCCAGGCATGTGCATCTCCAGGGCTGGGGCGAGCCGCTGCTCCATGAAAATATAGTGGAGATGGTCAGCATAGCAAAGCAGAAGGGCTGTGCAGTGGGGCTAACTACAAATGCAACTCTGCTTGAGAGCGACTTGGCGAGGGAGCTTGTAAGGGCAGGTCTCGACGTGGCGGGAATTTCAATAGCTGGTGCCACTGAGGGGACGCATGCTAGCATAAGGGTGGGCTCCTCCCTGGAGGAGGTTGTTGAGGGTGTAAGAAACCTGATTGAGGCGAGAAAAAGCTTTGCCTCGCGAAAACCCAGGATAGTGCTATCATTCATGCTCACTACTCTGAGTGTTGGGGAGCTACCCAAGGCGGTAAGGCTTGCCTCTGAGCTGGGCGTGGACGAACTCGTGGCGACCAATCTGGACTACCCCTGCGATGAGCTTGGCGACTCCCTGCGAGTATTCTCATGCACTAAAGCAGAGGCGGAGCACCACCAGCGCCTGGCGGAGGCTAAGGCATTGGCAGCAAAGCTTAAGCTCAGCTTTAGGCATTACCCCCTTGAAATGGAGGAGCTTCTGGTGTGCGAACTCGACCCCACGAAAAACCTCTTCATAGCCCATGATGGCGCGCTTGGACCATGCGTTTACCTGAACCAGACGCGTGGCGATGGCGAAATACCACGCATATTCTGCGGCAAAAACTATACCATCAGGCGCCTTTACTTCGGCAACGCTTGTGAGGAGGGTATTGCTGGAATACTTGAAAAACCTGTCTGGAGGGAGTTTACACAGGTTTTTAGAAGAAGGAAGGAGATATATACGCAGGCTTTTGGTGCCCTATCCTCTGAGCTCAGCTTTGCTGACCTAAAGGAGGCTGAAGAATGTGTAGAAAGGCTTCTGAGCCGGAATCCCCTTCCGGAGACCTGCGCCACCTGCTACAAGGCGTATGGAATATGACAAGGTTAATTTTTTACCATTGGTTATGCAGATAACCAAGAGTATCTACATATTTGCACCACCAGAGGTCGTATTCAGGACCATATCTAATGTTCCCCTCAGACTGAGCCTCAATCCCTTCTGGCGAGTGGTGGAGGTCAGGAAGCTCACGCCAGGGAAGCTTTCCAAGGGGACAAGGTTCAGAATAAGGCTCAGAACCAGCGAGGGAGAGGTTACATACACCAGCGAGTGCATTGAGGTGGAGGAGAACAGGAAGATACGCAGCAGAGCTATAGAGGCTGGGTTTGAGGTGCTTCTATCTGTGAGAGAGGTCGCCGGAGGCACACTGCTCACCCACACGGAGATGCTCAAGAATGGTGGAGAAAAGCTGAAAGGCATAGCGGAGGAGATTCTCGAAGCGTGGCTGGAGAATGTTAAGCGCTACTCTGAACTCAGGAACTCCAGGCTTAATTTCCTTATACCAATTGTAAGGCGCTGGCTCGCTATAAACCCCCGCGATAGGGAGCTCCTTAAAGCTGTACTCCTGCTTGATCTCAGTGTAACCATCGCAGGCTTTGCAGCGCTCCTTATCGCAAGAGTTCTCTTCACCATCTAAACCTTTTTATTCTCGGGCAGAAATCTATAATCCATGCGGGAAGTATATGTGGAGGAGAGGGTACGTGCTCCTCCTGAGAAGGTTCGCATGCTCATTATGGACTTTGAGAGGTGGCTTCGCTTTAACCCGGCATGGTATGAGCTTGAGATTCTGACACGCGAGCCGAAGGTGGATAAAGGCGCTGGAATAAAGGTGAAGATGTCCTTTGAGGGGGAGGAAAAGAAGTTTCAGAAGGTAAAATTTTCTGTGGAGGAGGCATCTCCAGATAAGGTGGTCTATGCGCTCTCCAACGGCAAGCGGATTGAGCTCAGCATACGCAACGAAGGCGACGTAACCCTGCTCAGTCACAGGGAGACTCTGCACGCGAGTGAGAGCGAGGAAGAGAAGGAGGAGGAGGTCAAGCACTGGTTGGCTGCAATAAAGCACTACGCAGAGCTTAAAAACACACCCCTTGCAAAGCTCTCCAGGTTTTTCATAGACCGCGTTCTTCTAAGAATGAACCCCATGCAGAGAAGAATCACAGTGCTTATAATCCTCCTACAGGCAGGGCTCCTCGCCACGGCCTTATTTGCTCTCCTCGTAATTTACGTTAAGCACAGATTCAACCTTTAACCACAAGCAGGGGAGTGCTAATTTTTTCCAGCACCTTCTCGGGCGTGCGGTAAGATTTGAGGCGCTCAAGCTTGCTTTTATAGCTTTTGCCTCCCAGGATTACCAGGTCGTAGTCGCCAGAGTTGACCTCTGCAAGTATCTCCTTAGCTGGAGTACCCTCCCTTATCCTTATCTTTGCCTCTACCCCATTTTCCTCAGCCTTTTTGAGGAATCTCGAGACGATCTCTTCTGCCTGCTTACTTAGCTCCCCCTTAACGTAGCTTATGTACTCGTCCCTGCCAGCGGCGAATATCTCGTGTGAGATGTTTCTGCTCAATAACCACTGATCTATGACATGAAGGGCATAAAGCTCTGCATTCGCAAGCTTTGCAAGAGAAATAGCATACCCCTCAGCTTTTTCGGTATGCTCCTCTCCGTCTATGCAGAGAAGTATCTTCCTGAGCATAAAAATATAAAATAAAAAGGGATGGGGGCGCTCAGGCTAATATGTGTGCCGGCGCCTTTACGAGTGCAGAGAGTTCCTTGGGGGAGTAGCCAGCTGCCACCAGTATGAGGACTATCACTATGGTTAACCCTGCAACTATCAGCGCACCTATGTCCTCGCGGCGCTCTGACATGAAGATTTCTCTGTCCTTGGCTTCAAGTTCTTCCACTCTTGCCTCTTCAGCCATCTTTCACACCCCCTTACGCACCTGCCGCAGCCATGCCTGCGAAGAAGTCCGCGCCAAGAGCAAGAATCACCAGTAGAGAGACGCCTGCCTTGAAGAGCGCTGCAACCACGCCGATCACAAAGGCGGTACCACCAGCCTTCTTCATCTGCTGAACATCTATGTTGAGACCGATGCCAGCGAAGCCTATAGCGAAGAACCACTTCATCAGGTCCTTGCCCAGAAGCTGAGCCATGGGCGACCTCTTTCCTAATTCTGCAGCCGTTCCGAAAACGCCCAGACTGTTTAATATAACCACTGCAAAGAAGCCGAGAACGAACACTGGGAACTTCTCTTTGATGACGCCCCAGACGTCAACTTTCCCAGCTTCTTTGCCAGCGGGGCGAACGATGTAGAACCAGATGCCGAAGAGCACTATGATGGGTATGAAGACCACTCTCACTATGTTGACTATTGTTGCGCTGAGCAGGGCTGCGTTGCCAGTGAACCAGGAGTCGTAGAGCGCAGCAGCAGCCGTGAGCTGGGCGGTGTTAAGTATAGCGGTAGCCACCCATGCGCCAAACATCTCCTGGGTCATTCCAAGGGCTCTGCCTATGAAAGGCAGCGTGAACAGCATCACCGTTCCGAAGAGCAGTATAGTGGCTATAGCATAGAACAGATCTCTCGGTCTCGAGCGCACCACTGGCGACATCGCTATAATCGCCGAGACACCACAGATACCTACACCAGCGCCCATTATACCGGCAAGGGAGTCAGGGACGCCAAAGCGCTTGCCCAGGGTCATCACCATTACCGCTGTACCGAAGACGAAGATAATCACCATGAGCGTCGCAGGTCCGGTAGCTCTGACCACGTCACCCCACATGTAGTGAGCACCCAGAAGGATAATACCCGGCTTGATTATCGGTCTTGCGATGTTCACACCGTTCTGCAGCACCTTGGGTATGCCCACCGTGTTCCTGATTATCATACCTCCCAGCAGGAGTATGATGACGTAGCTGGCGAAGCCGCTCTGCTTGAGAACCTTCCAGAAGCCGCCGCCCTTTGCCAGTTGCCCTACCAGAGCTTCGATGTTCATTGCAATTATAGCAAATATAATACATGCTATTAGACCGGGTAGCCAGCCCATAAACTCTTCTGCAGTTGGCCATAGCCTCTTATACTGCGCCATAACTCCACCTCCTTACCTAACCACATATACGGAACATTCCGCCTTCTCCGCCATCTCGCTGAAGACACTGCCCACTATTATCCCAAAAGTTTACAGTCACTTTTGCCCCGAAGGTCTCTGCAAACTCTGCCACCCCTTCGACGGCTCTATTGGTGTTTTCTGAGCCGTCGGTAATTACAAGTATCTTCTCCAACTAATCACCTCCTCTATATCCTCCAAATCTATTTTAGCTCCCCCCGGTATATAAAGCCTTTTCGGAGTTTTGCAAAAATTGCACATAATTTGCAAAACCGTATTTTAAATGATTTTAATTTTTTTAAGACCCATGAAAATCCACTTTAATTTCTCGAAGTCCTAGAATATAATAAAGTTTCTGAAGGGTCGGTATTTTTATATACCCTGCACTGCGAGTAATTCCCATGACTCTGCGGGAAAACAACTTGGGCGAGGTGCTTGCCCAGGCTCTGCCCTACATTGAAAAATTCTATGGTCACTACGTGGTTATCAAGTACGGCGGGCACGCGATGTTGGACGAGGAAGCTAAAGCGTGGACCATTCGCGATACTATACTCCTGCGCTATGTGGGCATGAAGCCTGTGGTGGTGCACGGCGGCGGCCCCGAGATAACTAGGGCGATGGAGAAGATGGGAAAGACGCCTCGCTTCGTCGCTGGTTTGCGCTATACCGACGAGGAGACTCTGGATATAGTGAAGATGGTGCTGGTGGGCAAGATAAACACAGAGCTTGTTTCCATGTTCAATGCTCAAGGGTGTAAGGCTGTGGGGCTCTCTGGCAAAGATGGAAGCCTCATCGTTGCAAGAAAGCGAGCAAGCATGCTTGTGAGAGAAGGAGGCGAGGAGAAGGAGGTGGACCTGGGCTTAGTGGGTGAGACGGAGCGGGTTAACCCTGAGATAATTCACATCCTGAGCGAGCGAGGGTACATCCCTGTGATCTCCCCCATAGGTTTGAGCCACGATGGGACAAGCCTGAACCTCAATGCAGATACCGTCGCTGGCGACATCGCAGCTTCGCTCAAGGCAAAGAAGCTTATAATCCTCACCGACGTGCCGGGCGTGCTGCGCGACCTGAGCGATGAGTCGAGTGTGATAAGAGAGCTGAAAACCACCCAGATTAAGGGCCTGATAAAGAGGGGGATAATCAAGGGCTCCATGCTGCCCAAGGTTGAAGCGTGTAAGCGCGCTCTCCTTGGCGGGGTTGAGAAGGCGCACATCATAGACGGTCGCCTCAAGCACGCGATTCTGCTGGAGCTGTTCACCGATGAGGGTATAGGCACGATGATCGTCAAGGGCTGAGATGATA
>Ga0209426_1000182_pt1 | contig 92339 bp, 85 predicted proteins | sample Deesub1362B_J571_FD_187697 | JGI IMG/M metagenome (GOLD analysis project Ga0209426, IMG submission 187697) | Deep oceanic, basalt-hosted subsurface ecosystem from Juan de Fuca Ridge flank, Pacific Ocean, CORK Borehole 1362B_J2.571 (SPAdes)... ... | reverse complement strand
GAGCTGATCCCTCGGCCCGCTTCGAAAGCATTTTTCAAATAAGTCGGTTAGGAATGACACCCAAGCTGGATCGAGGGGGGTGGTGCCGGGCAAGGGCGCGAAATATTGCGCCAAGCGGCAAAACCCGGGCTTAGGAGACCGGGGACTGGGGGACGCCCCAACTCGTCAGCTTGGTCCTACCGGGTGGGCGGGAGCTGGAAGCTGTCCAACAGGCCCTGGGTCGGCACTACCTCTCCCCCCGCCACCCGGGCCACCTTCACCACCTCCACCCGGATCCCCGTCGGGGAGGTGAAAACCCGCAAGTAGAAGTGGTGCTCGTCGTCTGCCACCAGGGAACCGGCCACCCTGGCCTCCGCCTGGGGGTAGAGGGGCGCGCCGCCGCCCCCCACCACCAGATAGGTGACTCCATCCCGCACGATACGCTCGTAGTTGTGGGCGTGGCCGTTGAACACGAGGTCCACCCCGTGCTGGACGAAGATGGGGTGCCACAGGGCCTCCAGCCCGGAGGAGCCGGGGCCGTAGCCCGCGTCAGAACAGAACACGGGGTGATGGAAGACTACGAATTTATGCAAAAAATCCTGAGACAGGTACTCCCGCAGCCAGTCCGCTTGCTCCAGGAGCTCCGCCGGCCGGATAGCGGTGGAGTCCAGTCCCACCACCAGGATGTCTCCCCAATGAAGGGCCCACCACTGCTCTCCCTGCCTTCCCCCACCTGGGGGCAGGTCGAAGTACTGGTAGTAGCTGGGGCTACCTCGGTCGTGGTTCCCCAGAACCGGCAGGAAGGGGGCCCGCAGCAGGGCCTCGGACAGGGAAGAAAACAAGTGGTCCCAGTACGTTCGCACCGGATGTTCCACCACGTCCCCGGCGTGGAGGATGAACTGGAAGGGAGTGGGGTCGGAGGCGATGGCATCTCCCACCAGCTCTATCCGATTGGGCTCGGTCCAGTGCCTCCACTGGGTGTCAGAGAGCACACAGAAGGCCACCTCGGTCCCCGGTTCGGGAGCAGTGTAGAAGCTGCCCACCGGGGATTCGTAACCCCCGGCCAGCACCACCCGGTAGGCGTAGCGGGTGCCCGGGGTCAGGCCCCCGAGGCGCAGGTGGGCCGTCTCCCGGCCCTGGCCCCCCTGGGGGCGGTACTCCACTGCCTCCGTGAACTCAGCGTCGGGGGAAAAGTCCTGCCAGGGGGAGAACTCCACCCAAGCCGAGAGCGGAGGCTCCATGGTCCAGGACACGGTGACCTGACTGGCGGTGGGGTCCCCGGTGTAGGGGCCGTGGAGGAGGGGGGAGGCGGCCCCAAGCCAACCCAGGACCAGCACCCCCAGCAACAACCGAACTCGCTTCACCCGGGATCACTTTCCAGGGAATGGACTTGGGCCGGGCCCCACAGCTCCACGTAGGGGCCCTGGGCGTCCCAGCTCAGTTCCCCCGAGGCCAATATCTCGGCCCCCAAGGGCCAGTCCTCCACCCCTAGTCCCGCCGCTTCGAATTCGTCCACCCGGTCCCGGGGAATGAAAAACCTAAATCCCTCCTCACAAATCAAGGTCAGCCCTTCCCAGGAATCCCTGACTTCGGCCAGCCGGGCCCGCACGGTCACCCCTTCCAACACGTACTTCTGGGGGTCGGCCCACAGCTCTCGGGGGGTCAGCTCCCCTGGGTAACGGCCCCACTTCCCGGCCCGGGTGGCCAGGGCCTCTACCCAGCACTGGATGAGGTACTCGTAATACCTCTCCCACTCGGCCACAAACAAGGGTTCCCCCGCCCCCTGCCTGAGTAGTTCCCCGTTGACCAGGATCCACTCCCCGTCCCTCCGCACGTACAAGTAAGCCAAAAGCCGGCCGTACCCGTCCCGCTCGTTCCCCGGAACCAGCTCCAGCCGTACCCTCCGGTGAGCCACCAGCCGGGTGAGGAGCCCCTTCGCCTCCCGGGCGTAGTACTCCGGGGGATCAGCTAGCTCCGGGGTGTCGATCCCCAACAGCCGCACCCTTTCGTACCGGGGGACCCGCCCGGCCCCAAAATCCACCTCCACCGTGTCCCCGTCGTAGACCCTGATCACCCTCCCCTCCAGGGTGGCCCGGGACACATCCGGCCACTCCGCTTCCGAGGCTGGGGTGGTCAGCCCAACCAAACCTAGGAGCACGACCAGCCAGAAAGTCTTTCTCACCCTCAACCTCCGTAGTGGACCCAGCGCCGAGACAGGCGGAACTGGATCATGGTCAGGACGAAGATCACCGCGAACAGGATGTACGAGGCCGCCGAGGCGATCCCCATTTTGAACTCCCGGAATCCCTTCTCATAGATGTAGAACACGATGGTCATGGCGGCGTCGCCAGGGCCAGGGTTTCCCACAAACAAGACGAACACCTGGGTGAAGAGCTGGAACGCTCCGATCATGGAAATGATGAGCAGGAAGAAGATCTGGGGGGTGAGGAGGGGCACGGTGATGTGGCGGAAGGTGTGCCAGGCATTGGCCCCATCCACCCGGGCGGCCTCGTAGTACTGACGATCGATGTTCTGGAGGCCGGCCAGCAGGATGATGGCCTGGTAGCCGACGAACTGCCACACCCCGATGATGATCAGGGCAGGGATGGCAAACCTGGGTTCGTTTAGCCAATCGATGGCTGAGAAGTCCACCCACCACTCCAAGGGGGGGCGGCTGGTTATCCACTCCAAGCCATAGTTCAACAGGCCATAGAACCGGTGGAATATCCAGCGCCACACCAGCGACACCGCCACCACCGGGGTGATGTAGGAGATGAAGAAGCCGCTTCTGGCGACGACCCGGCCCCGCAGCCGGGTGTTCAACAGCACCGCCACCCCCATGGCCAAAAGCAAGGTGATGGGCACCGATCCAGCCACGTAATAAGCTGTATTACGCAAGGCCTTCCAAAATTCTCTGTCTCCCACCAATTTAATGTAATTGGCAAAGCCGACGAATTCCTTAGGTCCAAACACCGGCCAGCGGAACAGGCTGATCTGGAATGCCCGGAACAAGGGGAAGATGGTGAACATCCCCAAGATGAGGAGCACCGGCAGGAGGTAGAGGTAAGCCTCCAGGTTCTCCCCCAGCCGCCGGCGGGCAATTGGACTGAGCTTTCTGATTCCCATGGGAAACAAGGGGGCCGGCCGCAGCCGGCCCCCTCCTGTCAGCTCACCCTCCCAGGTACTCGGTGTTGATGACCTCCACGGCCCACTCCAGGGCCTCCTCGGGGGTCATCTCCCCGAGCAGCACATACTCCAGCATGTCCCCCCACACTCCCCGGATGGAATAGGACTCGGGGTGGATGGGGTAGCCGAAGCCGTGGAACGCCTGCTCGGTGACCGCCACCCGGGTGGGGTCCTCCTCCATGTAGGCCTGCCACTCGGGGGAGGTGATGACCGAGTGCCGGAACGGGATGTAACCGGTGCCCTTGGCCCACTCCAGGTGTGCCCAGGGGGAGAGGAGGAAGTTGATGTACTTGACGGCCGCGGCCCGTTCCTCCTCGCTGGAACCGAGGGCGAACACGCCCACGTTGGTGCCCATGTACACCGAGTCGTTGTTCACCGGCCCCTTGGGGAGGACGGCCGTGTTCCAGCTCACCCCGCCGGTCTCAGCCGCCCGGGCCACGTAGGGGATGCCGGCCACCGAGCCGATGTACATCGCCACCAGACCAGAGCCGAACGGGCCGGACAGGTACCCGGACTGATAGAGGCTGGTGGCCTTGAGCTCGAGCAGGAAGTTGAGGGCCCGCAGGCCGGCCTCGCTGTTGATGGTGCACTCGGTCATGTCCTCGTTGTAGAACTGCCCCCCGGCCTGCCAGAAGAAGGTGGTGAACATCTCGGCGTAGGGCCGGAGGCCGAAGCCGAACCGGTCCGGAGTGCCATCCCCGTCCTCATCCACGGTTAGGGCCCGGGCCAGCTCCAACAGCTCCTCCCAAGTCTTGGGGGGCTCGGCCACCAGGTCCGTGTTGTAGAACAGGATCAAGGTGGACTTGTTGAACGGGATGGTGAGCAGGACACCGTCGAAGATGCCGGTCCTGAGCAGGGCCTCGGGGATGTCAGCCAACACATCCTCGGGGATGAGCCCGTCCAGGGGCATGAGGGCGTCCTTGTAGGCGGCCGCCACCCAGTCCTCGTAGAACTGGGCCATGGTGGGCGGGTCTCCAGCGGCCACGGCGGCGATCAAGGCCGTGTTCAGGTCTCCATAGCCACCCTTACCCACCAGGGTGACGGTGATGTCCGGGTTCTCCTCCATGAACCGGGCGGTGATCCGCTCCAGGGTTTCCAGGTGCCCCCCTCGCATGGCGTGCCAGAACTCGATCTCCACCTGGGCCAGGCCCAGGGCACCCACTCCCACAACCACTGCCAGCACCACTGCCAGTCGCTTCATCTACCGGTCACCTCCTGTTTTTTCCCAGCTAAGACGCTCATGGTTTCCGGATCCTCCCGACTCTCACCTCCTTTCATTTGAGCCCGGTTCTGGCCACCCCTTGGATGAACTGGCGCTGGGCCACCAGGAACAACAGCACCAGCGGCGCCATGGCCATGGTGGCCGCGGCCATGAGCAGGTGATAGTCAGTGCCCGCCTCTCCGGAGAAGGTGAACAAGCCCACCGGCACGGTGCGGAGGGCGTCGTCCCGGGTCATGATGAGCACCCACAAGAAGGCGTTCCAAGACCCGATGAACCGGAACAGGAACAGGGTGACCAACGCAGGCCTCGAGAGCGGCACCACGAACTGCCACAGGAAACGAAACCTCGAACAGCCATCGATTTGAGCCGAATCCCATAGCTCATCCGGGATGGTGCGGAAGAACTGGCGCAGGAGGAAGATCCCAAATACGGTGGCGATCCAGGGGATGATCAGGGCTTGGTAGGTGTTGTACCAGCCGATCTGCTTGATGGTGATGTAGTTCGGCACGAGCAGCATCTGGCCGGGGATCATCATGGTGCCTATCAGCAGGTAAAAGAGCCAGTTCTTGCCCCAGAAGTTCATCTTGGCGAACGCGAAGGCGGCGAAGATGGAGGTGATCACCCCGCCCAAGGCGGTGGTAACTGCCAGGAAGAAGGAGTTCAAGAAATAGCGGTCGAAGGGGGCCATGTTCCAAGCCACCACGAAGTTCTCCCACCGGAAGCGGATTCGCCTCACTGGGCGGGCGACCTCCAAGGGCAATTCGAAGCGCTGCTCGGGCTGGTGAGGGTCCACGAACACCCCCAGCCCCCGCGCCCGTTCCAGCAGCGCCAACTCCCGGGTCTCCCCCTCCAGCTCCACCCGGTACAGGGGCAGCTGCTGGCCGGCCACCTCCACCTTCACCTGCTCCCGGGGGATCCACACCGGCGGGATGCGCATCGCCTCCCCCAGGGTCTTCCCAGAGGTGGACAGCATCCACGCGAAGGGAAGAAGCATGATCGCGAGGCTGGCGGCGATGATCACGTAGAGCACCCCGCGCCAGGCCCACCGGTAATAGCGGTAAAAGTGGCGGCGCAAGCGGCGGGATTTCTCGCGTCTTCTGTCCCTGCCACTGGTGTTGGCCGGCATGGTGGTGCGCCCAGGATATCCAAAATAGGCCTTACTGCAACCTGCCCCCTCAGACCGGAGGAGGCCGGGGGAGGAAGGTGTCGGGCCAGGGCAAGCTGTGGAAGATGTCGATCAGGGGTCAGGGCTAGCCAGGGGAAAGCCGGGGGGCCAGCTCCAGCACCGACTCCACCACCAGGTCCGCTGCCCGGCGCACCGGCCCCGGGGCCCGGGCCATGGCCACCCCCAGCCCGGCCCGGCGGATCATCCCGAGGTCGCTCTCCTGATCCCCCACCGCCACCACCTTCTCCAATGGGATCCCCAATCGACCACACAGCCACCTCAGGGCCTCCCCCTTGTCCACCCCAGGGGGCAAGATCTCCAGGTAGTCAGACTCAGACCGCACCACCCGGGCTTGGGGCAGTTCCCCTTTGAGGGCGGCCGTCAGGGCGGGCAGCGTTTCTGGGGCCCCCACCACCAGCAATTTGGCGATCCCCGCCTCGGTCAGCTCCCTCAGGTCGGCTTCAGCAACCGAAAGGCGTTCCTTTCTGGAAAATCTCTCTATCCTCGGGTCCACCTGCCAGACGTACACGGTGGGGTCATGGGGGCCCAGGTAGGCCTCCACGGACACCGGCCAGCTGGCGAGGAGGTCCAGGGCCCGGCGGGCGAGCTCGGAGGGGATTTTTCTGGTGAGAAGGGCCTCGCCGGAGGAGAAGTCGTACACCACCGCCCCGTGATACAGGATGGCCGGGGTGTTTATCTCCAAGGCTTGGGCAAAGGGACGGGCGGAGGGCAGGGAACGCCCGGTGGCCAGGGTGACCCGGGTTTTCTCACTCAGCCCTCGCACCCAGGTGGCTACCTCAGCGGGCAGGGAGGAGGTCTCGTCGAGCAGCGTCCCATCCAGATCAAAGGCCACCAGCTCCCACTCAGGCATCGGGGGGCAAAAGGTGGATGCTTTTGCGGTGGAAGCTCACCCCCACCCGATCCCCTTCCCCGAGGAACCCCTTTTCTTGGGGGCTCAGGACCTCCACCTCCAGGAGATCTCCGGTGGTCAGCCGGAGGCGATAGGTAGCCCGGGAGCCGGTGTAGTGGGGGAACACGATCACCCCGTCTACGTCCCCGGACCCAGGGGGCACCAGGTCCACCGCTTCCGGTCTCACCACTGCCACCACAGGGTCCCCCGGTTGAAACCCACCTGGGTCTGGAACCACCATTTCCTTGCCCGCCAATCGGATGCTCAATCCGGCCTCGTCTGCTCCCACCACCTGAGCAGGCAGGAAGTTCGCTCTCCCGATGAAATCGGCCACGAACTGGTTGGCCGGGTGGGCATAGATCTCGTAAGGAGTCCCCAGCTGTTGCAGCCGGCCGGCATTCATCACCGCCACCCGATCGGAGATGCTCATGGCTTCGGCCTGATCGTGGGTAACATACAGGCTGGTGATCCCTAAGTCCTTCTGGATGCGGCGGATCTGCTCCCGCGTCTCCACCCGGAGCTTGGCATCCAAGTTAGAGAGGGGCTCGTCGAACAGCAGCACCCTGGGCTCGGTGACCAAGGCCCGGCACAGGGCCACCCGTTGTTGCTGTCCCCCGGAGAGCTGACCAGGGGGGCGGTGCTCCAATCCGGAAAGTCCCACTAATTCCAAGGCTTCCTTGACCCGCTTCTTGATCTCCCCTCGGGGCAGCCGCCTCACCTTGAGGCCGAAGGCCACGTTCTCGTACACGGACATGTGGGGGAACAGGCCGTAGGACTGGAACACGGTGGCCGTGTCCCGCCGCTGGGGGGGGAGGTGGGTGATGCGTTGGCCTCCCAAGTAAACGTCCCCGGAAGTGGGATCCTCGAACCCCCCGACCAACCGCAGGGTGGTGGTCTTCCCACAGCCAGAGGGCCCCAGCAGGGTCACCAGCTCCCCCTTCTCCACGGTGAGGGACAACCGGTCCACCGCCACCACTTCCTCCCGGCGCCCCCGGAACACCTTGGTCAACCCGTCCAGAAAAAGCTCACCTGTGGGCACCGTACCTCCTTAACAACAGCTTTCCCAGCACTTGGTCCAAAAGCAGGATGGCGATCAGTACCACCAGGATGATCACCACCCCATAGGCGGCCGCCTGGGATAGGTCGGCATTGTCCACCTCGTGGAGGAGAGCGACGGTAATCAGCTGCCACTGGGCTGAGACGACGAAGATCACCGCCGAGATGGCGGTCACGCAACGCACGAAGATATAGGTCATCCCGGAGATGAACGCCGGGGCAATCAAAGGGAGGGCGATGCGCCGGAAGGTACGCCACAGCCCTCCCCCCAAGTCGGTGGCCGCCTCGTCGATGGCTGGGTCGATCTGCTGAAGCATGGCCACGGCGTCGCGGATCCCCACCGGCATGCGCCGGAAGATGAACACCAACGCGATGATGGCCGCGGTGCCGGTGAGCCGGAACGGGGGCTGGTTGAACGCCAACACGTAGCCCAACCCCACCAGTGTGCCCGGCACGGCGAAGCTGAGCATGGACAGGAAATCCATCGCCCCCCGGCCAGGAAATTTCTTGCGTACCACCAGGTAAGCGATGACCACCGCCAACACCCCCCCGATGGGGGCGGCCACCCCGGCGATCTTCAAGGTATCCAGGAGGTACTCTGCCCCGGTACTGAACACGTAGCGGTAGTTTTCCAGGGTGAAGGAGTTGTCCACCCCCCACAACCGGGTGAAGGACCCGTAAACCACCAGCCCGTAAAACAGGAGGATGACCCCCGATATCAGCCCCAATGCTCCAAGCAGCAGCGTCTTTCCCAGGGGGGAGGTACGGCGCAGGGCGGCTCCGGAGGGGCGTCCGGTCACGGTGACGAACGAGCGGCGGCCCACCCAGTACCTTTGGAGGAGGAACGCCACCAAGGTGGGGACCAAGAGCACGATGGCCAAGGTGGCCCCCAGCGGGAGGTTGTACATGCCGGTGATGGCCAGGAAGGCTTGCACGGTGAGTACTTGGAATTTCCCCTGGATTACAATAGGGTTGCCGAAATCTTCTAATGAACGAATAAACACCAGCAGGAGGGCGGAGGCGATGCCGGGGATGGCCAGGGGGAGTGTCACGCGGAAGAAGGTGCGAACCTTGGAGGCCCCCAGGTCCAAGGCTGACTCCTCCAAGGCCGGGTCGATGCTCGCAAGCACCCCCTCCAGGGCCATGAACGCCAGCGGGAAGTAGGCCAGGGTCTCGGTGAGCACCAGCCCAGGCAGGCCGTAGATATCCCACCGCAACTTGAAGTACTCGGTGATCAGGCCGTGGTTGCCCAAAAGCAGGATGGCTGCCAAGGCCAGCAGAAACGGGGGTGAGATCACCGGGAAGGTGGCGATGACCCGAAACAGGGGCTTTCCGGGGATGTCGGTCCTGGTCACGGCGTAGGCGAACAGAAAGCCGATGGTGGTGCCGATCCCAGCCACCAGCGCCCCCACGGTGAGGCTGTTCAAAAGCGGGCGGAACAGATAGGTCCTGTGCAGGAACTGAATAAAGTACTTTGGATTAAATTCCCCTCGATAGAAGAGGCTGGTCACAAACACGCGCACCAGCGGGTAGACGATGAACAGGCCCAACAGGGCGAAGATGACGGCGACGGTGATCGCCAACGCGGGGTCATGGGAAAGCTTTCTCAGGCTGCGCATGAGAGGAGCTGGGGGAGGGGAACCCCCTCCCCCAGGCTGATTCCTAGAATCCGGTGACCTCGCGCCACAGCTCCACCAGCCGGTCCCGGTTCTGGGCCGCCCAGAGGGCATCGTAGTCCACCAGGGCCAGCTGGTCGGCGGTGACCAGGCCCTCGGCCAGCTCCGCCTCCGGGTTCAAGGGCAGGCGGTACCACCCCTGGAACAGGGACTGGGCTTCGGCCGAAAGCAGCCAATCGTAGAAAACCTTGGCCAGCTCCAGCTCTGGGCCGCCGGCGATCAGGGCCAGCCCACCTACCTCGTAGCCAGTCCCCTCCTCGGGGAAGGACAAGGTGACCGGATACCCCTTGGCCACCCCCTTGGCCAGGATGTCGTGGGCGAAGGCGACCCCCACCGCCACCTCTCCCAGGCCGACCTCGGTCACGCAAGCGGAGCCGGATTTGGTGAAGTGATGGATGTGCTCGGCAATGCGGCGCTCAAACTCCAGTGCCTCCTCCTCTCCCAGGAGGAAGACCAGCGTGGCCAGGCGGGTGTAGCCGGTGCCGGAGGTGTAGGGGAAGGCCATGGACAGCTCGCCCTCGAACTCCGGCCGCAAGAGGTCCTCCCAGGAACGGGGCGGCTCCAGGCCATGGGCGGCCAAGAAGTCAGTGTTGGAGACAAACCCGATGAAGCCGAGGTAGATTCCCACCCAATAGCCTTCGGGGTCCTTGAACCTGTCGGGGAGGTACTGCCAACCCAGGGACTCGGTGTAGGGGGCCAGAAGGCCGTCCATCTTGGCCACGATGAAGGTGTCGCTGGGCCCTCCGAACCACAGGCTGGCCTGAGGGTTCCCCGCCTCGGCCCTAAGGCGGGCCAACAGTTCCCCGGCCGACAGCCGCACCCACTCCACGTCGATCTCCGGGTGGGCGGCCTCAAAGGCCTCGATGTAGATCCGGGCCTCGTCAACGTCCAGGGCGGTGTAGACGTGGAGCACCTGCCGCTGGGCCACACCCAGGCTCCCTGCCACCAGCAACGCTAGCCCGACCAGAAGTGCTTTACGCATCTCTACCTCCTTACCAGAAAGTTGATTCCACGTGCGGGTCTATTTTCCGTTCTCACCCCCTCTCTTAAGGAATATCCTACTCCGGCCCGAGCAGGGCGACAACTGGCTCATTTGAGCTGCATGGCGAATCCCTTGAGCAGGTGCCGCTGCACATACCCGGAGAGAAACAGGATGGGCAGCGAGGACATGATGCCGATGGCCATCAGCTCTCCCCATAAAATTTCATACTCTGTAATGAAGTTGGCGATGTGAATGGGCAAGGTGAACCTGTCTGGGGTGCGCAAGAAAAGCAACGCATAGATGAACTCGTTCCAGGTCATGATTACGCTGAAGATGGCGGTAGCCACCAATCCCGGCCCCACCAAGGGGAGCACCACTGCCCGCAGGGTCTTCCACTTGCTGGCCCCGTCGATGGCCGCCGCCTCCTCTACCTCGATGGGCACCTCCCGCACAAACCCCAACAGCATCCAAATGGCGTAAGGAAGTACGTAAATCTGGTAAACCACCATCAGGCCCAGGTGGGTGTTGAGCAAGCCCAGGGTCCGCAATGTGGTGTAAAGGGGGATGGCCATCACCACTGGCGGGGCCATGCGCACGAGCAATACCCACAACAGAAACAGCACGTCCAGCTTGGCCGGGAAGCGAAACCGGGCCAGGGCATAGGCGGCCATGAGGCCCACGCTGAGGGAGAGGGCAGTGGCGGACATGGCTACCAGAACCGTGTTTCCCAGGTAACGATAGGCCCTTCCCCGCCACAGGCTCAAGTAGTGCTCGCCGGTGAGGCGGGTGGGGAACCAGGCCGGATCCCGGGTTGCGTAATCCAAAGGTACCTTCAGCGAGGTGGTGATCATCCAGTAGATGGGGAACAAAACGAACGTCATCACTAGCAAGAGGAGCACGCAGAACCCCAGCCTCCTCGCGAGTTTACTGAGCACTGGTCCTCCCCAACACTTGTCGGATGTACAGGGCTGACACCCCGGTCACCGCCAGGAACATCACCACCGAGGCGGCCGACGCCCGCCCCATGTTGAAGTATTTGAAACCTTCCCGGTAAATGTAAAAGGAGATGGTCTCGGTGGCGCTTCCGGGCCCTCCCCCGGTGAGGGCATATACCTTGTCGAAGATTTTGAACGTGTCGATGGAGCGAAGCAGGAGGGCCAGGAACAAGTGATTCCTCAGCAAGGGCAGGGTGATGCGACGGAACAGGGCAGGGCCACTGGCCCCGTCCACCTTAGCTGCCTCATAAAGCTCTCGCGGGATGGATTGCAGCCCCGCCAGCAGGATCAAGAACGCCATTGGCGTCCACTGCCAGATGTCCACCAACACTACCGACCATAGCGCGAGATCCGGGTCAAATAACCACCGGATCCGAATGGGCTCCAGGGGACTTCTGCCGAACAGCCCCAGCACCCAGTTCACCGCCGGGGTCAAACTTTCTAAAAGGTGGTTTAGGATCCCATAGTCGAAGTGATACATGGAGCGCCAAATGGAGCACACCACCATGGTGGACAACATCATGGGGAAGATGAGGAGGGGCAAGAGCAATCGCCTCCCCCTGAATCTCCGATGAAACAAGATGGCCAGAAACAGCCCCAACCCCACCTCAGCCACCGTGGCGGCGATGGAGAAATAGAAGGTGTTTCTGAGACCATCTAGAAAGAAACGGTCTCTGAAAAGGCGCACGTAGTTCTCCACCCCCACGAACTTGGGGGTCCCCCGCAGATAGTTGTACTCGTAGAAGGAAAGCCGTACTACGTTCACCAAGGGATAGATGGTCAGGAAGGCGATGATGAGAAGAGCCGGAAGGAGGAGCAACAGGTTGAAATGTCGCTCGTGCCAGGGCCTCTTCGGGGCTGGTTTGCTGCGCATCAATTTAAAGAAAAGGGGGTGGCACCGCATGCCACCCCCTTGCTGATCAGGCTACCGTTCCAGGATCTCCTGGATGCGGGCCTGGGCGGCCTGCAAGGCCTCCTCTGGGGACATCTCCCCCACCAAGGCCAATTGGAGATAGTCTCCCAGCACCCCTTCGATCTCACTCCACACCGGCACCCGGGGGCGGGGCACGGCGCTGTCCATGGCTGCCAATTGGGCAGGGAACCAGCGGTATTTGGCCACCACCTCGGGGTCGGAGTAGACGCTGTGCCGGGTGGGCGGGTGCCCCAGTTCCAGGGTGAGCTGGCGCTGGATCTCGGGGGAGGTGATGAAGCGGACGAAGTCCAGGGCCGCGGCCTGGTTGCGGGAAGCGGCAGACACCCCCAGCAGCCAGATGCCGATCATGGGGGAGGAGGTCTCCACCAGGCCCGGGGCCGGGATGATTTCCACCAGGCCCACCACCTGGGACCTCTCCGGGTCGTCCAGGGCCGGGACCCAACCGGGCCACACCTCGATGGCGATGGCCACGTCCCCGCCCAGTAGGGCGTCCTTGACCTCGGAGGAGTTGTAGACTTCCACCCCCTCGGGGGCGTAATCCTTGAGGGCGAGGAACAGCTTCAGGGCAGCGATCCCCTCCGGGGAGGCCACTGCGGCCTGGCCGTCCTCCACGATGCGGGCTCCGAACCCCCAGAAGATGGGCAGGAATCCGGTGACGATGGGGTTCCCTTTCCGACCTCGGAACACCACCCCGCTCACCTCTGGCTCATAGCGATCGATCAGGGCGGCGGCTCCCAACACCTCCAGCCAGCTCTTGGGGGGATGGGGCAAGCCATATTTCTCGAAAAGATCCCTGCGATAGGCGAAAAGCTCCACATTCCCGACGTGGGGCAAGGCATACAAAGTCCCATCCGGGTAGGGGTAGCGGCCCACGGCCAGGGCATTGTCCACGAAATCTGGGTCAGGGGTATAGCCCAAGGCCTCGAGGTCAGCTAGCCAGCCTTGGCTCATGAACTCGGTGGCCCAGGTATCATCCAGCATCACGATGTCGTAAGCTCCGATGCCCTCGGCCAAGTCGATGACTAGCTTTTCATATAGGCCGGCGTAGGGGAGTTTTAGGAGTTCTATTTCGACATCCGGGTTCTGAGCCCGATAGAGTTCAATGGCCCGTTCCAGGACCACGCCGTAGCCGCCATCGCGGCCAGCGATCACCAAGCGGGTTTGGGCGAGGGCCATGCTGGTCACGCCCAGGAGAATCGCCATCAGCACCAACCACTTACGCATGGTAAAACCTCCTCGTACTTCCGGTCAGGTTTACCTAAAACTTAGTTCCCGTTGATCACCCCCTTGCTCAAACGTTTGCACCACCATCTTAGCCTTCCCAACCGGAATCGTCAAGCCCGCTTGAGATTGATAATCTCCCCATTTTGCCGATGAATAAGGAAAGCTTGCCTGGCCAACCCTCCCAGCTCCTCTGCCTCACGGAGAGTGAGATGCATCCCCTCCGGACCAGGCTCGTCCCAGCTGGCCTCGATCAGCGCCAAGTCGACCCCCCGGACGAGCTCCGGCAACGCCTCGCAGGGACCGGTGTCCCCCGTGTAGGCCACCTCCTCCCCCCGCCAGGAGAGCCGATACCCCAGGGCAGGGGCTTCCCCCAGCGGTTCTCCGGCTACGCTGTCCCGGTGATGGACCCTCCGACCGACTATCACCGCTCCCCCCAATTCCACCGGCTGTCCGGCCACTACTGGCTGCGAGGAAAGGGGATAGGGGAGGCTCCCGGCGTGGGCACGGCGGAATGCAGCCAGTAACTCTGAGACTTCCTGGCTTCCTTGGGGGTACCAGACGCAGAAGGGCTTTTTCCTCCCCAGGGCTCGCAAGTATCCGAGCAATGCCCACAGACCGCCCAGATGATCGGGATGGCCATGCGTTATGAACACCCCCAGCAGGCGATCAAAGGAGGTCCCCACTTTCACCAGGTCGCGGACGGTCCCATCCCCACAGTCGAACAGCAGCACTCCCTCCGGGAACTCAACGGAGATCTGGGTGGCAAGCCCAGTGCGGGAGAACAGGACCTCCACCGTGAGGTGTCGGCCTCGCCAGCAGCCGCTCATAACTCCTCTGCCAGCCGCCGCACGGCTTCCAAGGAACCCTGAAAGGGGCCGGGCTGCTCCAGCTTGAGGCTGGTGAGGGCGGCGGCGAACCTCACCGCTCGATCCGGTGCCTCCCCCAGCAGCCGCCGGCCGACGTAAGCGGAGAAGCAGGTGTCCCCCCGGCCGGTCCTCCCCACCAAGCTGCGGGGCTTAAACGGAGCTTGGTGCACCTGCCCACTGGCCTGAACCAGCACCCCCCCGGCGTGGGTGATCATCACCTCCGCCGGTCCCCAGCTGGAAAGGACCTCCGCCGCCCGGACCAGTTCTTCCTCTCCGGTCAGGGCATGGGCCTCCCGATCATCCACCTTGAGGTAGCGGACCTGGGGAAGGGCCTCCCGGGCCCAGTCCCAGTCTCCGGTCACCAGCTCCCCCCCACTCAACGTGCGCAGGCACCCCTGGGCGTCCAGGGCCACCGGCCCCCGGGCGGCCACTGCCTCCAGGAACCGGAGGTCTATCTCCCCGGCCATCACCGTGCCCAGGTAATGCAGCCGGGCCTCCACCGGGGGCAGGTCCTGAGGCTGGAAGGTGCCGGCATCTCCCAGCAGGTAGCAGCGGCGTCGGTCTGAGCCTGGGTCTGGGTAGACGTTCTCGATGCCGGTGGTAGCTGGGGTCCACACGGGAAACACCTCGACCCCCCAGCGGCGAAAATCCCGGAGCAGCGCCTCGTCCTCCTTGGCCAGGCGGGTGAGGACCCCCACCTTCAGTCCCAGGCGCGCCAGCACCGCCCCGGCGAAGTAGACCGCCCCTCCCAAAAAGGGCTGTGCTTCCCCGCCCTTCACCACCCGCCCCTTGTCCAGATGACCGATTGCGAGCACATCGAGCTTTCTCATCCCTGGCTCCTCATCCTAAGGGAACACATCACCTCAAAGTTGGCCCCGGGGAGTGCCCTGGGTGAGGCGGTAATCCTCGTGCCTGGCCACGTAGGCGTGGGCTGAGCGCAAGATTTCCCTGTTGTAAGGTTTGTAACGATGGAAATAGTATTCCAGCATAAATATCCCGCGATAGTCAGGCAGTCTCTTGAGAACTTCGTCCAACGGGATTGCCCCCCAACCAGGGGGCAGGTGTAGGTCTCCTTTCCCCAGTTTAAGCAGGTTCGAATACGGGATGCGCTTGTATTGCTCATACCCCCGCAGCCTCGCTTCCTCGAATTTTCCAAAATTATCTGTTATATGCAGATGTTTAACTAAGGGAGCAGCGAGTTCTATTGAGGACAGGAAGTCGTCCCCAAACCGGTGGGCGGAGAGAAAAGCGTGCCCCACGTCGAGCGTCATCCCCACCTCCTCCCTCCCCACCCTCCTGACGAACTCTACCACATGGCCCACGCTGTCGATCTCGATGTTTTCCACACAAATCTGGACCCTTAACTCCCCTGCCAGCTCAGCCATTTCTAACATGGCCTGGAAGAGCATCTCTTCTGCCTCCGAGTCCTCACCTCTGCGCCCATAGTGGTACACGAACACCTCCGCCCCGATGGCACGAGAAAGCTCCAGGCAGGACTGAAACAGTCTTTTTTGGACCTCAAAATTGGCTTTGTCCCTCAGGTCCAGCACCCGAGGGGCATGGAGGGTGTACTTGAGCGAATAGCGGTTCAGGAGTTCTTTGAGGTCTTTCACCAACTGGGGACGCAGGACAGCGTTGTAGATTACATCAACAGCATCCGCGCTGATCTCAACGTAATCGTACCCCAGGTCCTGGAAATATTTGAGATCGGCTTCCAGATTTTCGATCTCGCCGTCCACGCGGTCCGGATGAGCGTTGATGCCGATCCCCTTAATTTCCATATTGAAGCCTCCTTCCCGTCTCCCGGTCGAAGAGGTGGAGCTTTTCCCACCGGAACCCCAGGTTGACTTCGGTGCCGGGCTCAGGCAGGAAATCTGGCGGCGCGAACGCTTTGAACACCGCTTTTCCTACCCGCAGGGTGAGCAGGGTATCCCGCCCCATGGGCTCTGCCACGTACACCTCCGCCGGCACACCCTCCCCCTGGGTCACCGTCAAGTCCTCAGGCCGGATCCCCACCACTACCGGTCCGGCCTGTGGCGGGCTGATTCGCCCCGGCAGGCGGACCTCCAGGAACTCGCTCTTCAACCACGCTCCTTCCTCCCTCACCTCCAGGAGTGCCTCGAACATGTTCATAGGGGGGGTGCCGATGAAGCCAGCGACGAAGAGGTTCTGTGGGGAATAGTAAAGCTCGTTGGTCCCCCCCACCTGCTGAAGTTTTCCTTGATTCAGAACGGCGATCCTATCTGCCATGGTCATGGCCTCCACTTGATCGTGGGTGACGAACACCGTGGTAATGCCCAACTCCTTCTGGAGGCTTTTGAGTTCTGCCCGCATAGAGATCCTGAGTTTGGCGTCCAAATTGGACAGAGGCTCATCAAGCAGCAATAAACCCGGCCGTTTCGCCAGCGCCCGGGCCAGGGCCACTCGTTGTTGCTGGCCGCCGGAAAGCTGTCCGGGTTTCCTATCCAGCAACTCAGAAATCTGCAGGAGTTCAGCGAGCTCTCGGATTCGCTGTACCCTTTGAGCTTTGGGAACCTTCTGGAGCTTCAGGGGGAACTCGATATTGGCGAAGGCGTCCATGTGGGGGTAAAGGGCGTATGATTGAAAGACCATCCCGATATTTCGTTTGCGCGGCGGCAATTCGTTCACAACCCGTCCGTCAAACCGAACCTCACCACTAGTGGGCTTGTAGAACCCGGCCACGGTGAGCAGGGTGGTGGTCTTGCCACACCCCGAGGGGCCGAGCAGGGCCATGAACTCTCCCTCGGCGATTTCCAAGCTCAGAGCGTCTACCGCCTTCACCGGGCCGAAGTGTTTGCTCAGCTGGTTTAAGGTTACCTGCATCAGACCCCCTTGCCTCCGAACACAGGCACTCGCAGCAGAGCTCGCTGTAAGAACACGAACAACAGGAGCGGTGGCAGCATGTATAGCAGGGACAGAGCCGCCAGATAGCCATAGTCGATCACTTCCGTAGCCACCAAGCTTTGAATCAGCGTGGAGAGAAGCTTCACCCTCCCTGGGAGCAAGGTATAGGCGTAGATGAAGTCATGCCACGCGAACAAGAACCCCCAGATGAACACCGCGGCAATTCCCGGTTTCACTAGGGGCAGGAAAATGCGGTACCAAACTTGAAACCTGGTGCAGCCGTCCACCATGGCCGAACGTTCCACGTCCCAAGGGATGCCGTCAAAGAAGCCTTTGGCCATCCAAATCCCCAGGGGGATCTCCAGGGAAGCTCGGGCGAGCGCCACCCCGGGTACCTTGTGAAGGAGCTTGACATAAAAAAGAAGGAAAAACACGGCGATGAGCAGGACCTGGCCTGGGACTGCGTGCAGGAAGAGCTGCAACACCAGGAAGAAGTTTTTCCCTCGGAACTCGATGCGGGAAAGGGCGTAACCCGCCAGCATACAAATGCAGGTGACCACCAACCCCGAGGTTATGGCGAAGGCCAAGGTATTGCCGAGAGCAGCCCACACCGTGGTTTGCTCCAAACCCCAGGCGATCGGCTCCCACAAGAAGCGGAAGTTTGAGAAACCGAATTCCTTGGGGAGTATCCCCAAGTACATCCTCTCCCCGAAAGCCCGCAGGAAGAACCCCACGTACATGGTGAGGAAGGGAGCGGCGATGATGGCCAGCAAGGCGTAGCAGAGCACTCTGTCCCACCGCTCCTTCATCTGGAACACCTCACACCTCGATCTTCCCCCGGATCAGCATGCGGCGCATCCCGAAGGCCCGCACTACCACCAGGAGGAGCACCAGGTTCACAATCACCAGCAGGGACATCACACTGGCACCGTAACCATAGCGGTAGTAGCTAAAGGCCGAGTGATAGCCGTAAAGCGCCCATACCTCGGTGGCGTAATATGGTCCCCCGCCGGTGATGAGCATGATGTACACATAGGAATTCAGGAAAGACATGAGATGCCAGGCGGTCATAGTGAGGATGGGCCACTTGAGCATGGGGACGATTACATACCGGGCTACCTGCCACTCCGAAGCCCCGTCCACCTCCGCAGCTCGGGTGAGGTCGCGGGGGATGCTGGCGATGGCGGAGCTGAACACAAGCATGGCGAGTGAAATGCCCAAGAATCCGTTTGCCAAAATCACTATCAGCATGGGGTAACGGATGAGCCAGTGTACCACCGGCAACCCCATGGCTGTCCGAATCCCGTTGAACAAACCGTAAGGAGTTCCCTCAAACGCCCACGCCCACAAGAAACCCCACACCACTGGGGGCACTGCACGGGGAATGAAGAACACCGTCCGGAAAAACAGCCCCGCCCCTCGGTGAACCCGCATCGACAAGATGGCAAGCAGCAACCCCCCGATCACGGTGAGAGGCAGGGCACCGGCCACGTAAACGAGGGTGTTGGTGATGACCCTGGGGACGATGGGGTCCCGAGCGCCGACGCCGAATAATTTGGCGAAGTTTGCCCAGCCGATGAAATGCCACTGGAGGGTCCGTCCCATATCAGTGAAGGCGATCAGCAAAGTAAGGACCACCGGGACGCAATAGAAAAAGGCTATGAGCAGCGTCCCCGGCCCCATGAAGGGCGCCAACAGTGCTAGCCTTCCTAGTTTTTCCCGAAACATAGAAAAGGCCGGGGGCAAGATGCCCCCGGCCTTCCATCCTTAATTAAGGGATGATCTCCCCATCCGGCACTTCGGCCTGGAACCAGGCGACCAGGTCGTCCACGGCCTGCTCGGGGGTGATGATGCCGGCCTCCACCCCCTTCAAAGCCTCGAACGCCCGGTCCATATAGCTCCAGAATTGAGGGTGGATTGGCACGGGGCGGACCGTCTGAGCCGAAGCTGCGGTGCGCATGATGTAGTCTACATCGGTGAGGAGATCCAACGCTGACTTCCGGTACGGGGGACGGAGGGTGAACCTGGAGTGGATGGCACATGCCTCCGGAGTAGTGGCAAACATGATCACCATCTTGGCCAGCTCTGGATGCTCAGATTGGGTGGTGACGAAGTAGAGGGGAAAGTCGTGCACCGACACCGGGCCTACCCCTTCCGCCCGCGCGGCTTCTGTGGGCGGGAAGGGCAGGAACCCCAGGTCGTTGGCCAAGGCCTCATCGGTGAGCCCGTATTTGGCCTGCCATTCGGAGGGTGTGCCCACGTGGCTGGCCCAGGTGCTGAAGGTATCGCCCGCCACGAAGGTCCCATGGATGGTGGCCCAGGGCGGGGGAGAAGGTGGGATGACGTTTAGGTCAACCATCTCCTGATGCCAGCGATAGAACGCGAGCAGGGCTTCTCTGTCGAGGATGAGGTTCCCCGTCTCGGGGTTGTAGCATTCCGCCCCGAAAGCCAGGAGCACATTGTAAAAACCTGGCCCCTTGCTGGGGCGATGGAGGATGCCGTAGGTAACCAGGCCGGCGTCCACTGCCTCCTGGGCCAGTCGGGCCACTACTTCCAAAGTAGTGTTGCCGTCAGGCGGCAGCAGCTCGTTGATTTCGGCGTCGGTATAGCCGAGTGCCCGGAGCACGTCCTTCCGATACCAGATCCCTGTGGGGGAAATGTCATGGGGGATTCCCCAGATCTGGCCTTGCCAGGTGGCCCCTTCCCAGAGGTTGGGGTAGAAGTCAAAGTAGTGCATATCCCAAAATGTTCTGACATGTTCATCCATGGGGACGATGAACCCCCCCTCGGCGAGTTCGGCAGTCTCCCGCATGGTCACGATATCCGGGGCGTTTCCGGCTGCGAAATCCAAGTAGAACTTCTCAGCGAAGGGTCCCCATTTGAGCTCTGAAAACTCCACCTGGACCTCGACCCGGACATTGGCTCCGCTGGCAGCCAGGATTTGATTCAGGCGCTCCGCTGCCAGTTCGAGGTTGGTGGCCTTCTTGATGCCCATGGGGCCTGGGCCGATCACGTAAGCGCGCAGGGTGATGACCTCCGGTTGCGCCTGCACCAAAAGCCCCAGCCCGAGTACCGCTACGATGATCCCTATTAGCACACCTCTCACAGCATCCACCTCCTGGTCAACTGCTGGTGTACCTGCAGGGGAAAGCTGGGTTCGCCGGACCACCTCCTTTGCGGAAACGCTTGCAGAAAACTCTAGCCCAACCCTCTCCACACTTCAAGCCGGTTACGCCCTCAGGAGTTCCTGTGCCCCCCCAGGGCCTTTGGGGGGCGGCGGCGGCGCACCACCGCGTCCTGGGCCTCCTCCCGCCGGAGCTTGGACCGCTCCAAAAGCTCCGTCACCACCGCCCGCACCCGCTCCGGGATGTAGTACTTGAGCCCCTCCCAATCGGTGAACGCCTCCGGCGGGAAACGCACCTCCAAGGTGAACCGAAACGCGGGCACAAACGCCAGCCGTTGCAGGTGCCGCCTGACCACCTGGTCGATGCGCTGGCTGCGGGCAAAGGAGGAGGCGAACATGTCCTTGACGATCAGCCCCATGGCCCCCGCCCCCACCGTGCAGGCATACCAGGTGCCCCAACGGGGGAAGTGATACGGGTCCGGAGCGAAGGCGTGCTTCCCGGGTTGCACGTAGAGGATGGGATGGGTCTCCTCCATCCGCCAGTGGGGGAAACGGTGCAGGATCCCATGCCAGGAAGCCTCCACGGCCACCACCCGCCCCGTCTCCTCGGCGGCGATCCACACGTGCTCGAGCTCATACAGGTGCTGGATGTCCCAATCCCACCAGATGGCGTACTCGAGCACGTAATCCGCCCCCCGGGGGAGAACCACCGTGCGGGGGAAGGAGGGCGACTCCCCGGCCTCCCGGAACACCGTCACCCCAACCCGGGAAGGGAGGAAAGGCTCACGGCGATCGAGCCGCAGGATGGGGGAGTGCCTGAGGGCCAACTTGAGGTCCGCTTCGGAAAGGGAAAACTGGCTCACGGCGGAAGCTAGGGACCCAAGTCCCACTGCCAAACGCCACGCCCCATGGGCAGTTTAGGTCCGAAAAGATAGGTCATTCACTCCCTCCTTAAGAGCGAACACTGGGTTTCGGGATGGAACAGATGTAGCTTCTCCCGGTTGAGTTCCAATCCCCACACGTCCCCGCTCCGGCCGCGGAAGGGGGCCGGCACCAGGGCCCGGATCTCCTCGTCGTCGAACCGGAAGGTCACCAGGTCCTCCCGGCCCAACGGCTCGATCACGTACACCTCAGCCCGAAGGTCCCCTCCCTCGGGCACCACCCGGACGTCCTCCGGCCGGATGCCCATGATCACCTGGGGTGGGGCCTGGTTCTCCTCGGCCAGCCGGCCCTTTTCCTCCGGCAGCCGCAGGCTGAAGCTGCCTTTCTCCAAGAAATATCCGTCGTCCTTCTTCGTGAAGGTGACCTGGATGAAGTTCATGGGCGGGGCACCGATGAACCCGGCCACGAACAGGGTGTCGGGGCGCTCGTAAAGCTGCTCCGGCGTCCCGTAGGCCTGCAAGAGCCCCTTGTTCATCACCGCAATCCGGCTGGCCATGGTCATGGCCTCCACCTGGTCGTGGGTCACATATACCGAGGTGATGCCGAGGTCCTCCTGGAGCCGTTTTATTTCGCCCCGCATCCGGAGCCTGAGCTTGGCGTCCAAGTTAGACAGGGGTTCGTCGAACAACAGGATGGCCGGCTCTTTGACCAGGGCCCGGGCCACCGCCACCCGCTGCTGTTGGCCCCCGGAGAGCTGAGCCGGGCGTCGATCCAGCAGATCTCCAATACCCATCATGTCTGCCACCCGCTGCACCCGCTCCCTCATCACCCTCTTCGGGGTCCGCTTGAGCCGAAGCGGGTAGGCGATGTTATCGAAAACCGTCATGTGGGGGTAGAGGGCATAGGACTGAAAAACCATGCCGATGTTGCGCTCCTTGGGGAGGAGGTGGTTCACCACCTGGCCATCGAAGCGGATGTAGCCGGAGGTGGGCCGATAGATCCCGGCGATCATGAGCAGGGTGGTGGTCTTACCACACCCCGAGGGGCCCAGCAGGGCGACGAACTCCCGGTCTTTTATCTCCAGATCAAGCTTATCTACTGCCTTGACCTTGCCGAAGTACTTGCACAGCTTCTCCAGCCTGATCTCCATCCCCTACACCCCTCCTTTGCGCCCCCCGCTGTAGATGTTGAGCAGGGCCTCTTGGGTGAACAGGAAGAACAGCACCACCGGGATCAACTGGAACAAACCCACCGCCGCCACCGCGTTCCACTCGGTCATCACCGATTCACTGATGAAGTTCTGCACGTAAAGGGAGAGCACCGAGAACCTGCCCGCCCGGCCCGAGGTGAAGGTGAGGGGGATGAGGTAGGCGTTCCAGGCGGTGAGGAAGGAGAAGATGGACAGGGCGGCGATCCCCGGCTTTATGTTCGGCATGACGATCTGCCACCACACCTTGAACCGAGATGCCCCGTCGATCAGGGCGGAACGCTCCATGTCCCAGGAGATGTTGTCGAAGAACCCCTTCATCACCCAGATGCCAAAGGGGAGCTGGAAGGCCATCATCACCAGGGCCACCCCGCCGATGGTGTTGTAGCCGAACCCACCGATCAAGGGGATCCCACTCCCGATCAGGGGGATCTTTTGGATCCACAGGAGCACGAAGTAGATGGGGATGAGCAGGGTGACGCTGGGGAAGGCGTGCAAGATCAAAGTCAGCGAGAGGAACCCTTTCCGGCCGGGGAACTTCATGCGCGCCAGGGCGTAGCCGGCAAGCGACGACACCCCCACCACGATCAAGGTCATGATCAGGGACATGATGAGCGTGTTCAGGGTCACCTGCCAGATGCTGGGCACCCGGGGGCCGAACGGGGACTCCCACAAAAACCGCCAGTTCTGGAGTGTCCAGCCCAAGGACCTGAGGCCCTCGGTGCGGGTGGAAAAGGAGGTGATGAGGAGCCATACATATCCGACCGCAATTACCAGGCTGGGGATGATCAAAATCACGTACGCCAATAGCGGGCGCCACCACCGCTTGAGCCAGCTCGCCTTAGTCTTCATAGCGCATCGATCCTCGGTTCTTCTACCAGTTCTCTGAACCTAAAGACGCGCAGGTAAATCACTGCCATCACGATCCCGATGATCACCAGGATCACCGACCAGGCCGCTCCATACCCCCACTGGGTATTGCCGAAGTAACTGGTGAGGGCCCGGTGATAGGCGGTGAGGGCCCACACCTCGGTCTGATAGAGCCGTGGCCCTCCGTCGGTGAGAAGCAGGATCTGCTCGAAAGAGGTGAGCAGCGACAACGTCTGATAGGTGGTCACAAACAGAAGCGGCCACTTGATCATGGGCAGGATCACGTACCGGATGGTCTGCCAGGTGGTGGCCCCGTCCACCTTGGAGGCCATGGTGTAGTCCTTGGGGATGGCCTCGATGGCTGAGGAAAACAGGATCATGCCGAAAGAGGCCCCGATGAAGCCGTTGACCAGGATCACGAACACCCAGGGGTGGGTGTTGAGGAGGTATTCCCCGTTTCCGATTCCCAAGGGGCCCAAGATGTAGGCGTTGATGATCCCCATGGGCGCGGGACCGGCCATGGCCTTCCACATCATGATGTACACCACCACCGGGGTGATGCGGGGCAGCAACCACAGCACCCGGAAGGCAAACCCCACCCGTCGGTTGATGTGGGTGGTGATCAGGGCCACCAGCAGGGCCATCCCGACGTTGAATAGCGTCAAAGTAAGCCCCACATACATAAGGGTGTTGAAGAGAATCTTAGGAAAAAATCGGTTGGTGAAGATCTTGACATAGTTTTCCAAGCTCCAGTTGGAAGGGTGCCACCAGGCAAGGCGCCCGATGTTGGTCATGTCGAGGTCGGTGAAGCTGAGGATGAACACCATCACCAGCGGGATGAAGAAGAACACGGTGATCACGATCAGGGCAGGGGACAGGAACAGATAAGGGGCCAGCTTTCCTCTTAGTCTCATGTTGGGCACCTATCACATTTTAAAAAAGGGGAGGGGGAAATTCCCCCTCCCCTGGATTTTATTCCCTACGGCCGGATGATGATCTCGTCCCCCAGCTCGCGGGTGAGGCCGTCCACCACGAAGTCCACCGCCTCCTGGGGGGTCATGTCGCCGGCCACCACTGCCGCCAGGGCCTCGTAGGTGATGGTGGAGTAGGGCCCCCAGTTGGGGTTGTTGGGCAGGAAGGTGGTGTAGTCGAGCATGTACAGGGTCTCGCTCAGGAGGCGGGACTCTTTGTAGAACGGGTACTCGGTCTGGTCCACCAGGATGCCCAGGTGGGTGCTGGCCACGGCATGGCGGGTGTTGGGCCCGTAGTCGGTGACCATGGCGATCAGGCCCAGGGCGATCTCAGGATGCTCGCACTGGGAGCTGATCATGTAGGCCAACGGGTGGGTGAGGGTCACGGGCCGCCCGCCTTCCTCGGCGGCGGGGATGAGGCCGAACCCGAAGTTCTCCCACATGTACTCCTCGCCGCCTACGTCCTGCAGGTACAGGGTGGCCCACTCAGCCCACTGCCAGGTCCCGCCGACCCAGAACAGCACCTGGTCGCCGGTCACCCCGGGATGCCAGGCCTCGGACCAGCCCAGCCCAAGGCAGCCCATGGACCCGTATTTGTGGGCGGCGTCATAGAAGAACTGGTAGTACTTGAGGCCGGCCTCGGTGTCGAACACCAACTTCCCGGTGGTCTCGTCGATGGTCTCCCCGCCGAAGTCGTAGTAGAAGGCGGTGAAGTCAGGGCCGTTCTTGGGGCGGGTCCAGAAGCCGTTGCCCGGAGCTACGATGCCGGCGTCCACCGCCTGCTTGGCGACCTCCAGCATGTCGTAGAGGGTGAAGTCCCCGGTGAGGATCCGCTGGGGCAGGGCGTTGATCTCCTCCTCGGACCAGCCGAGCTGCCGCAGCAGCTTCTTGTTCCAGTACAGGGGGCGGGCCTCGGCGTCCTGGGGCACCCCCCAGATCTGACCCCTATACCGGACCGAGTCCCACAGGCTCTCGATCACGTTGGCGAACTGGGGATAGCGATCGAGCATCTCGTCCAAGGGGATGATGCGGCCAGCCTCGGCCTGGGCCCCGATGTACTCGTGCCCAGACAGCCAGATGTCATATGCCTCACCGGCCTGGAAGCCGAGCACGAACTCGGTCACGTAGTCTCCCCAGCCGATGTTGTCCTGAATGATCTCCACTGCCACCCGCAGGGGGTTCCCCACCGCGGCCATGGCGGCGTTGAAGGCGTTTGCCGCCTCGATGAAGTTGTCGCCCCGCCAGTTCTCCATGGGGGGCTTGGCCCGACAGCGGACCGTCAGGAGTACCTCTTGCTCATCCTGAGCCCAACCGACAAGCCCACCTGCCACCAGTCCTATAATCAGCGCTACTGCCAGCCACCGCTTCATACTCTACCTCCTTTTTCGACTAGAATTGTTTGACTCCAGCTTGCTTGCTTCCGGATATCACCCCCTTCCTCAAGGAGTGAAGGTAGAAGTTTGATAGCCGCAAGTAAGCCGTTTGCCCCAGCTCCTTCTTTATTTTAAGCATCTCCCGCCTCTGAGACAAGGGTGGGGGGTTCTAACCCCAGAGCCTTCCGGGCCCGATCAGGGGCGTTGGTGCACACCCCGAACACGTCCAGCCGGGCCAGGCGGCGCAGGACCCACGCTCGGTCCTCCTGCCACAGGATCACCTCAAAGCCTGCAGCCCGAAGTCGGTCCACTTCCCGCGGCCCGATTGCCTCCCAGGGATTGGGCAGCCTCTCCCAACACAGATGGACAAATTTGGCCCCGCATCCGCGGGCGGTGGTGATCGCCGTGGGATCTGGCTCTTTGAGCTGGAGTGAGGTGGGGAGGTGGGAGCAGCTAGAGCTGAATCTGAGGAGGGCATCTGGGTATCGGCAGCCGACGATGGCCTCCTCAAACCCGCGCAGGGTTCCCGCCACCGGGTCCATAGCCGCGGGGTCTTTTACGTCCACATAAACCGGCACCTTCCCCCGCAACAACTCCAGGGCCTCCTCCAAGGTCAAGGGGGGTTCTCCGTGAGGGAGGGGAAGTTTTTTGAGTTGGGTCCAGCGTAGTTGGTTCACCGGGCGGGGATTAGCCGGTAGGAACGGCAACTGGGCTTCGTGATACAAGAAGGGAACCCCATCGGCGGAGACCCGCACGTCCATCTCCACCCGATCGGCCCCCAACTGCCAGGCGAGCTGGAGGGCGGCCCGACTGTTGTCGGGGGCGTAATACGATGCGCCGCGGTGTGCGATTACCTCCATTGCAAACGCTTGAAAGAACTATAGCACCCCGGGAGGGCTTAGTCAATACCCGGGAGGGAAATTAAGACCACAAGCACTCTTTCGCCCTCACAGCGCCCATTTTGGGGCCGGCCCCGTGACTTCCCCGGCCACGTGGGGCACCATGTGGCCATGGTGCGGGTGCTGTTGGTGGACGACCACCCCCTGGTGCGGGAGGGGCTGGGGCGCCTGTTGGGGCGGGCCGGGGCCAAGCTGGTTGGCTGGGCCCGGACAGGCGAGGAAGGGCTGAAGCTGGCCGGGGAACTTCAGCCGGACCTCATCCTGTGGGATTTGGCCATGCCGGGCGGGGGACTGGCCCCCCTGGCGCGCCTGCGGGAAGTGGCCCCCCAAGCCCGGGTGGTGGTGCTCACCGCCCTGGACGACCCCCTGTTGGCGCGGGAAGCCGCCCGCGCCGGGGCCGCCGGGTACCTCGCCAAAACCTGCTCCCCGGGAGAGCTGATCCAAGCCATCGTCGCCTGTGGCCGGGGAGGGTCCCACTTCCCCCAGCTCCCCAGGCTCTCCCCCCGGGAAGAGGAATTGGTACGGGGTTTGGCGTCCGGGCTCTCCAACCGCGCTTTGGCAGATAAACTGGGGATTTCAGTAAAAACAGTGGAGAGTCACCTAGAAAAACTTAAAAGAAAACTTGGCTGCCAGAGCACCGCAGAGCTACGGGCCTGGGCCATGCGCCGAAACCCTTGCCAACCTCCCCCCGGTGCGGTAGGCTGAAGTCATGGTCACCAGAGCAATAGCCATCGCGTTATTGGTGGGCGTGGTGGGGGCAGCCAGCCCCATCTCGGAGGTGCTGGGGATGCTGCCGGGAGGGGCGGCCCACACCGAGGTCGCCTTCACCCACTGGGCAGCGATCCGGACCCTGGTGGGCCCCCTGGAGCTCGGGCCGTTCTTGCAGAGGGTGGGGCAAAGCTTCTCCGTGACCGCGGCCTTCGCCTGGGAGAGGATGGCCACCCACGCCCCCACCTGGGGTTGGGACCCCCGTGATCTAGAGTGGGAGGCCACCCTGCTGTGGGGGGACATGTCCCCGGTTCACCTGATCAAGTTCAAGGCGGGATTCGATTTTGCAGGGCTGGCAGCCAGGTTCCGGGAGCGCGGGTTTGCGGAAGCCGCCCAAGGGGAGGCCATTTTGTTCACCCACCCCTTTGAGAGGGCGGACTGGCTTTTGGCCACGGACCTGGCCATCCTGAACGCGGCCTTGCTTCCCGAAAGATCTCTTCTTTTCCTGTCTAGCTCCCCGCAGATGCTGACCCCCCTCCTGTTTACTTTGGCCGGTCGCTTCCCCAGCTTGGGGGAGGAGGAGGCGGCCCGGGCCCTGGCTGCCCGGCTGGCTGGGTCCCTTTCCGGCATCCTGGTGGTGGGCCCCCGGGTATGTTTGCCCTTCGCCCTGGTGGCCCAGGAGAACTTGTTCCGCCAGCACACCTCTCCCCCGGTCTACGAGGAACTGTTGGAACTGGCCGAGGTGAGCGGAGAGCTCCATCCTTATTTGGGGTTGGGGCTGGGGTATTGGATTTCCGGCGGAGTCCTGCAAAGCCAAGCGATCTTCACCTTCCCCCGGGAAGAATGGGCGGCGGCTGACCTCCCCCACCGCCGGCGGCTGGCCGAGGAGGGCTGGAGCTGGCAAGCCCAGGCCCCTTATTCCCAGGTGGCCTTCACGGTGGTGAAGGGGTGGGCAGAGGGGAAAGATTTGGTGTTGGAGCTTTCCCCGCTTGGGGGAGACGCTGGCCGCCTGTTTCGGCTGTACCTCACCCGCGACCTGCTATTCGCCCTCTGTCCTTAGGCCCCGATGTAGAGGTACACCTTGCGGGTGGCCGGGCCGGCGAATTCGTAGAGATAGATGCGCTGATCTTCCCCCAGGAGCATGCGGCCGTCTTTTATGATCCCCACCTCGGTGGGGGCGACGAAGGCAGCCCGGGTGGCCCCAGGGGCGTCCCCCTCCGGGTAGGCAGTTTTCAGCATCCGCTCCAGTTTGGGGCCTTCTCCTTCCCGCAGCCGGCCGTGGATGCTCACCGCGGCGGTGCTGTGGGGCACGTAGATGAAAATGAACCCCTCCTGGAGCCCGGTCTCGGCGATGGCCCGCTGGACCTCTTGGGTGATGTCCACCGCCTCCTCTGGGCTGGCAGTGGTGATCACGACCTCTTTCAACATCTCCCCTCCTTGTAGCGGCGCCGGTTTCGATACTGAGTCCACATTTTACCGGCTGTTTCCCTGAAGTCTGGATTGCCCCCCGGTGAGAGAGCTTGAAGCGGGAGGGCCTGAAATTTTCGCACTCTAGTTTAGGCGTGGGAGATCATCTGCACATCGCCAGCGGAGGGTCCCAAGTCAAGAGCTATAGAAAATGCGCCAAAAGATGGTGACCCACCCCTGAGATCGTCCCTTTCGGTGCATGGAGGTTTGCTGGAAAGTAGGGTTCTTCACCAAGCCAAGGTAGCCCGGGCCGGCTACGCCGGGGGCTTTCACCAAGGGGGTCCGGGGGACTTCCCCCGGCCTAGCAGGGGAATTCACGAAAGCCGCCAGGTTCCAGGACAGCGAGGAACCCCCACTCTCTCACGGCCCGGGCCAGTGTTTCAATCCCTGATAGGTAGGCTCAAAACGAACACGTAATAGTCTACGTGCTCCCCGCGGGGAAAGTTTCAATCCCTGATAGGTAGGCTCAAAACGCCAAGGCGAGCTCAAGGGCATCGCCCATGTCAAAAGTTTCAATCCCTGATAGGTAGGCTCAAAACGATGGGCGGGAGGAAAAGATCCGAAATTTTGATGACGTTTCAATCCCTGATAGGTAGGCTCAAAACGATGGTTTCGGTGGGCCGGTGATCGCACCAACCGCGTTTCAATCCCTGATAGGTAGGCTCAAAACTTGTTATCTCGCCTGCGGGGGAGCTGAGTGAATATAGTTTCAATCCCTGATAGGTAGGCTCAAAACCTCATCGCGCGCGTGGAGCTGGGGACACAATGCTTCCGTTTCAATCCCTGATAGGTAGGCTCAAAACTGAACTTGTGCGGCGGTTCCTTGCCCGGGAAGAGGAGGTTTCAATCCCTGATAGGTAGGCTCAAAACATAGCTCTGGATTTTTGGCTCTAAGTGCCAAACTTGTTTCAATCCCTGATAGGTAGGCTCAAAACCTGGCAGTCCTGGCTTGAGCGGCTGGCTAGGGAGCGTTTCAATCCCTGATAGGTAGGCTCAAAACCTATGAGCCCCGACAGTGGCACCTTACATATCCCGAGTTTCAATCCCTGATAGGTAGGCTCAAAACCTTGTTCGGCCCACTCCACGAAATGGGCCGTGGAGGTTTCAATCCCTGATAGGTAGGCTCAAAACTGTAAATTCTTTGGCGAGGTATTCACCCCAATCCATAGTTTCAATCCCTGATAGGTAGGCTCAAAACGACCATTGACGCTGTGCTTCGAGTCCGAGCTTCCATGTTTCAATCCCTGATAGGTAGGCTCAAAACGGTTTTGGATCACATCATCCTCGTATGGGACCAGGGGCGTTTCAATCCCTGATAGGTAGGCTCAAAACTAGGCCATGCTTGGCGAGGATGGCGACAGCTTGCTGGTTTCAATCCCTGATAGGTAGGCTCAAAACTAAACCTCACACCTCATATCGTTACCTTGTTTAGAGGTTTCAATCCCTGATAGGTAGGCTCAAAACCCTACTTTTGAGGGGGGAAGGAGCCGAGGGGTACAGGTTTCAATCCCTGATAGGTAGGCTCAAAACGTCTGACCGAGATAATGGAATACAGCTCCGGGTTCTGTTTCAATCCCTGATAGGTAGGCTCAAAACTGGGGGGGGACAGAACATGGGCCGCGTCGAAAACGGTTTCAATCCCTGATAGGTAGGCTCAAAACGGTATATCAATGGATGCAACTGAAAAGGAATTGCTGTTTCAATCCCTGATAGGTAGGCTCAAAACGGGGGAGTCTGGGGGGCGGCAAGTACACGTTGCCGAGTTTCAATCCCTGATAGGTAGGCTCAAAACCGTGCTTGGGATCCGCCGAGGAAACCCTCCGCTTCCGTTTCAATCCCTGATAGGTAGGCTCAAAACTAGCTCCCCTAGCACAATATCAAACATTATTGAAAGTTTCAATCCCTGATAGGTAGGCTCAAAACGGGATGCCCTTGGGGCACCAGAGCTCCTCATGGAAGGTTTCAATCCCTGATAGGTAGGCTCAAAACCGTTGGCAGCAGTGAAGGAAGTATACCGTGAAGGAGGTTTCAATCCCTGATAGGTAGGCTCAAAACGTTTGGTCTCCACCGCCGTCCCGTCTTAGCCTCCCTAGTTTCAATCCCTGATAGGTAGGCTCAAAACGATTTTAGGTCCGTTTTCTCTTATATGGTGATTTTTGTTTCAATCCCTGATAGGTAGGCTCAAAACTCGCCTCCATCCTGAAGATGGAGGCAAAGGAGGGAGGTTTCAATCCCTGATAGGTAGGCTCAAAACCCACAAAGTGCACTATAGGAAACTTCCTCTTCACTCGTTTCAATCCCTGATAGGTAGGCTCAAAACCAAGGCCGGGCAGTGGTGACTCTAGCAGTGGCCAAAGTTTCAATCCCTGATAGGTAGGCTCAAAACGATCTGATGGGCGGCCTTTTTGATGCCGCCCATGTGTGTTTCAATCCCTGATAGGTAGGCTCAAAACCTTCTCTAACCAGCTCCCCCAGGCCGTTCTAGCTTTGTTTCAATCCCTGATAGGTAGGCTCAAAACGAGGCGAAGTGGCGTGCCCTTCAAGTCCGCTGAACTAAGTTTCAATCCCTGATAGGTAGGCTCAAAACGCGAGGTAGCGGCAGTGCCCGGTGACGATCTCGTATGTTTCAATCCCTGATAGGTAGGCTCAAAACGACCTCGAAGACGGGGAACCACTGGTGGGAACCGTGGTTTCAATCCCTGATAGGTAGGCTCAAAACTATTCGTCCGCCGCTGCAAGGAATGCGGTGGCGATGTTTCAATCCCTGATAGGTAGGCTCAAAACGCCAGGCCGTCCTGGCTCGCGGTGGGCACAAAACATGTTTCAATCCCTGATAGGTAGGCTCAAAACGTGGTTTCTCGGGTTGTAGCGGAGGCATGCCCTGAGTTTCAATCCCTGATAGGTAGGCTCAAAACTGGCCCGGCGGTGACAGGGACTGACGGCTGAGGAGAAGTTTCAATCCCTGATAGGTAGGCTCAAAACAACCTCCTTCCCGAACACCACCCGCACATGGCCGACGTTTCAATCCCTGATAGGTAGGCTCAAAACTCTATCATTACTATACCATCCCACCTCCGTAATGCATGTTTCAATCCCTGATAGGTAGGCTCAAAACCTCTATCATGCCGCGCTCAAATGTTCCGGGCTCCAGTTTCAATCCCTGATAGGTAGGCTCAAAACGCTAAGGACGTGAAAAGCATTCTCCCAATTGCGATTGTTTCAATCCCTGATAGGTAGGCTCAAAACGCTATTGAGAACAGTAAACCTACCGAGAGCATAAAGGTTTCAATCCCTGATAGGTAGGCTCAAAACGTTTTCCAGGGAGTAATGGACGTTGTCCTGAAATTGAGTTTCAATCCCTGATAGGTAGGCTCAAAACGGGGCTCCGGTCGCTGTAGGACAGTTGCTGGAAGTCGTTTCAATCCCTGATAGGTAGGCTCAAAACGCCGAACCGAAATGATACCGTAAATTTGGGGATTCTGTTTCAATCCCTGATAGGTAGGCTCAAAACGGGGAGGTAGAAGAGCACCACCTCCCCCAGCTCGGGGAGGTTTCAATCCCTGATAGGTAGGCTCAAAACGGTTTTCGAGACGGAGCGGGTTCGGGACGAAAACGACGTTTCAATCCCTGATAGGTAGGCTCAAAACCCGGTAGGCCAGGGCGATCTTCCTAAAGCCGCTCCGCGTTTCAATCCCTGATAGGTAGGCTCAAAACGTACCAACCCGGTGTTAGCTACGCCAGGCTGGACGAGTTTCAATCCCTGATAGGTAGGCTCAAAACCGAGAAAGGAGGAGACCATGATCAAAGTATATGAAGGTTTCAATCCCTGATAGGTAGGCTCAAAACTAGATACCTGGGCTTCGTGGATACAGATCATCTCTGTGTTTCAATCCCTGATAGGTAGGCTCAAAACTGTCCTTCAGTGCCAAATAGAGCCGATGGAGTTCCCGTTTCAATCCCTGATAGGTAGGCTCAAAACTATCCTTTTCCGCATCCAACGCTTTCGTGGTTTGACGTTTCAATCCCTGATAGGTAGGCTCAAAACGTGGAGTACTGCTTGAAGGATGCGCAATTAACAGCAGTTTCAATCCCTGATAGGTAGGCTCAAAACATACCCTTGAGAACGTAGAATTTCTACCCACCACTTGTTTCAATCCCTGATAGGTAGGCTCAAAACCCTCGATCGGCAAACCCGAGGGCGGCGCGGGCACCGGTTTCAATCCCTGATAGGTAGGCTCAAAACAAGCAGTACCACGTGGCCGCAGCGATCGCGGCCACCGTTTCAATCCCTGATAGGTAGGCTCAAAACGCATGCCGGAGATCGAGAGAGACGACTGGCAGGAAAGTTTCAATCCCTGATAGGTAGGCTCAAAACGGCCGCGGAAGTTCTTCCACATGCTCCCCGAGGACGTTTCAATCCCTGATAGGTAGGCTCAAAACTCGAGGTACTGCATGTACTTGATGCGCTCGTCGTGGTTTCAATCCCTGATAGGTAGGCTCAAAACAGTGGGAAAAGGTGATTGGGAAGATGAAAGAAGTGTGTTTCAATCCCTGATAGGTAGGCTCAAAACCCTCTCAAGCCAGGACTGCCAGGCCGTCCTAGCTCGGTTTCAATCCCTGATAGGTAGGCTCAAAACGGGACGGGGGGGCAACTATTGCCTCCATCCTGAAGAGTTTCAATCCCTGATAGGTAGGCTCAAAACCAGCTTGGCCTTGCGGGCCAAGAATCCCCAGATGTAGTTTCAATCCCTGATAGGTAGGCTCAAAACGAGGATAGAAAACCTAACCCCGCACGTTATCAACCGTTTCAATCCCTGATAGGTAGGCTCAAAACAAAGCTTAGCCAGCTTCCTGGTGCACCCGTCCCGGAGTTTCAATCCCTGATAGGTAGGCTCAAAACTGGAAGCAATCGAGAGACTACCCCCCCTATCAGCTTCGTTTCAATCCCTGATAGGTAGGCTCAAAACCTTACTTATGAGATAGGGGCGATCCTTAGAGCTTTGGTTTCAATCCCTGATAGGTAGGCTCAAAACCGGCGAACCGTCTGACGGATATGATGCCATAAAGCTGTTTCAATCCCTGATAGGTAGGCTCAAAACGATAGAGGAGGTCCGTGGAAGAATCGAGGTCCTCACTGTTTCAATCCCTGATAGGTAGGCTCAAAACAGGGGCGCGCCTCGCTTCTCTTCGACCACGAGATAGGTTTCAATCCCTGATAGGTAGGCTCAAAACTGCCCTGATCGGGGAGACCTAGTGGTCCCCGATGATCGTTTCAATCCCTGATAGGTAGGCTCAAAACCAAGGCCGGGCAGTGGTTACCCTAGCAGCGGCCAAGGTTTCAATCCCTGATAGGTAGGCTCAAAACTCCGGGCCGCCCTGTCAATACCTCTGCCAGTTCGCGGTTTCAATCCCTGATAGGTAGGCTCAAAACGCCCTGATCGGGGAGACCTAGTGGTCCCCGATGATCGTTTCAATCCCTGATAGGTAGGCTCAAAACCTGGAACCGTGTTGGGGGTGCCGATTGGGTTCACCGTTTCAATCCCTGATAGGTAGGCTCAAAACAAGGACAGCCCGGGAACTCGATATCTGGGCTACGTGTTTCAATCCCTGATAGGTAGGCTCAAAACTATCTATCCGCCGCTGCAGGCAGTGTGGTGGCGATGTTTCAATCCCTGATAGGTAGGCTCAAAACGCCGGGGCTCAGCGGCCACCACAAACTCGCTGATCCGTTTCAATCCCTGATAGGTAGGCTCAAAACGGGGGAAGTGGTGCTTTTCTACCTTCCCCCAGAGATGTTTCAATCCCTGATAGGTAGGCTCAAAACCCTGTGGTAGCTAATCCTAGCGAGTTTGGAATGCGTGTTTCAATCCCTGATAGGTAGGCTCAAAACCACAAAACATGGGCGGCATCAAAGATGCCGCCCAACGTTTCAATCCCTGATAGGTAGGCTCAAAACCGGCAGTGGTGCGAGGGGGAGCCTACGGCCTTCTGTGTTTCAATCCCTGATAGGTAGGCTCAAAACGGACATTGCCTGGCTTCACGGCTGGAACCGGCTAGGTGTTTCAATCCCTGATAGGTAGGCTCAAAACATCTTCAGGACGGAGGCAATAGTCACCCCGCCACCGTTTCAATCCCTGATAGGTAGGCTCAAAACCAGCTTGGCGTTGCGGGCCAAGAATCCCGAGCTGTAGTTTCAATCCCTGATAGGTAGGCTCAAAACGATACACGTTGTTGTTGTTGAATTCTACCCTAGCAGGTTTCAATCCCTGATAGGTAGGCTCAAAACTCGGGAAGGGGGTTCGGGACCTACGCATCGAGGTGCGTTTCAATCCCTGATAGGTAGGCTCAAAACGCGCGCGTGGCGCGCACGGCGAACCGCCGAACCGACGTTTCAATCCCTGATAGGTAGGCTCAAAACCATCCCTCCTTTGCCTCCTTTGCCTCCATCTTCAAGAGTTTCAATCCCTGATAGGTAGGCTCAAAACCGGAGGCGATAGAGATTTCGCCCTTCCTATCGGCCTCGTTTCAATCCCTGATAGGTAGGCTCAAAACGGGGAGGTGATGCTTTTCTACCTTCCCCCAGAGACGTTTCAATCCCTGATAGGTAGGCTCAAAACGCCCAACATATCCGCGTCCTGCTCGTTCCACACGAGGTTTCAATCCCTGATAGGTAGGCTCAAAACCCCTGATCGGGGAGACCTTGTGGTCCCCGATGATCGTTTCAATCCCTGATAGGTAGGCTCAAAACCGCAATGGCCCGCGCACGTACCTCCGCACTTCCTCGGTTTCAATCCCTGATAGGTAGGCTCAAAACCCTGGAACCGTGTTGGGGGTGCCGATTGGGTTCACAGTTTCAATCCCTGATAGGTAGGCTCAAAACCAGGCGAGCAGGACCCGCTTTCCTGCCCGTTTGCTTGTTTCAATCCCTGATAGGTAGGCTCAAAACCGGCGAACCGCCGAACCGACAGAATCCCGTACAGCTGTTTCAATCCCTGATAGGTAGGCTCAAAACGGGCTACGTCAGCCGCAATTACCGAGTTTGTAATTGGTTTCAATCCCTGATAGGTAGGCTCAAAACCAGGCCGCACGGGCGGCACAGCCATTATAGCGCATCGTTTCAATCCCTGATAGGTAGGCTCAAAACGCTGAGCCCCGGCGGCCGGCCCGCAGCCTGGCGCTGGTTTCAATCCCTGATAGGTAGGCTCAAAACGCTGCAGGCAGTGTGGCGGCGATCGGGCAGTGATTAGTTTCAATCCCTGATAGGTAGGCTCAAAACTGGACTACCACGTGTTCCCCACAGAACGGGAGGCCCGTTTCAATCCCTGATAGGTAGGCTCAAAACGGCAGTCCTTTCAAGCCAGGACTGCCAAGAAACCCGTTTCAATCCCTGATAGGTAGGCTCAAAACTCTTGATTTGCCCCACTAGTGCGGGGCAGGCCGCGTTTCAATCCCTGATAGGTAGGCTCAAAACCCTTTCCAGCCAACTCCCCCAGGCCGTCCTGGCCTTGTTTCAATCCCTGATAGGTAGGCTCAAAACGGGGAAGTGGTGCTGTTCTATCTTCCCCCAGAGTCGTTTCAATCCCTGATAGGTAGGCTCAAAACCTGCCACCACCACCGAACCCCTCATGATCCCCTTTCGTTTCAATCCCTGATAGGTAGGCTCAAAACCAATGGACCGCGGGTCTTTTATCGCCAGCACTACAGTTTCAATCCCTGATAGGTAGGCTCAAAACAATTGCGGCTGATGCCGCCCAAATATCGAGTTCCCGTTTCAATCCCTGATAGGTAGGCTCAAAACTCGGAGTCGGGGGCCGGGAACACCGGCCCGTACTCGGTTTCAATCCCTGATAGGTAGGCTCAAAACTCTGGCTCAGGGGTGTAACCCCCCGGGCCGGTCTCTGTTTCAATCCCTGATAGGTAGGCTCAAAACCCTGCCGCCGCGATTGGGTAATCGAAAACGCCAAGGTTTCAATCCCTGATAGGTAGGCTCAAAACGACGAGCTCTGCAAAAAACTGAATGCCCGCAGCGTTGTTTCAATCCCTGATAGGTAGGCTCAAAACGCTGGCGAAGCGCCCCCCGAGGGAACACAAACAACCGTTTCAATCCCTGATAGGTAGGCTCAAAACGGGGTGGAGTTCGGCGAGGGGCACGGGCTCATCGCGTTTCAATCCCTGATAGGTAGGCTCAAAACGGACCACGGTCAAAGCCCAGCTCGGGGAGTTGGGGGGTTTCAATCCCTGATAGGTAGGCTCAAAACCTTTGGCCCATTACTCCACCACCACCCGCGCGGTCGTTTCAATCCCTGATAGGTAGGCTCAAAACCTCTAACCAAGACTGCCAGAGGGCTCTAGCCTTGGGGTTTCAATCCCTGATAGGTAGGCTCAAAACGGGGGAGGTGATGCTTTTCTACCTCCCCCCAGAAGCGTTTCAATCCCTGATAGGTAGGCTCAAAACAAGGACTGGTAACCCTGTACTCCGAGTTCCAACCACGTTTCAATCCCTGATAGGTAGGCTCAAAACGTGGACTGTCATTAAAGCCCAGCTCCCCGAGTTGGGTTTCAATCCCTGATAGGTAGGCTCAAAACCGGCGAACCGCCGAACCGAAATGATCCCGTACAGCTCGTTTCAATCCCTGATAGGTAGGCTCAAAACTTCTGATGAAGCCTTACAACTGGCCAAAAAGTACGCGTTTCAATCCCTGATAGGTAGGCTCAAAACTGGCCGGACGGCGGGGTTCGGCGGCAATTACAAACTGTTTCAATCCCTGATAGGTAGGCTCAAAACGTGGTATCCCGGGTTGTGGCGGAGGCATGCCCTGACGTTTCAATCCCTGATAGGTAGGCTCAAAACGATACACGTCGTCGTCGTTGAGCATTACCCTAGCAGGTTTCAATCCCTGATAGGTAGGCTCAAAACGCTGCCTGGAACTGGGGGTACGGCAACGTCACTAGAAAGTTTCAATCCCTGATAGGTAGGCTCAAAACTGTGTACAGAAAGTCATTCCAGTATTGTTCAAGAGCGTTTCAATCCCTGATAGGTAGGCTCAAAACTGAGGATAGAAAACCTAACCCCGCATGTTATCAACTGTTTCAATCCCTGATAGGTAGGCTCAAAACCAAAATGTGCTCCACGGCAAAGCGACTCTCTCCAAATGTCCACTTGTCAAAGATCGGCTCCGCCCGACCTTAGGATAGCCAGTCTGCCACTTTTGGACAACGTAGAAGCTTCCTCGCCCGGGCGTCGTCGCCCCCTCGCAAAATTCGCGCTACTGCCCGGTGACGACATTCACACCATCCATTCGGGCTCCCCTTTTGGCCTCCCCAGCTGCTCCCGTTCCAACCACTTGTCCGTGCGGAGCACATAAAGGAGCACACTATCTTCTTCCTCGTCCATCGCCCTTTTGAGTTCTCCCTTTAGCTTTTCCAGCTGGGCCCAAGTTAGTTCGCCCTCCAACACCGAGTTCTGAACCCAAGTTAAATACCGCCGGCCTACCTTCAACACTCGATTGACTCGAGCCACGTTCACGTCATACACCAGGATCACATACATCCCCTACCACCTGCTCTTGAAAGGGGCGTACTCTTTCTCGCCAATTAGATGCTTTTCCAGCTTGTAAAGTTCAAGCCTTATCAAAGTTCTGTAAGAAACGTTGCGTTTGAGTCCCCGGTGATAGAGCGTGGTGGCCATTCTGTTCTCCCAGGCTTCCAAGAAAACCCGGCGCGCGTTTTCCTTGAGGTAGAGCCCCCCTAGCTCGCGAGTGAAATGCCCAGCCTTTATCTGACCTTTCTGGATCAAGGAAAGGATCAGTCTGTCCACGAGGATCGGTTTGAACACCTCTGCTACATCGAGGTTGAGCGTGAAACGTCGGAAGTTAGTGGCGTGCAAGAATCCAATCCTGGGGTCGAGATGGGTCTTGTAGATCTCGCTGAGGACAGCGGTGTAGAGTAGGGTGTTGCCGAAAGAGAGGAGCGCGTTGAGTCGGTTGCGTGGGGGACGGCGAGTCCTTTCCTTGAATGCAAAATCTTCGTTTTCCAGGATCAGATCGAAGGCTGGGTAGTAGGCTTCGCGGGCTTGCCCTTCTGCCTGCATGAGCTGTTCAATGGAGGAAAGGGCAGCCAGACGACCGAGGTGTGCTTCAACAGCTTGGGAAATGGGAGACAGCTCTTTGTCCAGCCCGCGATTGCGGTAATACTTGAGCACTTGCAAGAGGTTTTGAAGCGCGCCGCGAACGAACATCCTGGCCAGGCTGATTCGTTGGTCATAGTCCAAGTAATGCTCAGCCTGTTTGAGAATCATATAGCCGGAGTTGTAGTGTTCCCGTGGGTAAAAGCTTCCCACGTAATAGCCGTAGCGGTTGAAAAAGTGCAGTAGAATCTCATTTTTCCCCAGAAATTCAAGGAGGCGCTTGTTCAGCTCCAATTCGCCAAAAGCATAAATCTCCCCCACCTGTTCGATCGGGAAATATTTTCGCTTTGGACTTCCATCCTCAGACAGGCTTTCTAAAACGAGGGTGTTCTGTTTGCGCCGGAGTCTCCCGCTGGTCATAAGATACAAAGTGCGTTTCATTCTGACAGCTCTCCCTCCGCTGGGGTATCACACCAGCAAAGCTCTTCATAAGCACAGGACCGACAGATCGCCCTGCGTTCAGGCATGGAAGGAGGCGATTGCATTGCTCGAATGTCTTGGATTTCCTTCAACACGGTTTCAAGTTCACGCTCCCCCTCTGGAGTGAGCTCTACTACCTGCCGGCGGCGCTGGCGGGGGAAGTGGAGGACCCCCTTGGTCTCGACCCCGCGCTGGCGCAGCAGATACAAGTAATAGAGGAGCTGGAGCTTATGGGCGCGTTCCATCCTCCTGCCGTGCTTGACCTCATGGACGATGCCCTCTTCGACGAAATCCAGGCGCACGAAGCCCTCGATGTCGATGCCCTTTTGGATCTGGCGGGTGAAGCTCTGCTCATGGGTCAACCGGCCCAGCTCCACCAGCTCAAATCCCTTCTCTTGTTCCAGTTTGCGCTGGAACCACCAGCACTTGCGCGAACAGACCACATAGTAGTTGACCTCTATCCCTCGGATGGGCAAGCCGGGCAGCCCTTCGTCCATCTTCCCTATCAGCTACTCAATCCAGGCTCCCAAAGGGGGAGCGCTCAGCCCTTCCTCTTCGAAGCCCAACTCCGCGCTATAAGACACATGGCAGATGAGCCAAGGGCGATTCCTCACTTCATGCACGGAGAAGAGCCCGAGCTTCTCCCGATTCGACTTCCCTACCCACCAGCTCGGCACCGGAGCCAGATAAAGGGGGTTACACCCTTCGTGGCCCAACTCTTCGAGCACCGCTTGTGGGATCACATCGATGGTGGGCATCACGATCTCGCGCGGCCTGAAGATCTTGCCCTCCTCCTCGCTGAAGCGCACCTCATCGTAGTTGGGGCCGAAGAGGGTGCACTCTGCGAAGAGGCGGTCGAGCTGAGCCATCTTCAGGGTGGTATCCGCGTATACCTCATTACAACGTTCATGTAGCCAGCTATAAGATATGGGCTTCTCATCAAGTAAAGACTTCCAGGTGCTGGCCAACTCGGGCAAGGGTTCCTTCCCATGGGGGACCAAGTAGGGCTGGGGATCCTCTATAGTGAACACCAGCAGCTCGTAGCCGTCAGGTTGGGAGGCTCCGCGGTGGAGGCGGCCTGCCCGCTGGCCGAGGGCATCGATCGGGGCCAGCTCCGTGAGCATTCGATCACAACTGATATCCAGGCTCACCTCGATCACCTGAGTGGCCACCAGGATCAAGGGGCGCTTGCCCTCGCGAAGCAGCTCGAGCACCCTGCGCTCCCGCTCCCGGCGGTGGACGTAGCAGAATCGGGAGTGAAGGCAGAAGAGGTGCTCAGTTGCGGCTTCAGGCCCGAGCCTCTCCCGAAGTGCACGATAGAAGGCCTGAGCCTTCCGGACGGTATTGACGATCACAAACTGCACCAGGCCACGCTCATATCCCGCTAGGACCTCTTCCACTGCTGCCGGGTCAGGATGCCACGATAGAATCCCCTCTTCCTTCACCTTCAGAAATAGGGGCGCGCTGCGTCTGCACAGCACAAAGGGCTGAAAGCTCAACCCCTCCTCGTCTGTGACCTTAGTGTAGTCATCCAGCCCGGCCTCGCGGATCAGAAACTCAGGCAAGGTGCCGCTCATCAAAAGATGAGGGACCTCCATCAGCCGGAGCAGCCTGAAGAGCTCTCTTAGCTCGGCCAACATCCTCCGGTCGTAGTAATGCACCTCGTCGAAGACGATCGCGGCCGTCTGGACGTTTCCCAAGGCGAAGTCCGCCTGGCGGAAGCCATGCACGAACGTATAGAGCAGGTGATCCACGGTGGTTATGGTGATCGGCTTGGCGAAGACCTCACCCCAGAAGTTCTCGCTGCGGACAAGCTCCCTCTCCACATCGGGGTCTAGATCATCCCCTCCCATGCCTTCTTCGGCCAGCCTGAGGCGCAGCAGCTCGCGATGCTCCAGGGAACTACGCCCATGATAGAGCCCGACGACCTCTTCTCCGAGGAGTTCGGCCAGACGCGCCCGCATGGCGTTGGAGGTGACCTGCGTAGGCATGGCCAGGATCAAGCGGCTGCAGCGGCCGCGTTGGCGCTGGTTGAAGAACCAAAGGAGTGCCCCTTCGGTCTTGCCCCGGCCGCAGGGGGCCATCAGCACCACCCGGGGAGCTTCGGTTCGGGCCAGCTCCTCCTGGAAGGGATGAGGTGGCGAGAGGCGAGCCCGAACGCGGGCCTCGGCATCCTCCGGCCAAGCCCAAGGCGGGGGTGATGGCCCCAAGGCTCCTAGGATCTCCTCTTCGAGGGCAGGAGCGACTTCGGCGAAGTGGCGACTGGCCCAGTGATCCGCCAGCTTAAGCTTGGCCAGGAGGAAGCTATATAGGGCCTTCAGATGAACTGGGTGCCTTTCAGCTTTGGGCTTCTCGGAGAGTTCCCGAAGGCGCTTTAGGGCCTCCGCACACCTCCTCAATTCCCAACGGTTCCACTCCTCAAATGGCAGCGGGGGAACCTCTCGTAGGGAAGGCTCATCGAGCCGCTCGGCCGCCCAGGAGAATAAACCCTGCAGGAAGCGCTCGGCTGCCTCGCCCAAGAAGTCCAGATGGGCATGGGCCCGGATCGCCGTCTGATAGAGCCCATCGTAGAGCAAGGAGTGGTGGCTTACGATGACCAGAAGCTCCATAAGAGGGAGGGGATGATCGCCCAAGCGGGGGAGGTCTTTCCTCCTCCACAACTCATGGATGACGGGCAGAGCCACCAAGGCATGGGGGACATCGAGCAGGTGGCGCCCCTCTCGAATCGCCCGCTGGAACGCCCTTGTAGCTTTACCGACGTCGTGGAGGATGGCCATCAGGAAGAGCACACGGCGGACGAGCTTGGGCTCCAGCTCCCAACGGCGGCAAAACGGTTCCAGCTCCAGGCCGTCTAATAGGGCCTCCAACAAGTTTACGACGTCTCGGGTATGGCCTTCTAGCGTCTGGAAGCGAACTCGCCCGTTCACCTCCACCCGCTTGGCGAGCAAGGGGCGCTCACTCACGGCCTCCCTCCTCGAAGGGAAAGAGAGGGACGGTCTCTTCCCCGAAGTGCCACATAACTATGGGCTCCTTCAGCTTGAGGGGGAAGCGCTCGGGCAGGCTCACGACGGGGGTATATTTGAGGGTCCGCTCGCCCTCGAAGGCCAAGGGGAGCTTGAGCACTTCCACCCTTTGGCCCTCGGCCTCGTGGACCCCTGGCACAAGCCCCCAGGCCCGATCGCTCTCCACCTCAAATGCCTCTCCCTGCCAACTTACCGTCACGATGACCAGATCGTCCGACTGTCCCAGGTATAGGGGGCGTGCCGGTCGGCGGAGGGCAGCGGCGATTTCGTCGATCTCATCCGGATCTGAAGCGGCCAAGTACACCCGATACGATGCGCGGGCGAGGAAGTATTTGTGCATCGGCGAGGAGGGGAAGGAAGTCGGCTTGCGTTCTTCGCGCGGTTCACCGACCAGCTTGAGGATCTTGGCCAGCTCGCGGTTGGGCCGGCCGAGGGGCTTGAGCGGCCGCAGGTTAAGCCTCAAGGTCTCCTGGAGCCAGGAGATCATCGGGGTGTAAGCCGGCCGGGGCACGCCCAAGGCGTTGGCGATCAAGCCTATGATGGTTGTAAACGGCGGCACAGGATAGGTGAGGATGACGCTGGTGCTCGCCGGTTTGCGGAAGCAGGCGAAGTAGGGCATCTCCAAATCCGCAATGCAGCCGTATAGCTCGCTCATCTTCAAACCCCTAATGCTTGTTCGGCGGCACCGATCGCCTCCCGTGGCGTGAGGATCGGGACTTTGGCTCCTTCAAGAGCACGGCGAACCTCATCTATGTTGGCTACAACCCCATCTAACATGCCCGCCCATAGAGCCAGTCGCTTATCGATCTCCGCAAGCTCCTCCTGCACCTCCTGCAGCACTTGCTTGAGGCGCTCTACGTTCAGATGGACTCCACCGTCGGTTAACTCTACTTCCAGCGCCTTCTGCAATCTATGAGAGTAGTTCTCCTGCAAGGCGATCAGCACAAGATCCGGGGTGAAGTCCGTGAGGAGCCGGGCCTGCTTGGAGTAGTCGCTGAAGTCTTTGATGGCGTCCAGGAGCAGTTTGATGCGTCTGGCGCGCTCGCCGGATGGGACGTGTTCTTTGAGCTCCACGCTGAAGATGGGTTTAGGCTTCTTCCCTGCGCGTTCGGCGATCTGGACCCGTTCCTCCTCGAAGCCCACCCTCCGGACGTCCACGCACAGACCGGCCTTGTAGAGGTTGGTGGAAAGCTCGACGTTGACGATGTCGCCGCGCAGCCCGCCCTCCTCCACTTCGGGGACGCCTCGATGGCGGCGGGTGAGGAAGTCGCTCACCATCGAGTCATGCAAGGGGATCTGTCCCGTAGCGGGTGAGACCTTCACCGGCGAGACGCGCGTTAGGGCTCCCACATCAGGCAGCGTGGTCATAAAGCCGAAGAGGTCGCAGAGCACGCACTCGGCGATCCGGCCGCAGGTCTCCCCCTGCTCGTCGGCCACGCAGGCTTCACCGGGATTCAGATGCCTGCGGATGGCCTCCTTCAAGTAGAAGCGCATCGCCTGGCCGCTCACGTAAGGATATTCCTGCCCGTTATGACGGTACTTCTTGATGTCTACGAGGTTGCTTCCGCCTTCACCGCTGTTTAGGTTTGTAAGCCCCGTCTGACTCAGCCAGACCATCTGGATGGCCGCAACATCACGCATCAGCTATCACCCCCTTGTGGTTTAGAACCGGCCATCACGCCCTTGGCGTAGGAGATGCCGGCGAAGACGATCAAGGTGTTCTTAAGATCCTCAAACTTCCTGGTATCGTAAGTCTTGTGAGCCAACTCCGTCAGCTGTTCTAAGGCGTCCAGGGAGATGTAGCGCATCTCCTCCGCTTCCAAGCCGATCAGGCGATGGACGCCTTCCTTGAGCACTTCTAGGAGGTCCGAGGGCGAGCGCACCCGCTCCAGGGAGTAGAGCAGCGCGGGCTGCTTGCGGCCGGCTGCGATCCCGGCCAAGGCCCGCCCGGCCTTCTTGACCACCTCCAGTTCTTGAGGGTCCACTTCCGACCACCTCCAAAGCTCAACTAAAGTCTTCAAGTCCCCTTCGATGGCGAAGGGGAACCTCAGCCCGTAGCGCGGCTTGGGGAGGAAGACCCCGGCAAATCGCCCGAAATCGTCGGTCAGCAGGGCCTCGGCCAGTAGCTCGTGGAGCTCAGGGACGGGCTCGCGCAGGGGGCGGCCCTGATCGTCCGCAAGCCGGATCTCAGAGATAAGATGGGCATAAGGGAGTATCCCCCGCTCCACCAACTTGACCAGCAAGCGCAAGGTGGGTTCGTCCAGCACCAAGTCATGGGAGACGACGTTCTTGAGCCGCCCTTGCGGGATGGTGATGAAGAGCCAGCCGTCTGAGACCCGCCTCTTCGCCTCCGAGAAGAGGTCCCAATCTTCACCGGGAAGGGTTCGGGCGATATTTTGGAGGGCGCGTTCTAAGAAGGCCAAAAGGAGGGAGAATCGTCCATCACGGACTTCCTGCTCCTCGCCGCTTTTGCGAATGAACCTCACATTGCTGCGCCGCTCACCCCCTTTGAGCCCGGAACGATAGGCCTTGAGCTCCCGCAGGCGAAGCAGGTTCCCGAGCGGAGGGGCGGGCAGCAGGATAACCGCCGTGCCGTCCCGACCGCCGAGATCGCAGAGATAGAGCAGGGCGTCGTCCATCCAGGCCAGTGCTCCCAACATGTAGCAAGATGGGCACACCGGCGAGTTGGTCACAAACCCCTTGAGAGCCCCTTTGGTCCAGCGGGTGCGGATGCCCGAGAGCGACTTGATCTTGGTGACGAAGGGGTAGACCGAGAGGGTGAGCTTATGAGCTTCCCCCTTAAATTCTTGACCACACAGGGGGCAGCCGGTGGCGCCTCTGCTAGTGTCGGCGGCAGGCTGAAACACTCTTTTCAGGAAGGCGAGGCGCTTCTCCTCCTGATAGAGCGGGGGATGCTGATTTGGCGGCTGTTGGTTAAAGCCGACGAAGGGCTTTAGGACTTGCTTCTTCCCCTTCGAGAGGTAGAAGAGGGTGGTCTGGGCCCTCTGGCGGATCTCGTCGTGGAGGAGTTCCGCGAAGCGCTCAGGCTCATAGAGGGTGAGCACTAGTTGATCTGGTTCCCATTCGATCTCGGCGACATGGGGATGCTGCCGGGCGATGTGTTCAGCTAATTCCCCGAAGAACTCCAAGGCACTATCCAGCCAGGGGTCGTTTCTCAGCGGCCAGCCCATCACGAACGCCATTGTCTGTACCCTCGGTGAATGCTCAAAGGAACGTCCAACCGCCCTTAATGCGGGGAGGGAACCGCTGGCCCTCCTTGCGCAAGCCCAAAGCCCTACTTCCAAGGGAAGCGAACATGAGGGATCATCTTCTCTTCCTCGCTTCCTCACGCACTTCTTGTAGGTTGAGGATTTCGATCACTTCAAATCGGGGAGGCGTAGCCTCAGACGCTGGTTTGAACAGGATCACAGGCGGGAAGTATCCCATCCGGCCATGGAGCTCGGCCAGCACGAGGGCGGCGATCACACTTAGGCTGGGTAGGTTGACCAGAAGCGGTGTGGTTTGCCACTCCTCGGGGGAAAGTCCGATGCGCTCGACCAGCTCCCGCGTCTGCTCCTTAAAGGGTTTTCCCCAATCGAACTGTGTTTTCACATCGAGCACACGCTCTACGGTTTGCCCGGTCAGTCTTTCGATCGCAGCCAGGTGCTCCGAGGTTAGGGGATGGGCAAAGTTGAGGACGATCATGTCAACCTCCCAGCTCCTTAATTATCGTTTGAACGAGACGATTCTTGGCTTCGCCCGCTAGATCCCCAAGTTCTTCGATGACCTTGATGTCATAGGCTTGAGCCAGTAAACGATTATTAGCTTCGAGGGCTCGGCGGGCGACGAGGAAGCGTTTTGTATAAGTGCCGAGGAACTCGCGTCCCGTGACGGAATGAAGCTGATCGATCTTCTCCTTATCCGCTTTGCCTGCGGTGACCTCTACCACGCCGACCTGATTGCCCCGCCGCACTACCAGGTCAATTTCGATATTCGGATCGATGGCAACGTTGGCCATGATCTCATCGACGTGCACTCGTAAAGCATCGGAGATGAGCTGCTCGTAAGGGTCTGGCTTCCTCCTGCGACGGCCATACTCTCCTACATGAGCTCTCAAGTAGTCGTCAATGGTTAGGGACTCTTGGATGATGGTGGACTCGAGGTGGACAAGCCTCCTCCCTTCCCATCTATAGCGATGGAGTAAGCTTTGTCTCCCTTCGCTCTGCAGGTAGAGGAGGGGAGAGCCGTGCTCTTGGGCCAAGTGGAAGGCGGCCAAGGCCATCGTCTTCGTGCCTCCCGTCAAGTTGAAGATCACCGAGGCCAGCGGCCATTGCTGCTCGGACACATAATGGGAGAGCTTCTCCTGAGCGCCTGAAATGTCATATGGTGGGACCTCCCATAGCATTACTGACGTTTCCCCTCGGAGCAATCGCTCTAAGTTGTGGCTTACCCGCTTGGTCCGTTCCGAATGGACCAGCACGGCGGTTGACGGCTTGCAATGTCGAATGGGCAAGAGATTCGGCACCGGCTGCTCTCCGACAAGGCAGATCATCACATCTCCCATTCGCTCATCTCCACAGTCCGTAGCCCGCCGTGGTCTTCCCCCCAATGCCCATCTCTTGCAATCCTGCTTTCAGCCATGCTTGCGCCCGATGCGCCCAATCCTCATTGGGAGAAGCAACGGCGAACAGAAACTCACTGCCAGGAGCGATGGTGAGGAAAGGGACGGGCACCGGGTTCAGGTAGTCAGCAGGTGGTGTGGTGCCTCCCTGATAATATTGGCTGTAATGGGGGTTCATCACGTCTAATTCCAGCTTGAGATTGGCGGGATTCGCGGGGATGGCATCGAAGAAGATGACCTGGCCTGCCCGGGCATCAGGCGGTGATTTGCCGAACACAGCCGCAAAAGTTTCATCACTTTCGTCCCTGTCTTCCACCAATTCCGCATATGATCGTGCCAGACCTTTGAGGGCACTGCCGGGGATAATGGGAAAGCCGTAGACCCGATGCAGACGGATACTTGTCTCCAACACACTTTCGGCTCCCAATCCCACAGTGACACGACCGTCTGTGCGCATGGAAAACGACTTCACTTCATACCCACATTGGCGGCAACTGGCAAGCAGAGCTTCCCATCTTGCTTTGTGCGCGCCGATGAGGCGCGCCGCTTCGCCCTGGAAGGTGCGGACGCCTTGCCGTTCTTTGGCTTGTTTCGCCAGTTCCCAGGTCCGTTCATTGCAGAGAAGCAATCTATCGATCCGCAGGCTGTAGTTGGGACAGCGATTTATATGCCTGTGCACTAGGATGCGGCTGTCATGTGGAAGGGGATAGGTTGTCCGCTGCTGGGAGCGAGGACGATCATCGCCTCGTAGGCGTGGACTTTGGGACCGCATAACTCATCCCTCCTCCGTCGGTAGTTCCGCCTCGGCGAAGCGCTTGAGCCAGGTGAGATACGCCAGCGCTTCTGTCGTGGCCCGACGATAAGCCGCGCTATCGCCTCGGAGTATCCAATCTAATAGTGTTTGATCGCTTGAAGTGGGGGCGATTTGACTCATCGTCCATTTGGAGAGGTGATGGAAGAGTTCACCGTAGGCCTGGGCTTCCACGCTTCGGTTTTGCTCTTGAAATTTCGCCTTTGAGAAAAGGAACGCCAGCGTCTGCCCCAAGCCGTTGGTGAGCACCAGCATCGGCACCCGGCGGGCGAAGCTGCCATACTTCTTCTTGAAGTCAGCAGGACGATTCATAACGCTCTGGATTTCATCCCATGCTTGCTTCGCTCGCTTCTGGTCAAGTGTCTGTTGCAGGCTCGGCATCTCCCTCACCTCCTGCTTCTCCCGGCTTTTGGTCGCTTTGAGTCAGCGCGTGTACGCGCACCGCGACGAACCCGCGTCCCACCGTCCTATCGCCGCCCAGTTGTATCCGCTTTCCGTCCACGCAATCTTTCACAAATTCCATCACCTTTCCCGCTCTGTCGGCTGCCTGCTTCCAGTCATCGGGCAGCTCATCGTCTTTCACCCGTGGCTTGCTCGCCAGCAGCACTGAGTAAAGCAAAGTGTCGGTGGGGAGGTGTTCCTCCGACCAGAGGGCACCGCGCTCGACCGTCTTCTTTACATCATCCAGACGGATTCGGCTGATGACCTCGGTGGAGAACTGGGTGAAGTCGCGAAAGGCATTCTCGGGCAGGATGACCAGTCGCTGCGGCAAAGACTGACGCCAGTAGTCGTATTCGCTACCCGTGGGTAAGGCGTTATCTTTCAGCCAATTGGCGATCTCCTGAACGCTGTTGCTCTGCTGAGCGATGAAGGCGAACTCTTCTAGGACAATGCAGCCATCAGCGGAAACGATATTGCCCGGAGCCACAAGCGCTTTGTTCTCATCAGCCGGCCCCGCAGGATCCCAAGAGAGGTTGGAAACACCTGCCATCTGCGCATCCCGCTTGAACCGCGCCAGCACGTCCTTGCTGGTCACCCAGGCGAACACGCCCAGCAATGAGCGCACGGGGAAGAGCAGGGTTCGGGCATCACCGACGGAAAGGGCACCTGCGTGTTCGCTGGCCCCTGTCGTTTCGGGACCGAAGACAATCTTCACCTTATGTGCGTCCTTAGCGACATCCCGTAAGCACCCCTTCAGCCCCGACGCTTGGATGATAGGATATCCGGTTGTGCGCTCGCGCTGGATGGGCAGGTCCACAATGCCCAGACTCGTCCCACTCCCCGCATGGAGCGGGGTCTCCACGTAGAGATATAGCATCGCCGCTTTCTCAAACATGCTCCTCACCTCCCGATGAATTTCATGCCCCGTCCCAACCCGTGATAGTTACGCATCCGAAGCCGATCTGCCCAAAGTTTCCTTCACGAGGCGGGGTCTCAGTGAAGGACTTCTTGTTCCAGCGGGCTTGCCCCTTGCTTTCGAAGAAGAAGACGCTCCCTGCGGGCACGAAGCGTCGCATGACCTTCTGGAAATTCTGCTGGCGGCGTCTGTCATCCACGAAGGCTCCGCCGATGGCTTGAGCGCGCCGTAAAGCACCAGCGACCAGTTGGACATCTCCGCTGAAGAAAGGCTTCCAATCGCCGTTTCGCGGCTGCCAACCCTCTGAGAACCAGGCAGGGGTGAGCAGAATCACTTTGAACCTCGAAGGTAGAGGATCAGGGATAGGCAAAGGAGGCAGTAGTTGCTCCAGCACCTCGTAACGCACGGCCCGGGCTTCGCCTCCCAGTTGCAAAAAACCTTTTCCGGGATTGAAACGGGGGATACCATCCACCTGAACTAAGAAACCGACCCCTTCGCGGAGCCGCAGGAACTCCGCCTGATAGAGCATCCCTTCCTGCGTGCTGCGTCGCGAGTAGTTCAGAGCAATCCCCAGGCGGGGCTCTCGCACTAGGAGTTCGCTTTCCTCCGTGATGCTGAACTCCTCCCCGTTGAGATACCTTCGCCAGTTTTCCTCGTTTAACCATTCCCGCTCCTCCTTCAACGGCTTATCGGTGCGGTGCCACAGAAGACTTCCCAGAGGGGCATTACTTCGGAAGGGATGCTTAGGCAAGGGTTTTAGGAGAACAGGTTTCCCATCCATCTCCACTACATCCGCAGGCAGGGGGAAATAGCGAACGAGGGTGCCATCCTCACGGCGCTTCACCACAAAAGGACCACGAATTCGCAACCGCCCGTAGTCAGCCCCGGGCTTGCCGATCTGTTGAATCAACGAGCTCGCCGAGGGGGCTTGGTTGGCGTAATCGGCAGGACTGATGCCGCTGTCGAAGAGCACTTTGGCCCGTATCATCCCCTGCACCGTGAAGGGCGTCGGAGGGAAAATACTCTTGGCGCGATGGTCTTCCCCTGCCGAGAAAGGTTTGCCATCCCGAAATAGGAGCACATCATTCGGTTCCACGAAGAGTTGCCACATCACTCCTCACCTCCTTGTGCGAGGAAGCGGACCAGCAAAAGCCAATCGGCTAGTTGTTCCAAGCCGCGTTTGCCGATGCGCCCGGCGTGTTCGTCCAAGTTCATCGCCAGGGCAGCCAGTTGTTGGGCTAATTCCCGGCGTTCTTCTTCGGGCATCTCCCTTTCTGAATGCCGCTTGATGAGGCGTCCGAGTTCGGCTCGTTGTGCTTCATCTGGTAAATGGGCCAAGGTGCGGGCTTTTTCAAAGACGGCATGGGCTAACCTCATCGAAAGGCGTCCATCGTTGAACAACTCATAGATACGCATTATCAGCGCGATCGTATCTGTGCCCATATCGTCGTAGAACCACTTTGCTCCTACCCGGACTTCTTCTCCTGAGCGTTTGAGCAGATGGATGCAGAAGGCGTTGCGTTCATAGGTCTCTTTCGCGGCATGTTCCGCTTCGCGAGCGGCCTGCAGGGTGGTATCCAGCGGCTGCAGGTGATGGGCGATGGCAATGCCAATGGAAGCGGTAGCGGTGGGACCCATGGTGAGCAAGATCTCCTCATCGAGCCTCAAGTATCCGGTGCACTTGGAATTGCCAAAGGCTACAACCCACCCTTGTTTGCGTAAATCCATCTCCTGCGGTTTCACCTTAGGGTTGAGGAGCCTAACCTCCCCGGAGAAGAGGGCGCGCAGCTCACGGGCCGCCGACAGCGCATCCCCAAGCGGCAAGAGTGCCAGCACATCGTCACCCCCGGCGTAAACGACGCGCCCGCAATGTCTCTCCTCCACTACGTACCGGACCAATCTCAGAGCAAAACGGGCTAACGCCTCGGAGATAGCCGCGTGCAAAGCGGGGGTCATGATGCGCCTCTGTGGCAGGAGATTTTCCCACCCGGGGAGCGTCTCCAGCCGTCGTTCCATAACGGGATGTAAAATATTCCCAAAGCAGGTTAACCCCTCATGGGTGCCGCTAAGCCAGCGGCCCGCATGGTCTCCATCCATGCGTAGGATCGCATAGTATTTGGGTGGGCGAGGAATATCCGCTTCTTGAGAGACTTGCAACAATCGTATCAGGGACTTCCGCACCGCCTCAAGGTCGCTTTCGCTTACTTCCACTCCATATTCTTCCTTAAAGCGCTTTCGTGTGAAGGTCTCGGAGAAGAAGAATTCGCCATCATAACGGAGGAACCCCTTCGCAACATCTTGAACCTCTCGGGGTAACTGACGGCAGAGCTCCCACAGCCGGGGGAGGGCTCGAGGGGCAACCGTATGGGGAATGTCCAGCGACTCCAGTGTATCCAGATGCTCTTTCAGTGCGCGAACCAGTCTCCCTCCATGTTTGGGATCGCCGAGTTTCTGAAGCACCGCCGCTTTGAACGATGCCACCGTCACCTCGCTGGTGGATGGAAAACCGCCTCGAATGCCGAGGCTGTCCTGCAGTGCCTCACACTGAACGAACCGTTTCACCGCGCACACGGCACAGAGGCGCTCTCGTCCATCTGGCTTGATTTCATAGCGATTCTGGCCCTTCAAAGCTCGGGCAACTTCACCCCAGAAGTCACGAACCCCCTTATGGCTGCCGTCCCGACCGTGAAGGGCGGCTCGTTGTCCACAGACAGTGCACTTTTCACCCTGCTCTTCCGCTGGCCGGAAATCACGCAGGTTCTTGCGGGCGTTGAAGGCTCGATCGGCTAAATCGTAGAGGAGGCTGTATGTCGTTCCCCAATTTGGATGATACTGTCCTCCGCCTTCCTCCTTCGGCTTGGAGAACAGTTCGTAAGCTTTGCCGAAGAGCCAGTCCGAGGACGGTCGGCATAGTTCTTTAAAGACTGATACCACCTCATCCGCCTGCTTCTTGCTAGCGCTTTCTTCATGCCCAGGCCACGGCAGAATTACCCAGTAAACTTCAACCTGCTTTGAGACCTGCTCCTGCCACATCTGACGAAACACATCGTCAGCGGGAACAATGCCCTTTTCAAGAGCCTCGCGCACCTTTTCGGTCATTTCTCGCCACGCTTGCCGAACGGAATTCTCGGCTTGCTTCGCTACCTCCTCCGCTTCCGATGCGGGCAGTAAGGCGACGAACTTGTTGGGCAGCGTGGCGAGAGCCAAATCCTTCTCTTCTGGTCCATCGCTCAATACCCCCTCCTCCTTCAGCCACAGGTTACAGAGGGGCTGTCCACGGAGGGAGGGGAAAACGATGGTATCAGGTCCGTGGGTCTTTGCGATGCTTTCCATCGCTGCCCACGACAGGTAGGAGAGCAGCCAGCTTCCCATCCACAAATCCTGGGTTCTGCGAGCGGCGGCGATGAACTCCTGCACGGGACCGATGGAAAAGACGAGCAAGGCGGGTTGGGGGAGCGCATCGGCGATGGCAGCGGTGATGGAAAGGTGCTGCTGGAGCGGATGTTCGGGCTGGCGAGTGCTGTTTACCAGCGGCACGAAGAGCTTGCCGACGTGGGGGAATTCATCGGCCAACGTCTCGGGCAGTCGTCGCCACAGACGTAGGAAGCGAAGCCGGGTACCCGTTACGTCTTCCACCAAGGCTGCGACGGCCTTCAAAGCGGCATCGTGGGTATCCGTTACACTCACATCACTCATCATTCCCAATTCCAGTTCGCGTCCCGCCAGAGGATGGATCAGCACCGCTTGTTTCCTGTGCCAGTAGGCTTCCAGGTATTCGCCTTGAGCATCTTTCTCCGGCAAGTCCACCCGGTCGGCAGCCGAAGCAATCCGGTCTGCACGTTCGGCACGATGGGTTTCCTCTTCTTCTGGTGCCCTTCCCAGGGCTTTTCGTTGCAACTCCTCCGCCCGCTGGCGATGCCTTTCAATGCCGAAGGGCTTATCCGGCGGGTCGTGCAGAAGAGCGACGATTTTCCGAGCCCAACGGTCGCTCACCATCCACTCACCTCCAATCTTTGGGCGAGTTTTCCCTCTAACTCTCCCAAGAAATCCTCTATAAGGCTCAGGTCAGGTGCGGACGCTACTGCTGGTGTCCCCCTTCGCTTCAGCTTTAAACGCTCCCCTTCAGAGAGCAATTGCGCATGGAAGAGGGTTAGCACAAGGACATACTGACCGCTGGCCAACTTGATCACTCGCAGCATTAATGGGGAAGCACGACGATCGTGGCGTTCACCTTCCAAAGTCCCCTGTTGACCGCCTAATGAGCGATAGTAAAAGACAATGGGCAAGCCGAAGGCAGCGCGCTCCACTGTGCGACTTAGAGTTCCACCTCGCACGGCCGATTTGACATTCGTGTAATCGGGTTCGCGACGATTTCGGAATCGTTGTATGATATCGCCGAGGGTATTCAGTGCTGCGCTCCATGAATCAAAAGTATGGCTCACCACCCACACCTTACACACATCGGAATGGAGCACGTCGAAAAGGGAAGGGTTGCTTACCCGAATAGTTGACCTTGAGCCTGTCAGTTGGCTCGCCAACCGGCGCAGGCGAAATAGACCGTCTCGCAGTTCCACTTGCAAACCCTTGGGTGTGTTTGCAGTGATGGTGAGCGGAGGCAAACCGTCAGGCACATTTTCCACTCGGGTTGCTTGCAAACTGCCCGCCCCGCGTCGTGAGCGTGCGCCCAACCCGCCCAGATGGGTTAAAAGCCACAGGGCAGAATATGCCCATTGTAGAGCTTGCCGACCTGGGGCACCGACCCCTGGTCGGGTGCTGAGCGTCAGCTCGAACGAACTCCCAGCTGAGATAGCCTTTCGCTCGGGTTCTTGTCTGGTGCCGCGGGCGGCGAAAAACAGGTAGGAAATCCCTGCATGGTCGCGGGCGAGTTGAGAAAAAGAAGATGTTTGTAGAGAACCGTGCCGCAACCGCACCACCACAGGTGAGGCACATTTGGTGCTGCCGAAGATCTTGGCTTCCTCCTCGCGCAAGGCGTCCAAATTGCTGTCTCCAAGCACCCCTCCCAGCAACGCCCGCAGCCAGAAACGCAGGGCGCCTCGAAAGGAGGCGGCACGAAGTTCCGGCTCGCCACGCGGATCAGCTCCTCCGAGGAAGAGAGGGGTTATCGTCTTTATGTCCACCCGGATTCCATTGACCATAATCTCCCTCCTCGAAATCCTCCTTACTGATATCCATCCTAACAGCCCATATCTGGCCGTGCATGAGTTAAAGCCCCTTTCATCTCCTGGGTCGATCTACTTAAGATCGGAGGTAGAGCGCAAGATCTGCCACCAGTTGAGCGCGGATTGCGCTTCCTGAAGCTTCCAAACCCAAACAGCCTCGATACTTGCTGTAAATAGCCCGCAGCTGGTTCGCCACCGTCTTGGGAGAGCGCCCTAGCTTGCGGGCCAGCTCCGCGTTCGTCCCTCCCTCACGCACCAGGAGCTTTACCACTTCCCGCTCCGCCGGGGTCAGGCGCTCCCAGAACACCCCGAGAAGCCCCCTCCTCTCCCGCTCCTTGAGCTGCCTTTGGCGCTCGATAGCCCGATACGGGTCATCCCAGACCAAAAGCTCCTGCAAGGTGGAAGGCAAAAGCGCCCAGCGCAGCACGGGGACGGGCACGAGGCTCACTCGCCCCTTGTCGACATGCATCACCTTATCGGCTACTACCTGCCCCTCCGAAAGCAGGTGCCACACCCGGTCATCCTCGTCGAAGAGGAGCTGGGCCACCACCATCCCATAGGCGGCCATCACCTTCCTCCCTCCGGCGATCGAGAGGTGGACCCTTCGGCCCAAGCGCTTCTGGTGGACCACCGTCCGGTAGAGCACCCGCAGAAGCAAAGCCGCATCCCGCTCGCTCATGATGTCCTCCGGCCGATGCTCACCCTCCCTGACAGGCACAAAGAGGAAGCGCACTTGCCTCGACCCCTGCCGGTAAACGGCCTCCTCCTTCTTCAATCTCTCTACAGCCCGGCGGACGGCAATAGACTCAGTATGGACGATGACGGCCTCTCGAATGGGAAATCCCTGCTCATGCAAGGCATCCAGCATGAGGGTGACCACCTGGGGTTCAGCGCCAAGAGTGGCGATCAAGACCTGGTCCCTCCGCTCCATCACTTCCCTCCCGGACCTTCCGGAGGGCTCCATACCCCGATACACCCGAAGCCCTGGGAGTTCTTCGCCCCCAGGCCGGCGTCGAAAGCCATCCGGAATAGCACTTCCGGGAGATCCAACTCGTAAATACCATCCCAGGCCTTGATCACCGTCCCCTTGTACAGAACCACATGCTCGTTCCGCTTGCTCACCCTCACCGGCCTTATCTCCCCCTCAGCTTCCACCTCCTCCCCTGTCCAGGCCCGCACCTTGCGAGCCAGGTTCTTCACCGCCAACAAGCTGAACTCCTCCTCGAAAGGCGAGTAGTAATAGGTCTTCTTCTTCCCCCCAGGGGTGCACAACGTGCTGTACACCGCGATCGGGGACAGCGCCCGCACCAAAGCGGGCCGCCGATGTTCAGGCACCGCCTCCACCCTGGCTTCGATCAGGGTCACCCCCCGCTCACCCAGTTCGAGCTGAGGATTCTTCAGCAAGTGCTCCACCAGGGAACTGAGGAACTCAGCCCCCGGCGAAGCGATCATCAGGCGAACCGGACCCTCAAACACGATGTGGTCATCCTGCCAATGCCAACAGCCACCCGCCTCCCGCACAGGCACCAACCGGGAGAAAGTGAACAGCCTCAGCTTGCGCTTCAGGTTACGGGGATCGGCAAAACCATCATCGTGGACCGTCTTGGCCAGCCACCTGTCGAGATGCCGATAGATGAAACCCTGGACGAGCTGGTTGTATTGGCGGGGGAGTTTGAGCTGCCCTCTTTCGCCGGCGAAGGTTATCGCGATTCGCACTTAACCCCCCTCCGCCGGGACACATCTCTGGAAAAGAAAACCACGTCAACCTCCCATAATCGAACTTATGATAAAATCAAGGTGGATGGTCGTCAACCGAATGTGGTAAATAGGCCAGGAGATGGTGACCCGCCCCCGAGGCCAGATCTCTCGGCGTTCGAAGTCTCCTTGGGGAATAAATGTTCGCCCTTTTGGGAGGACAGAGTTGACCTTGGGTGGCAGTTCAAGAGACCTAGCTCCCTGGGATGGGGCCACTGGGAGCCGGCCGACCCGCATCGGCAGAAAGACCGCGACCCTAAGTGAACCCTACCTCTAGCCGCGGCTCAGCCTCACCGAGAAACAGTAGAACGAGAGGGCTGGCTCACAGGGGATGAGGCCCACCCAGGGCCCCTCATCCGGCCGGGCTGCTTGAACCCCTGCCCCCCAGGAAGGGCTCCTCAACCCGGGGGATAGATCGCAGAAAGATCCCACAGCTTGATGGTGTTGTCGGCGGAACTCGACGCCAACAGGCGACCCTCGGGGTGGAAGGCCAGCCCCAGCACCCCGCCCCGGTGCCCCTCCAGCACCCCCAGCTCCCGCCAGCTCCCCACTTCCCACAGCTTGACCCGATAATCCTGCCTCCCAGAGGCAAGCACTCGGCCGTCCGGGGAGAAGGCCAACGAATAAACCCGGAACTGATCCTGGCTCAAGGTGCGCACTGCCCGCCCCAGGCGGGGGTCCCACAACCTCACCGAGCCGTCCAAGCTACAGGAGGCCAACCACATCCCATCCGGGGAGAACTGCACCGCCCGCACCGGCCCCCAGTGCCCGTACAGGGTGCGCACCTCGCGCCCGCCGGGGAGCTGCCACAACCGGATTCGGTTGTCCTCCCCTCCGGTGGCCAGCCACCGGCCGTCCGGGCTGAAGGCCAGGCACAGGACCCCGCCCGGGTGGGCTTCCCAGGTGGCGGCCGCGCGCCAGGTCCCACTCTCCCACAGGATCACCTGACCGTCCCCACCCCCGCTTGCCAGGTACGCCCCATCCGGTGAGAAGGCCAGCGCATTGACCCGCCCCCGGTGCGCCCGCAGCACCCGCAGCTGTCCCCGCGACTCCACCGACCACAGGCGCACGCTCTTGTCCCTGGCCCCGGAGGCGAGCAGGCTCCCATCCGGGGAGAAAGCCACAGCATGCACCCAACCACCGTGGCCCCGCAGCACCGCCAGGGGGGCCCCTGCCTCCGGGTCCCACAGCCGCACCGTGCTGTCCCACGCCCCAGAGGCGAGCAGGCTCCCATCCGGAGAAAAGGCCACCGCAAACACCCAAGCGGTGTGGTCGGTGAGGGTGAACAGGGGCTCCGCCGCCCCCAGCACCGCCACCACTGCCCCCGCCAACACCAGCCAAATCTTCATGACCCAAGCATACCCCGCTCCCCCGGCCAGGGCTAACTGCCCCCTCCGGGAGGAGCGATAATGTGGCGAGCATGGACCAAAGGGAGTGGAAGCGGAAGGTGGCCGAGCTGCCCCGGGCACCAGGGGTGTACCTATTTCGCGGCCCGGGTGGGGAGGTACTGTATGTGGGCAAAGCTTCCTCCCTGCGGGACCGGGTGCGGAGCTACTTCCAGGCCCCGAGGAACTTGCCTTACAAGGCCCGTCGCCTGCAGCGGGAGGCAGTTGACCTGGAGGTGATCCAAACTGCCACCGTGGCCGAGGCCCTGATCCTAGAGGACGCCCTGATCAAAAAGCACCGGCCCCGGTACAACCTGCGCCTGCGGGATGACAAGCGCTACCCCTACCTCAAGCTCACCAAGGAGCGATTCCCGAGGGTGCAGGTGGTGCGGCGGCGAGAAGAGGACGGGGCCCGCTACTTCGGCCCCTTCACTTCCTCCCGGGCCATGCGCCGGGCGCTCAAGCTGGCCCACCGCCTGTTCCCAATCCGCACCTGCAACCTTGACTTGGACAAGAAAAAGCTGGCCCGGCCCTGCCTCCTCTACCAGCTGGGGCGCTGCGCCGGCCCCTGCGCCGGGCTGGTGAGCCAAGAGGAATACGCCCGCCACGTTGAAGGGGCCGCCCTGATCTTTCAGGGGCGGGTGGGGGAGGTGATGGAGCGGCTGCGGGAGGAAATGACCCGGGCAGCGGCCGAGGAGAGGTTCGAGCACGCGGCCCAGCTGCGCGACCAGATAAGGGCCTTGGAACGGATCCGGCAGCGGCAAGCAGTCGCCCTCCCCGAGCCGGCGGACCTGGACGCGGTGGGGGTGGCGGTGGAGGGGGAGCAGGGCTACGGCACCGTGCTCATCGTGCGGGGAGGCCGGCTGCTGGGCCGGGAGGGCTTCCCACTCAGGCTCCCCCCGGAGACCTCCCCGGCGGAGGCGCTGGAAGAGTTCCTCGACCGGTATTACACCCGCACCACAGCCCTTCCCGGCGAGGTGGCCCTCCCCCTCCCCATCTCCGACCCGGAAGGGCTGTCCGCTTACCTCTCCTCCCGGCGGGGAAGCCGGGTGGGGGTGCAGGTGCCCAAGCGGGGTGACCGGCGGCGACTGGTGGAGCTGGCCCAGCGGAACGCAAGGCTTTCCCTGCGCCGGGCGACCGCCGAACAGTTGGCCGCCGAGGAGGAGGCCCTGGAGGAACTGGCCCAGGCCCTGGGCCTGGAGGTGCGCCCCTGGCGGATCGAGGCGTTCGACATCTCCAACCTGAAGGGGAAGGAGGCCACCGGCTCCATGGTGGTGTTCGTTGGAGGGAAGCCCCGGCCGGATGCCTACCGCCGGTTTCGGGTCCGCATCGCCGGAAAGCCCGACGACTACGCGATGATGCACGAGGTGCTCACCCGCCGCCTAGCCCACGGGCTGGCCGAGCTCTCCGATCCCTCCCTCCCTGGGGGGAAGTTCTCGGAGCTCCCGGATTTGATCCTGGTGGACGGAGGCAAGGGGCAGCTTGCGGTGGCCCTGAGGGCCCTGGATGAGCAGGGGCTTTCCGGGATCGAGGTGGCCGCCCTGGCCAAGCGGGAGGAGCTGGTGTACCTGCCCGGCCGGCCCACCCCGGTGCGCCTGCCGCGGGACTCTGCGGCGCTCAAGCTGCTCCAACGGATTCGGGACGAGGCCCACCGGTTTGCGGTGGACTATCACCGGCGGCTGCGAGGGCGGCGAACCCTGGAGAGCTTTTTGGACTCGGTCCCCGGGATCGGCCCCCGGAGGCGAGAGCTCCTCCTCACCCGCTTCGGCTCCCTAGATGGCCTCCGCCAAGCCTCCTTGGAGGAGCTGCTCTCAGTGCCGGGCTTGCCGCGAGAGGTGGCTCACCGCCTGTACAAGGTCCTCCACCCCACCCCGGGCTCCCCCCGCAACCGGGAGCATGCCTCCTAAAGCTCGGTTTGCCGGGACTCCACCGCCCCCCGAATGCGCCGGATTGCCTCCTCCAGGGGCTGGGGCCCCAGGTCCTGGCCGGTGCGGAGCCGGAGAGACACCTGGCCGGCCTCGGCCTCCCTGGCCCCACAGATCAACATGTAGGGGATCTTCTGGAGCTGGGCCTCGCGGATCTGGTGCCCCAGGCTCCTCCCGCCCCGGGTCCAGGCCTCCACCCGCAGGCCGGCCTCCTCCAGCTTCTCCGCCACCTGTTGGGCGTAGGGGATCTGGGCGTCGGTGATGGGCAGGACCACTGCCTGCACCGGGGCTAGCCAGGGGGGGAACGCCCCCCCGTAGTGCTCGATCAGGATGCCGAAGAACCGCTCCAGGGAGCCCAGCAGCGCCCGGTGGATCATGTAGGGGCGGTGGGGCTGGCCGTCCGGCCCCACGTAGGTCATGTCGAACCGCTCCGGCAGGTTGAAGTCGAACTGGATGGTGGTGAGCTGCCAGGCTCGGTTGAGGGAGTCGGAGATGTCCACGTCGATCTTGGGGCCGTAGAACGCCCCCTCCCCCGGCTTGACGTCGTAGGGAAGTCCCTCTGCTTCCAGGGCCCGGCGCAAGGCTTCGGTGGCCCGGTCCCAGTCCTCCGGTTGGCCCACGTACTTGACCGGGCGGGTGGACAGGTGGGCGGCGAACTCGGTGAAGCCAAACGTGCGCAGCATTTCCAGGGCGAACTTGAGCACCCCCCTGATCTCCTCCTCCACCTGGTCCGGCCGGCAGATGATGTGCGCGTCGTCCTGGGTGAACCCCCGCACCCGCAGCAGGCCGTGCAACACCCCCGAGCGCTCGTAGCGGTACACGGTGCCCAGCTCCGCGTAGCGGATAGGCAAATCCCGATAGGATCTGGTCTTGGTCTTGTAGATGGAGATGTGGAAGGGGCAGTTCATGGGTTTTATGTAAAACTCCTGGCCCTCGATGTCCATCGGGGAGTACATCCCCTCCCGGTAGAAGTCCAGGTGGCCGGACCGCTGCCACAGGTTGGCCCGGCCGAGGTGGGGGGTGTAGATGAGCTGGTAGCCGGCGGCGAAGTGCCTCTCCTTCCAAAAGCGCTCGATCTCGTGCCGCACCCGGGCCCCTTTGGGGTGCCACAGCACCAAGCCGGCCCCAATGCCCTCGTTGTCGATGGAGAACAGGTCCAGTTGGGGACCCAGCCGGCGATGGTCGCGGCGCTTGGCTTCCTCCCGCCAGCGGAGGAACTCCTCCAACGCCTCGGCCCTCGCGAAGGCGGTGCCGTAGATGCGGGTGAGCATGACCCGGGTGGCGTCCCCCCGCCAGTAAGCCCCAGCCAGGTCCAAGAGCTTGAAGTGCTTGACCAGGCCGGTGGAGGGGAGGTGGGGCCCCCGGCAGAGGTCGATGAACTCCCCCTGCCGGTAAAAGGAAATCTCCTGGTCCGGGATCTCGGAGAGGAGCTCGAGTTTGTAGGTCTCCCCCTCCTGCCGGAGGAGCTCCTCGGCCTCTGCCCTGGGAAGCAGCACCCGCTCCACCGGGTAGTCCTCAGCCACGATCTTCCGCATCTCCTCCTCGATCTTGGCGAGATCTTCCCGACTTACGGACTGGGGGAAGTCGAAGTCGTAGTAGAACCCGGTGGAGATGGCCGGCCCGATGGCCAGCTTCACCCCTGGGTAAAGCCGGCGCACGGCTTGGGCCAGGATGTGGGCGGCGGTGTGGCGCAAGGCCTCGGTGGCCCGGTCGTCGTCCAAGGTGAGGAGCCGGACATCCTTTCCAGAGCGGACTGGATTACGGATGTCCACCAGCTCTCCGTCCACCAACACCGCCACCGCAGGCACCCCCAGGCGGTTGGCGAGCTCCTGCCAGCTCTCCCCCTCCTGGGCGGAGACGCTCTTTCCATCGGCCAGCCTAATCTCCACCATCTTGGCCTCCCTGGTTTTCCTTAGCCCCCCTCACTCCTCCTCGATGACCAGGCGGCTGGGATCGCAGAGCTCTATCTCCGGGATCCCCCGATAGAGGCTGATCTCTCCGAAGGCGGACACGATCTTGCCCTCCAGCGGGCGCCAGAAGCGAGGGCCGAATTGGGCCTCGAATCGCCCCACGCACCGGGCCGGGATGTAGATGGTGAACCGGTTTTCGTTGGGATACGGGTTCCCCAGGTTGATGAACACGTCCCCACCCCGGCTGGTGCCCACGCTGGCCACCTCCCCCCGCACGCAGCTAACTTCCCCGACGTGCGCCTGGGCTTGGTCCCAGGGGAGACAAGCCTCCTCCGGAGGAAGGGTCGGGGCAGGGACGGCGTCGAAGTAGCGGAACACCGTTTGGTAGCGGGACGTACCCGGGTCGTACCTGGCGGTCACGATCTCGGTGGCCACCAGCATCAGGTTCACCATCAGGTACCCACCCGGATCAAGGTACACGTAAGCCAGAAGCCGGCCGTGGGCGTCCCAGATCTCCTCGTCCAGCTCCAAGTACACCGTCTTGGCGGCTACCAAGGCGTAATTGAGGTCGGTGGCATCAAGGCCGTTGGCGTCCGCCAGCTCCGGGGCGTCTACCCCGATGTAGCGGACCCGCACCACTTGCCCTTCGGCCAGCCCCTGGGGGGCCTCCTCGGGCAGGGAGGTGATGAGCACGTCCAGGGTGTCCCCGTCCACCACCGTGGTGACCCGGCCCACGATCTGCGGGGCGGGGAATGGAGGTAACGCCTGCACGCCCAATACCACCGACAGGATCAACAACCCGGCCAACCCAAAGTGCTTCACTTACGCCTCCTTTCCGAACGGTAATCCTCCGCTGGGGGGCACAAAACAATCCCGACACCGGGCTTGGTAGGACTCCAACCCCCCCACCATGATCTCGGGGCCTTCCCGTGCCGGCTCCCCTCCCAGCAGCCGCTGGGAGCGAGTAGCCGGTTTCCCGCAAACCACACACACAGCCTGTAGCTTCACCACCTCGTCGGCCAGGGCCAGGAGCTCTGGCATGGGGCCGAAGGGCTCCCCCCGCCAGTTCAAGTCCAGCCCGGCCACGATCACCCGTTTCCCTTCCCCCACCAACTGCTCACACAAGGCGGGGAACTGGGGTCCGAAGAAGTGAGCCTCGTCGAAGGCCACCACTTCTGCCGAGGCGAGTTCCTCCCCCAGGTGGTCCGCGAGGAACGAGCGGTTGACCTCCCGGGGCAGCCTCCGGCAGGGGAGCGAACGGCCGTAGTGGGTCACCACCTCTTCCAGGGCGTAGCGGGTGTCCAGGGCAGGCTTGAGGACAAGCACCTTTTTCTTGGCGATCCTGGCCCGCTCCACCCGGCGCAGTAGCTCCTCGGTCTTCCCGGAAAACATGCAGCCGCAGATGACCTCCAGGCGCCCCAACATGCGGGCATGGTAGCCCCCAACTGCCAGCGGGGCAACGTGGGCTCAGCTTTGAGGGCAGGCCTTTGGGGCCAGCTGCCTACACTGCGACGGGCCCTGGGGGAAGGCCCGGGAGGGCTTCGCAGAACGCCTCGGCGATTCCTCCCAACGCCAGGGGGAGCGCCGCGCTCATTTCAGCTTGGGCGGGAGGACGATCTTGCCGAAATTGCGCTCGTATTTCTCGATGTTCTCCCCGATTGCCTGATAAAGGCGCTTCATGTGCCCGGGGGAGAGGATGACCCGGGACACCAACAATGCCTGGCCTCCCTTTGGGGTCTGCGTGCGGGGGTCCAGGAACAAAAAGTCAACTACAAACTCCTCTTTCTGGTGAGAAATAACAGCCAAGTTGGCGTACACGCCTTTTCGGACCATCAGATCGGCTGCTACTTGCATCTCGCGTTCGGCCATGTGCCACCTCCGAGGGGCATGGTAGCCCGGGGAGAACCCGGCCACAAGGAAACCAGGGACATGGCAGAGCCATCCGGTGCGCTAAGGCAGGGCCCGGGCCAACCTCGGAGCCAAGGAGGTGACCTCACTCCTGGGGGGCCACTCGGTTGGGCAACTGGTTGCCCACACCCGGCCCCGGTACAATACCCCCCACCTGAGTACCGGTAGCCAAAACGCCATGTCGCGCATAGGCATTTGCCATTTCAGGGTGGGCGAAACCGACGGGGTCTCCCTGGAGATCGACAAGTGGCGGGCGGCCCTGGAGGCCCTGGGGCACACCGTCTACCTGTGCGCCGGCCGCGCCGGCGGCACCGAAGCCTTCGTCATCCCAGAACTATCCCTGGACCACCCTGAGGTAGAGAAAATTCGAAAAAATGCGTTTCACTCCTTCTCCGATTACCCCTCCGAGGGGGAGCTACACGCCCACATCGAGGCCCTGGCCGCCAAGATCGAACGGGGGCTGCGCCACTTCGTGGAGGTGTACGACATCGACCTCCTGGTGGTGGAGAACATCTGGTCGCTTTCGCCGCACCTCCCGGCCACCTTGGCCCTTTGGCGCACGGTGCGGGCCCTGCGCCTCCCGGCCATCGCCCACCATCACGACTTCTACTGGGAGAAAGAGGACTACCGCGGGCCCACTTGCCCCCTGGTCCGCCGGCTCTTGCGCGAGTACTACCCACCCCAGGACCCCAGGATCGTGCACGTGGTGATCAACCGCCTCGCCCAGAAGGAGCTGGCCCGGCGGGGCATCCCAGCAGTGGTGGTGCCCAACGTGCTCGATTTCTCCACCGCCCCCCAGCTGGACGAGTTCAACCAGGATTTCCGGGACCGGCTCGGGCTCTCCCCCGGGGACGTGGTGCTGCTACAGGCCACCCGGGTGGTGAGGCGCAAGGGGATAGAGCTGGCGGTGGACCTGGCGGCGGAGCTAGCCCGCCCAGCTTTTCAGGGGGCCCTGGCCCGGCGGGTCCGGGAACACGGGGCCACGGGGCCTGGCCGCCCGGTGCTCCTGCTCACCAACTTGGTGGAGGACCAACCCTATTGGGAACAACTGCAGGAACGGATCGCCCGGCAGGGGGTGGAAGTGCGGCTGGCCACTGGCCAGGTCGCCTTCCGCCGGGCAGACAAGGACCAGAAAATTTACTCCTTCTGGGATACGTACTTGTTCGCCGACCTCATGACCTATCCCTCCCTGCAAGAGGGTTGGGGCAACCAGTTCCTGGAAGGCGTCTGGGCCAAGCTCCCCATCGCGTCCTTCGAATACCCGGTGTTCAAAACCGACATCGCGCCCTTGGGGTTCAAGTACGTGTCCCTGGGGGACGTGGTGGAGCGAGCTCCCGACGGGCTGTGGCGACTGCCCCCCGGGGTGCTGCGCCGGGCCGCCCGGCAAACCGCCGACCTCCTCTCCTCCCCCAGCCGGTACCGGGAAATGGTGGAGCACAACTACCAACTGGCCAAACAGCATCTGTCGCTGGCAAAACTCGAGGAACTGCTCGCGGGCGTGGTGGGACGGATCGGAGTTCCACAAGGAGGGGTAATTGCCAAGAGAAGCTGAGCTTGTGGTGGGAGTGTGTACCAAGAACTGCGCCGCCACCGTGGCAGGGGTGTTGCGGGCGGTGGACGAGGGCCTGGCCCGGGCCTTCCCCGGCCGGGAAGCGCTGATTGTGGTTTCGGATGGATTTTCCATCGACGGCACCCGAAAGATCGCGGCGGCGACCCCCACCCGGGCCGAGAAACTGGTGCTCACCCAGCGGGGCGCCCCGGGCAAGGGGGTAGGGGTGCGAACCATCCTGGAGGAAGCCCGGGGGGCAGAGGCCATCGCCCTGGTGGACGGCGACCTCACCAGCATTCAACCCGAGTGGATAGAGCTGCTCCTTTCCCCCATCTTGGCCGGGGCCGACCTGGTGGTGCCCCAGTACCTCAGGCACCCCCACGACGGGGTGATCACCAACCACCTGGTCTATCCGGTGGTGAACGCGCTGTTCGGGCTGGGGGTGAGGCAGCCCATCGGGGGGGAATTCGGCCTCTCCGGGGGGCTGGCGGAGGTGCTGCTTGGCAACCCCGCCTTCCCCGAAAAATTCGGGATCGACATCTTCATCACCGTGACCGGCGCGGTGCACGGGGGGCGGGTGGTGGAGGCCGCCCTGGGGGTGAAGGAACACGAGTCCACCAAGCAGTATTCCGACCCCGAGGCGCTGCTGGTACCCATGTTCCACCAGGTGGCCGGAACTTTGTTTTCCCTGGTGCACCATTTCCGCGACCAGCTGCGCTCGGTGGAGGGCATCCGGGAGGTGGAGCAGATCGGGACCCTTCCCCCGCTCGAGCCGGCCCCGGTGCCGGTGGACGAGGCCCGGCTCCACTCCCGGTTCCGACAGCTGGTGAGGGAGCGCATCCTCGCCCGGGAGACGTTCCTGGGGGATGGCCTCCTGAGGGAGGTGACGGGGCTGGTGGAATTGCCCCTGAGCGAGTTCGAGTTCCCCCTTCCCCTGTGGGCCGAGGCAGTCTACCGGGCCATCTTGGCCTATCGGGATTCCCCCCAGGAAGCCCTGGAGACGTTGGAGCCTCTGTGGCAGGGGCGGTACCTGTCCTTCGTGCGGGAGACCAAGGGCTTACCGGTGGCGGAGGCCGAGGCCCGAATCCGGGACCAGCTTTCCGAGTTCCGCCGCCAGGCCCACCTGGTGCGGGAGGGGCTGTGAGGGGGATCATCCTGGCCGGGGGGTATGCCCGGCGCCTGTGGCCCATCACCCTGGACCGGCCCAAGCCCCTCCTCCCCGTGGCCGGAAGGCCCATCTTGGACTACATCGTGGATCGGTATCCCTTGCCCGACCCCCCCATCCTGTCGGTGAACCGTAGGTTCGCCGACCAGTTCTCTGCTTGGGCCGAGGCCCGGGGGCTGACGGTGGAGTTGGTGGTGGAGGAGACCCGGGCCGAGGAGGAGAAGCTGGGCTCGGTGGGAGCCATAGCCTACCTGGTCGAATCCCTGGGCCTGGACGACGACCTCCTGGTCATCGGGGGGGACAACTTGCTTTTATTCGACCTCTCGGCCTTCGTACAGGCCTTCCGGGGGGAGACGCTGGTGGCCCTGTACGACCTGGGGAACCCGGAACTGGCCCGGCGGCGGTTCGGGGTGGCGGTGGTGGACGGGGACCGGGTGGTGGAGTTTCAGGAGAAGCCAGAAATGCCCAGGTCCTCTTTGGCCAGTACAGCCTGCTACCTGTTTCCCCGGCGGGTGCTCCCTTATTTCCGGGAGTTCCTCCAGGGGGCCGAGGCCGGCCGCGACGCCCCAGGGTACTTCCTGTCCTGGCTCCTTTCCCGCGAGCCCATCCGGGCCTTCCCCTTCCAGGAGGGTTGGTTCGACATCGGGGGCCGGGAGGCCTACATCGCCGCCAACCTCCACTTCACCGGGGGAGAACCCTGGGTCCACCCCCAGGCTCGGGTGGAGGGCTCCCGGATAGAGCGGTCGGTGGTCCTGGGTCCCTGCACCATCCAAGACAGCCACCTGGAGGAGTGTGTGGTGGACGAGGGGGTGGAGCTTTTCGGCGTGGAGCTCCGGAAGGCCCTGGTGGGGCGCGGCAGCCACCTCCGCCGCGGCTGATTGACATCCCACCCTCAGGGCATGAGAATGCCCTATCCAAGAAGGGGTGATTTAAGTGCTCAAGCTATGCGTAATGGCCGTGGTCCTCGGGCTGAGTCTCTCCGCCTTTACCCAGGAGCCGGTAGCGATCGTCAACGGAGAGGAGATTTCCCGCCAGGAACTGGAGCGCGCCGCCGGACTCAATTCCATCCTGTTCACCCTCTATCAGAAGTTCCCCCGCTTCGCCCAGACACTGCTCACCACTCCGGAGGGCAAGGCACTGATCCAACGCTACCAACGGGACGTGTTGGAACAGCTCATCATGAGGAAGCTGGAGCTACAGGAGGCGGAGGCCCGGGGGCTAGAGCCGACCCCGGAGCAGGTGGAGGCCAGGGTTCAGCAGGTGCTGGCCCGAATCCTCCAGCAGAACCAGCTCACCGAAGAGGAGTTGGCAGAGGTCCTGGCCAGGCAGGGCCGCACCCTGGAGGACTTCAAGGCAGACTTGGCTGTCCAGGTCCGGGAACAGCTTATGATCGAGCTCTTGAGGGACCAGGTCACTGCCGATGCCACGGTCACCGAGGAGGAAATCCAGGCTTACTACCACGAACACCAAGACCGATTCCAAGACGAGACCGGGGCGGTGAGACCTCTGGAAGAGGTCCACGACGAGATCGCCACCCTGATCCTGGAGATGAAACGTGCCGAGATCTGGAACGCTTGGTTGGAGGAACTTCGGGCGGGGGCAGACGTTCAAATCCTGCTCGATCAGGAGACAGATCAAGGCTGAACTGACAAGGACTGGAGAGAGGGGCCTTACGCGGAAAACCAGGACCTGCTGCCCACTCCTTGGGAGAGGGGCGGGTTCCAACTGAAGTAGGCTTTCACGATGGCTTCACCTGGAGGCTAGCGGGGGTGACTGGAACTTCTGGCTAAGTCGTCGCGGCTGGGAATGGCGGGGCTTGAACCTGAGGCTTTTCTGTGTTCCTCTGAACCCTCGCCCTCTCCCCTGAAGGCCAGCTCCCAGCTTGCCCCAGTTCCCGCCTCCCCCTAAGCTTGCCGGCAAGTGAGGTGACGACGAGGTGGCCATTCTGATCGACGAGGGCACGCGGGTATTGGTTCAGGGAATCACCGGGAGCGAAGGGGCGTTTCACACCCGCCACATGCTGGCCTACGGCACCCGGGTGGTGGCCGGGGTCACCCCAGGCAAAGGGGGCCAGTCCCTGGACGGGGTCCCGGTCTACGACTCGGTGCGGGACGCCCTGGCGGAGCACGAAATCGACGCCTCCATCCTGTTCGTGCCGGCTCCCTTCGCCTGCGACGCCATGTTGGAGGCGGCCGAAGCCGGGATTCCTTTGCTCGTCTGCATCACCGAGGGGATCCCCTTGCACGACATGCTCCGCTGCTACCATCTCCTCAAGGGGTACGGTGTCCGCCTGATCGGCCCCAACTGCCCCGGGCTCATCTCCCCGGGCAAGGCCAAACTGGGCATCATGCCCGGCGAGGTCTTCAAAGCCGGACCGGTGGGGATCATCTCCAGAAGCGGCACCCTCACCTACGAGATCGCCTCCCACCTCACCAAGGCGGGGATTGGCCAGTCCACCGTGGTGGGGATCGGCGGCGACCCGATCATCGGGTCCAGCTTCACCGAACTCCTGCCCCTCTACGAGGAGGACCCGGAGACGGAGCTGGTGGTGTTGGTGGGTGAGATCGGTGGGGCAGCCGAGGAGGAGGCGGCGGACTGGGTGGCTGAGCACATGGAAAAACCGGTGGTGGCCTACATCGCCGGCTTCTCGGCCCCGCCGGGAAAGAGGATGGGCCATGCCGGGGCGATCATCTCGGGGTCCGAGGGCACGGCTGAGGCCAAGGCGAACAGGCTCGAGGCGCGGGGGATCCCGGTTGCCCGCACCCCGGCCCAGGTGGCGCAGCTGGTGAAGGAGCAGCTTGCGTGAGGAGCTTTGGGCTTGTGGGCCTGCCCAACGCGGGGAAATCCACCATCTTCAACGCCCTCACCGCCGCCGGGGCCAAGGTGGAGGCCTACCCCTTCTGCACCATCGACCCCCACCACGGGGTAGCCTCGGTGCCTGACCCCCGCCTGGACCGCCTTCATTCCCTGTTTCCGGAGAAGAAGAAGGTGCCAGCGGCCATCGAGGTGGTGGACATCGCCGGGTTGGTGGAGGGCGCTGCCCAAGGGGAGGGCCTTGGCAATCAATTCCTCGCCGAGATCCGGGGCGTGGACGCCATCCTGCACGTGGTGCGCTGCTTTGAGGACCCGGACGTGGCCCACCCCACCGGCACCCTGGACGTGCGGCGGGACATCGAGATCGTGGAGACCGAGCTTCTCTTAAAGGACCTGGAGACCCTGGAGCGGAGGCGGGCCCGGATCAGGAAGCTCGCCCAGACCGGGGACAAGGAGGCGAGAAAGGAACTCGAGCTTTTGGAGCGGCTGATCCAGGCGGTGGGCGCGGGGACCCCCATCCGGGCCCTGGGCCTGTCCCAAAAAGAGCTCGCCCGCCTCAAGGACCTCTCCCCCCTCACCGCCAAGCCGGTGCTCCTGGTGGCCAACACCGGGGACGCGGGGGAGAACGAGCACACCCGCCGGGTGGCCGAGGAGGCGGAGCGGCGGGGGGCAGGTTGGGTGGTCATCCGGGGGCGGCTGGAGGCGGAGGTGGCCGAGGCTGCCCAGGACGAGGAGGAAAGGCGGGCCTTCCTCTCCGAGTGGGGCCTTTCCGAGTCGGCCCTGGCGCGCCTCGTCCGGGCCGCCTACGAGCTTCTCTCCCTGGTCACCTTCTACACCTTCGAGGGGCCGGAGGTGAGGGCCTGGACGGTGCCCCAGGGCACCACCGCCCCGGAAGCAGGGGGGGTCATCCACTCCGACTTCCGAGACCGGTTCGTGCTGGCCGAGGTGATGGACCTGGAGGAGCTGCTTGCCGCCGGTTCCGAGCGGGCGCTGCGGGAGCAGGGGAAGATCGTGCGGGCGGGCCGGGATTACCTGGTGCAAGACGGCGACGTCATCCACTTCATCTGCGCCCGGTAAAACCCCGTTCCTTCAGGAAAGTGGCGCAAATTGCTCTTGAGGACCCGCCCGCCGCGTTGCTTAATCTGGAAATGGACAGGGATTGTGCGGATCTTCCGGGTTCGCCATCGGAGGGAGGCATACCGATGAACCCGGGAGAAGAAGCTCATGGCAATCAGCTTCAAGGGACAGTGATGGGGAGAGGACCAGAGCGGCAGGCAGTGCTTATCCACGCGGCTAACCCCCGGGTCCTGCTGAGGCGGGTAGGCTTTCCCATCGGGACATGAGGACCCTGGCCCTGCTCCTGGTCACCGCCATCTGGGGTTGGACGTTCGTGTTGGTGAAGGAGGGCGTTTCTGAGATCGGCCCCTTTTGGTTTTTGGCCCTCAGGTTCGCCATCGCCACCGCGTTGGCCCTGCCCCTCCTTGCCCGGCGGCTGCGGGCTACCCGGCTCCGGGATTGGGCCCGGGGGGCGGTTTTGGGAACAATCCTGTTTTTGGGCTACTTCTTCCAGACCTGGGGCCTGGTTTACACCACTGCCCAGAAGTCCGGCCTCATCACCGGCTTGTCGGTGGTGCTGGTGCCGCCCATCGCCTGGCTGTGGGGGCAAAGGACCTCTGGGAGGACGTGGGCCGGGGTGGTGCTCGCCGCCCTAGGTCTCTCCCTGTTGGTGTTGGGCGGAGCTGAACCCCTGGGCCCCACCGGCTTCGGGGACTTGCTCACCATCCTCTGCGCCTTGGCCTTCGCGCTGTACCTCGTGTTTCTGGATCGGTACACGAAGAGCGCGGATTTTTTGAGTCTGTTCCTGCCTCAGCTTGGGGTGGTGGCGCTGCTTTCCTTGGCCGGGACGTACATCTGGGAGGCCCCCACCCTGCGGCTTTCCGCCGGCACCTGGCAGGCGATCCTGATCACCGGGGCCCTGGCCAGCACCCTGGCCTTCTTCGTGCTCACCTGGGTGCAGCGGCGCTCCACCGCCGCCTACACGGCCATTGTGCTGGCCACCGAACCTGCGTTCGCCGCCCTGTTCGGCTGGCTGCTTTTGGGGGAGACCCTGCTGGGGCTACAGCTCCTGGGGGCGGGGTTGATCGGGTTGGGGGTGTTGACCCCCCAGTTCCCTGCTGGCAGAAGAGGAGAGGGATAGAGGCACCCGGGATGCCGCGGGATAGCGGAGGGGGCGCTTCGCCCGGGGGACCGGGGCTCCGGGAGCGGCGGATTCCCCTCCCAACTTCGGGGGAGCTGCCGGAGGCTCAGGAGAGCGGGAAGGCCGGAGAAAGTGGCGCGCCCGGCAGGCCGAGAGTTCCCCTTCAACGCTCATGCTGGCTGGCGATCGGGCAGCCCCCACCAGAGCCAGATTCCTCAGGAGGTTGACAACAAATCCAAAAGCCGCGCAAGTCCACATGGGCTTTGGCCCGGGGTGCCAGCTCCCACCCCGCTCACTTTCAGGCCGGGTTAGGTGCGGCGCTGGGCCACCATGATCTCGATGCGGTCTGACAGGTCCTCGGCTCGATCTGAGATCTCCACCAAGATTCCGATGAAATCCCGCACGTGGAGCTTGTGAGCCAAGTCGAGGTCCATCCCAAACAGCTTTTCGATTGCCTCCCTCTCCAGATGGTCCACCTGGCTCTCCAGCTCCTCGATGTGGCGGGTTTTCTCCAGGGCCTGCCCCATGTCGGAGAAAAGGAGGTGCAGGGCCTGGTTGACCTCAGCGAATATATCCTGGCTTCTTTTCACGATGGACTTGATCAAGTCGGTGAGCTGGGGGGGGATGTCCACCCGTTGGGGGATGAGATAGTCTAGCGTCGCCTCGGCAGCGTTGGCCAGTTTGTCTGTTTCCTCGATGATTTCCAAGATGTCCCGCCGGGAGCCGGCGAGCAGTGCCCCCCGCAAGATCTCCGCCTCTACCTTCCGCCGCACGTCATCTGCCCGCCCCTCCGCCTTGTGGGTGGCCAGGGCCAATTCCTCCGCCCGGGAGAGGTCCCCAGCCAGGTAAGCGTCGATGGCCTGGGCAAACGCGTCGATGGCCTCCGCCACCTGGCGGAGGTGCTCCGAGATCAGCTCCTCTACCCGTCTCCAGCTTCTACCTATCGGCATCCACACCCCCTTGTCTACCAGGCGCGCCCAGCTTACCGAAGTTAGGGCAAAACGGCAACTTTTCCCGGTTGCAACCGGCCCCCAACTGGGAGAAGCTTTCCGGTGACATGATTAGGCGAAGCTGGGCAGTGGTGGTGTTGGTAGCGGTGGGGCTGCTGGCAGGGTGTTTGCCCGGCCAAGTAGGCCTGCGGGCGGTGATCCGGACTCAACCCGACCCGCCCAGGGACCCTTACCCCCTCACGGTGATATTCGACGGCTCGAACTCCCAGGGGGACATCGACCAGTATGTGTGGACCTTCCAGCGAGCAGACGGCCAACCAGGGACAGTGCGCACCGCCTCCGGTCCGGTAGTGACCCATACCTTCCCCGAGCGGGGGCTCTACCTCGCTTACCTCACCGTTAAATCCACTTCTGGAGGAGTCCACCAAGCCCAGGTGGAAGTGGACGTCCGCTCCCAGTTTCCCCAGGCCCAATTCTCCGCCTGGCCCACCACCCTCACCGTGGGCGACCAGATCACCTTCGACGCCTCGGCCTCCCACGATCCCGACGGGGAAGTGGTGGCCTACGAGTGGGATTTCGACGACGGTACCTTCCTGGTCAGCGATCAACCCCAGGCCACCCACACCTATTCCGCACCTGGCTACTTCTCAGTCCGCCTGGTGGTGGTGGACGACTACGGGGACCGATCTGAGCCGGCCACCTTGGAGATCACCGTGGTCCCAGGCTGCCCGAGCTGCGGTCGATGAGCCACCACGGCTCTCTTTCGGCCCCCAAAGGCAGCCTTGGAAACCATTCCCGGGTGAGGTGAACATGCCGAGCGGAGAAGCCAACCACTGGGAAACCGCATTGGCGATCCCAGACATCGAGGGTTTTCTGCGGTCGCTGGTGGAGAGGATCCCACCCGGGCGGGTGACCACCTTCCGGGCCCTGGCGGAGGCGCTGGGGGACCCGGGGGCAGCCAGGTTCGTGGGCCAGTGGTTGGTGCGCCCGGAAAACCAATCCCTTCCCGTCCATCGGGTGGTGCATGCCTCCGGGGACGTGGGCCGGCTCGCCTTCGGGACTTGGGAAGAGAAGGCAGCTCGGTTGCAGGCGGAGGGGGTCCGGGTGGTGGGGCACAAGGTGGACCCCCTGCCCCGGTACTTCTTTTGGGACTTTCCTACCCAGCGCCCCTTGGAAGCCCTGCGAAAGGAGCAAGAGCGCCTGGCCACCCAAGTGCGCCTCTCCCCATTGCCAGCTTGGGAAACCGTGGCCGGGGTGGACGTGGCCTACCGGGATGGGGAGGCAGTTGCCGCCTATGTGCTGGCAGACCGGCAGGGAGAACCCCTGGACTTCGTGACCGCGGAGGTGGAGGTCAAGTTCCCCTACATCCCCACCTACCTCAGTTGGCGGGAGATCCCAGCTTACCTGGCGGTTCTGGAAAAGGCCCGGCAGGCTGGGCTAGAAGCCGACGTTTTGCTGGTGGACGGAAATGGGATACTTCATCCCAAGAGGATCGGGGTAGCCTCGCACCTGGGGGTGCTGATAGGCCGACCCACAGTGGGAGTGGCCAAGCGGCGGCTGTGCGGTGAGGTGAACACCACCGGGATGGTGGTGGGGGAATGGCGTCCGGTGGTGCTGGAGGGAGAGACGGTGGGAGCCGCCCTCCGCACCGGTCGCAATCAGACCATTTTCATCTCCCCCGGGCACTTGGCCGACCTCCCCTCCTCCCTGGAGTTGGTGACCCAGCTGGTGCGGGAGCACCCCCTGCCGGAGCCCCTGCGGTGGGCCCATGAAGTGGCGGGTGAGGCAGTTCAAGCCAAGGGCACCTGAGGCCACTGGCCCCCGGAAGGGATTGGATGCAGGCGTGCTAGCGAGTGGTAAGGACTTCGGCTGAGAATCTCCTCCCAGCGGAGCCCGAGGCGGTAGAAGAACGTGGAGAGGCAGCGATGCCCACCTCCGGTAATCCCCGCGTCGACGCAGCCCAGCTAGGAAAGAGGGACCTCCGGAAAGTAATGCAAGAGCTCCCTTCACGGTCAGCGGGCGATATATCGGTCGTAAAGGGCTTGCGCCCGGGCCGGGTCCCCCACCCCCTTCACCAGCGCCCGTCCATCCGGAAACACGGTGAAGGAAACCCCTTCCACCTCGGCCACTAACACCCCGCCCTTCAACTTGACCTCGCCCAGGCGGCTCAGCCGCTCCTTGAGTTCCTCCAGGTCTAGGTCCCCAGGGCTCAGGGGGCGGATCTGGACCACATCGCCACACAGTCGCTCATAAGGGGGCTGGCTTTCCAGGAATTCGAACTCCCGCCCGCCGCAGCAGGGGCAGTCTGGCGCCCCCGCCACCTCCAGCCTTTCCCACCGCCGGGACCAGAGGTCCAAGCGCAAGAGCTCGCCTGGCAGCACCTCATCCCGGGCCACCAAGAGCTGGATGGCTACCGCCGCCTGCCATGCTCCCAGTACTGCGGGCAAGGGTCCTAAGATCCCGGCGGTGGCGCAGGTGGGAAGGGTGCCAGCCGGTGGGGGGGAAGGGAACAGACATCTGAGGCAGGGGCCTTCCCCGGGGAGGATGGGCATGCACATGCCGTAGGTGGCCAGCACCGCGGTGTAGATCCAGCTCACCCCATGTTTCACGCAGGCATCGTTCACCACGTAGCGGGACTCCAGGTTGTCCAAGCCGTCCACCACTAAGCTTGCCCGGGGCACCAATTCCTCTGCCTCCCTGGGGCCCAGGTGGGTCACCCTCGCCTCCACCGAGGCTTGGGAATCCACCCGCATCAACGCTTGCCGCAGGGCCTCCGCTTTGGGCAGCCCCAGGTCCGCCTCCCCATAGGCGGCCACTCGATGCAGGTTGGAAAGTTCCACCACGTCGCGATCGACCAGGATGAGCTGTCTCACCCCGGCCCGCAGCAAGGCCATTGCGGTATGGGAGCCCAGGGCCCCGCAGCCCACCACCAACACCCGCGCCTTGGCCAACCTCCGCTGGCCGGGCTCCCCCAGCTCCGGGAGGACCAGCTGACGACTGAACCTCTCTTGCCAGGTCATGCCCCAATTGTGCTGCCCCGATCTTCCCGGGCAAGCCCAGGTCGCCACTGAGAGGGAACCAAGCCCTGGACTCAGTTCAACGGTGGTGTCCAGCGGTGTGTGTGGTTGTGGCATGGCAGTGTTCCCCTAAAAACGGACTTCGAAAAAGCGGTGAAAGGTCCCGTCTACCTAGTGGCCTTTAAAACTCCAAAACTACTTTATTGGGATCCCGATTGAGCTGTTGAAGGAGCCAAGCGGTGCGGGCAACGATATCTTTAGCGCTGAAATGGGTTTCCACAAATAGGGAACCCACACGCCGTGGTGCGCGCATACCTTTTTCCTCCAAAGCTACAAGTGGTCGAGAAGAACGAGGCCCCACAGGTACGGGGACAGCCTTTTTCAAGTCACGTTTTAGCCAATCGACAGTGCAAATAAGCACTTCGCGCCAGCTTTCTATATTGCGGGTGACTCCGTCAGGAAATTGGATTCGTGAAGGACGCGAGTTTTGAGAGGCTAGCTTTTTAGCTTCAATAAGGGTTCTCTTCCTTACTTTGGGCTGATGCAGTGCTGGTTTTTCACCGATTTCAGACATTACAATTGTTTCAGGCAAAGGCACAACCTTCGGCATTGCTGGACGCCAAAGAGCCAGTAAGATTCTGGCTGCTTCTCCAACTGAAACGGCCGTTAGACAAACTTTTGCAACCTCTTTTCCACCCATTTCGGTAATATCATAGATCACCCATAAATTTCCATCTGTAACTACGTAAAAAGGGACTTGGTTCCGCCAGCAATATTGAAACCCTTTGTCAAGTGCCTTCTCAAGATTGGTCCCTAAGGATTTAGCTTCAACCATTATGTGAGGCTTACTCTCGATGAACAGGGCGTAGTCAGGTCGACCACCCGTTTCGGTGGGAAACTCCGGAAAAACCTGTGTGGGGTCCGTCAAATCCCAACCTAAGCATTTGAGAACAGGGTCGATTAGGACATACCTCGTTAACGCTTCGCTATCCTGAAGTTCTTTTCTGTGTTCCTGAATGCGCGCCTTCACACGCTCCAGTACAGCGAGCAATTCATTCACTTCTATCAACCCCCCATAGGAGCATAGCGGCTACTCTCTCTTTTGCCAACTTCCCGCCCCCGGGAGTCACAGCGAGGTCATGGGATTTACTCGATGCCTTTGATCTGAATCTGGAGGTGCTCTGAAGATGGAGGGCCGTTTTCGCGAACCAACCACTAGGCCATCATCACCGAAAAGCCTGAAGGCAAAAAGCTGGGACCCCGAGAATTGCCAATCTGGAGACGGAGAAGGAAGTCACATTCCGGCCAAAAGGCCCCCTTGACGGCGAGGCAACCACGATCTTGGGTTCCCACCGGGCGATGGGGGTTCCTACACTTGTGCTTTGCCCTCCCCCGCGCATACTAGCCGGGAAAGGCGAACATGAGACGGATCTCGTTGGTGCGCTACCGAAGGGGAGATTGGGAGGAGAGGGAGGATTGGGTGGCCGAAGAGGGGCTGGTGGAACTCTCCCTCGACGGCCAGTCAGTGCGCCGGCTGGTGGCCACCCCGGAGAAGGTGCGGGAGCTGGTCTACGGTCACTTGGTGAGCGAGGGGTTCATCTCCGAGGTCAGCGACGTGATTTCCTATGAGGAAGAGCTGTTTTGGGCCCAGGGTTCGCCGGGGGAAGTGGTACGGGTGGAGGTGCGGCTGCGGCGTCCCATTTCGCCCCCAGACCCCCGGGGGGTGATCTGGCCTGCTTGTGGGGATGAGGGCGAGGTCGTCCCCACCCTCGGGCCCCCCCTCACCCCCCGGCCCCTGTTCCCCGCCGCCCGCCTGGCCGAGCTCCCCCGCCTGGTGGTGGAACAAACAGAGGAGTTCCGGCTGACCGGGGCGTATCACTACGCATTCTTGTTCTCCCCCGAGCTGACGCTGGTCCAGGTGGCCAAAGACATCGGGCGGCACAACGCGGTGGACAAGGTGATCGGGGCGGAGCTTTTGGCCGGGGGACCGTTGGAGAGCCGGCTCCTATATCTCACCGGCCGGGTATCGGCGGGAATCGTGCTCAAGGCACTCCGAGCCCGCATTCCGCTGGTGGTAACCCGGGGGGCGGCCCTCCTGGGGGCGATCCGCCTGGCCCGCCGGCAGCAGTTGGGACTGGTGGGGTTCCTGCGCGGCCAGCGCTTCAACCTCTATTCCGGCCGCGGTTGGCTCACTTGAACTCCCTTCGCCGGGACGTGCCCAGCCAACCCTTCCCCTGCCAAGGCTTTTGCGCCACCACCTAGCTGGGGATATAGTAAGACAGGGTCATGGCGAACCCCTTGGATGTAGTGATCTTAGCCGCGGGGAAGGGAGTCCGGATGCGCTCCCGCATCCCCAAGGTCCTGCACCCCCTGGCCGGCCTGCCCCTGCTGGAACACGTCCTGAGCGCTGCCTCTTCCCTCCAGCCCGCCACCACGGTGGTGGTGGTGGGGCCAGGTGGCCAGGCCATCCGGGAGGCGTTTTCCAACCGCAGGGTCACCTTTGTTGACCAAGGGGAGCCGTTGGGCACCGGCCACGCGGTGTTGGCTGCCCGGGAGGCGGTGTCCGCCCCTCTTTTGGTGGTGCTCCCGGGCGACGTGCCATTGGTCCCCCCCCAGGCCCTGCAGGAGCTGGTCGAGTTTCACCTAAAAAACAAATTTATAGTTTCATTTCTGTCCCTAGAGCTACCGGAGCCCGGCCGCTACGGCCGGGTGGTGCGACAGGAGGGCCAGGTGGTGCGGATCGTGGAGGCCAACGACGCCTCCCCCGCCGAGCTCGCCATCCGGGAGGTGAACTCCGGCATCTTCTGCCTCTCCAACCGACCGGAGTTGTGGGAGGCCCTGGCGGGCCTGTCCCGGGGAAACGCCCAGGGAGAGTACTACCTGACGGACCTGGTGGAGAAGTTCGCCCCCGGCGGCGGGGTGGGGGCCCTCCCCTGGTCCCCGGCGGAGGACCTGTTGGGGGTGAACGACCGGCTGGATCTGGCCCGCCTGGAGGGCATCCTCCAAGGCCGACTGGCCCGGGGCCTGATGCAGGCCGGGGTGTCCATCCCCCATCCACAGGCCGTTTACCTGTCCCCCAAGGCAAAGGTGGGCCAGGACACGGTGCTGTGGCCCCACACCTACCTGTGGGGTGAGACCCAGGTGGGAGAAGGCTGTGAAATCGGCCCGGGGACCTTCCTGTTGGATTCCCACGTGGCGGCGGGAGCCCGGGTGTGGTTTTCCGTGCTCGAAGGCGCGATGGTGGAAGAGGAGGCGCGGGTGGGGCCTTACGCCCACCTCCGGCCCGGGGCCCGCATCGGCCGGAGGGCGCGGGTGGGCAACTTCGTGGAGGTGAAAAACGCCCAGCTGGGGGAGGGAGTCAAGGCAGGACACCTGGCCTACATCGGCGACGCCGAGGTGGGACCGCATGCCAACATCGGAGCCGGGGCCATCACCTGCAACTACGACGGCATCAGAAAGCATCGTACCGAAATCGGTGCCGGCGCCTTCATCGGCACCAACGCCGCCCTGGTAGCCCCCATCCGCATCGGGGAGGGTGCCTACGTGGCCGCCGGCTCGGTGGTCACCCAGGACGTGCCCCCATATGCCCTGGCCCTGGCCCGCCCCCCACAACACATCAAGCCCGGCTGGGCAAAGGGGAGGGGAGAAAGTGACGGTTGAGGTTGAGCAAGCCGAACTGGAGGGGCTGTGCCTGGTAAGTGGGAGCGCCCACTTGGAGCTGGCCCAGGACGTGGCAGCCCGGCTGGGGTTGCCGCTATGCCCGGCCGACCACCGCGAGGAGGAACAGGAACCGGGGCTCACCCCCGGCCGGTTCCCCGACGGGGAAGTGCGGGTGAAAATCGGGCAAACCGTCCGCGGAAAGCACGTGTTCATCATCCAACCCACTTCCCCTCCGGTCAACGAACACCTGGTGGAGCTGCTGATCATGGTGGATGCCCTGAAGCGGGCCTCCGCGGCCATGGTGTGTGCGGTGATCCCCTACTTCGGCTATGCCCGCCAGGACCGGAAGAAAAAGGGGCGGGTCCCCATCTCCGCCCGACTGGTGGCCAACTTGCTCGAGGCCTCCCAGGTGGACCGGGTGCTCACCATCGAACTTCACGCCGGCCAGATCCAGGGTTTTTTCAACGTCCCGGTGGACCACCTCCGCACCGATAGGCTCTTTGCCCACTACATCCAGGCCCACCACCCCGACTGGCTGGACCCGTTGGTGGTGGTGTCGCCGGACATCGGGGGGGTGTGGCGGGCCCGCCGGCTGGCCAAGGTGCTGGACACCCCGCTGGCCATCGTGGAGAAACACCGCCGCAGCACCTCCCGCGAGGAGCCGGAGGTGTACCACGTGATCGGGGACGTGGAGGGCTGCAACGTGATCTTGGTGGACGACATCCTGTCCACCGGCCGCACCCTGTACCAAGCCGCCGAGCGGCTGGCGGAGAAGAAGGCCAAGCGGGTGTTCGCCGCCGTCACCCACGGCCTGTTCACCGAGCAGGCCCTGGAGGGGCTCTCCTCCTCCCCCTTGCAGAAGCTACTGGTCACCGATACCATCGCCCACCGCCCCGAGGTGGCCGCTCACCCCAAGGTGGAGATCGTCTCGGTGGCGGATCTGTTGGCCGAAGCCATCAGCAGAATCTTCCGCTGTGAGTCAGTGAGCGAGCTCTTGGTGCGTTAGGAGGTCTAAGACATGCTGATAAAGGCAAAACCGCGTTCCCCAACTCAAAAACCGCGGCGGCTCCGCCGGGAGGGCTTCGTGCCGGCGGTCATCTACGGCCCACACGTGGACGGAGCCATCAGCGTGGCCGTGCCCGAGGCAGACCTGGAGGACCTGTTCCGGCACGTCACCCGCTCCACCACGGTGGAAGTGCAGGTGGAGGGGGGCGAGACCTACCACGTGTTCCTGAAAGATATCCAGGTGGACCCCATCACGGAGCGCTTCCTGCACGTGGATTTCTACGTGCCCGAGCCGGGCCGCAAGCTGGTGATCCCGGTGCCGGTGAAGTTGGTGGGCACTTGCCCCGGGGTGAAAGAGGGCGGCATCCTAGAGCATGTGCACGAGTACATCGAGGTGGAGGGCCTCCCCCGGAGGATCCCCCCCTTCTTCGAAATCGACATCTCCCAGTTGGGACTGGATGAATCCATCCTCATCGGCGACCTGCCGTGGGACGATGAGCTGCGCCCTCTCCACCCCATGGACGACCCCATCGTGACCGTGCTGGCCCCGCGGGCGGTGCGGCTGGCCGAGGCGGAGGAAGAGGCCGAGGAAGCGGTGGCAGAAGCCGAGGCCCCCGAGGAAGCCCCCGAAGAGGAGAAATCCGAGGAGTGAGGGCGGTAGTCGGCCTGGGAAACCCCGGGGCCAAGTACGCCCCCACCCGCCACAACGCCGGCTTCTGGGTACTGGAAAGGCTGATTGGAAGGGGAGGCTGGCACAAGGACCGCCGTCCCTGGGGGGAGATCTACCGGGCGGAGGAGGGGTTGCTCCTCCGCCCGCTCACGTTCATGAACCGGGCCGGGGAGGCGGTGGCCAACTTGGTGGCGGACTACGGCTTGGGCCCAGAGGAGCTGCTGGTGGTGCTGGACGACGTGGACTTGCCGGTGGGGGAACTGCGGCTCCGCCCCCAGGGAGGGCCCGGGACCCACAACGGGCTGCGGTCGGTGCTGGCCGCCTTGGCCACGCAAAAGGTGCCCCGGCTGCGGCTGGGGGTGGGGGCCCCACCGCCCGGGGTGGACCTGGCCGAGTACGTGCTCTCCCCCCCACCCCGGGAGGAACTCCCGGCCCTTTCCCAGGCCGCCGACCGGGCGGCCCAGCTGGCCTGGTTGTTCCTCACCCAGGGGCTGGAGGCGGCCCTGGACGCCTACGCTCGCCGCGAGTGAGCCTCCGGGTATAATCCCGGCGGAGGCTTGGGAAATCCATGTATGAAAAATTCTCTAAGGATTCAATGAAGCTGCTCGCCGCTTCCCAGGAAGAGGCCGGGGAATGGCGGCATCGGTACGTGGGGACCGAGCACCTGCTCCTGGCCGCCCTCAGGCTGGAGGGGTCGAGGGTGTACCGGTTCCTGGTGGACAGCGGCCTCACCTACGAGCGGGTGGCCCGCATCATCGAACGCCAGAAGGGCCGGGGCAAGCTCCACCTCCCTCCGGATGAGCTGGAGCCCACCCAACGGTTCCGACGGGTGATGAAGCTCTCCTACGAGGAGGCCCGCCGCACCGGCTCAGACTCCATCGAACCGGAACACCTCATCCTGGCCGTGTTGCGGGAGGGGGAGTGCACCGCTGCCGAGATCCTGCGGGCCCATGGGGTGGACCTCCGCACTGCCCGTGCCTACTTCGCCCCCCGGCGGGGGGGCATCCGGGTGCGCACCGGCCGGCAGGCCCGCCTGCCCGGGGAGCTGGGCGAATTCGGCCGCAACTTGGTGGAAGAGGCCGAGGCCGGCCTGCTGGACCCGGTCATCGGGCGAGAACGGGAGTTGGAGCGGGTCATCCAAATCTTGTGCCGGCGCAAGAAGAACAACCCCGCCCTGATCGGGGAGTCCGGCGTGGGAAAGACCGCCATCGTGGAGGGCCTGGCCCAGAGGATCGCCGCCGGGGACGTGCCCCTGGCCTTGGCGGACAAGGAGATCGTGGAGCTGGATATGGCCGGCATCGTGGCCGGCACCAAGTACCGGGGCGAGTTCGAACAGCGCCTTAAGAACATCCTCAACCACGTCATGGCCGCCGACAACATCATCCTGTTCATCGACGAGCTGCAGACCGTGGTCGGCGCCGGGGGGGCGGAGGGGGCCATCGACGCCTCGGCCATTCTCAAGCCACCCCTCGCCTCGGGAGCCATCCAGTGCATCGGCACCGCCACCCCCGACGACTACCGCAAGTCCATCGAAAAGGACCCCGCCCTCAAGCGCCGGTTCAAGACCGTCTACATCGAGGAGCCGTCGGTGGAGGAGACGGTGAAGATCCTGAAAGGGCTTCGCCACCGCTACGAGCAGCACCACGGGGTGCAGATCACCGACGACGCCCTGTGGCAGGCAGCCCGCCTGGCAGACCGCTACATCACCGACCAGTTCCTCCCCGACAAGGCCATCGACCTCATCGACGAGACCGCGGCCAAGGTCAGGCTGACCGTGACCGAATTGTCCCCTGAGGCCAGGAAACTGGTGGAGGAGATCACCGCCCTGGAGGAGGAAGAAGAAGAGGCGGTGGCCCAGCAGAACTACGAGCTGGCCGCGAAGATCCGCGACCAGAGGAACACCCTGCTGGAGGAGCTGAAGCAATTCGAAGACGAACTGGGCGAGGGGACCGAGCGGCCCAGCGTGACCGGAGACCACATTGCGGCCACGGTGTCCGCCTGGACCGGGATCCCCATCCGCCACCTGCAGGAGGAGGACACGGCCCGGCTGGTGCACATGGAGGAGAAGATCCACCAGCGCCTGGTGGGGCAAGAGGAAGCGGTGAAGTCGGTGTGCCGGGCCATCCGCCGGGCCTACGCCGGGGTCAAGGACCCCCGCCGACCCATCGGCTCGTTCCTGTTCTTGGGCCCCACCGGGGTGGGGAAGACCGAGCTGGCGCGCACCCTGGCCGAGTTCCTGTTCGGAGATGAGGATGCCCTGATCCGCATTGACATGTCCGAGTACATGGAGCGGTTCTCCGTGTCGCGCCTGATCGGGGCCCCTCCCGGCTACGTGGGCTACGAGGAGGCCGGGGAGCTCACCGAGGCGGTGCGCCGCCGCCCCTACTCGGTGGTGTTGTTCGACGAAATCGAAAAGGCCCACCGGGACGTATTCAACATCTTGCTCCAGGTGATGGACGACGGCATCCTCACCGACTCCCAGGGGCGCAAGGTGGACTTCCGCAACACGGTGCTCATCATGACCTCCAACGTGGGCAGCAAGCTCATCACCGACCGCACCGCGCTGGGGTTCGGCTCCGAGGACGTGGAGTCAGAGGACACCTACAAGGACATGAAGTCGCGGGTGATGGGCGAGGTGAGGAAGCTGTTCTCCCCCGAGTTCCTGAACCGGCTGGACGACATCATCGTGTTCCACTCCCTGACCAAGGCCCAGGTGGGGCAGATCGCCGAGCTGCTTCTGGGTCGGCTCAGGAAGCGGCTCAAGGAGGAGCACGACATCGAGCTTCAGCTCTCCGACTCGGCCCGGGAGCTCCTCATCGAGCGTGGCTATGACCCCAAGTACGGGGCCCGGCCCATGCGCCGCACCATCGAGCGGTTGATCGAGGACCCCATCTCAGAGCGCATCCTGACCAAGGAGTTCCCCCCGGGCAGCACCATCGTGGTGGAGGCCGAAGAGGGGGAGATGCGTTTCCGGACGGCCTAAATGGCCTACCGATGCCGGGAGTGCGGGTATCAATCGCCCAAATGGTTGGGGCGGTGTCCCCGGTGCGGCCACTGGGAGACCTTTCAGGAGGTGGGTGAGGGGGAAGGGGAGGGGGAGAGCTGGATCGGGGCCCGGCCGCAGGCGCTGGCCCAGGTTGAGCGCCCCCCGAGAGAAAGGGTCTCCACCGGGTTCCCTGAGGTAGATCGCCTGCTCGGGGGCGGGCTCATCCCCGGAGCGGTGATCCTGTTTGGGGGAGAACCCGGCATCGGAAAGTCCACCCTCCTTTTGCAGCTGGCCGGCAGGCTCGCCAGCACCTCGGGGCCGGTGCTCTACGTGTCAGGCGAGGAAGCCCCTGCCCAGGTCAAGCTCCGGGCCGAGCGGCTGGGGATCGACTCGTCCGAGCTGTATCTGCTTTCCGAGCAGCAGCTGACGCGCATCGTGCAGGCCATCGAGGAGCTGGGGCCCAGGGTGTTGATGGTGGACTCCCTCCAGACGATGGTGGCCAGGCCCGAGGGGGGGGACATCGGGGGGGTGGCCCAGGTGAGGGAGGCGGCCGCCCACCTGGCCCGCCTGGCAAAGGGCCTCACCATGACTTGCTTCCTGGTCTCCCACATCACCAAAGGCGGGGAGTTCGCCGGGCCCAAGACGGTGGAGCACCTGGTGGACGTGGCCATCTACCTGGAGGGCACCCGGGAAGGGGACCTGCGCATCCTGCGCTCGGTGAAGAACCGGTTCGGGGCCACCCACGAGGTGGCCGTGTTCCAGATGGGGGAACAGGGGCTGGTGGAGGTGCCCGACCCGTCCACCTTCTTCGTGCCCCGGGAGCGGCCGCCCCGACCCGGGGCAGCGGTGGTGCCGGTGTTGGAGGGGACCAGGCCGCTGTTGGTGGAGATCCAAGCACTGGTGGCCCCCAACATGGGCTACGGCCCGCCCCAGCGGCGCATGGCCGGCCTGGACTACAACCGAGTGCTGGTCCTGTTGGCGGTGATGGAGAAGAGGCTGGGAGCCCACCTGGGGAGCACGGACGTGTACCTGGCCGTGGCCGGGGGGCTGGAGGTGCGGGAGCCGGCGGTGGACCTGGGGGTGTGTGCCGCGGTCCTGTCCAGCCTGCGGGACCGCCCCCTGTCCCGGGACACGGTGGTGTTCGGGGAACTGAGCCTGGCCGGGGACGTGCGTCCGGTGCGCCAGGGGCCTCTGCGCCTAAGGGAGGTAGACAAACTCGGGTTCCGCCGGGCAGTGGTTCCCCCCGGCCCCCTGCCTGAGGGGCTATCCTTGGAGGCAATCCAGGTGGCCACCATAGAGGAAGCGGCCGCCGCCTTGGAGCTGAGCTAATTCTGAGGATGGAACTCACAAAGCAGCAGCTGGAGATCCTGGAACGCACCGCCCCCGGCAGCCCTCTCCGCACGGCCATCGACCTCATCGTGCAGCTGGGCAAGGGGGGGCTGATCGTGATCGCAGATCGAGACAAGGTGAGCCCCATCATCTCCGCCGGCTTCGAGCTCGACTCCCCCTTCACCCCCCAGGCGGTGGCCGAGCTCTCCAAGATGGACCGGGCGGTGGTGGTGGACGAGGCCCTGCGCACGATCCTCTACGCCAACGCCCACCTGTCCCCTGACCCCTCCATCCCCTCCCAGGAAACCGGCACTCGTCATCGGGCGGCAGAACAGACCGCCAAGCAGCTCGGGTGTGCGGTGATCGCCGTCTCGGAGGAGCGGCGGCGGGCCACCATCTACCTGGGGGAATGGCGGCACCTGCTCCAGGACCCGTTGGCCTTGCTGGCCCAGTCGTCCCAGGCGCTGCTCATACTGGACCGGTACCGGGCGGAGCTCAATGAGCTTCTGGCGGAGCTGGGCCCGTTGGAGTTCGAGCGGCGGGTGTTCCCCTACCACGTGGCGGTCATCATCCAGAAGATAGTACAGATGCTGGAAATAGAAGAGGAACTGGAGCGCCTGCTGCTGGAGCTGGGGGTGCACCGGCGGCTTCCCGAGCGCCAGCTGCGCAGCCTGATGCGGGGGGTGAAGGAAGAGCTGGAGCTGATCATCCTCGACTTCCAAAAGCTGCCGGCCCGCCCGGTGGAGGAGGTGATCAGGGAGATAATGGCCCTGAGCGCGGCGGACCGGCTGTCGGCCGAGGCGGTCCTGCGCCCGTTGGGGTTCGACGAGGAGGACCTGGAGCGACCGCTTTCCTCCCGGGGCTATCGGCTCCTACACAAGATCCCCCGCCTGCCCATGCCGGTGATCGAGCGGTTGGTGAAGGAGTTTGGCTCCCTGGATCAGATTGAGCGGCAGGGGCGCAGGCAGCTCCAGCGGATCAAGGGGGTGGCCGAGGTGCGGGCCCGGGCCATCAAGGCTGGCCTCAGGCGGTTCAAGGCCGGTTACGCCACCACCCTGGAGGGTTTTTAGGCTCGCCTGGGGGTTCCCTCCCCCACCGGAAGCCCGCTTCGAATCCGGCCCAGCAAATAGCCCTCCGGCGGACACCCCTCCGGCCCGACGTTCGGCCTTAAGACCCGTTACCAACAGGACTCTAGGCTGGGGCTGGGAGGTTCCAAGGTAAAAATTATTGGGCCCGGTCCGGGCCCTTGGGCTGGTCGGAGCGACCGGATTTGAACCGGTGACCTCTGGCCCCCCATGCCAGCGCGCTGCCAGGCTGCGCTACGCTCCGAGCGGGCAAATGTTAGCCGGCTTCCGCCCCTCCTGCCAGCTACTCGGCCCAGGCCGTCCGCACCCGCTCCAACAGTCGCCGCCCCAGCTCCACTGCCCGCCAGCCGGCGGCCAAGGCCAGGGCGGTGAGAATCCAGTCCATCAAGGTACCGGCGGCCCCCAACGTCAAGGCCGCCAACACCACCGCCAGCCCTGCCACCCCCGTCAGGACCAGCGCCACTGCCCCCAGGGCCAGTGCCGGGAGGATCAGCGCCACCGCCGCCAGCACCGCCAGATAGGGCATCAAATCCTCCTCACCAGCTCAGCCAGGGGGCGGCGGGGCTTGGGGGGAGGGGACTCGGCCGGATAACCGATGGGGATCAGCATCATCAGCTGTTCGTGCTCTCTCGCCCCCAGCACCTTCTCCACCTCCTCGTCCCGCACCCGGCCGATCCAGCAGGCCCCCAGCCCCAGGGCGTGGGCGGCCAACAGGATGTTCTGGGCACAGGCCCCGATGGCCTGCAGGTCCTTGGTGGTGTCGTAGCCGGCCTGGGTGTCCAGGAGCACCGCGATGGTGAGGGGGGCGTTGCGAATCATGTCCAGCTGGGTGACCAGTCTCCCCAACTGGGCCCTCTTCTCCGGGGACTGCACCACCACCAGGCGCCAGGGTTGGGTGTTCTTCCCCGAGGGAGCCCAACGGGCCGCTTCCAAGATGGCCTCGATCTTCTCCTCTTCCACCGGTTCTTTTTTGAATGCTCTTATGGAACGGCGTGTCTTTATGGCCTCCAGCACCTGGTTCATCCTCCCCTCCTTCTCCCCCATTATACCTGGGGGGCGCCCGTGCTGGGCAGTTGGGGATCAGAACGCAGCTCTCAGTTCACCAGTTGGTGGACCTCCCACTCGGGCTCCGGCGAGAACACCTCTCGCCGAGCGTAAAAACAGCCCTGGTCCCCCATGGGCGGCCAACGCCTGGCTACCTTGGCCCTCCCGCCGGAGATGTGAGGGCGGGCCGCCACAGCTCCGGCCAAGCGGGCCGGGGGACGCTGTGATAACATTGGGGAACTGGGAACAAATTCTGGGAATCCAAGGAGTGGAGCGTGGACTACCAAGCTCGCAGGGCCAAGCTCAGGGAACGGTTGGCAAAGGAAGGCCTCGACGGTTTCCTGGTCGTCAACCTGGAGGGATCGGACAGTGCTAACCTCCGCTATTTAACTGGCTTCACCGGTTCGGCCGGGGGCCTGATCGTCACCCGGGAGGACGCGGTGTTCGCCACCGACTCCCGCTACACCGAGCGGGCTGCCCAAGAGGTGCCTGACCTCCCGGTGGAAAAACTTCCCCCCCGCTGGCTGGACTGGCTGGCCGAGAGGCTAGAGGCCCTGTCCCTCAGGCGGGTGGGCATCGGGGCAGCCCGCACCAGCCTGTGGCTGTTCAACAAGCTCCGGGAAAAGCTCACCGGGGTGGAGCTGGTGCCGGTGGAGGGGTGGGTGGAAGGGCTGCGGCGGGTGAAGGACCCGGAGGAGGTGGAGCGGATCGCGGCCGCAGCGCGCCTCACCGACGAAGGCCTGCGCTGGATCTTGGGGCGCCTCCGGCCGGGGATGACCGAGCGAGAGGTGGCCCTGGAGCTGGAGATGTGGTATCGGAAAAACGGCGCCGACCAGGTGGCGTTCGACCTGATCGTGGCCTTCGGGGCCGCCACTTCCATGCCCCACTACCTGCCCGGGGAGCGGAAGCTAGAGGAAGGGGACCTGATCCTGCTGGACATCGGGGCCAAGGTGGACGGGTACTGTGCCGACCTCACCCGGGTGGTGGTCCTGGGCCGGCCCTCCCCGGAAGCGCGGGCCATCTACGAACTGGTGCTGGCTGCCAACCGGGCTGGGCTGGAGGCGGTGCGGGCCGGGGTCACCGGGGTGGAGGCAGACCGAGCCGCCCGGGCAGTCATCGAACAGGCGGGCCACGGGGACAAGTTCGGCCACGGGCTGGGCCACGGGGTGGGCCTGGAAGTACACGAAGCCCCCCGCCTCGCCCCCACCTCCGAGGACACGCTGGAGGCGGGGATGGTGGTCACCGTGGAGCCCGGGGTGTACTTGCCCGGCAAGCTGGGCGTGAGGATCGAGGACCTGGTGGTGGTGCGCCCCGACGGCTGCGAGATCCTGTCCTCCTTCCCCAAGGAGGAACTCCTGGTTTTGTAGCGCCCCGAGGGGGGATCCGGTATCTTTCAGCCGGCTTTGACGCCTGCGCTTGAGGAGGAACTGGAGATGAAACTGTCTGCCATAGCTCAAGAGGTGAGAGACAACACCGGCCTCCCCTTCACCCCGCGGGATGCGGAGCGGGTGTTGGCCGCGGCCTTAACCTCGGAGGACATCTGGCGGATCATCGACCTGGCGGATGTGCCGGTGATGGCCCTCTGCTCCGCCCTGCGGGCCATGGAGCGAGCGGGCTGGCTGGACTTCTCCCGGGGCCGGGTGGCCCTCACCCCGGCCGGCCGGGAGGTGGTCCGGGAGGCGGGCATCGCCCCGGCTCTGGAGTTGCGGTGTGGCCGGTGTGGGGGGCGGGGGGTAGAGCTGGGCCCTGTGGCTCAAATAGCTGAAAAATTCCGAAAAATTGCGGCCTCACGCCCCGAGGCCATCCAGCAGTTCGACCAGGGCTACGTCACCGAAGACAGCACCTTGTACCGCATCGCCTACCTCTGGAACCGGGGGGACCTCGTGGGGAAAGAACTCCTCGTGTTGGGGGACGACGACCTGGTGTCGCTGGCCGCCGCCCTCACCCGGGCCCCAAAGCGGGTGGTGATGCTGGACATAGATGAGAGGTTGGTGGATTTCGTCCGCACCGTCGCCCGCCAGGAGGGGCTGGAGGTGGAGGTGCTTCAACACGACCTCCGGGAGCCCCTCCCCCAGGGGCTACTGGGGGCGTTCGACACCTTCTTCTGCGATCCCACCGAATCTCTGCGGGGTTTTTTGGCCTTCGCCCACCGGGGGCTGTCCGCCCTGCGGGGGCCGGGGAGCGCTGGTTACCTCGGGCTCACCCGCCGCGAGGCCTCCCTCTCAAAGTGGCGGGACATCCAGCGGGAGCTATTGGCCGCCGGGGCGGCGATCACCGACCTGCGGGACGACTTCCACGACTACGTGAACTGGCCCTACATCGAGACCATGCGTTCCTGGGAACACCTGCCGGTGAAGAGGGTACCAGGCCGGGAAGAGCCCTGGTATCGCTCGGCCCTGATCCGCATCGAGCTGGTGGAGCCGGCCCGGGTGGAAAACGCCCCCCTCTCCGGGGATATCTTCACCGACCCCGAGGCGGCCACCACCTAGGATGATCCCCAACCAGATCGAGCGGGCCTGTTTGGTGGCCGGGGCGGCCGAGGGGGCCAGTGAGCTCAATGCCTTCGACGGGGCCCTCCTGGCGGCCGGGATCGGCGACCTCAACCTGGTGCGGGTCACCAGCATCATGCCCCCGCACGTGCAGTTGGTGACCGCCCCCCCGGCGCTCCCCCGGGGGGCGTTCGCGCTGGTGGTCTACAGTGCCCGCACCTCCGCGGTGCCGGGAGAGGGGTTGGCGGCGGCGGTGGCGGTGGGCAGGGCGGCGGATGGGTTCGGGGTGGTGATGGAGGCCCAGGGCGAATCCCGGGCCCAGGCCGAGGCCGAGGCCCGGGCCAGGGTGGAGGAGGCGTTTCGGATGCGCGGCCTGGAACTCAAGGAGGTGCACACGGTGGGGGTGGAACACCGGGTGCGGAGGTGCGGCGGGGTGGTGGCCGCCTGCCTGTTCTTCTGATTAGCCCAGGCTAGCTCCGCCCCACCAGCTCCAAGAACTCCCGTTCAGAAAGTTCCTTTATGCCCAGGGCGCGGGCCCGGTCCAGCTTGGACCCGGGGTCTTCCCCCACCACCAGGTAGTCCACCTTGCGGGAGACACTGGAGGCCACCTTCCCCCCCCGCTCCTCCACCAGCCGGCGGGCTTCCTCCCGGGTGAGGCTGGCCAACCGGCCGGTGAACACGAACGTCTTCCCGGCCAAGGGGGCCTCTTGGGCCACGGCGGCCCCGCCCCGGGGGTCGATGCCCACCTCCTTGAGCTCCCGGATCAACTGCCGGTTCTCGGCGCTGGAGAAGAAGTCCACGATGCTCTGGGCGATGCGGGGCCCGATCTCCGGGATCTCCACCAGTTCGTCAAACGAGGCCCGCGCCAGCTCGTCCAAGGAGGAGAACCTTTCCGCCAACACCTCGGCAATGTGCTCCCCCACGTAGCGGATCCCCAAGGCGTAAATGAGGCGCGCCAGCGACATCCCCTTGGAGCGCTCCAGTTCCCGCAGCAGGTTTTGCGCGGACTTCTCCGCCATGCGCTCCAAGGCCACCAGGTCCTCCAGGCGGAGCCGGTACAGGTCGGATATCTTCCTCACCAGGCCCTTTTCCACCAGCTGATCCACCAGCTTCTCCCCCAGGCCCTGGATGTCGGCCGCCCGGCGGGAGGCGAAATGCCTGATGGACTCCTTGATCCTGGCCGGGCAGGACAGGTTCTCGCAGCGATGGGCCACCTCCCCGGCTGGCCGCACCACCGGCCCCCCGCACACCGGACATTTGGTGGGCATCCGGAATTCCCGCTCTTGGCCGGTACGCCGCTCGGGCAGGGGGCGCACCACCTCGGGGATCACTTCCCCCGCCCGGCGCACCACCACCCAGTCTCCGATTCGCACGTCTTTCCTCTTCACCTCGTCTTCGTTGTGCAGGGTGGCCCGGGAGACGGTGACCCCGGACACCTCCACCGGCTCCAGCAGCGCCACCGGGGTGAGGGCACCGGTGCGGCCCACCTGCACCACGATATCGCGCACCCTGGTCACCGCCTCCTGGGCGGGGAACTTGAAGGCCACCGCCCACCGGGGGGCCCGGGACACCTCCCCCAGCACCTCCCGCTGGCCGAAATCGTTTACCTTCACCACCACCCCGTCTGCCTCGTAGGGGAGTTCCTCCCGGGCTTCCAAAAGCTGGTGGTAGAACTCGATGGCCTCCTCCGGGGTGGAGCAGAGCTTCCAGCGGGGGTTCACCGGCAGGCCGAGCCGAGACAGGGTCTCCAGCAGCTGGGCCTGGCTTTTGATCTCCAGGCCCTCTACCCTGCCTTGGGCGTAGAAGAAGGCCTTGAGCGGGCGGCTGGCGGTGATGCTGGGGTCCAGCTGGCGGAGGGAGCCGGCCGCGGCGTTCCGGGGATTGGCAAACGGAGGCTCGCCCTCAGCCTCCCGCCGCCGGTTGAGCTCTTTGAAATCTTCCTTTTCCATGTAAACTTCCCCCCGGACTTCCAACAGCCGTGGGAGTTTTCCGTTTATGGGAAGTAGCTTCAGGGGTATTTGTTTGATGGTGCGTAGGTTGCGGGTCACGTCCTCGCCCACATACCCATCGCCCCGGGTGGAGCCCACCGTGAACACCCCGTCCTGGTAGACGAGCTCCACCGAGACCCCATCCAATTTCGGCTCGCACACGTACTGGGGTGCCTCCCCTCCCAGCAGCCGGCGGACCCGCCGATCCCATTCTAAGAATTCCTCCTCGGAAAAGCAGTTCGCCAAGGACAGCATGGGCAGGGCGTGGCGCACCGGGCGGAACTCCTCCGCCGGCGGGGCCCCCACCCGCTGGGTGGGCGAGTCCGGGGTCACCAGTTCCGGGTACCGCCGCTCCAGCTCCTCCAGCTCCCGGAACAGCTTGTCATATTCCGAGTCGGGGATCAGGGGTTGATTGAGCACGTAGTAGTGGTAATCGTGCTTCCGAATCTCCTCCCGCAGCTCCTCAACTCGCTTCCGCACTGCCTCCAGGTCCTCGGGCATGGCTCACCACCTACGGGGGAGGATAGCCGTTGGACCGCCGGTGGGCCATCCTCACCAAGGTCTCGGAAAAGGCTTGACAAAGCAGGCGCAGGTCGGACAGGGTGAGCGGGGAAGAGTCCAGCTGGCCGTCCCTCCTCTTCTCCTCCACCACCCGCTCCACCAGCTCAGCTATCCCCTCAGGCTGCACCCCCCGGCTATAGGCCTCCACCGAATCTGCCAGCATCACGATGGCCGTCTCCTTGGTGTCCGGCAGTGGGGCGTCGTAGCGGAACTCGTCCTCGGCCAGGCCCTGGGAGGCACCTTGCTGGGAAAAATAGCGCATCACCGAGGTTCCGTGGTGGGTGGCCACGAACTTGAGCACGTCCCCTTTCAGGCCGTAACGGCGACCTAGCTGCACCCCCTCCCGCAGATGGGCAGCCAGCACCACCTTGGACATGGAGGGGGCCAACTGGTGGTGGGGATTGTCGCCGCGTTGGTTTTCCGCGAAGAACTGGGGGCGGGCGAGCTTGCCGATGTCGTGGTAGAGGCCGCCGACTGTGGCCAGCAGAGGGTCAGCCCCCACTGCCCGGGCCCCGGCCTCGGCCAGGGCGGCCACGTCCCGGGAGTGGTAATAAGTGCCGGGGGCCTGCTCCCGCAGCCGAGCCAGCAGGGGGTGGGCGGGGTTCAAGAGGTCCACCAGGGAGAGGGGGCTGGTCCGGTCCACCAACCGCTCCACCCCGGGCAAGGCCAACCAGGCCACCAGGGCAGAGGCCGGGCCAGACAGGAAAGCCATTCCCATCCCCCACCAACCCCATTCCAGGAGGCCCGGCAGCGAGGCCAGGGCGGCCACCAACCCCGCCCCCACCCCG
>Ga0209426_1000181_pt1 | contig 92483 bp, 91 predicted proteins | sample Deesub1362B_J571_FD_187697 | JGI IMG/M metagenome (GOLD analysis project Ga0209426, IMG submission 187697) | Deep oceanic, basalt-hosted subsurface ecosystem from Juan de Fuca Ridge flank, Pacific Ocean, CORK Borehole 1362B_J2.571 (SPAdes)... ... | reverse complement strand
GCAGCATACTCAGCAAAAGCAGGTCTAGAATGTTACGCCTTTGTTCCAGAAACAGCACCCATAAGCAAAATAGCACAACTTTTTCTCTACGGTGCTAAAGTTGCACGCTTTAAAGGTTTAGAAAAAAGAGAGGATCCCACAGTAAAAATGCTAATTGAGGCAAGTGAAAAATATGGATGGTACCCTTGCCCCAGCTTTGGACCCTTTAACCCATACCAAGCTGAAGGGGCAAAAACCATGTCCTACGAGATCATTGAGCAATTCGACTGGAATTCTCCAGATGTAATTTTTGTTCCAGTTGGTGGAGGCGGACTTTTAGCTGGAAACTGGAAAGGATTCAAAGAATTTTACGAACTAGGATTCGTAAAAAATCTTCCAAGAATTATTGCCGTGCAGCCCGAAGGTTGCGCCCCATTAATTAGAGCTTTTAAGAAAGGTGAAGATCCACTTAACATAAGTAGGTGGGAGAGACCGAAAACTGTTGCAGGAGGACTTTCAGATCCTTACCCATGGGATGGAGATGCTGCACTCAAAAGCATTAGAGAATCAAATGGAGGTGGTGTTGCAGTTTCAGACAAAGAAATTCTCGAAGCACAAAAACTATTAGCAAAATATGAAGGCATATTTGCTGAGCCTTCAGGTGTAGCATCGCTTGCTGGACTTATAAAAATGCTAAATGAAAACAAAATCGATAAAGATGAAACAATAGTAGTCGAAATCACAGGCAGCGGGTTCAAAGACATTGATATAGTGATTAAACAGTTTAAACTACCACCAGCAATAGAACCAAACATAAAAGAACTAGAAAAAACTCTATTTTCTTCTTAGAGATCTGTTTAAAAATTCCTTATAACCAGTTTGTATACATTAAAAACATTTTTATATTCTTTTGTCTACAAAAGAATACATGATAATTGCCATCGATGCATGTACATTAATTTACTTAGCGAAGGCAGGACTGTTAGACTTTCTAAAAAGACTACCTTACAAATACATTATTGATAAAGAGGTTTATAATGAAGCAGTAATTAAAGGTATGGAAGAAAGATACCCTGATGCATACCTACTAGAATACTTTATTAAAAAACAAAAAATAATAGAAATAGTCGGAGTAAATATATCAAAAGAAATTGATTATTTTGTTGGAGAAGGAGAAGCAAGCACGTACATGTTATCAGTGGAGAAAAATGCCATAGCGGTCACTTCCGATAGAGTAGCATATAAAAAGATGTTTAGACGTAACGCAAAAGTCGTACAAACAGATTTAATGTTTCTAAATGCTTATTTCAAGAAACTTATCAGCAAAAGAGAACTATTGGATGCATTAAACCGGCTATTAGCAGTTGGAGGTACAACTCCAGAACGTATTACATTCATACTTGAAAAAATTGGTGAATAAAATGAAAAAAAGTAGGTTGATCTCAACAAGGCTAGAAGAAAAAGATGCAAAAATCCTGGAAGAAATAGCTCAAGAAGAAAATATCGATAAAGCAACACTAATCAGAAAATGGATTCTATCAAAAATTACAGAACATAAACTAGAAAAAGCAGCAGAAAAATACCAAAAAGGACTAATAAGCATAGAAGAAGGAGCAAAAATGGCAAACACAACCATATGGAAATTCATGGAATACATACGTGAAAAAAACATATGGCCACCAATCCAAACCAAAGAAGAACTAGAAAAAGAACTAAAACACACCAAAAAACTACTAGAACCAAAGTAACCGACAAAACACTTAACTAAACCTAATCAAATACTAATTCTAATCAACGAAATAAGTCCTTTATTAAACAAAATTTATTTCCCGAAAGTTCGTTAAAAATGTCTACAATTAGACCAACCTTAAATCTTAAAACTATAATAATACTACTTACTTTGATTAACAGTTTTCTGTCGTTAAAATTCTTATAACTACTCTTAATCCTCTTTTATGAGGATTTCTCTGCAAGAACCTGGAAACATTAACAATAGAGCCTTTACCTAATGAGCCCTTTCAATCCTCTTTTATGAGGATTTCTCTGCAAGATAATTCCTGATTGCTCACTGTCTTTTAGCACTTTTACGTCTTTCAATCCTCTTTTATGAGGATTTCTCTGCAAGAAAATCCTTTAAACCCCGTGCATAATTCGGATATTGTTTTACTTTCAATCCTCTTTTATGAGGATTTCTCTGCAAGCTTATGTTTATTTGATTGCACATAATTTTGATACAAATTGCACACTTTCAATCCTCTTTTATGAGGATTTCTCTGCAAGGATGAATCGGTAAGCCGCTTGTTTCATTATATACATAACTTTCAATCCTCTTTTATGAGGATTTCTCTGCAAGTGGTTAGTACGTAGTCCACTGCTTCGTCATCCATGTTTGCTCTTTCAATCCTCTTTTATGAGGATTTCTCTGCAAGACGTTGTAGATTTAACCTACAGTAAGGGATGGGCTAAGCCTTTCAATCCTCTTTTATGAGGATTTCTCTGCAAGTTTATATTCGGTTATACTTTGGATTCTATCCCTTTTTTACTTTCAATCCTCTTTTATGAGGATTTCTCTGCAAGAGTATTGGTGTGGGCTAATTCCTTGTGGTTTTTCTTCTTTCTTTCAATCCTCTTTTATGAGGATTTCTCTGCAAGTGAAATTATACATGCACTCTTGGAGTGGCCGGTGAGATGTCTTTCAATCCTCTTTTATGAGGATTTCTCTGCAAGGAAATACCTAGTGACTTAGGCGATATTCTAAACGTTTACTTTCAATCCTCTTTTATGAGGATTTCTCTGCAAGCTGAAAATGACGGCTCTAAAATAGCCTTCTCCTACTTCGTCTTTCAATCCTCTTTTATGAGGATTTCTCTGCAAGTCTGTTCTTTTATCACACAGATATTAAATGGTACTTTATGAGCTTTCAATCCTCTTTTATGAGGATTTCTCTGCAAGCCATTGCAAGTTTTTGAGGTTCAGGAGCAGGAGGAGCCACCTTTCAATCCTCTTTTATGAGGATTTCTCTGCAAGAAGTATATCAACAGGCCCTCCAGGAAGGTAAGTTGAAGGTCTTTCAATCCTCTTTTATGAGGATTTCTCTGCAAGGAGCAAAAAGCATTTTTAAGGGCAGCATTGCAGAAATGCTTTCAATCCTCTTTTATGAGGATTTCTCTGCAAGTAGATTAACACTTATCATTTTCCCTAGTTTTTTCTCATCTTTCAATCCTCTTTTATGAGGATTTCTCTGCAAGAAAACAAAATCGTCACAGAAAAACAAGCAGAACAAACAGACTTTCAATCCTCTTTTATGAGGATTTCTCTGCAAGTTGGCTAATTGCAATTCCCGAACTTATCGCAGGAATTATCTTTCAATCCTCTTTTATGAGGATTTCTCTGCAAGCTGGCTGTCTTATGTTTTTTTCTAGTTGTTCGTTTGTTCGTTCTTTCAATCCTCTTTTATGAGGATTTCTCTGCAAGTGGATATGAGTTTCTTGATAGAGATGATGCTTTTCCTTGGCTTTCAATCCTCTTTTATGAGGATTTCTCTGCAAGCGAAAAAAGCCAATAGAACAGCTAGGAGAGAGAACAAGGCAACTTTCAATCCTCTTTTATGAGGATTTCTCTGCAAGAATACGGGGACACCGTGATTACAAGCGAAACTAGAAAACTTTCAATCCTCTTTTATGAGGATTTCTCTGCAAGACAATAGTTGGGCTTGTCGTGGCCACGGAATGTCCGATACGCTTTCAATCCTCTTTTATGAGGATTTCTCTGCAAGTATCTGTGAAAACTCTTATTGGTGTGTTAAATACATGAGCAACTTTCAATCCTCTTTTATGAGGATTTCTCTGCAAGACTGTTGTTGGTACAGCGGTGAGTTTTAGAGCTATTGTTCCTACCTTTCAATCCTCTTTTATGAGGATTTCTCTGCAAGCAGCCTCTAGTCTGACTTTTATTATGTAGGTTCCTGGATCGCTTTCAATCCTCTTTTATGAGGATTTCTCTGCAAGTAGAATTTATGTTGTTGTTTTTAGAATTGGGAGAACAAAAACTTTCAATCCTCTTTTATGAGGATTTCTCTGCAAGTAATGATACTGATAACTCATATTCTCCAGGCCATGTCAATAACTTTCAATCCTCTTTTATGAGGATTTCTCTGCAAGCACACTTGAAGACGGTGTTGACGTTTATTACCGACACCCTGCTTTCAATCCTCTTTTATGAGGATTTCTCTGCAAGAGTATTGTCGTTAATCATGTTGGCTCAGCAAACAGTAACACTTTCAATCCTCTTTTATGAGGATTTCTCTGCAAGTAAGATTCCTGTTAAGCCTTCTAAGCAAAGAAATGATCTTTCAATCCTCTTTTATGAGGATTTCTCTGCAAGAAGTGTATCTTTTCAAAATCAATCGTTACATTTCCATCTCTCCTTTCAATCCTCTTTTATGAGGATTTCTCTGCAAGATTATTGATTGCAATAATTTCTGGCTTTACGAAAATGATCCTTTCAATCCTCTTTTATGAGGATTTCTCTGCAAGAAAAGTTAAACTTGCCTGGAAGATTTTTAATAAGTTTAGGACTTTCAATCCTCTTTTATGAGGATTTCTCTGCAAGTAACACGTTGATTGGTGTTGCACTAGCTAAAATATATGCAATCTTTCAATCCTCTTTTATGAGGATTTCTCTGCAAGTTTTCCGAAGCGTCTCTAATACTCATATTATATACTAGCTTTCAATCCTCTTTTATGAGGATTTCTCTGCAAGTTTTCGCTAAGTTTTTTTATTGATTCTAAGATTTCATCTTCATTCTTTCAATCCTCTTTTATGAGGATTTCTCTGCAAGTGGGGTTGGATGATTGTTGAGGAACCTCCGATGATTGTGCCTTTCAATCCTCTTTTATGAGGATTTCTCTGCAAGTAGTTCATCTGGGAAGTATGTTCCTATTTCTTGTAGATTTAATCTTTCAATCCTCTTTTATGAGGATTTCTCTGCAAGGCGTCATAGAGATTTATCTTTTTACTTTATATTATTTATTGTTTAGATTTTTATGTATTGTGTGTTGGAACATTTTGCTAAGACTTGTATCCTAATAAAATTGTACCAAGTAGTGTTTTTGTTAGTTTTTGTCTTTACATAGATGTATCTCAAAATTTTATCTTATTTTTTCGAAGCTACTTGGTCATGATGTTTCTTTGCCTGATATTTCATTTATTTATTGCTTTGTCTTATTTTCTTGGTTTTAAGTTTGATTTTTATTTTTTTCTCTATTTGTATAGCTATTTTTTGTATGAGCTTTTGCAAGTATTTACGATTTTTGTTCTGTTCTTTTTTGCTATTTTGTTCGGTTATTCTATAGTTTCTGGGCATTATATCACCATTTTTACATTATTGTTCTAAAATGGAACTATATTTCACAAGGTTTATAAGTTCAATGATACACTTTTTACACGGTGGAGTGAATGTTAAAGGCAAACATATTCCACCAAGATACGATTTTTCAGACAAGCTACTTAAATCAATTGAGTTATTTGGATGGATATTTCGTTGTTTCGGGTTTTTCTTGGCGACCTCTCTTCGGGGAACATATGCTTTTCTTAGAGTGGAATTCTCCTGATGGAAGTGGATGTTTCCCTATGTTTGGTGAACATTACTTTAAGTTTTCTAGGCAATTATATTGTAGGTGGTGTTTTTCTAAACTAGCAAAGATAGCTAGTTCGTTAAAACTATGTTCCAAGTGTTTGTGTAGTCCAAGAGGGATTAAATTTCGATGTAGTGTTGAAGGATGCGGTTCTCCTTTTAATGTAACATGTTATGGTGAGCCTATTTGTGAAGACAGTATTTCAAAGCTTTGTTATGATAATCACGTTATTTATCTAGCTAGTTTTGGTAGTATCATCAAGATTGGTGTGTCTCGAGAGAAGAGAGGTGGTTTAGATGGTGGTTTCATTTATAGATTGTTAGAGCAAGGTGTTGATGCTGCTGTTGTTTTTTCTGGCAATTTGCCTCTTTGGGAAGCTCAAGAATTAGAGTTAAAAATCTCTGAAGAATATAGTATTCCTCTTAGCTTAAATTTTGAAGAAAAACTTGAAGAGTTAATGAATGGTGGGAAAATTCCTTTTGACAAACTCTTGAAAACGGCATTGGAAATTAAAAATGATTTAAATGGTAAAGTTGATATTATTTGGAAGAACAGCTTTGATTGGGGAAGTGGGCCGCAAGATTTCAATGATATTTTGCGAGGAACTGAAATTTTTGGAGATTTGGTTTATGCTAAGGGCAACATTGCTTTCTTTGATTTTTGCGGTGAGATATATGTTTTAAATGTTAGAAATCTGTTGGGTAGAGGTATTGTGTGCTGGGAGGTTTAAGTAGTGGTTGTGGTTTTAATTGATGAACCTGGATCTTTCTTGGGGAAGAAAAGTAAAAGAATTGTGATAAAGAGACCTCAGAAGAAGCCAAGAGAAATACCAGTCGTCAAGATTAGTGAGGTTATTATCTCTACTAAGGCTTCACTTAGCACTGACGCAATAAGACTTCTCGCAAACAACAACATTCCCATATTGTTTATTGGTAGGTATGGTCCAGTTGCTTTATTACATCCCTTTTTCATGCATGGAACTGTTTTAACCAGAAGAGAGCAAATGAAAGCCCATGATGATTGGAGAGGTCTTCACCTAGCTAAAAGTTTTGTTAAGGGAGGAATGATAAACAAAGCAAGATTACTACAATACTTTGCGAAAAGTAGGAAGAGGACTAATGAGGAACTTGCATCTAAGCTTGTTAAAATATCTGAAGAAATACTTTTGAAAGTTGAGAAAATTGAAGAATTGGACGGACTACTTTGGGATGTTAGATATAAACTTATGGGTTTAGAGGGAGAAGCAACGCACATATATTACGAAGGATTAGCTATGCTTATCCCTAAGGAGTACGGATTTAAAGGAAGGGAAAAGAGGCCTCCTACAGATCCTGTAAATGCTGCTTTAAGTTTTGGATATACAATTTTGAATGGCAGAGTTTTATCAGCAATTGCTAGATGCGGTCTTGAACCTTTCGCTGGTTATCTTCACACTGATAGGAGTGGGAAGCCTAGTTTGATTCTTGATCTTTCAGAAGAATTTAGACAACCCATAGTGGATAGAACAGTAGTTTCAATTTTTTCGAAAAGACAATTAAACAATGAAAGTGAATTTACGTGGGAAGGTGGAAGAGTCCTTTTCTCCGAAGAAGGAAAGAAAAAATTCCTTGAGGCATTAGAAAAACAATTTCGATCATTCACAAGGACACCTACTGGTGCTAAAACAAGCATGGAAAAAGCAATATTCCACCAAGCTAGAAACATGGTACGTTTTCTTTTAGGTAGAATCGCAAGTTATGAACCTTATATATGGAAATGGTGGGATACCTAAATGCCCCTCTGCATAGTAACCTACGATGTACCAAGTGATAGTTTACGAACACAAATTGCACATAAATTACAGGATTATGGTTTAGATAGGTTACAATTTAGTGTTTTCCATGGATTTCTAACTAGAAATAGAGCTGAGGAACTAGCTTTAGAACTTAGAGAGCTTATAGGGGAAGATGAAGCTGATGTAAGAATATTTTTCCTATGTGAAAAATGTCTAAGAAAAACGATTATAGTTAAAGAAAGATATCCTCTAGAAGCCGTGGAGGCTGTAATAACTTGAATAAACCTGTTAATGTGAAGTTAAAGCCTATTTTTACAGCTGAAGACATAAGACAGTACTTTTACTGTCCTCGAATAATATACTTTAGATACGTACTAAGAGCAAGAGTAAGTGAAACCGTAAAAATGAGAAAAGGCAGAGAAATTCACAAAGAAAAATACAGATCTAAAAAAATTGAAATAGATGGTGAAAAACAAAAATATTTTAATGTATATTTGTTGTCCGAAGAATATGGATTAGCAGCTTTGATAGATCTCCTTATTTACGATGGCGAAAATATAGATGTCGTTGAAATAAAATCTAAAAAGACTGGAAATTTCAAATTTCTAAAACATCATAAAATGCAACTAGTTGCACAAGCAGTCCTAGCTGAAAAAGAACTAAGGAAAAATGTCAGAAAAATCGGTGTACTTTACGATGATGTAGATAAAATAACATGGTTCGAAATAAATGATTCAGACAAGTTGGAAATTTTTGAAACACTTAAAAAAATAAATGAGATCGTGATTTATGAAAATATTCCAAATCCAGCAAAGAATACAGCTAAATGCGTAGATTGCGAATATAAGTATTTGTGCGAAGACGCAACTTAATTTCACTTATCTATGGCCTATGTTTTGATTGAAAAATATAATAGGTCCTAATATTAGTTTTTCTCATAAGAAGTCTTACTTGATTTTTCTGTTAAAGCCAATGCTAGGGGTCTTAACTTATATTCAACTCTTCTGCCTGTTTTTCTCTCTATCACATATCCTTTTTCTATTAATCCTCTAATTCTTTTGAATAGCGTTGCTTTGGGTATTTCTAATTCTCTGCTTAGTTCTGAAAGTGTGTAATGTGGAAATTCCCGTAGAACTCCTAATAATTTGATCTCAGTGCTAGTTAACGGTTTTAACACGAACAGTTCTATCGGAAAACGGACTGGTTCTGCTAGATTCTCGGGATATAGCTCTAGATATATTTTGTAGGGTGGAAAAACGTATAATACGGCAGCTAGGGTTTCTAGTATTAGTAGCCTCATTCCCCCGCTAAGATTCACGTAAACATCCTCCGTTTCTCTATATTCGAAAAGTTTCCTAACGATGTCTCCTATGGCTTCTTCTGGATTTGTAACGTCAACTTTCAATACGGTTATTTGTACGTCTTCAAAAAATCGAGTAATGAAGTTTCTAAATTCATCTTCTGCGCGTTTTGACTTTTCATCTTCCTGTAAGGGTTTTAGAATTAGAACGTGGTCTCCAACCTTTGGCGTGGTCTTCATAACTCCCTTTATTTGAAATTTAACATCATAACCAAGAGTTACTATTAAAAGTTTCATGTTAATCTACCCTGATGTTATTTAAGAATTCCATAAGTTCATTTCTAGCATCTAAAATATCATCAGGATGCGGAAGATCTCTAAGAAAGATTGGCATCCATCCTGCATCTTGGCAGTTACCTCTATTTTTTGAAGCGGTTATATTATCACATAAAGTTAAAATTCTCAGAAAAATTATTGTATTTAAATAAAGATTTAACCCCTTTTTGAAGCTTTTTAACCTGTCATCAAGTTGTTTAACTAATGGAACTATATCTTCGTTGAATGTTAGAGAGTTTGGAAGTAATTTTACATTTATTATGTTAATATTCCACTTCTTGCAAAGGTAAGAAATCAAGCTTTTAAGGTCATTGGAGTTTCTCAAGTTTAATTCTTTTGGAGCCTTAAATTTATCCCAGGAGCGTATGTCTTTAATTAATCTCGGACCTCTCATAGCCATATGATGCCAGATTATTGATAATTGTATGGTATCTCTTAGGAAAATATCGATATTTAATAGCACTTTTCCAGCTATAGCAGCTGAGTAATATTCATGTTTTGGAAAACCTCTATTGGTTTTAATTCTTTCCTGATATTCGTCGTATCCTTTTGCGACGTCATGAAGAAGTATCATTGCTTTTAGTGCTTCCTCTGGGTTTTTTATTCCTGTCCGCTTCTTTATAAATGTCATGTATTTTGTATTTACGAAGTATTTTTGAAATACCTCTATTCCTACATCTAAATGTTCGGAAAGAAGTTCACATTTAGCTGCTAACACCATATGCCACCTTTTGGTAAAGCTTAGTGTCTATCTGAACTCCGAGAACGCCCAAATGAACCATATAAATTTCAGGAAAAGTTAAAGTTAGCATTTTTTTCAGAGTACTATAATCATCAATCGACATAATTGTTCTCCCCTTGTAAACAAGTAATTTAACGTCGCCTGTTTGTAATAAACGTTTTATAAACCTTATTGTGGCAGGAAATCCAAATTTTGAGAGATTTTTAATAAATTCCCTTTCTTCGAGATTTAATTCTTCGTTCCATACAAGGACATTAATAAGTTTTGCTTCCCTAATAAAGCCTTCTCCAAGAACTTCGATGATAGCATCTTTAGAACTGGAAAAAGGATTTAACATGTGCCTTATTTTGCTGGGTTTTGGGAACATCTTTTCGTGTACATACACCCTATCTATTAATTCTTGATAACCCAGTCCTTCCTTAGTTCTAGGGATTCTCCACCAAACAGTATTCTCTTTTTCTAAAATTTTTAATGTGTTCAGCGTTAAGTCTAATGAATAGACGTGATATTTATCGCTGAAATTGTTGAAACTATTTTTGTCAAGTAAAATAGTAATTTCTCCAAATTCTTCTTCAAATCTCGCAACTCTGCCAGCGCGTTGAACTAAAGAGCTAGCTGGAGCTATATCTGTTATTAATATCTGAGCTGATATATTTACCCCAGCTTCTATAACCTGAGTAGAGACTATTATCCATTCGTTTTCCTTTAAACGTTCTATAGCACGTTCTTTATCTCTCGAAGTTAACTTTCCGTGAAGGAGAATGGGCGATAAACCCTTGCGGATTAGGGCATTATAAACTCCTATAGCTCTATCAACTTTATTTAAAACAACAAGAATCCTTTCATAACTACCACTTTTCTCTAAAACCTTTTCAACAATCGAGGTTATTTCATTAACTTTTTCTATTCTAGTTTTTATTTTCTTCCCTCTTTCTATTGCCTCAAACTCCGGATCTTTATAAGTTTCCCCATATATAATATTTGAGTAGGCAGTACCTGTGCAATTACTCACATTGATCATAAAGTCTCTCAGGAATTTAGGAAAAGTAGCTGTCATTATTATTGTGGGTATTTTACTCCATGCTAGGAAGAAAAGTAGAGACGCTAAAGCGTCACGAGAAGAGGGTGAATCAAGAAGAATCTGGGGCTCATCTAATATTACTGTTGATTCCAGTATTGCGCCTCGTGATACTTCGTAATGTCCGTAGTTAGTCCATTCACTACTACGAATTATCTTAGTGGCTTCGGCTGGTGGAAATTTCATCAAGTGCATTGAGAATGTATCGAACGTGGTGAATATAAGGAGCTTGTTAAGGAAGGGACTGCCTGGAACGTACATCATTTGTTTTGCCGTTAATTTCAATACTTTCGATAAACCTATGTTCTTAATATTACCAATAAAGTTGGAGTAGGCGTCTTCAATAATACTTCTAAGGGGAAGGACATGTATTGTTCGTATACTGTTCTCCGGGTTAAGGATATTGTAAAGGCCAAGGGAGTAAACTATAGAGGTTTTTCCATAGCCAGTAGGTAACTGTACTGCAAGCATGTCTCCCTTAAAGTTTTCCAATACCGTTGGAATAATTTGGCGTTCACTACGCTTCGAGTAGAATCCGGACAATACCAGTGATTTATACACATCAGATGGACTAATCTGATAACGCATCATAAATACCCTTCAACAAGTCATTATATTTTAATGGTGATTTTTCAGGAGTAATTCTAGCCATTAAGTAGACTAATTCCTCGGGCCTACGAGAACCCACTATGGATTGATACAGAAGTTGTGTTATACGATAACATGTCATGTAGTCGCCATACATTCTCGAACAGTAGTCTTGTTTCCCGCTTGAAAGTCTTATAGTACAGAATAAGAAATTTATTAGTATATTTAGTACTCTTTCTGGATCATTTGTACAATTGGCCAGTTTGTAGGCAAATTTCATTACAGGCTCCACATTAATGCCTATTTTTTCAAGCATAGTGAAAGATTTTCCTGTATAAAGTATCCTGATAACATTGTAGGAAGGTATCTCAAGGATCCCCTTTTCATGATAATCTAAATATGTTTGAAGACCTAAAAGCAAAATATAGGCTACTACTGGTGAAGGTCGTACCCTAACTTTGGAGATCACATTATATATTCCTTTTTCTCCATAGAAGGCTTTGCTGACCCTCCCTTCTCCCGTTAAAACTTTTACATGTTCTTTGAAATTGTAATCTTCCAAAGCTTTTATGAAAACGGATTCGGGTAACGGAGACAAAATTATTTCTCCACCAGCGTAATAACCGTAGCTGAGCGAAAATCCAGCCAATACTAATGCCATCCACTCCCTGCTCATTTTATAGTCAAATTTAACGGTAAAAGTTCCAAATCCCTTTCCGTATTCATATTTTTCTATTTTAAATGGCTGGAGGTTTGTATACTTTCCATCTCCAAGTTTAATATTATCTCCCTTCACCTTAATTATCGAAAGTTGGTCTATCCATCTTTCCCCATTTTTAACGATATCATCTTTAGCCCATTGAATCATGTATTTAATATATGAAAGATAATCCCCATTGGGGACTTGTATACCTACTGCTTCAAATATTTTATTTAATGTTTGTTTGTCGTTTTTATGAATACCAGGAAAATATACTCCTAACTCTTCTTTTAATGCAATATTTTTCAATGATGTTTCAAACATGTCCTTCAAAAATGATATAAAGAAATTTTCACTGGTTTCGACCACCAATTCGTTGCCATTATATTTTACGTCCGCATTGAAATATTCATAATCAGTAAACACTGAAAGAGAGCTAATTACTAGATCTCTTACTATGGATCCCTCTGGGGGGATTATAATGACCCATTCCATAACTGTTACCTCCAAGGAACAATTATATCGTCTCCAGCTTCAAGGGCAGTATATTCATCTTTGAGTTCTACCTGAACTTTAGTACTTTCCAAGGCATCCCAATCGTATGGAAAGACTATGGGGATTTTAGGTGCCGAGGTATAATCTCCAATTGGAGTAGAAGTCCAATCTACTACATTAAAGATTGAAAATACTCCGTTTACTCTTTTTGAAGCTCTTAAAGGAAAATAGAAACTAGTTTCTACCGTCCTTTCTTTTCGATATTTAATTGTACCATACTCAACTTTACTAACTGATACTATAGATTCCCGAGCCCCTATACGGCATATACTCCATGCTGAATATATAAGATTCTCGAGCCAGTCGTTACCTAGGAGTTTCTCGGCTACTTTATCCTCGAAAATATATATGATTTCTAAACATCCCGTAGCTACCGTATAAATCTTACCAGTAGCTACGGCATCAGTAATGATACTTTTTTCTCTTAATTTATAAGAAACTACTCTGCTTAAATCATTATATTCAAGTAATGGGATATCCACTTTCAGATGTATGTTCCTAAATAATTTTCTTATTCTTTCGGCGCTACTGTACTCTCCATACACTTCACCTTTGTTGAGATTAAGACCGTAAGCCAGTGCTCCGATTAAAGTCGTGGGGGGTATTATTTTAAGAGCTGGTCTAGACTTGGTGAAACCATGATAATTGAGCAAGAATCCCCAGTGAGGTCTTAAAAAAATTTTAAGGTAGTAAAGCGCCATAAAACCTCCTCTAGACACTTAAGAGGTCAAAAAGTTTTACAAATGCTTCTTCTGGTGTTTTAACTTTCTCTACCATCTTGGGTAACTCGATCTCTTTACTGTATGCTATAATTTTAGTGTTCGGCTGAATTCCTAGCTTTCTTAGCATGTCTTCATAAGATTTAAGTCTACTAACAGTATCTTCTATGAAGTTAGGCCATTGAGGCGGTGAAATCGTAAATGGTTTACCTTTACTTGCTACAATGGCAAGACTTAGAATATCGCTTATAGGCTGAAACCTTGTTCTTTTTGCTCCGTAAGTCATGCCCGTAATTACTTGGGCCAATGCTCCAATTGCAACCTTTATTCTTCTTTTTCTTTCGTTCTCATCTACAGCATCTTCCACTTTTATCATACTGGTTCTTCCTATTCCATCTAGATTTATATTAAATGATAGACCGTAAATGGCAGAGGCAGTCTCTATATAATATATCATTTGAGCTTGTCTTTCTGTTTGTTCACTCTCGGTCTGTCCGCTTCCAGATTGCTCACCCTTTAATGTTTCACTCGCTACATGTCTGACGTGAAATTGGGATTCTATTGCAGTAGCTTCAAGAGTATCGTACGTTGGTATAATGTACCCCACCTGAAATATTGAGGTACGTTTTACGGGAAAATCTTCGGCAATCATAAAGCCACCTATGTCAGCGACAAGGCTAAGCTTAATCGCTGTTTTTTCGATTTCATGTTTCAATGTTAAGATGTTTTTGACATCTTTCTTCTTTTTTAATTCCTTATTTCGTTCAAAGAGACTAAGAAGCTCAGGAGGCATGTGTTTTTTATCGCCAAATTTAAATAGTTCACCCCTAAGAGCCCATTCATCTATGGGGGGCTCTTTACCATAGATAAGCTTGGCAACTTCGGTTAAAGCAACTTGATAAGCGTGAGCAAAGGATTCACCACTTATGGCTGGAACGTATACTATCCTATATTGGTCACCCTTTTTTATCACGATAGGCGCTCTTCTATGTTTAGTTAAGTTGCCAACAGACTCAACCATGTTCAAGGCTTCAATATTTGATAAAAATCTAACACCAACCGAGATAAACATACCCATCACCTATCCTAAATCTTTTTCTGGCAAAGTTAAAGCAAGGGCTGCAAGAATACTGGCTACACTTAAATCCCTGCTAATAAGCTCTACTACTTTCTGAACCACGTTTGCCGATGGTAAATGAACTTTTTCATTTTGATCAAATGCGGATCGGGCCTCCCTAAGAACTTCTCTGATAGTTATTTCAGCTATTGTGGGATTGTATGCGTTGGCTAATCGATCTATGTAACCGTATTTCCTTGATCTAGCAAAGTATCTTAAGGTGCGAGCAAAATCTTTTATAGCATCCCATTCTTCTTTAGATAGACGATGTAATTCCTCCTGCACTTCTCTCTCACCATATTTTAAATGTTGCATTTAGTTATTTATACTTTATGGTCTCTTCGGTATGGAAATCGTTTATAGTAGATGGAAACAAATGTATATGATTTCTATTTGAGAGAAACGCTAACGACGGTTTAAACATTTATTAAAAGCAGATATTCATGATAATTTTCCCTTTTCCAAGCGATTCTATTTGCATCTTTATGTCTAGAGGCGAGTTAAAAATTGTAAAAGAAACAGTTTTTAACTTACATAGTAACATGGAAAAATTACATAGCGTCGAATTCCAACTAAATCAAAACTTCTGTTTTAAAAAGCAAAGAGTAAAAATAACTCTTTTACTCAAACGCAGGACGGTATCTTTTTGAGTTTAATAAATATTTTACGTATTTATGATAATTTTCTTCGCAATATTATTTGTAAAACCATTATTTTGTGAAACAGCACGTTTCTATTACTGGTGGACAAACCAATGTACATTTACATTATAACTTATATCATCTTAGATTGCCATCTGCACGGATGTTACATCTAACTCTAAATTAAGAACTAACTTAAAAACTTGAAATGTTAGGAAGAGATTTGTGAGGAAGTAAGTTTTGGTGCTTAGTTACAAGGTACTGATATCTGGAAGGATTAAATGAAAATTTGGGTGTAGAAGTACTCGTGGACTGAGGTATTAGACATTTTAGTATTGTTTGTTTATTAAGTTTAGAGATAGCATGATAATTTTGAACGTTTTTCTAGTCAAGTCGTTCTGTTTTCCTGCATGTTTATTTTTGTTACTCCCATTCCTTGTGCTCTGTGTGCTCCCGTGTTTGCGTACTCTGCGTACTTTGTTAGTATTGTTGTCCATTTTGCGTATCCGCTTTTTGGGTTTTTTATTATGTACTCTATTTTTCCTTTGTATCCTGTTTGTTTTGTATCTTTTATTTGGACTTCTCTTGTTCCTCCTCTAAAGGATTTTATGTACATGTTTTTTAATGTCCACGTTTTTAGTTCCTCTAGATCTATTTTGTAGGGATGAAACATGTTCCATATTCTTGCTAGATTTGTGTAGAGTAGGTGGGGTAGGGGGAAGGGTAGGTATGCTTCTGCTTCTTTCCATCGAAAATGGGTTGGGGTTAAGAATTCTATTTGTATTTTTGTGGTTGCGGGTGCTTCTTTTAATAGGGTCTCATAAGTTTTCGATTCTATTTGTATTTGTAATATGTTGAATGATATTTTTCCAATTTCTATTTGTTGAGTTTCTACGATTGCTTCTGTTGTTGTTTTTGCTAGTTCTTCTGTTAAGGTATTTATGGCGAAACTGTATCGTTTTCCTTCTTCTATTATCCATTTCTCCTCTAATATCTTCTTTTTTCCTTGAAGAGGTTTTAATGGTTGTACCGCGTAGGGTCTTAGAGCGTTTTCTTGGTGTAATTTTTCTGCTAGTTGTTTGTCTTGTTTTGCTATTATGTTTAAGAATAAGGCTTGTATTTGTGGTCCCGTGAAGGGATTTAGAACCCCTTTTTTTGTTGCCATAACTTGGAAGGTAAATTTACATACTTTCATTTTAATCCTCTTTTATGAGGAATTCTTTGATGTTTTTTGTTATTATAAATGGGTTTTTGCTTTTATATTCTATGTTGTTAGTTTTGATTTTAGGGTATGAATTCGTGTAGGTACGTTTTTGTTTGTTCTTTTTTGTTGATTGTTCGAGTTGTGGTCTTCCGTTTGTTTATTTGTTTTCTGATTTCTATTGTTGTGAGGTGTTTTGTTTTTCTTGGTCTTATTTGTGTTATTATTGGGTATTTTGCTGTTACTCCTGTTATTGCTGCGGTTCCCGTCGGTAGATAGGGTATTCTTTGGAAGTCTTCTGCTGTTGTGTAGTCTATGTAGGGTCTTATGTAGTCTAGGTCTGTTTTGCTGTCTATTCTTAGGATTATTTTTGTTCCGCATTGGCTTATGACGTCTTTGTCTAGTCCTACTATTCTTTGGCTTGTTATGCATAGTCCTATCCCAAATTTTCTCCCTTCGCGTGCTATTTTCCTCATTATTGTTTTGCTGTATGTTTCTTCGTCTTGTGGTGCAAATCTATGGCTTTCTTCTACTACAACCATTAGGGGTGGTATTTTTTCTTCTTTTCTAGCGTTAAAGAGTTCATTTAGCAGCGATCCTACGAATATTCTTCTTATATGTTCTTCCATTTCTTCACTTACATCTATTATTGTTAGTTGTCTTGGTTTGACTATTTCTTCTGGTTTAAGTCCCTTTCCAAATATTCCTATTTCTTTTAGGATGCTTATTCTTCGTTTTAGGGATAGTTGGGTGCTTCTGGCGAATCCCCATTCTCTAGCTATTTTTTCTACTTCTTGTAGGAGGGTTTCTGGGTCTATTGTTTCTATTTGTTTTTCTTTTAGTGACTTCATTGCTAGGTATAGTAGGTCTTTCATTACTGTTGAGAGTTGGCATATTTCTGCCATTGCATCAGCGTTTAGTGAGTTGAAGTTTAATGTTAGTTCCCCAGTTCCTTGGTAGACTGGTGATAGAATTTTTACATTGTAGGTTTTTGGGTTGAGATTTAATTCTTTTAGTCTTTCTAGGTCTTCTTTTTCATCATTTTGATACTGGAATGTGTAGTATTCCCCGTGGGGGTCAATGACCACTACTGGGAAGTTGTGTTCTAATAATTCTTCGATTAGGACTCCTACCGTGTAGGATTTTCCTGTTCCTGTTGCCCCTAGTATAGCTATGTGTAATCTTACTAGTTTTTCTATGTCTAGTTTTACTTTTATTTCCGGATTTCCATACATTGTACCTATGAATGCTCCATCTTCTTTTAGTCCCATTAGTTTTGTTAGTATGTTTTTGTCTGCTTTGTAAACTCTTTCTCCCGGTTCTGGAGCAATGTTTGGTGGGTGTATTTTTTCTTCTTCGAACATTCCTACGATTCTTACCTCGGCGGCTCTCCATCTTCCAATGTTTACTGGGAATCTCGCTGTTACTGGGAGTTGTTTGAGCAGGTGGTCTCTTACGAATTCAGGATTTTTAAAAAATTGGTTAAAGGCTTTTACTTCAGTGATTCTCCCTATTATTACGTATTTTCCAGCTGGGACTTCAACGTACTCTCCAACTTTAATATCTTTGTCTTCCGCTATTTGGAATGTGAATTTTAGATGTGTTGGAGGGCCTTCTCTACTAATAATTATTCCGATTTCATTCTTCTTCTCCATTTTTAATTCTCTCCCATCTTTTTTCATCTCTTTCTTCTTGTAATTGTTGTACATAGTCTTGAAAGACTGCTTTTAGTACTCCTTCTATTGATCTTCTTAGTTGACCTAGGTTTGAATAGGCTAATGCTTGAGCTGTACTGACTATTCCTGGTCCAGGTGGGATTCCTGGTGCTGGTGGTACTATTGCTGATGAGTATGCTAGGTCTCTGATTTTTTCATATTCTTCCCACGGATCTTTTTGAGATATGAAATCGAATCTGACGATGTAATTTCTATATTTTAGATAAAATTCATACCAGTCTTCCACGGGGGGTCTACCTTTCTCACGTTCTCTTTCTATTAAGCATGTGGTGTCTCCATCATCTAAAATATTTAGTAAAAAATTCATGTCGTTTGTTTCGGCAACTTTGAACTTTAATAATCGTTCTGCATGTTTTAAAAATATGTTATCCGTTGGAAAAGCTGTTACACCAACAACAAGTATTTTTCGTTTTTTCGCTTCTCCTACGAGTTTATAAAATAGTTCGTGACATTTATCTCTAATTAGTACTAGTTTCTTTGCTTTGACTACGAATCCATGTGGAACTAAGGTTCCCATTCTAAAATAAATATCGAACTTGTCTCCATGTTCCTCTATTGTTTTAATATCGAGTTGGTAGTGTAAAATTTCTTCTAGGTATCTTGCTGCTATACTTCTGCCTACATGTAGTAGTTCTGGGAAGTCTGTTGATAACTCGTAGAAAGGTTCTCCAGGCAGAAAAGGCTCTTTACCTCTAAATGATATAAGTTCTGGCACAACCCTACTATCTGACCTATATTGATTTAGTATGTTTTTTTCATAGTAGCCTATGTAGCATCCTGCACTAAGATAAACTACAGATAAAACTGCAAAGTAATGTGCTCCATAATTGTTAATGTTGCGGCAGGAAGCTGATCCTGGAACATAAATATCATCTAAAGCTATATTTCTAGCTGATTTTTCATATATTAGCTTTTCTCCTATAAGCGGGCCGTATCTTCCATCTATTTTAGTCTTTCTCACTTTTTCTCTTATTTCTCCTGAAAACGCTAATTCTAGATTCAGTTTTTTGAAAATACGTTTTACTTTGTTTTCTAGAGTCTTTGCTCCTAATACTGTTTGTATGTATCCTGGATTGATGAAATCATCAAGCTTAAGTTGTATATATGGGCCTAGAGCTACTTCTTTTAATACTTCATTTACCCATTCCTTGTTTACTGTATATTTTCCAGTACCAGCGTAATTTAGGATGCCAAGTGTGAGTAGGTCGTTTATGTAGTCTCTGATAGCTCTCTCGGTTAGTCCTGTTTCTTCGGCAAGTTTATGGACATCTATATATCCTTCTTTTGCTTCGATTTCCATGCATATATTGATTAGGAAAGTTATCCGAGCTCTGTAGGTAGCTGGTACTTTACCCATATAAAGCACCTATGTTAGGAAATATATTTCCGATATATAAATATAATGTCAAGAATACAGAGTGTCGTTGAAATGGAATTTTAAGATATTGCATTTGGTGATTCGAGGGAGTTTAAAATTTAACAGATATTGCTGGTGTTTTTGGTTTCAGCTTTTATGACTTTGTTGCTTTTTGCTTGTTTTTCTAGGCTGTTTTTGAATCTGCATTAAAGGGTGGAGAGTTGAATTAATTAATGGTGTGTGTATTAAAGGGTGCGAGATTAATGGAGAAAAAAACTTGAGAGTTTAGGTGTAGAAGTTTTAAGAAATGAAAACAAGTTAATGGAGATAAATGAAATACAATTTTACATCGTTGGACTGGATTCCATATGGGCGGGAGAAGATAACTTAACCCGCGCAATGACTGGTATTAAGGAGGATATTCCAAAAATTTTATTGTCTCATAATCCCGACGTTGTTAGCCTCCCGGGAACAGAAGATCTCGACCTTATTCTTTCCGGACACACTCACGGTGGAGTGATAAATTTACCCTTTATAGGTTCAGTTTTTGCATCAACAGGGCTGAGATGAAAAGGTGCTTACGGTTTTCACGAAATAGCGCGCGCTCTAAATTTACATAACTCGAGGCATAGGATCCTGTATCGGCTATTTCTTTAGATTTAGATTTAATTCACCACCAGAAATTGTCATAATAGACCTTCATCTTTGATTCATTTTCCCTTATAAACTTAGAAATTGATCAACTTATTTCTTTCCTGTTAGGAATATCATTTAATATTGGTTAAACTGGTTGTTACATGCGAGATCTCAATTACAACTCACATTTATATTTTGTAAAAATTTTGCATCGTGAATGATGTAAACCCTACTCTGGCTAGTAACTATGGACGGAAGGGAAATTGAAAGATTGTTAACTAACTGTTACAAGCAACAAAAGTTAAGTCAAAAGCTTTCTTTTTTCTAATTCATTTGCTACATCTGACAATTCTAGTTTTTCCAAAGACTCCCTTGTAAATAAACCTGTTTTTTTGTCCCATCCCCTTAATTCGTAGTATTCGTCAAGCATGATATCGAGGGGACATGTGTGTCCTTTTGCTGGGCCTTCTGGCATTGGTTCTTTGAGGAATCTTTCTGGTAATGTATCATCCTTTCTATTTAGTCCCTCTCTAACATTGAATGCTTTTCTTAAAGTAGATATTCTAGCACCAACCTTCTTAACATATTCAATATCGCTATATTCTTTAATTCCTGTGAGTGCTGGAATTATTTTGGCAAAGTCGTCCCAATAATAGATGGGAGGCCACATGGTACCGTACTTACAAATTATTAGAGAATCTACAATTGCATATAAATCCTCTAGGTCTAAGACGACCATTGCTTTATATTTTGGTGACCTAAGATTCATAATCTCTTCAGCTTTATCACTACCATATCTTTCCGCAGCAACATCAGGATAGCCTAACTCTTCGTAGCAAGACAAGCTTCTAAGGTGATCTGCTCCTCTAACATTAACAGCGTAGGTTAATCCAACACTGTACTGTCCTCTTGGATCCTGACCGGAACATTCTAGACCTTTAACATGAAGAGCATATTTCTCTGCCCCTTTTCCAATTTTCTCGGCAGCACGTTTTACTCCCTCAGCAAGTAGGTTGCCAAATCCTTCACGTTTTGCAATCTTGTGAATTAATTGAATTTCAGATTCAGCATTACCCCATGTTAAATCTAAACCATCAGTGTCTTCCTTAGTTATAATTTCATGTTCATAGCATTCCATAGCGAAAGATATGACTTTACCAGTAGAAATAGTGTCCAAACCATACTCGTTACAGAGCATATTGGCATGTAAAACAGCTTCAATATCTGAGACCATACAATTAGAACCTAAAGCAAAGATACTTTCATATTCTGGGCCTCCAGAAAGCGTACCCTTATAAGGTCCACTAGGAACATGTGATATAAACTTACATTGAATTCCACATGAGAAACATGATTCACGACTTGTACGATACTTCTTTCTTATAGTTTCACCACTAATTTTATCAGCATCTTTAAAGGTACCCGTCCAATGATTTTTAGTTGGAAGTCTACCAATTTCATTCTCCAATTCTACAAGACTTGGAGTACCGGTCTTTCCAAGACTTTCTTGAGCCATTAATCCAAGTTTACTTTTAGTTTCCCTTTCCAAACCATCAACTGCCAATTCAAAAAACTTATCTGGATCAGCAACAGTAATACTCCTCGTTCCTCTTACGGTTATGGCTTTGAGGTTTTTTGATCCCATTACTGCGCCCATACCAGTTCTACCAGCAGCACGATAAAAATCAACAATAACACAAGCAAATCGAACCTTGTTTTCCCCTGCAGGACCTATACATGCCACTTTAATACTATCGTCCCCTAATTCCTCTTGAATGCTTTTAGTAGTTTCTCTAGTAGTTTTACCCCAAAGATGAGAAGCATCTCTCAGCTCTACATAATCATCATCAATGTAGAGATAAACTGGTTTCTCAGCCTTTCCCTCAAAAACTATCATATCATAGCCTGCATATTTAATTTCAGGGCCGAAATGACCACCACAATGAGCTTCTCCCCAAATTCCCGTGAGAGGGGATTTCGCTGCAACCATAAATCTTCCTGAAGGCGGAAAGAACGTACCGGTAATCGGCCCTGTAGCAAAAACCAAAACATTATCTGAACCTAGAGGGTCAATTCCGGGTTTAACTCTATCCCATAGTATTTTTGCAGCAAAGCCCGTTCCACCTAAATAGGCCTTTGCAAGTTCTTTCGGAAGAATTTTCTTAACGATTTTTCCTGTAGTTAAGTTAACTTCGAGGTACTGACCTGCATATCCTTTATACGGAAACTCGCTCATGTTCGTCCACTCCCTAAAATTAATTTGCTTAATTCAACAATTTTCTCAGTACTTTTCTTCTTTCGCAAAATAGCTGTCATATCCACGGGCAAAAATCTAATTGCTTCTTGTGGACAATACTTTGCACATTGAGGATCTCCGTCACAAAGATCACATCTAATAACGTTTAAAGTAATTGGATCAATGCTAGTACCGCCAAAAGGACAAGCAACCATACATAATCGGCATCCAATACACTTATCATAATCAATTAGCATTGCTCTTGTCTTTTCATCACGAGAAATAGCACCAGTTGGACAAGATGCCTCACAAAGAGGTACCTCACACTGCTGACAGGTGAGGGGAATGTTTATGCCTAACTCGTAGTTTCTTAAAACAGTTATTCTAGATCTCTTCGGATTAAATTCTTTATAATGGTACCAAGAGCATACAAGTTCACAGATACGGCACCCAGTGCAGCTTTCAGGTTCTATAACAAGGATCTTCGGTACTGGCAAAATAATACCCCCGTCCAATGTTACTATATTTTAAATTAAGAAACTTTAATCTTTAATAACAATACTGCTTTAATATTTTGTGTTAAAGTATTGTGAGGCATACTTATGAGCGGTCTGATAATAAAGAATGGAATAGTAGTAACAATGGACAGAGATCGAAGAATAATAGAAAATGGTGCTGTAGTAGTAGAAAATGGTAAAATCGTCGATGTAGATAAAACAGAAAGGATAATGGAAAAATATAAGGCTGAAGAAGTGATAGATGCAAAAGGTAAAGTTGTATTACCAGGATTCATTTGCTCTCATACTCATCTTTATGGAACTGTGCTTAGGGGTGCAACATTAAATATCCAACCTCCAACAGATTTTACACAAAATCTTCAACGTATTTGGTGGCCTGTAGATGAAGCTTTAACCCTTGAAGACGCTTATGCAAGTGCACTTGCAGCATGCTTAGATTTTCTACGTACAGGTACCACTCTTTTCGCCGATACTTATAGTGGGCCAAACTCCATTGAAAACAGCTTAGATTATATTGAAAAAGCAGTAAGGGAAGTTGGTATCCGTGGTATATTAGCTTTTGAAGCAACTGAAAGACATAGTGAGGAGGAAGGAGAGAGAGGGTTAAAGGAGAATATCCGTTTTATAGAGAAGGTGCAGAGAGATAAAGAGAAAATAGTTATGGGTATGATAAGTTTACATGCATCTTTCACTGTTTCAAACGAATTAATGATGAAAGGTAAGGAGACAGCAGATAAATATCATGTTCCTATAACTATTCATACAAGTGAAGGACTTGGCGATGTATATCATAATCTTGAAAGATATGGGAAGAGAACTATTGAAAGATTGTATGATATAGGGTTTCTAGATAAAAACGTGGTTTTGGCTCATTGTGTTAATCTTATTGATGATGAATTGAAGCTTCTGAAGGAAAAAGATGCTAAAGTTGTCCATAACCCAATGAGCAATATGCTTAACGCTGTAGGTGTTGCCCCAATAGTTAAAATGTTGGAAATGGGAATAAAAATAGGACTTGGAAACGATGGCTATATTTTTGATGTTTTTGAGAATATGAGATCTGCTTTTCTCTTGCATAAGGTTCATCATAAGGATCCAAGAGTTATTTCTCCAATGGAAGTTTTAGAAATGGCGACAATAAGAGGAGCAGAACTCTACGGCTTAGAAAAAGAGCTAGGATCATTAGAGGCTGGAAAATATGCAGATATCATAATTGTAGATACAAGAAGAGCTCCAACACCTATTAATGCAAGTAGTGTTATCGGTCATTTAATTAATACTTTTAGCGGCTTAGATGTTGAAACGGTAATTGTTAATGGGAAGATTTTGATGGAAAACCGTGAAATAAAAGTTTTAGATGAAGAAAAAGCAAACGAAAAAATAAGAAAGCAAATGGAAAAGTTATGGGATAAAATTAGGGAAATAAAACCACAGATAGACGTTAAATCCCTGTGAGATGAAAATAATGGAAGAATATGACATTGTAATCAAAAATGCGACTCTTGTAACAATGGATGAAAAGAATAGAGTAATTAAAGATGGAGCTATAGCAATAAACAAAGATAGAATATCTTTTGTGGGTAAAACCTCTGAATTGAAACAGAGAGGAGAAATAGAGATAGATGGAACACGAAAAATAGTGATCCCAGGTCTAATAAATTCCCATACCCATATGTTTCAAACCTTAATGAGGGGAGTTGCTGACGATCTACCTCTTTTAAAATGGTTAAAAGAAGTAATTATGCCATTAAGCCTAAATCTTAAAAGAGAACACGCTTATGCTGGAGCTCTTTTAGGATGCATAGAAAATTTGAAAACAGGGTCTACAACCATCATAGATAATCATTACATTCATTTTGACCCTAAAAATACAGAATATGTAATTAAAGCGATTGAAGAAACAGGAATACGTGGAATGGTTGCAAGAGGATACTATATTAGACTTGCCAGACCAGAATTTAACGAAGACCTCGACAAGGCTTTAAAAGATGTTGAAAACTTGATGAGGAAGTGGAATGGTAAGGAAAACGGTAGGATAATGATATGTCCAGCTCCTATGACAGTTTGGAGTCAAACAGAAGAAAGTTTAAAGAAAACAGTTGAATTAGCTAAAAAATACGATGTACCAATACATATTCACACAGCTGAGACAAAAGCTGAAGTTGAATTAGTTAAAAAACATGAAGGAAAGACAAGTGTAGAGTGGCTTTATAGCATAGGAGTGTTAAACGAGAGATTTCATCTTGTACATGCTATTTGGCTTACTGATAAAGAAGTGAAAATGGTGGCAAAATCAGGTGCACACGTAGTTCATAATCCCATCAGCAACATGATAATTGGCTCTGGGGTTGCAAAAATACCAATGATGATCAAAGAAGGTGTTAACATAGGATTAGGTTCTGATGGCCCTGCTAGTAACAATAATGAGGATATGATTGAAGTTCTTAAGTTTGCATCGCTTCTCCACAAAGTTCATCATGTTAACCCTGCTATAATTACTGCAGATCAAGTGTTCAAAATGGCAACACTTAATGGTGCAAAACTGCTACGAATGGAAGATAAGCTGGGAAGCCTTGAAATAGGGAAGAAAGCAGATGTAACTGTAATCGATATTAATAAATCTCATATCGCTCCAGTTCACAATCCAATAAGTGCAATAGTTTATTGCGCCTATGGAACTGACGTTGATACGGTTATTGTTGATGGTAAAATAGTGGTGCGAAACGGAGAATTAATAACAATTAACGAGCAAGAAGTATTAGAAAAAGCTTGGAAAGCAGCATATGATCTCGTAGAAAAAACGGGTGTGAAAAGTTAACATTATCTAAATAATGATTTTATGTAAAATCGTATTTGAGTTGAGTTAAAATGGTGGATATTTCGGTTGAAATTGCTGGTATAAAATTTCGCAATCCTGTATTAACCGCTGCAGGTCCTCCATCAAGAAATGGTCAAGTTCTTGTTGAAGCAGCTAGAGGTGGAGCTGGAGGCTTAGTAGCTAAAACAATAAGCGTGGAAGCAGCAAAGGTTCCCAGACCAAATATGGCTCTTATAGATAGAGGGGAACTCTTATCTTTCATGCTTTTAACTTTACATTCTAGACTTGTATCAGTTTCACGTAGCATGGTTAAAATTCCACGTGGAATGCTCAACACAGAGCTCTGGAGCGACATACCTTACCAGCAATGGTTGGAAAAGGAGTATAAAATTGCTAAAGGCGCCGGGCTACCAGTAATTGCAAGTGTTGGATATACGGCTGATGAGTTAAGAAAACTCGGCCCAGAGGTGGAGAAAGCTGGTGTTGATGGGATTGAATTTTCTACACATTATATAGAATATGATCCTAAACCTCTTGTTGAAGTTGCAAAAGCTTTGCGAGAAAGTGTAGAGATACCTATTTTTGTTAAGTTAAGTCCTCATGTAGTTAATATTGAAATGTTTGCTAAAGCTGTTGAAAAATATGTAGATGGTGTCGTTGCTATTAATTCGCTTGGACCATGCCTATACATTGATGTTGAGACAGGTAAGCCATTACTTGGAGGTAAAAATGGATATGGGTGGCTAAGTGGACCGGCTATTAAACCATTAGCAGTTAGATGTGTCGCTGATATAGCGAGAACAGTTAAAAAACCAGTTATTGGTGTAGGAGGAGTAATGTCTGGCAGAGATGCTATAGAGTTCTTTATGGTTGGAGCATCAGCCGTGCAAATATGTACAGGAGCTATATTAGAAGGACCGAAAATCTATGGTCAAGTTGCTAAAGAAATACAGGAATTTTTGAAAAATCATGGTTATGATAGCATTGAGGATATAAAGGGAATTGCATTAAAATATCTACCTGAAAAACCACTTAGAACTCATCCTAAACCTCCAAAACTCTACGAGGAACTTTGTAAAGGCTGTGGATTATGTGTAACCTCTTGCGTTTATGGAGCATTAAAACTAGTTGAAGATGCTAAAAGTGGTAAGCTAATTGTTTCAATAGATGAAAAGAAATGTGATGGCTGTGGATTATGTACATCAATTTGCCCTACTCGTGCTCTTAAATTTGAATAGGAAGGTGACTAAAATACAGAAAATATTAGTTGTTGACCCTGAAAAATGCACAGGATGCCGCTTATGTGAACTTGTTTGTTCAGCATTTCACGAAAAAGCTTTTTCACCCATCAAAAGCCGAATTCACATTATAAAATGGGATGAAAAAGCAGTAGATGTTCCAATGGTATGTCAACACTGTTCTAAACCGGTTTGCGTTGATATTTGTCCCACAAACGCCCTATATAAGGATGCTAAAAATGGAATTGTAGTCGTAGATGAGACTCGATGCATAGGTTGCAAAGTTTGTGTTCTAAGCTGCCCCTTCGGAGCAATTAGCTGGGACACTGAGCATGGTAAAATTTTAAAATGTGATCTTTGTGATGGAGAACCTCAATGTGTAAAAATTTGCAAGTTCGATGCTCTCAAATATGTTAAAGCTGATAAGGTAACATTGCTTAGGAAACGTGAAGGAGCTAAAAAACTTTCAGAGCTTGTGTCACTAATTGTTGGAGAGGGATTTTATGCCAGAGGTTAAAGTAAGACTCTACGGAATTTTCAGAGATAAAGTAGGTAAAAACGAATTTTTAGTCAATAGTGAAAACCTTTTAGACATCATATTCCATGTTGCTAGTCTTATGGGGAAAGAAGGAGAAAAACTGTTACTTAATGAAGATAAAAGCGATATAAATCCTCTTGTTAAAATCGTTATTAATGGAGAGAAAATAGTAACAAGAAACACCGCAGAGGTATCTTTGAAGGAGGGGGATGTAATAGCTATATTTCCACCCGTAGGAGGAGGGTAACTTGTATAAAGGAGGATATAAAGGTAAAATTCTCAGAGTAAATCTTTCAAAAAACGAAATTAAAATTGAACCCCTGTCTAAAGAGCTTGTACGAAATTATATCGGCGGCTCAGGATTCGCTGCCAAAATACTATATGATGAAGTAGGACCTGAAATCGATCCACTAAGCCCAGATAACGAATTAATTTTGGCAACAGGTCCTTTAACAGGAACCTTATGGCCAACTACAGGACGTATCATGTTTGCATCTAAAAGTCCTCTTACAGAAATTGGGGGCGAAAGTCACGTAGGAGGATTTCTAGGTCCAGAACTAAAATTTGCAGGTTATGACATGATAATAGTTAAAGGGAAAGCAAAATCTCCTGTTTATCTATACATAGAGGACGATATCGTAGAGTTAAGGGACGCTAAGCATCTATGGGGTAGCGATACTCATGAAACTACTAAAATAATTCAAGAAGAAAATGGAGATCCTGAAATTCAAGTAGCCGCCATAGGCCCAGCAGGAGAAAATCTAGTTCTCTACGCTTGCATTATAATTAATCTTGCTCGTGCTGCTGGTAGAACTGGTATGGGCGCAGTAATGGGATCAAAAAACCTCAAAGCCATAGCCGTAAGAGGAACAGGTACCGTTGAGGTTGCAGATTTCGAAAAATTCATGGAACTCGCTGAAGAGGCCCATGAAAGAATAGATAAAAATCCCCAAGCAAGAGAAATGACAAAATACGGAACACCACTTCTTGTAGCATATAAACAAGAGATTGGAGAACTACCAACCAGAAATCACCAAACAGGCGTATTTAATGAATGGGAGAAACTCTCAGCAGAAACCCTTAGAGAAAACTACTGGGTTAAAACCCGAGCCTGCTTTGGATGTAGCATAGCATGCAAGAAAGCCTTTAAAGTTACTGAAGGACCATATGCTGGAACTTTTAGTGAAGGACCAGAATACGAAGGACTCTATGCTTTTGGAACCAATTGCGGAAACCCTGATTTCGGCTCTATTCTCAAAGCAAATCTCCTATGTAACAAATATGGCATAGATATTATTTCAGCTGGAGCAACCATAGCTTTTATGATGGAACTCTATGAAAAGGGAATAATTAGTAGAGAGGATGTTGAAGGCTTAAACTTCACCTGGGGAAATCATGAACTTATTGTTGAACTTCTTCCAAAAATTGCTCATAGAGAAGGCATAGGAAACTTACTGGCTGAAGGAACATATAGAATAGCTAAAAAAATAGGAAAAAACGCCGAGAAATATGCAATTCAAGTTAAAAAGTTAGAGATGTCAGGACAAGATGGTAGAACTCATAGAAGCATAGCGCTTGGACATGCAACAGCCGCTAGAGGAGCAGATCACCTTAGAAGTTTAATAACAGTTGATCAATTAGGATATGAGGAAATAGCAAAACAAAGATTCGGAGAAGATAAATTACCAGAAATATGTAATCCATATACTGAGAAGTATAAGGCTTACGCCACAAAAATTACAGAAGACGTTTACGCAATAAGAGATGCACTAATAGTTTGCTGGTATAGTTGTGCTTGGCCACCCATATTTTGGATAGAAGATTTCGCACAAATATTACCCATAGCTACAGGAATAAAAGAATTTGGAAGCATAGAGGAACTGTATAAGATCGGTGAGAGACAAGTAACCCTAAAAAGAGCCTTTAACGTCCGTGAAGGCATAAGAAGAAAAGACGATACATTACCAGAAAGATTCCTCAAAGAACCAATGCCAGAAGGCCCAGGAAGAGGACAAGTCGTTAATCTTGATGTTATGCTTGATGAATACTACGAGTTAAGAGGATGGAACAAAGAAACAGGAATACCAACAAAAGAAAAACTTAAGGAACTCGGTCTTAACTTTGTTATTAACGACTTTGAAAAACGAGGAATTCTATAATAACTTCCAAATCTATCTGCTAAGCTATTATCTTTAATGTGAATGTAAATTGTAAGGGTGATGTTTTTGAAGTTTCTTTATATTGATCCCTTAGAGTGTACTGGCTGTAGAATCTGTGAAATGGTTTGTAGTTTTCATTGGGAAAAGGTTTTAAATCCTAGAAAATCTCGTTTGAGAGTTATGCGTGTTGAAGCTGGTCTCGATATGGTCATTGCATGTAGGAATTGTGCTAAGCCTAAATGTATGGAAGTTTGCCCTGAAAACGCTATAAGGAAAGTTGAATCTACTGGACTAGTTGTTGTGGATGAGAAAAAGTGCACGGGTTGTACTGCTTGTATTGAAGCTTGTCCTTTTGGAGCAATCTATATGCATCCAGATAAAAATGTAGCAATTAAATGCGTTTTATGCGGTACATGTGTAAAATACTGTCCGGTTGGAACGCTTAGAATAATTAGTCCAGAGGAACTAGCTCAATATAACACAGCGAGATATATTAAAAAGATTAAAGCAACTTTCTTAGAGGATCTTAAGATACCTGAAGATGCGAAGAGAGAGGGGGACCCATAAATGGAATTTAAAGGCGGATATGCTGGAAAAATACTTTGGATCAACTTATCTGAAAAAAGAATTAAGAAAGAACCTTTACCTAAAGATCTTGCATATAACTACCTTGGTGGTCTTGGATTCGTCTCCAGAATTTTATTTGATCTTATTAAGCCTAAAATTGACCCTTTAAGCCCGGAGAATGTTTTAGCTTTTGCTACCGGACCCTTAACTGGAACACTTTTCCCGCAAGCCAGTCGCTATATTGTTGCAGCTAAAAGCCCTCTAACCGATATTTGGGGTTCTGCTCACTCAGCAGGTTTTTGGGGTCCAGAACTAAAATTTGCAGGTTACGATATGATAATTATAAGAGGAAGAGCTGAAAAACCTGTGTATATTTGGATTAACGATGATTATGTAGAAATTTTGGATGCTTCTCATCTCTGGGGCTTAAATGTACTTGAAACTGAAGATATTATTAGAAGAGACCATGGTGATAATAAAATTAGAGTTGCATGTATTGGTCCTGCAGGAGAGAAACTTGTAAGATTTGCTGCTGTTATGAATGATAAATGTAGAGCTGCGGCTAGAAGCGGTATGGGCACGGTCATGGGGTCTAAAAATTTAAAAGCTATTGCTGTTCGAGGATCAAAAGACATTAAAATTGCTGATCCAAACAGATATCTAAAGATCATTAAAGAATTTCAGCAAAGAATGTTAAACAATCCATTTACTCCTTCTAGAATCAAATACGGGACAAACAATCTAATTGAACTTATGCAAGAAATAGGAAGACTTCCAACCTACAACATGAAACAAGGAGTTTTCGAAGAATACCATAAAATTAGCGGTGAATATATTCGTACTCATTATCTTATTAAGCCAAGAGCATGTTTTGCTTGTGTTCAAAGATGTGGAAGACATACTGCAGTACCTGAGGGCCCATATGCTTACGTTGGTGGAGGCCCAGAATTTGAAGGACTAAGCGCATTAGGTTCACGTTGCGGAGTATCTCACACAGAAGCAGTACTCTATGCAAATCACCTATGCAACTTATACGGCATGGACGTAATTAGCTGTGGAGCAACAATCAGCTGGGCCATGGAATGCTATGAAAAAGGTATCATTACTGAAAGGGATACTGGAGGACTTGCTTTAAAATGGGGAGACCCAGAACTATTGGTAAAACTTGTTAAGATGATTGCTTTTCGAGAAGGTTTTGGCAACCTTTTAGCTGAAGGAAGTTGGAGAGCAGCGAGAAAAATCGGTCATGGCGCTGAAAAATATGTGATGCATGTTAAAAAACAGGAAATAGCTGGACAAGAGCCCAGAGCTCAAAAATCCATGGGACTAGCTTCAGCGACAGCTGCTAGAGGGGCAGACCATCTCTATGCTTTTCCAGTACTTGATGAAGTCGGTTTTAATGAGGAAATTAAGAGGCGATTTGGTGAACAGTATTTACCTGAGATGGCTGATCGGCTAAATCCTAAGTATAAGGGCATAATGGTGGCTGAATGCGAGAACTTCGCTGCAGTTGTTGAAAGTGTAGGTGTTTGCAAATATGGTACAATGATTCCACCAGAATTTTACTACGAAGACATAGCACTGGCATTGGAAATCACTGTAGGATTCAAATTTACGTCTACAGAGCTAAGAAAAATCGGTGAACGCATAGTTAATCTAAACAGAGCATTCAACGCTAGAGAAGGTGTAACTAGAAAAGATGATACATTACCAGAAAGATTTCTTAAAGAACCGGCTCCCAAGGGTCCAGCAAAAGGACAAATCGTTGAACTAAACCAAATGTTAGACGAATATTATATTCATAGAGAATGGGATTTAAAAAATGGATTACCAACCAAGAAAAAGTTAGAAGAGCTAAACTTATCAGATGTGGTAGGTCAACTAGAAAGAATAGGTATTTTACTTCAATAATAGCAACATTATAACTAAGCGATAATAGTCTTATCAAATGCTTTTTTACTATTCAAATGTTTAATTCTAGTACTAACAACGGAAAATTAAAAGTAGTATAATGTTAAATAAAAGCGTCAAAAGTTTTTATAGAGTAAATTTATAAGACAATATATCGGTATTGAAATGAAAACCATTGACAATATATGAGGTGTTAGAATGGTTAGGTTTTTCTTCTCTACTGATGTTCATGGCAGTGACCTTGTTTGGAGAAAATGGCTAAATACCCCCAAACAGAGAGGGGCTCAAATAGTTCTTTTCTGCGGAGACCTAACCGGTAAAAGCGTTATCCCAATAATTCAAAAGAAAGACAATTTGTGGACATGTAGAGTCGTTGGCAGAAACTGGGAACTCCACAACATGGAAGAAGTAAAGAAAATGCAACAAAGAATCGCAGATCTCGGATACTACTCCAAAATAATGACTCCAGAAGAGGTAAGAGAACTTCAAGCAGACCCCAAAAAAGTCGATAAACTTTTCGAAGAACTTATATGCGAAAGACTGAGAAACTGGCTAAATATGGCAGTTGAAATACTCGGAAAAGACATAACACTCTACGTTATGCCAGGAAACGACGACGAACAATACATAGATGAAGTAATCAAAGAATTCGACAAAGAATATGAAAACATTATATATCCACTTGGAAAAGCCGTCGAAATTCCCGGCCTTCCAGGATATGAAATGATAAGCTTAGACTACGTTAACCCAACTCCATGGAATACTCCCAGAGAAGACAACGAAAAAGGATTATGGAAAAGACTAGAAAAACTTGCCAACCAAGTAAGTGTAGACTGGGACCATGTACTATGCAACTTCCACTGTCCTCCCATTAACACAAAACTCGACGTAGCTCCAAAACTAGACAAGAATTTAAAACCTGTGACCTATGCTGGCACACCAGCATATGAACATGTAGGAAGTAAATCCATCAGAAAATTCATCGAAAAATACCAACCACTAATGGGACTGCATGGCCACATACACGAAAGTTACGCTTCCGATAAAATAGGGAAAACGATAGTAGTAAACCCTGGAAGCGAATACATGTCAGGTGTTCTAAGAGGATTCATAATCGACATAACACCTGAAGGTGGACTAGAAAGATACTGGAAAGTAGAGGGGTGAGTCCGCTCTTGTCAAAAGAAGGTCCAGGCATTAAGATATCTGATGAAGAATTTCTCAACGAAGCAAAAACAGTTATAGATAAAGCTCAAGAAAAGGGCATAATACTTAGAATACTCGGTGCACTAGCAATACACATCCACAGCGAACACACACCACGATGCATCGAACTTCACAAAAGTTTAGGAAGATTAGGGGAAAAGGGGCCAACCTTTACAGACCTTGACCTCATAGCTTACAAAAAACAGAGAAAAGAAGTAAAAAATTTCTTTGAAAAAGACTTGAAGTTTGTGCCGGATAGACGTATTAACACGCTTTTCGGAGGAAAACGATACATATTCTACCATCCCAAAGGAGCCTACTACGTTGACATATTTTTCAGTAAACTTGAATTCAGCCATGATGTCGATTTCGGAGAAGCCCCCCAAAAGGGAAGACTAGAACTTGACTACCCAACAATAACTCTCGCAGACCTTGTACTAGAGAAAACACAAATTCACGACATAAATCTCAAAGACATAATAGACCTAATAGTTCTCTTCTTAGGGCATCCAGTGGAAAAAGAAGAGAAAAAAGAAGCTATAAACGGTAAATACATTGCAGAAGTACTTGCAAATGACTGGGGATTCTGGTACGATGCAACAAACAACCTAAACAAAGTTAAAAACTTTGCAGAAAAATTCTACAATGAAGGCAAAATAACAGAAGAAGAATATAAGACCGTAATCGAAAGAATAGACACCCTTCTCAAGATGATAGAAGAGGAACCAAAAACCAAAGCATGGCAAAAAAGAGCGAAAAAGGGAACAAAGAAAATATGGTACAGACCAGTCGAAGAAGTAATACGATAAATCAAACATCAAGCCTATTTTATTATTTCATTTTTTCATGCACCTGTGTTCACAATGGGAAAAAATGTTTAAAGTTTAGGAATAACTTCATAATTTCTCCTGAGGAAACCGGGTTCTTTTAGAACCTCTATATGTTTATAATCGTCAAAAAACATTTTAAACCTCAATTTCTTAGGGTCAACTCCTCCCTTCTTAGCCTCGGCCGCCAAAACCTCTAATAATTCATCTATTACACCCTTAATCCTTCTTTTCTCCTGTATTCCTAACTTTACCATCTTCTCCTTGAGTGAGTGTCTCGCAAAATAGTCTACTACCATAAAGGCATTCGGTATTATTATAATGCATAAAGCAATAATCACCGGATTCGAAACTATTTTTAACAAAGCCGTCTGTTTCTGAGGATTTATCATAGTATTTATGTAGAGAATGCCAAAAATGCCAATAGAAAGAATTGCCGCCACCCTTAAGAGAGAACCAGCAACGATATATTTTCTAATCTTATCCTCCGTAGCCAAAGTTCCCGTTAATACTCTAAGTTCTTTTCTAGCCTTCTTCCATATACTCTTAACACGGGGTACATCAGATTTTCTTATAGCTCTATCTATTTTATCATGACTAACATATAGACCTCGTCTAATATCATCTAACCATGAGATCGCTTGAGTTAGATAAAATAACCTATTCCTGACACTCTTCTCAGACACGTGTATCTCACCCAATTTAAAACATGTAATATTTAATCTGTCAAATAAAGATTGTGACATCTATATTATAGACAATAACGATAGACGATAAAACTTATATGCAACCAAATATACATAAATAATTTAAAAAATAAAGTTGAAAGTTAACATTTGGAAAGGGTGGAGAATCATGGGCGAAGAGGGAGTTGTTTTTGTTAGAAGAGCTTCTGGTCTAGTCAGAGAAATAGGATGGTTCTCAGCTCTCACTATGGTTCTTGGACACGTTATCGGCGGTGGAATCAACTGGCACTCAACAATGAGTGCAGTAAAGTACCCTGGATGTGATGTACCCATGGCATTCGTCATAGCAGGAGTTCCAAGTGTTCTTCTCGCATTATGTTTCGCACTAATGGCAGTAATGATGCCAAGAGCTGGAGGAGACTACATTTACATCACAAGAGCCATGGATCCACTAATAGGCTTCATGGCATCATGGGCCTTCTGGTTCACAGAAGCCATTTCATTCGGAATCATCGGAGCCTTTGACAGCGTATTCTACGGAATGAGCCTCTGGATGTACGGTCTAATGGTCGACAATCCAGGAATAATGAAAGCAGGAGCGTGGATGACAGGTACGGTAGGACAAATAATTGTAGGATCGTTCTTAGTCATTATATTCTGTATCATAGCCTTATTCGGAACACGAGCATTAGCCTACGTAATGAACATTATCGTTATAATTCCAGTGATAACCGGTTTCCTAACAATAGGATACTTCGCATGGGGAGCAATGAATGCACCGACCATAGCTAAACAAAAGTTCGAGGCAATTTTCGGAGCAGGAACATGGGACAAAGTATGGGATCTTGCAATTGCTGAAGGAATGGATCCAGAAAAATACCGCAGAGGGGCAAGCTGGGCTGCCACAATGGGAATGGCTACCCCAGCAACATGGGCCTACATAGGATTCACATGCTCTTCGTTCTTTGGAAGCGAGGTTAAAGACCCAAGCAGAAGCTTAATGATATCCATGTTTATCGGAGCAGTTCTCATAATGGTCTATTATGTTGTTATCAGCGCAACTTGCTGGGGAGCTTATGGAGACTTTATAACAGCCTACAACTATGCATATGGAGCCAACCCCGAGGCACTCGCTGGCATACTGGGAGTTCAAGAGGCTCCCGAGGGTATACTTCCATTCTTCGCAGCTATGCTAGCTTATCCGAATACCCCGATTATGGTTCTCCTGATATTAACCGGTGCTATTTGGCTTATGAACGACATTCCAGCATTCCTCATGGTTACTAGCAGAGCAATATTCGCTTGGAGCTTCGACAGATTCTTCCCAGAGTTTATAGCTGCAGTTAATGAGAGATGGCACTCCCCACACTGGGCAATCTTCATCACATGTGTAGTAGGACTAATAGGAGTCTTTGCAAACGCTTATGCTTGGTTCCTTGCAATGGTAGGAACAACAGTTCTCTGCATTTGGAGATATCTGTTTGATGCATTGGCTGCAACAATACTTCCATACAAGAGACCTGACATATGGGAGAAGGGTCTCAAACTTACCGTGGCAGGTATACCTCTAATCACGGTACTTGGATTCATTGCCTTCACCTGGTGGAGCTACATCTTCTGGTTCGCCTGCTTAGCTTTAGATCCAATAACAATATTGACATACATGGTTTGGCTGGGCCTTGGTCTCTTCATATTCGTAGGGTACTGGGTCTACAACCAGAAAAGAGGAATCGATCCAAGAACCATCTACCAAGAGATACCTCCCGCATAAAACCTTTAATTCAAATATTTTATTTATTTTATTTTCAAATTAATCAGGTTCAAGCGTTTTTGCTAATGTTTTTAACATGACTGAATACATTATTTTATGACTTAATTTCTTGTTTTTCAGCAAATTCTTCATAGACTTGTTAACAATAATTTTTCAAAAGTAGTTAGTGTAGAATAAAATACTATAAACTCTAAAGTATTAAGCTTAATCTACGATGAGGAGCAACATATATAAGTGGTTTATCACTTCCCATTGCTGTATTCAGGTGACCACTATGTACATTGCTTTAGAAATGGTGTTTTTGTTTTTAATGACAATAGCTGCTGGAATAATAGCTAGTTTAGTGGGTATTGGCGGAGGTGTATTTTTTGTTCCCTTATTTAATCTCTTTTTAGGAATGCCTATTGAGGATGCTATTGGAACCTCTCTATGCACAATCATATTCACAGCTTTATCTGGTAGCCTTTATTATATGAAAGAGAAAAGAGTAGACTACAAAACTGGCCTAATAATGGAAGTTACAACGGTTCCTGGCGTGATAATTGGTGCCACTATTACAGAACTATTACCTGAAATTATTCTAAAAACATTATTCTTTTCCTTTCTTTTCTTCTCAGGTTTCAAACTGATTAAGGGAAAAAACGTAAGAAAGAAGTCGGACGTTACTTTCAACAAACTAGGCTTAAAATTTCTAAACATCGGCTGGAAAAGAACATTTATTGATGCACAAGGCAAAGAATGGTCATATTTTGTTAATGTACCTGTAATGTTGATAAGCGGGTTCTTTGCTGGTTTTATTTCAGGTCTACTTGGAATAGGGGGAGGAACACTAAAAGTACCTATACTTACAGTCATATTGGGAATGCCAGTACATATTGCAACAGCAACATCCACTTTTATGATTTTAATCACAAGCGTGAGCGGTGGAGCAACACACCTCTACCTAGGTCATGTTTACCTTGAAATAGTTCTGGTAGCTGGTCTTGGAGCAGTCTTAGGTGCACAAATTGGACCTAGATTAAACACAAAAATCTCCTCAAAACATCTAAGAAAAATAGTTGGAACAGTATTAATTCTAGTTGCTGCAAACATGGCATATAACACTATTCAACTTTTGAAATCACCCTAAATTTCTATTTAAAGTCATACAAAAGAGGATAGACACTTCTGAAAACCCGCACGATATCTATTTTCTGGTTTCATACAACTGAATATCATCATATCACTTTTTTTCCTCTATTACGAGTCTCGTACTAAGATATCTTGCTCCATAATCTGGAAGAATGGTCACAACTCTTTGTCCATCGCTAAGTCCTAGTTTTTGCCCCAGTCTAATAGCTGCTAATACATTAGCTCCCGAAGATATTCCTAAAAAAAGTCCTTCCTCTCTTGCTAAGCGCCTAGCCATTTGGATAGCCTCATCACTACTAATTAACACCCATTCATCAACAAGATGTTTATAACGTTTAACGATCTCTGGTACAAAACCGTCACCAATGCCTTCAATTTCATGTCTACCCCATTTACCAAGAGAAATCGTTGGACACTCGGCGGGCTCCATACCAGCAACATAAACATTTGGATTATGTTCCTTCAATCTCTTAGCAATTCCCATTAAGGTTCCTCCAGTACCAACTCCCGCAACAAAAGCATCAACCTTGCCTCCAGTTTGCTCAAGAATCTCTTTCCCAGTAGTTTCATAATGTGCTCTAACATTCTCTTTATCATCCCATTGATCAAAGAAATAATACTTGTCAGGATGTTCTTCAGCAAGTTTCCGAGAATATTCTAAGGATTGAAAGACGTCGCTTTCACCGCCGGGAGTATGTACAATCTCTGCACCATAAGCTTTTAAAATAAGCATTCTCTCCTTACTCATCTCCTCAGGTATTACAATCATTACTTTGTACCCAAGATAAGCGCCGACAGCAGCAAAGGCAATTCCTGTGTTACCAGTAGTTGGAACGACAAGAGTCATTCCAGGCCTAAGTTTCCCACTTTTCTCAGCAGCACGAATCATATAAAGTGCTATACGATCTTTAACACTACCACTAGGATTCAAAAACTCGGCTTTAGCCCAAATCTCAAACGGTAAGTCCTTAGTAACCTTTGTTAACTTCAATAAAGGTGTATTACCAATCATTTCAATCATATTATTTAAAGACCTCATTTAACTCCCTCAAAACACCTTTTTACGGATTACATGATATGCTAAAATATTTTAACTAAAACATTACTTAATTTTAGCAAGTCTCAATATCAATATTTCTCTCAATAATGTTTTAATTTTATAATCTCCTTAGATTTGCTTATAATTGTATAAGAGTCTCACTTGAATCTCTTTATTGGTAAGAAATCAAACTAAAAATATGTAAAATGTAATTTACCTACTTCTCGAATAGAGTTCGAATGTGATGATTGATGTAGTACAAAGCTTCGTGCCTTGATTTTCAATTCCTCCATCTTACTTACTGCCTCGTTCCTGTTACGAGTACATGAACATATATTTTTGAAAAATTAGAGAGTAAGAGTTTTTCAGAAATATTAGTTGTCACTTATTGATACGCGACGGCTGCATGAATTATCGAGTCGAAAAACTTATAGGAGAATATGTTTCATAGCCTACTTCTTAAAATGTGGAGGTCTCGCTCAGAGGCAATTTGTATGGTAAGGAAACAAAAAATAATCTACTTGCAATCTATGGAGTATTCGAGAAAAGAATCTGATACTATCATCAAGCCTTTACAAGGATCAAAAACTTAAAAATATTAAAGGAAGATGATAAAGATGGCAACTGACAAATCAAAGAAGTTTTTGTACCTATCCAGTAAAATGCCGGGAAATTCAAGTGTTGGCCAGCTAAAATACGTTATATATGACGGTATTTTCTCTCGTGCTATGTCAACTTTAACTGGTGGTCCTCTTTTCATAGCTTTCATTCTCTCAATGGGCGTCAGCAATGCTCTTATAGGTATTATTATAGGCCTCTCTTTTCTAAGTCAACTTTCTCAAATTTCAGCTATATTCTTAGTTGAAAAAACTGGAAAAAGAAAAATCATATCATTTTTAGCTTCTACCATCAGTAGGTTCCTATGGATAGCAATCGCACTTATACCACTCATTTTCTCGGGAAGTCTGGTTTTCCTTGCATTAATTTTCCTAATAGCATCTTCTATTGCAAACATTTCCACCTGTAGCTGGAATTCGTGGATGAGAGACTTAATTCCCATGAATACAAGGGGTAGATTTTTTGCAAAAAGACTCAAATTGAGCTTTATCCCAGGTATGATTCTAAGTATCCTTGGAGGTATTTTCATAGATTATTGGAGAAAAAATTACCCTGAAAACGAGCCCTATGGTTATTCTTTTCTTTTCATATTAGGTGCGTTCTTAGGCCTGATAAGTTTATACTTCATTTTACATATTCCTGAAGCCCCAATGGAAAAGAATAACGGTTCTCTTAAGATTTTAACTCAACCTTTTAGAGATAAGAACTTTAGGAAACTTGTAATGGCAATAGGCTTATGGAGCTTTGCAGTAAACATGGCTTCTCCATTCTTCACCGTATACATGTTAAAAATTCTCAATCTTTCAATCTTTCAAATAATGAGTCTAACAGTCATAAGTCAAATATTCAACATATATTTCCTAGGAATTCTTGGCAAACTTTCTGACAAATTCGGAAACAAACCTGTACTCACAGTGAGCAGCAGCACATTCATAATCTGTATCCTAGCATGGACCTTTACAACCTTACCAGAAAAACACCTACTAAGCCTACCCTTACTCATAATAATACATGTATTAATGGGGTTATCGATGGCGGGTACAAATCTAACAATAGGAAACATAGCTGCAAAACTATCAAACCCAAAGAACGCCACAACATATCTTGCAAGCATCTCCGTAATAAACTCCATATTCTCTGGAATCGCAGCCATACTCGGAGGGCAAACAGCAGATTTCTTCATTAAAAGAGAGCTCGCCTTCACACTAGAATGGAAAGAACCGGACAAAGAACTATCAATACACATTCTCGACTTTCAAGGATTTGACTTCCACTTTCTACTAGCATCTTTCGTCGGATTCCTTTCCTTGCACCTACTAAACAGGGTTAAAGAAGTAGGTGAAGCTCCAACAGAAAAAGTTATGCAAGAAGTTGTAAATGAAGTAAAAAAGGACTTGAAAAACTTAGCAACAATTTGGAAGCCTTATCGTAAAATGCCCCAAATCTTTCAATCACCAACATACCTGATGAATGGAAGAAATATAAGAAGAGGAATAAATCCTCCACAACACCCAAACTTCCCTTACACCCATTTTTCTCAGGAAAACTAATCTATACTACATTCATACACTATTTCGCTTTATCTTAATAAAAATAGTCTATACCCATATGCAGTGTCAGTTATCTTGGTACATGTTTATCTTAAAACTTCCGTTACAGAAACTAAGATTACTCCTATAATTATTAATATCGTCCCTAGAAATTGTCTCTTAGAAACTTTTTCCTTTAACACTAATACAGCCAAAAAGAGGGATAAAAGAGGTGCAGAAGTTGTTAAAGCAGTAGCACGTGCAGCACCAATCTCCGCCAAGCTAATATACAAAAACCAGTCACCTACACCAATCCCTAAAATCCCTCCAAGTGAAAGAACAAAAAAGGTCTTCCTATCAACATTAGCCTTAATATCATTAAACTTAACAACGAGAAGAGGAAGAAAAACAATTAAAAGAAACAGTATTTTTAAAGCATCAACTGCAAGGGGATCAGCAGTCCTCACAGATATCCTAAAAATAACTATTGCAATAGCCCAACAACTACTAGCACCCATGGCCGAAATAACACCTACAACCAGTTTTCTTTTCCCAAGAGGAGTTTTTTGTTCAGGAGCCTTATAAGAAACAAGCCAAACCCCAATAGATGCCAAAAACAAACTTACAATAAGTGTAAAAGTTATCACCTCTTCAAGAATAAAAGATGCTAAAAAAGCTACAAAAACAGGATACATAAAAGATATGGGGTAACCAATAGAAACACCTACGTTTCTTAAAGCAATCATATAAAGCGTATCACCCACAACTATCGCTACAATAGTCGCCACAAAAATAATAGTCAAATCATGAATATTCGTCAGAGAAAAATAGAAATCATCAATTTTCCCAATAACAACAGCCAGTAAAAGAAGGAAAAGAAGTGTAGGAGCAGCTCTCAAACCATTAGTAATCCAAGGATCAGAAAAACCTGTCAATGCTTTCCTATAAAGAACAGCAGCCAAAGCCCATGAAAAAGACGCGAGAAACGCAGCTAAAACACCAACCACGTGTCCATTCAAAGTCTATTCACCAATTCTAGATTCTTAACGAGAGTATAAACACTCAAGAACACTCCAAATATAAATTTTTCACAAACAAGTAATAAACTCCATTTTAAGATATCTTTCTTTTACAAGAAGACTTTCTAACTCGTATTCAAGTGGGTGAGATAAAAAGGCGCTACAAAGTAACAAGGGTGTCGAATGATATTTAAATAAAAGATGCGATACGATTACAAATCTATAAATATTAAAAGAAAAGTTCTAAGATTAATAAAAAATAATTGGGTGAATATTGTGAGCGGAGTTGCTATAGAACATACAGTTGGAGACGTTTTCTTGGTTAGAAGTGGTACAAAAAGAGAGTTACTGCTGAATTCGCCAAAAAACTGGTCAAATTGAAAAGTGGAGATAAAGTAATCACTGGTAACAATGGCTACATTACACGTATCTTTGATGAGCCAGGTCCACGAGCTAAGTACGGTTCAATAATTGGTATTTGCCCGAATTCCGAATTGATTTTGAAAATACGTGGAAAAAGAATTATAGAAATCCAATTGATAAAGGGTATTTTTAAACTTAGTACAGGTTGCCCAATAAGTATGCCTTTCGCAGAGGTGCATTACACTCTTGGTGCCGCCCATTTTTGGGTAAATGTTGAGAGAGAAGGTAGCAATCGCTGTGGAGGCTGGTCCGATAGAAGTAAAACGCAAGAAACTTGGGAAGAAAATTCACTTATATCGAATGTATAAGTCACAGTAACGAGCAACAGTATTTCTGAGAGACCTGAACCAGTTAGTCAGAAATTCAAGGACGCATACAAAAAGAACGATCTTCATATTTCCATTTGAGGAAATAAGACTAAAGACAAGTTCTGGCGAGATCATAGAAGTTGAAGATGACATATTAGAACACGAGATTCCAGCAAACGAAGAAGTAAGTGGACAGATCGCATTTATTGTTCCTCCAAACGAAAAAGATTTCATAGTGCTATTCGGGAAAAAGTCCGCCAAGAAAGAGGAAGTAGAAGTAAAATTGTAACAATCTTCCTAAATTTTTATTAAATCTTATAACCTTTTATTTTTACAGCGTATCATAAATCTCTTAGCTCCATTCATTGGGTAATGGTTGTTAGCTTCAATTACCTTAATTTGCATTCTAAGTAAAAGTGTCGTGAAAGGATGATTTTACGAAATGTCTTGTTAACTTGGTAACAAGATTACAAAAACGTGTCTTAAAATGCTTGGGGTGAGCATTATGTACCTTGATGAGAAGGTCAAATCGTTATATGACAAGTATGCTAAGATCCCTTTGTTGTTATATTTAGATGCATTGTTTGGTAGAGCCACGGAGAATTCTATTTATCGAAAAAAGGCTATTGCTTCCTTAAAATTAACCGCAAACTCTATTGTTCTTGACGTTGCTTGTGGCATAGGGTTCAATTTCAAGATTATAGAGAGTTATTTGAAAAATAGCGGAAAGATTGTTGGAATCGATATTTCCCCCGAATCTTTGAGGGTGGCAAAGAAGAGAATTGCAAAACATAAGTGGACAAACATTGAACTTGTGAATATGAGTATTACAGATTATGAACCTAGAATACGCTTTGATGCAATACTTTGCACATTTGCTATGGAGATAATACCAGATTACAAGGCAGCAATTGAAAAGATATTCAATCTACTTAAACCACAAGGAAGATTCGCTATGATAGGAATGAAACTTAGTACTAAAATATCATACAAGCTTTTAAATCCTCTTTTTGAATGGTTTGCAAGAGAAGGAGGAATTGACCTACATAGAAACATCGTTGCGCTCATTAAATCAAAATTTAACAAAATTGATTACTACGAAGAATCTTTTTCGGTTTCTATTACATTCTGGGTACATCTAAACCCTACTAACCTGAATATAACCGTGATGAATGTACCTTTTGGTGATTAAAATTCTATAAATTAATAAACTCCAATTTTTCATATTAATGAGTATGTTGAATCAAAGTGGAGGCTAAATTTATGTTGAAGGAATCTTTCAGGATCGTGCTAATTACATGTGGCAGTAGGGAAGAAGCTGAAAAAATATCTAAAATTTTGGTTGAGAAAAAACTTGCAGCATGTGTTAATATTTTATCGAATGTTAAATCATATTTCTGGTGGGAAGGAAAAATCGACGAAGCAGATGAACATTTATTAATAATTAAAACTAAAGCTGAGAAAATAAAAGAATTAATTGAAAGAGTTAAGAAAATTCATAGCTATAGTGTCCCAGAAATAATTTCTCTGCCAATTTTAGAGGGAAATAAAGAATATCTTAAGTGGATTGGTGACTCGTTGAAATAAAAGTGCGTTGAGATTTGTTTAAGCAGTACCAAGTAGGTCTATTATAGCAGCTAAAAGTATTAAAATGGCTCCTAGTCCACCACCGAAAATCAGAGAAACGAATCCGAGTACGAGTAGAACTGGCCAATTCATTTCGGTTTTCAAGGAGATTTTTATAACGTCATAACTTGCAAAGATAATTAGTCCAATTAAAATGAGTATTATACCATCGATTATTCGTCCTAAGCCGAACAATATCATTTTCCCATGAAACATCCATGAAATAGTTAAACTTATCCCAATGATGTAAGCAAATCCATATATCAATAGTAAAGTCGCGCCAATTAACGCTAACACTTCTGCGAGAATTCTAAACCCACTTTTACTCTTTTTCGGCATAAAATCACCTATAAACTTTTAATGGTCTCATATTAACGACTTTACAATGTTCTTTTATCTGCCTTATTAATATAACTGGGTAAAAACTTATGTAAAATATTACGGTTAAAAGAAAAATAAATTCGTATTATGGAGTGAATTTTGGGAGTACCTTTGCTGCTTCTGGCATTACAAGTATTTTTGCATCTCTACCTTTCTTTGCAAAGGCCATTTCTAAGGCTTCATCTAAGTTTTTTGCTGGTTCCAGTCTGAAAGTGTTTTTTACTTCTTTTGGGTTCATTTTTGAAATCAAAATTATGTCTGCTTTTTCTTTTGCTTTTAAGAGGTAGTATGCTTTATGGCCGCCTAATCTGAAGTTGTTTTTTATTTCTTTTTCCATTTCTTCTGCGGTCTGGTATTTTTTCATCCATTCGTAGAAGACTTTGTGTCCATGTCCATCTCTACATTCAGCAGCAACCACTAATACTCCCCCAGGTTTCACTACTCTTAGGGCTGAATCTATTGCTTTGTAGGCTTGGTAGAGGTCTATGTCGGTGGGATATCCTCCTGCACTTACCAAAACTATATCTGCTAGTTTATCTACTTTCACTTTGTATATTTGGTCTACAAGTTTTACTCCTTGCATAAATGCCTCCTCTAAGTCTCCTGCAAAAGCTTTTACAATTTCTTTTTTGTGATTCATTACTATATTTACTATAAATTGGGGGTTTGCCATTTTTGCTGCTTCTGTCATGTCGAGATGTACAGGGTTTCCATCTAGGTTTCCTGTGGTTGCTTTTGGATGTGTTAGCATGGCATGATTATGTCTTATTGTTTCCATACCGCTAATTGCTGGTAATACGCTTTTTCTTCCTCCTCCATATCCTGCATAGTAATGTAAACATACGTCTCCTGTCAATATTCTTACATTTGAATCATGGAAGACTTTGTTGATGTAGACTTTTGTTTTATAGCTTGTTTCCCCGATATATACAAGGTCTTCGCTATTTGCATCATGTGGTAGCCAATTAACTCTTTCCAAAATTTCTTTCCCAAGTAGGTTTTCTGCTTCATCTTCTCTAATTTTTCTATGTGAGCCATGGCCAATAATTAATGTTATATTTTCATCGGGTATTCCAATTTTATTTAGGTGGTCTAAGAGAGGTTTTATAATAATTTTACTTTTTATAGGTCTTGTATGATCATCAACAACAATAGAAACCGTATCACCCGGTTTTGCAATCTTATCTAATGTAGGGGTTCTTATAGGGTTTAAAATAGCTCTTAAAACTTCATCTTCTGGGTTTTCAACACCCTTAACAAAATTTGGATTAATAATTCCAATAAGATTTTTATCAGGGATATCGATGTTCAAAGATGTTTCTCCATACTTCAATGCTATTTCAGTCATCTTTACATCCTCCTACATGAAAATTCAAATCACAAAAACCATTAAACTTCAAGTACAATGGTTACCAACAAAAAGAAAGGTATATTATTAAAACTTACCTCTACCTACTATTTTTTCCCTCTAAAAAGATAGGAAGGTAAATTTTGCCACAAATTCCTCAACATTTTATCATAGTCTCAATGGTAAGTTGCTTAATTTTTAGACTTCATCAAATTCTTTATATGATATAAACTTAGACGAGTATCCCTTAGCATTGCTCTTTTCACAATTAATTCTTTTTGCAACAATATTTTTAACGCGTTTCGAACAGTTCTTCTAGGTAACAACGTTTTTTCCGCAATTTCCTTTTGGGTCATAGGACCTTCGTATTCAAGTACCTTTAAAACAAGTTTTGCACTTGGAGGAAGGCTTTCCTTCTCTTCCCATTGTCTTACCTTCATATACAATTTTTCTTTTAATGGAGTAAAAACTCCTTCACTTAACTTAACAAATAATGCACTATATTTGGATTTCTTTATTCTAACAGTTTCTTCTTCAATATTTCTTCTAATTCTTCCATCTAAAATTATTTCACATGTAACTGGACTCTCAATTTCATCTATAATAATCTCTCTATTATCAGATACGACAAGAGGTCTTCTAGCTTGATTTAAACTGTTTACTGGAACCACTACTAATACTGGTGTATCATATGTAACTACGGGACCTCCTGCACTAAGTGCGTAAGCTGTGGAACCTGAAGGTGTTGAAACTATTACACCGTCAGCACTATCTCTCCACATAAACTCCTCATTTATTTTAAGGGTGTAGTGAATTAGTGTTGCGCTTCTTTTAGCGAAAATTGCAATTTCATTTAATACTGGCGGTGATTTTTCACCATCTACTTCAGCTTCTATTCTAGACCTTTCCTCAACCTTCCATTTTCCCTCTAAAATATTATCAATATAAGTGTCAAAATTTGTAGTGCTTGTTTCAGCGAGAAAACCTAGGTTTCCAGGCGTTCTAACGCCTAATAAGGGTATTTGTTTATCTTTAAGTTCTAATAGTGTTTTTAATATAACTCCGTCATCTCCAACGCAAATTAACATATCTGCATCAATATCTTTAATAGGTCTTCCTTTTAAACCGATTTTTTTAGCTAATTTTTCTTCTACAACAATTTCTGTGCCCTTAGATTTCAAAGTACTTACTATTTTCTTTGCATAACTGGTAAATTGACGCTTTTTAACGTCAGTTGTAACACCGAAAAGCATCTTATAATCCACCTATAGTTGAGTTGCTATTTCATTATCCAAGTTATAGGAAATTTTTGCCCATAAATGTTTTCAGAGTTGAAATTTTGCCTTCTCCCAAAAATTTATTGACCCAAGCAATATAGTAGAGAGAAAAACGCCAAATTTTATAACCTAGATTTTAAGAGGGATTTAACAATGCGAGAACAGCATATCAGAAAGCTTCAAAGAGAAATTGAGAAATTGAAAGAAGAAAAGAACGCAGTACTACTTGTTCATAACTATCAAAGACCAGAAATACAGGAGGTAGCTGACTATCTCGGAGATAGCCTTGGACTCGCAAAAAAGGCTAAAGAAACCAAAGCTGATATCATAGTTTTCTGTGGCGTTGATTTCATGGCAGAAACAGCCTGCATACTAAATCCTGATAAAAAAGTTATAATACCCACCCTCGAAGCTCGCTGCCCCATGGCTGCTCAGCTACCCGCAGAATTAGTGAAAAAGGCGAAGGAAGTTAATCCAGAAGCACCATTCATAACCTATGTTAACACTCTCGCAGAAGCCAAGGCGGAAGCAGATGTTTGCTGTACTTCAGCAAATGCTCCTCAAATAGCTTCAGCCCTAAAAAGAAATCCCGTGCTAATGGGTCCAGATAGAAACCTAGCATGGTTTACAGAAAAAGAGACCGGTGTAAAAGTGATACCAATACCTCAAAACGGATACTGTTATGTTCATAAAAAATTTGATGCCGCTGATATCATATTCTTAAAGGAAGAGCACCCTGATGCTGTTGTAGTCGTACATCCTGAATGTGACCCTGAAGTTCAACGTTTAGCAGACTTCGTTGGTTCAACAAGCCAAATGGTAAAATTCGCGCATGAAACTGATGCAGAGAAGATCATAATAGGTACTGAAATAGGCTTAATTGATAGACTTAAACGCGAACTTCCAGACAAAACATTCATACCAGCGAACAAGGAAGCCATTTGCATCCAAATGAAAAAGAATACGCTACAAAAAGTGAGAGATGCTCTACTCTACGAAAAACCTGTTGTTAAACTTCCCGAAGAGATTGCCAAAAAAGCCGAACGATCAATTATACGTATGTTTGAACTAATGAAATAACTATAATACACGGCTAAACTAATTTTCATAAGAGGATTTGTGTGTTATAGTTTTCTAGACATAAATATTTCATGTATATATCCATTTTGAAGCCAACCTGGGATTTTTCCATGCTCAGTAAAGCCAAATTTTTTGTATAATTTGATTCCCGCAGGATTTGTCTCAAATACAGATAGATAAAGTAACCTTAGATGCAATCTTTTCGCCAGTAATATAGCATTTTCCATTAGAAGAGACCCAGCACCCAAACCATGATATCTTTCATCAACAAACATGCCAATGCCGCCCACACCTTTTAAAACATCTTGATTATATGGTTCTACAGATAAGAACCCTATCGGCAACCCCTTTTTCTCATCTATACATGTCAATGTATAGACTTCTCTTTTCGTTAAACTCTCCCAAATCCATTTTTTATCCACATAAACGAGACCTTCAAACACTCCCCGTCCCATAGTTCTAAACACATTAAACTCGTTAAATATTTCCTCAAACACGCTTAAATCTTCGTATCTTAGCCCACGAACTTTAAACGAGTACTCTTTTACCTTCTCCACTTTTCTTAACGGATATAACTCCTCTGACACGTAATTTCTAGCAACATTAAATTTATACTTGTCACAGTTTCTACCGCCAAGGAAGCCCAGAACTTTAGTTCTGGGAGGAATTGGCGGAAGTTATTTATATCTTTAACTACCACACTAATACGGTGCAGATGGTTGAGAGAGAAGTTGTTAAAGCTCTGAAACTCAATCTACTTCCCCCATCAAAGAATAAGGAACGCTTGTTATCTGAGTTATTTAGCTCTGTTGCTGCTTGCTGTAACGAGATTCTTTCAATTGCCAAATCCAAATCTCCTAAAAACTTTGCCATTCTACACAACACCTCCTATCCTATTATTAGACAAAAATACAGTTTGCACTCCCAAATCCTCATTGATTGCATCCATCAAGTTTGGGAGAACTTGAAGACATGCAAGAAGTTTAACCAAGTTCCAATTAGATTCAACATTCCTCGTAGTGGAAAATTCAGCAAAACAAAGCGTGGTAACCCTGTCGTTGTCTTTGCATCGTTTAACGGCAATGGTAGAATTGCATTGCCCATCAAGCAGGATGGAGCTTATAATCGCTTTATCGAGCACATCAACAATGGCTGGAAGTGCACTCAGTTCAGATTGCATAAACAGAATGGGCATTACGTTGTCATTGCCAATCTGAGAAAGAAGTTTGAAGTTAAGCAGAATTATCAAGCTGTTGTGGGTGTTGATGTTAACAGCGGTAGCTTCGCTTTGACGGCTCTGAGAGCCGATGGTAAAATTCTCAAACAACTTTATCTTGGTAGAGATATATGGCACAAGCAGTGGAAGTTTATGAAGAGAAGGAGCAAGCTTAGGAGTTATGCAGACAAGGGAAGTAAAAGGGCACGGCGTGCCCTTAAAAGGATAAAGTGTGATGAAAGGAACTTTGTAACAACGAGGATATGGCAAATTAGTCATGAAATTGTTGAGATAGCAATTAGATACGATGCAGTTATAGCCATCGAGAAACTCAAGAACCTCAGAAAGAGGAATGGTAAGGGGAGAAAACCTAAGAGAGCTAACAGGAAGATACATAGAATTCCATTCGCCAAGTTCAGGATTACCATTCAATCTGTGGCATGGCAGAATGGGATTGATGTTGTTGAAGTGCCAGCAGTGAGAACATCGCAGAAGTGTCCGAGGTGTGGCTACACGAGCAGGAAAAATTGGGTTTTCTTCGACAACAAGAGAAAGCTGTTTAGGTGTTGTAGATGTGGGTTTGAGTGCAATCCAGATAGAACTGCCTCCCTTAACATAGCAACTCTGGCTCTGGAGCGGGGCATAGGCTTTTCTAAAGCCATCTGCACCCCAGCCCCAGTGTTCCAGAGCTGGCGGGGAAGTCAGCCCCCGTGTCCGGCTCGATGAGGTTAGATGGCATCGCTAAAACTGAGAGCAAGCTCCCGTCTTTAGACGGGAGAAGCTGACGTAAATCCAGATACAATATAACCATAGGATAGAGCTGTCTATCATAAGAAACCATGTCCGGAATTTCTGCAGCAACTTTAAACCCCAAATTTTTGAGACAATTAATTATTTTCTGCTCATATCCGTAAATTGTCGTTCTAATGAACAATTTCTCATTAACAATTGCCTTTCTCATCACAAATTTTAAGAGATCTTCAAGATACTCTGTGCTTTCAATGATAAATCGTAGAAACCCTGTAGGAGCTGTTTTTTCAGTCCCAGAAATATAAGAGAAAACTCCCACAATATCATTATCTGAAAGGAGCAAGTAGGAGGAAGAAGGCCTAAAATAACGTTCAACTATACCTTTAGTAACGGGTAAAACAAACCCAAGCTGCTCTGGATGCAAGTTTACAAAATCCACAGCATCATCAACCAACTTTTCCATACTTACAACTTTAATAACCATCTTAATCATCTCCCAATTCACTTTGATTAAATTATATTCATAACAACGTAAATTACCCTTATTATGATGTTAAGTGTAGAGACATGCACAAACCTAAATATAAGTTTGGACAAAAAAAGTAGACTAAAAATTTACTACGTTACCGAGAGTGTTGAGTTTGAATTATCCAATCCACCAACCATATAGAATTAATAAAGAAATACGAACCATCACTCACTAAAAAACTCTCACCTAATGTGCATGGAATGCCAAAAAACATGTAAATACGGAAAAGAAAAACGTTAAAATTAAGTTTAAAAATTGAAGAGCAGGACTTTGAAATAAAGCTATTTTTGAAAAATTATAAAATTAGAGGTTGTTTGGTCTGAACATTGTTTTTACAGGTGGTGGATTTGCTATTATTGATTCAAATTCCTGTTTGATTTCTTCTGGTATACGTGATGGAAGTGTGAATCCATGTTCCCTATCAAGGGCATATTCATAGAGCAATGTTTTGTATGCTACTTGTAATGGGCGAATCATCATGTAAGCTGGTATAAACCCGAATATTAAGAAGCCGATAGCAGTCAATATACCCGCTACAACCACCAAGTCTCCCGAGATTCCCATTATCGGAACTAACAAAAATACTCCAATGAGGTAGCCAGTGACGCCATATAGTAACACCATAATTAATACGAAGAACGCATAAACGCCACCTACAGCACTCATGTAAATAATAACGTCAATGAAATGCTTAGTTATCAAGTTCCAAGATCTTTTAACAGCTTCTTTAAACTTTTTACCCTCTATAATCATTGCTGGCAAAGCAAAAAATGTTACAAACTGAGCAAGCCCATATGCCATTGCAGATGCTATTTTAAAGAAGATTATACCAATAATCATCAAGGGATTCCTTCTGGCTCTTTCCATTCTGATGCTTCGAGCGTACCTTGCTACGGTATCCAGGAGCGCCATTATGAAACCAAGCTTGATTATAGGGTTTACAACTTTTAATACACGTTTCGTTCCCTTTGAAAGCCACGCTCGATCCTCAGATGGACTCCTAAACCAATCGTCAACAATCGCCACAATTATTCCATTTGAAAAATACATTGCTGCGTAAATAACCCATGCATAGATTAAAACATAAAGAAATGTTAGAACACCGCCAATCGTTTCGGAATCAAAGTAAGAAGTAGATACAGAATATATCCACATTGTCCCCGCAACTCCGATTATAGCCGATATGAAAGCAAATATTGAAAAGACCAATGATACACCAATTGTCTCAGGTTCGTCGCTGACAGCTTTTGCTGAAAGTTCTATTAAACTGCCAGCAAGATAAATTCGTTTTCGCCAATGAATAACTAAAGCTAAAAATAGTATTCCGAGAACTATGAAGATTGCTGCAAGCACTAAAATTCGAAGAAAAATTGTCAATGCCCCTATGAAGAGAAGAACTATGGGACCTGAGAAGAAGAGAAATACCGTGATTTCTCGTCCGATCTTCGCTATTAACTTTAGTATGAGAATCATTAAAATGATTGTAACTGAGAGTAGAGAAAGTATAAGTATAGCTATTAATCTTGAATTCGCCATAATAACATTCCAAAACGCGCCTAAAAACTGTATTAAAATGGCAACTGCTAAAGGGTTCTGCATTATTACGCTAATAATCGCGTAGATTCCAACACCATATAAGATAACCATTGCAAGGATAAGAAGCACAGTAGGAACATTTGACACTTCCTCCTCAGTATTTGGAGAATATTCTTGACGATTCATTTCATCACATCCAATTCACATGAAACATTTCTCCTAGGACAATAAACACTTTATGAAAAAGTATTTTAAAGTATCTTATAATGAAATTTTGGTAATAAAGAAGTTGACCGCCTCAAAGGGGCTGTAAATCTTGAAACTCTTAATCAGCGTTACAAATAAAGATGAAGCTATAGAAGCAGTTCTCGGCGAAGCTGACATTATCGATGTTAAGAATCCAGCCGAAGGTTCTCTTGGAGCACATTTCCCAAGAATTATAAGATCAATTAGAGAGGTCGTACCCAGGGAATTTGAGATTAGTGCTGCTATAGGAGATGTTCCTAATCTCCCTGGCACGGTTTCCCTAGCAGCTCTTGGAGCCGCTGTATGCGAAGTAGACTACGTGAAATTGGGAATGTATGGCCCTAAAAACTTTGATTCCGCTCTTTTCCTCGCTAAAGAAGTATGTAGAGCTGTTAAAGAAACAATGCCAAACGTTAAGGTCGTAATTGCTGGTTACGCTGACTATCAACGAGCGGGCTGCCTTGACCCCATGTTAATACCGGAAATTGTTAGACGAGCAGAGGCGGATGTAGCAATGATAGACACCAAGATCAAGGACGGGAAAAAGATTTTTTCGTTTCTAAATGATCAGCAGCTTTTGTCATTCATAGATAAGGTTCATAATCATGGATTCATGGCAGCTATAGCTGGATCTCTAGGCAAGGAAGATGTAAAAAGAGTTTACGAGTTGGGGGCAGATGTCATAGGTTTTAGAAGTGCAGCATGTGTAGGTGATCGCGTTAAAGGAAAAGTTAAGAAAGAAAGGGTTTTAGAAATTAAGGAACAAATTAGAGCACTATCACATGCAAATTCTTTTTAGGCTTTAATGATAGTTGCTAATGGTTTCTCTCCTTCCAATATTTGTTTAATCCTTTCAGGATGTAATCCATTAACAACATAACAAGTTAATCCCTTTTCTAAAAGCAGAAATTTGGGCAAAAAGGTATCTATACATGTTTCTATATTCAATAGCTCTTTTGGTGTTATTTCTTTTAACATGAATGTTTCTGGATACTTTTTAGGGTCTCTTGCAAAAATTCCATCAACATCTTTCACCAAAATCAGCCTTTTAATTTTTAACAATTTAGCTATGTACGCACTAATGGTATCTGAAGTAACGTCCCATGAAAAAGGAAGTTCATCTGAAGTAAAAAGTAAACGTGAAGGTAGAAAAATTGGCAGTCTTTTCTTTTTCCAAACCTCTCCTATCTCATCAAGCGTAAAAACAACTGTAGAGTTTGGAGTGATGTCAGCTAAAAGTAACCCATATTGATCCATGGCCAGTATAGCCATTCTATGCGAAGCTAAAGGAGATAAACCATAAACCTTATCAACATTTCTTACCAAATCAGCAAACTTCCCTCCACCTGGCACTACAAGCATCTTATATTTTGCAGCAAGTTCCCCTAAATTACTACATAGCTTTTCAAGCTCATTCCTATACCTTAGCAAGGATCCTCCAATTTTCACAACAAATTTCAAACATATCACCTTTTATTAATGTTAGAACTTCTGTGGTTTTATATCTTTTAGACCTACCAGTTTGTCTGCAACCATTAGAGCGACGCCTACAGCAGGTGCTATTATTGAAGCATCAGTTCCTAAAAACTCTTCTAAACTCACAATTTTTTTAAATCCTACTTTCTCAGCAGCCTTTTTTGCAAGAAATTCTCCACCTAACCCCACGGTGACAACTGGTATTTCTTCACAAGTTTTCGTTTTTAATCTACTATATACTTGTCTTAAACCTTCAGCTATTTGATCCACCTGTTTATCATAAACGTATCTTGCTATATCTTCAATTTCTTTCTCGGTTAACATTTCTATATCGGCGCACACAACTCTAGCTAATCTCGCCATCGCTTCTAACCTTGTTTTACCTCTTCCATCAGCAGTTTCAGTCGTATAATACTCTTCACGTATATTACCTAATATTAGGTGGACATCTCCAGAAAGAGCAAAAAGCTCCGAAGAAACCCTTGCATAGTTCCCCCTAATAGGTATTTTATCAACTATAGCTGCTACATTAGTTCTTAAACTCCCAGTATAAACAAGTTCGCCACACATAAGTTTTTCTAAATCATTTTTCCCCAAAGCAACACATTTTCCCTCTAATATTGGTATTATACTCGTCGTTGTACTGCCCACATCAACAACTATACAATTTTCCATGATTCGTGAAACCATCCAAGCTGTAGCAGCCCAATTAGCCGCAGCAACCTTCAAATATTCTTTCCTCGCCTCTTCAACCGTTACCAGTTCACTTTCACAATTCAAAACATAAATCGGTACATTTTTGAAGGTTTTTTCAACGCAGTCTAAAACGTGATTTATTCCCTCCCTCTTACACCAATAAACATCAGAAAGCTCCGCAGTAATAGTCACACCGACTGCTTCAAGCTTTACACCCCGCATAATTTCCGTACCAATTTCATGTAAAGTATCCAGTAATTTATCCTTCCCAACCTTCCACAACGGAAGATATTTCTTTACTGTTCTTATTTCTTTAAGAACTCCCTCTTCAACCCTTATAAGAGAAGCCTTAGTATTAGCTCCGCCAATGTCAAAACCAGCCACATAAACCATTTCTACACACCTATATTTCTCATTTAATGAATTTTTTAATAGTTTAATTACAAGTCAAAGTTAATTAAATCAAAGGTACAACAACTTATCTTATATTTTAAGAATACTTCTGCTATACTAGAACTTGTAAACATGGAGGTCTTTATGTGAGAATTATCCCTGTTATCGATGTTAAGAATGGTGTTGTTGTTCATGCAGTAGCTGGGCAAAGAGAGAAGTATAAACCTATTAAAAGCGGGATATGTTCCTCAGCTGATCCATTAGAAGTTGCAGAAGTCTTCAAGAATATGGGGTTCAAAGAGCTTTATCTCGCAGATCTTGACTCTATAACTGGTGGAGATCCTTGTTATTCTCTCTATCAAGAAATTAGTGAGACAACTAAATTATCCCTTATGGTAGATGCTGGTGTAAGTAGTGTTGAGAAATTTAAAGAACTTCTGAGACACGGCGTAGCAAAGGTGATAGTTGGCACTGAAACCCTACAAGATCTTCAATCTTTAAGAGAAATTGCACACTTATATCAAGAAAATCTAGTTGTAAGTGTTGATCTTTTTGGAGAAAAACTGCTTAGCTTATGTGAAGAAGTAAAGTATCGAGATCCATTAACGGTTATGTTACGTTTTAAAAACATGGGAGTTAAAGAATTCATAGTTCTTGATTTGTCTCGTGTAGGCACCGGCAAAGGAATTGACATATCTTTTATAAGTAGAATCGTTAAAAATGTAGAAGCTTCCATTCTAGTTGGTGGAGGAGTAAAAGATACTCATGATTTACTTGAACTAAGGGATATAGGTGTTTCAGGTGTTCTTATAGCAACAGCTCTCCACAATAAAAGTATCACAATTAACGATTTGAAAAGGGAAGGGTTTCTATGAAGTTAGTGTTTCGTAAATTTTCTGTTTGATTTCTTCAAAGTGTTGTTTTGCCTCTTCTAAACTTTTCCCTTTAGAAACAACTATTGCTACATCTTCTTTTGGATGTAGATGGGGTTTTGGAATAAGTAAATGAGATATAACTCCGTCTATTTCACTAATCATCTTAACTTTCTCATCACTAAGTGTGAAGCTTTCATTAAAACGGATTTTTCCTATAATTGCATAACCTTTTTTCCTAACATTAGTTGGTATTTCTAAGCCATGTGAAGCTTTTACGATTTCAGCTCCAATATTTATATTAAGAATTTCTCTAAGTCCAAGATAAGAGGTCGTAAGCCTTGGATTAACCTCCACTACAACAGGTTTTTCACCTGTAAGCACTAAATCCACTCCCACATACCCTTTTAACCCTTTAATTGTCTTTACAGCTTTTACAGCTTCATCTATAGCCAAGGATTCCAATGGATGTTCAAATGGTGTATGGCCTCCCTCATAAATCGACCCTTCATCTGGAGAACCAAGTTTAATATGCTGCGCATTTAACGATAACGCTGCAACTTTCTCACCATTGCTAAGAAGACTAACGCTAGCATGATCCCCCTCCAAGTATTCTTGAATTAAAAAATAACTTTCCCGTGTATCATTTCTAATTCTTTCTACAGCAGCTTTTAACTCTTCTTTCCTACTGACTAGTGAGAGTCCTGCACAGCCAACCCCATCTACAGGTTTCAAAACAACTGGATATCCTATTTTTAAAACCTTTTCTTCCAGAGATTTCAGATCTTCATGTAATGATCCTAGAAGAGTTTTAGGAATGGAGATCTGGGCATCTTTCAAAATGTTATATGTTGTGTATTTGTTTGAGCAGATTTTAACAGCATTTGATGTTGATCCTAAAATTTTTATCTTTTCCTTCTCAAAGAAACATGTGATACCATATAGAGCTTCTTTAAAAGCTGGAGCTATTACTATTACGCCATCAACATGAGTTAAGCATGTTTCAAGGAGTTTAAGAGGATTTTTGCCCTTGGGCACAGCGAAAATTTCATCAGCCACTAATTGACAACACTTTAAAACTCTGGAATCAATCGTGGTTATAACATGATATCCCGCCATTTTTAGGTCTTCTATAAGAGCTCGAAGCATAGCATAACCTTCAAGAAGTATTTCTTCAATAAGTTCTCCTTGGCAAAAACCTCCAAGAGCATATTCTATGACTAATACTCGCAACTCTATTCACTTCCAACATCATGCTTATCCTTATCTAATTGTTTTCTTTTCTAAAGATTAGTACCAAAATGTGTATAATGGTAATGACGATAATATTGTTACCCGTGAGAAATTCTAAAAGAAATAAATGAGTGTACTTTCTAGAATCTGTACATCCATATATTCCATTTGAAGCTAGACTATCAATAAATGGTTTCTTAAGAGCTTCAAGAGGTGTCTTATACCCTAATTCAGGGATCCTATTTGTCAGCAGTTCCATCAAAGAGCATAATTAAAGTATTCATTTTAATCACCTATCAAATATTTCAACATAAAAGTATGTTATACATGAATATTCATGTATATTTTTGCAATTACAAATTAATAATATCAAGTATAGGATCACAAACTTTTCTTTTATAAAATTGCCACGATAGGTTACTTTTTGAGACAAGTTTCTGGAAAAGCTTCCTCTATCAATGTTACTCAAAAATAAGTAGCTACTCTTAAATATTATAACAGTATAAGAGAGGAGGGGAATCAACATGTCAGCAGTAGACGACGTAGAAAAAGCAATTAGAGATTTTAAAAAAGGCAAACCGGTGTTAATTTATGATTGGCCTACCCGAGAGGGAGAAGTTGATATGGTTTATTATGCTGGTCTCATAGACCATAGGAAGATTTACAAATTAAGAACTAAGGCTGGAGGGTTGCTATGCTTTGCCACTAACGAGAATATTGCAAAGTCATTAGGTATATCGTTGATGAGCGATTTACTGGAACGCCTAGGATATAAAGAGTTATCAGTTAAAAAAGCTTCGTATGGTGGCAAATCTCCTTTTTCACTATGGGTTAACAGTGTGCATGTACGCACTGGTATATCTGATATTGACAGAGCTATGACTATTTCTCAACTTCACAAAGTTACATCTCTTGTAGTTAAGGGAGATACTGAACAAGCACGAAAAATGTTTTACAGCGATTTTTACGCGCCAGGTCATGTACCCATACTAATTGCTAAGGACATAGGCGTTAGAAAAGGTCATACAGAACTTGCCATAGCTCTCGCGATTTTATCTGGTCTTGAGCCAAGTGTAGTTTTCGCTGAAATGCTGGATTATGGTCATTCATTGAGCTTGGAGAAAGCTAAGAAATTTGCTGAAAACCACGATTTAGCCTTAATAACAGGAAAAGAGTTGCTAGAAACAATCACAAAGGTGGATAGCTAAATGTATATTGTGGGAGTTGTAGATACGACGTTTGCCAGGGTAGACATGGCCAAATTCGCTATAAATACCATAAAGCAGCACCTTCCACGCGTGAAAGTGATTAGATATACGGTACCAGGCATCAAGGACATACCTGTAGCTACTAGGAAGGTTCTTGGTAAGGCAGAGATAGCTATGACATTTGGATGGGTTGGTCCAACATTGGTGGACAAGTACAGCTACTTAGCCGCAAGCATAGCTCTAATGATGATCCAAATAGAAACGGGCAAACATGTAGTGGATGTCACAGTTCACGAGGATGAGGCCGTTGACACAGGAGAGCTCTATAAAATAGCAATTAACAGGGCTAAAGAACACGCTCTAAATGTGGTAACACTATTGACCAAGGGCTATGAGGGATTAACACCATTTGCAGGCCAAGGACTTAGACAAGGCATTCCAGATGTAGGTCCATTATTGAATCGAGGTGAAAATATTGAATAATGGTAAAAGAGTTAGACTGGCAATTGTAGTATCAGAATTTAACTACGATATTACGTATTTAATGCTACAAAGAGCTATTTCTCATGCTGAATTTTTAAACGCTGAAATTAAAGTTGTCTTTAAAGTGCCAGGATCATATGACATGCCAATTGCTGTAACTGAGCTCTTAAGGAGGGAGGAGGTAGATGCTGTTGTTGCATTAGGTGCAGTTATCCAAGGTGAAACAGGACATGACGAAGTAGTTGCGCATCAAACCGCACGTAAGCTAATGGATCTAAGTGTACAGTATAACAAACCGGTAGCACTGGGCATTATAGGTCCCGGAGCCACTAGAAGCCAAGCTCAAGAAAGAATAGATGAATATGCTAGAAGAGCAGTCGAAGCTGCTGTTAAGACAGCCATTAGACTGGAAAAGTTCCGCGACATGAGAGAACTTAAGGATACGATATATGTGGAGTGAGGTTTCATGATTAAAATCGGTTTCGTTCAACTAATAGATTATGAAGATTGGATAAAGTCTTTTGGGCACGATAGAGAATGGGCTGTACAAGCTGCACAAGCTGATACAAATAGATCTTTCACTTTAGAAAGTGCTCAAATTGATGCTTTCAGCATTCCACTAACTTATGATTCATACGTAATAATACTCAACTCTGTTAGTACAAGAAAATACGAAAAAATGATTCATAAGCTGTCGCAAAAAGTACCAGTTAAACTAAAGGCATACATAGGTTTTGGGAAAACGTACGTTACTGCGTTGAATAGCATTAGAGAGTTAAAGTCGTGTAATTCTATAGCAACTCAAGATGACATCGAATATACGGTAGCTGTACATGTAGATTTAAATAACTACTATGGCATAATCCGCGAAAAGAATTGGCACTATGTCTACGAGGTAATGAATAACCTCATAACAAACGTTAGAAACCTTTCTAACAAATATGGGGGTTTGACTTTTTACGCTGGCGGGGATAATGTGATTAGTTTCATGCCCTCTTCTACGGTTAAAAACTTCATAGACGAGATAGTAACAGACAGTGTGAAGATCGGAGTAGGCGTAGCTTCAACTCCCAGAGAAGCTCTAAAACTAGCTTCAACAGCCTTGGACATTATTAGAGATCACAAGTCTAAAAACCAAATTTTAGTGCTGAGGTCAGAAAGTTGATAGTAAACGTCGACTACGCACTAATAGGTCAAGACTTAGATATCATCGAGAAAGCTCATATAGAAATTATTGACGGCATAATAGCTCATATTGGAAGAGGTCACGTAGTTCACGGAAATCATGTAAGTGTAAACCATGGTATTGCGATACCGTCGCTTGTTAATGCTCATATACATATTTTTGATTATGCATTTTTAGAATACGGTATCGAATTAGATCTTTCAAAGCTTGTTAGAGAGCCTTACGGTTTAAAACATAAGTTACTGGCAATGTTAACAAGAGACGATATATTTTATGCGTGTAGAAGAGTTCTTGAAAAGTTGTTACGTTCGGGAGTGGCTACAACAATAATCTTTTCAGAATTAGCAGAGTGCGGCGAGGTGAAGAAGTTAGCACAAGAACTAGAAATTGATGCTGTAGTTCTTGGGAGGTCAAGAGCAAGTAGGGTGTTTACAAGCATTAAGGATATTTTACGAGTTGCCGACGGTTTAGGTTTAGATTCGCCATTAAGATATAGTCGTGGTGAATTAAAATATATGAGAATGGAATGTAACAGATTTAGTAAGCTCGTATCAACGCATGTGGCAGAGACAAAAAGTGATTATGAATATGGAGATTTCAAAATAGCTTTAGATTACCTAGAACCAGAACTAATGGTTCATGGAGTTCACTTGAGTGAAGAAGATATTCAATTACTATCTGAAAAAGAAATATCGATCGTTATTTGTCCCAGATCTAACATGTGGTTTGATGTGGGAATACCGCCAGTAAGAAAATTATTGGAAAATAACGTTAATGTGTTGCTCGGTACTGACAATGCTGGAGTTATTGAGCCGAATATATGGCGTGAACTAGAAACTACATATAATATTTTAAGAATGCAGGGAGGAATATATGTAGACCCTAAAGAGATACTTAAAATGGTTACAACAAATGTTACCAAAATTAAGAGACTTGGAAGCAAGGTTAGCAATGTAATTGATGAGGGATGCAAGGCGAACTTTACGATACTAGATTCTTATGAGTTGGGAGTGAGAAGATCACAGAACATATATGCAACAATAGTTAAAAGGGGTTCTCCGTCTGCGGTTCGCTGTCTTATAAGAGGTAATAAGAAAATTGAAATTCCAGCGTGAAACAACATAAAGTTCACTCCAATTATATGCTACTTTGCTTGTTAAGGTTATTAGGGCATCCTTGGTGAAAAGTATGGGTAAATGCTTTGTTATTGTCTATTCCACAATGACAATAGATGGTAAAATAGCTAGTAAGATTCGTTATAGCCAGCTAAGTTGTCCATACGATTTAAAAAGACTTCACAAGCTTAGGGCCGAGAGTGACGGTATAATGGTTGGAGCAAATACGGTTATTGTGGATGATCCATCGCTTAGAGTTAAATACGTTAATGGTAAGAATCTGGTTAGGAATCCGGTTAGAATCGTGGTCGATGGATTATTAAGAACTCCTCCGTCAGCGAGAGTTTACAGGCTAAAGACGGCTAAAACCATTGTTCTAACAACATCTCTGGCACCAAAAAGCAAAATTAAAGCGTTAAAATCTCTTGGTATCGAAGTCATAATATTTCCAGAAGGGCCGATAATTAATATGAAAGATGCGATGAATGAGCTTTGTAGCAGAGGTTTAGAAAAGATAATGGTTGAAGGTGGGGGAGAGTTATTATGGCATCTTTTTAAGGAAAATGTAGTTAATGAACTTCATGTAACAATAGCACCGTACATATTTGGGGGAAGAGAGGCTGTAAGCCTAGTTATGGGAGAGGGTTTTAAAACAATAGATGACGCTAGAAAACTAGAGCCGTTAAGCGTAAATGTCTGTGAGTGTGGAAAAGAAATACACATCAAATATAAGATTGTAGACGGACTAACAAAAAGTGGTTGATCCTTCCATCTTATTAAATGTTTGTTGTTAAAATATTTGGTCATTCTCTGATTTTATGTGTTTTTAACAAGAGGGCTGAGACAAATATAACTTTATTGAAGGAAGGTCATGAATATTGAAAGTCGTTTTCAATAATCTAAAGGGTTTCAGGAGAGAGATCTAAGGTCTTTTTTACTTTAATCCAATCAACATCTGTTTCGACACAACCATCTCTGAGTAAAACTACTCCTTGAGCAGGTATTCCTACTTTTTCACAAGCAATACATCCAAGAACTAGTTCTTTCTGACAAGCAACCCCTAATATTGCCTTGGGTTTGAAAGTTCTAATTATCTTCTCGATAATTGATCCTCCAGGAATGATGAATACCTTGTATCCCATTTTTTCGGCATATTTCTTTATTTCTGGGATCTTACATTTGTTGCATTCCTTACATTCATATCCAAATTCTGTTAACTCTGCTTCGCATGTTCTGCTTCTTAAACACTGGGGTAAAAGTAAAATTCTATTGGAAAAATCAGTTTCAGCGAATTTATTTTTATGAAGTTTATTTTTCATTTCAATATATAATTTCATTAATTCTTTTTCATCTATACCTAGTTTAATTGCAAGTTGTTCGATTTTTTCAAGTATTATAGGGGAAGGTTCAGATAAAGCAACCTTTTTTAAAATCTTCATTAAGATCTTATTGTCCGTCATTCTTCAAACCAGATCTCCAATTTTATTTTTTCTTATGTCGAATATTTGTATCCCATCCCACAAGTATTAACTATAATTTATGTTTTTCGTTACCATTCTATACATTCTTCGGAGCATACAACACGCATACATTTCCCAAATAGAATTATACGCTTGAAATTAAGGACGTTGACGCTTAAAAAATAAAATCATTTTGTTCTATAAAATTTCAACACTTTGTATCAAGTTTAAGATATTCCACCCTTAGTGACTATTCTATTTACTTTTTTTAGGGTTTACAGTGAATAGGTTCTTATTCAAATTCCCGTAAATATGTATGTGAAAACACGGGGGTGTGTAATGATATGTCTTTACCCAATCTAGTGCTAAGGGAAAAACTTAGAAAAATGCTGGAAGAGGATTTAGGATTTGGAGATATTACCACAGAAATTGTTGTTCCCGAAAATCTTATGGCTAAAGCGCAAATAATTGTAAAAGAATCAGGTTTCATAGCTGGTATAGAAGAAGCTTCTATACTTCTCAAAGAACTTGACATTAATGTTAAAAGCAAGGTTAAAGATGGAAGCAAGGTGAATGCTGGAACAGTCATTATGGAGATAGAAGGTCCAGCAAGGTCAATTTTAATGTGTGAGAGAACAATTCTAAATTTACTTATGAGGATGAGTGGAATAGCAACTCTAACAAACCTAATGGTTGAAAGAGCAAGAGAGGTAAATCCAAAAATTACAGTGGCTGGCACAAGAAAAACTGTTCCTGGGCTCAGATATTTTGACAAAAAGGCAATAAAGATTGGTGGGGGAGATACTCATAGGTTAAGATTAGATGACTGTGCTTTGATCAAGGATAATCATATCGTAGTTGCTGGAGGAGTTAAAGAGGCTATAAAAAGAGTTAAAGAGGCAGTAAGCTTTACTAAGAAGATAGAAGTAGAAGTGCAAAGCATCGAAGGCGCTTTAATAGCAGCTAAAGAAGGTGTAGATATAATAATGTTAGACAATATGAAACTCGAAGAAATTAAAGAAGTGATTAAGAAATTGGAGGAGGAAGGGTTACGAGATAAGGTTTTAATCGAAGTTTCAGGTGGAATAACCCCCGAAAATATAAAAGAATATGCAGAAACGGGAGTTGACATAATATCATTAGGCTACTTAACACACTCCGTAAAAGCACTTGATATGAGCCTCAAGATAACAGAAATAATTAAAGAATAAAAAATTAAAATAAACTTTACCTGTATGCCCTTCGTATAAAAAAGAAATTAATATTTATTATGTAACAGACCTACTTAATCATCCACTAGGTTTCTTTTCCTTCTTTTCTTTCTTCCTCTTTGACATGTTTTTCACCTCCTACGTGGGAGCTCGGTTTCCAATATGTATATTCCTTTCTCCGTTAAAAAAATCGTAATTAAGAGTCGCAAAAAATCTTAGAAGCGATTTTAACGACTTTTTGGTAAATGTAGAATTCTATATTTAATGGTTTGTAATTTCCGGTGAAAATCGTTTTGATATTTTACCATGAAACTTTGCAAAAATTATTCATAGTTGTCACAAAAATGTATCAAAAAATACGTATATATGTTCTTATGGTTTTAAGCTATTTAACATCTTAATTCTCTTCATGCATCTAGGAGAATGCTATTATGGAAAGAAAACATTAAAAAATATTACTTTCAGCATCATTAGTTTTGTAGTTAATGGAACGGTGGAGTTAATGTATATCGTCATTTCTCTTTCTAAAGGCGAAATAAGTAGAGATTTGTCTGAAAAGCTAAAAGTTAGTGGTTTTAATAAAATTAAGGAAGGTGTTTGGATAGGGTTGAGTGAAAAATTTAATTTTGAAAATATTACGAAAAATGGTTTTTCAGAGGTCCTTGTTTTAAAAAAGAGTCGGAAAATATATACACCTCATATAGGGTCAGAAGAAATAAACGTTGGTTCACTTACATTTTTATCCTACAAAATACCATTAAATCCCCCTAAAATTAGAAAAAATATCGAAAGAGTACTATGGAGAATCCCCTGTATCAGAATACGTAAAACTACTTATATTTTTCCTTTTTTTAAAGATTCTGCCAAAATAGGAAATATGGTCTCAGTTAGTGAAATGAAACGGTTGATAGAGTCGGTTGGGGGCTATTGCTTTAAAATTTCTAAGCTTGTACCTATCAAGGACTGGATGCATCAAGAAATTTTCCATTTATTTAAAACAAATATTGAGGAGAAAGTTAACAAGTTAAATTTACTTTTAGATAATCTGACAAAAAAACTAAAAAGAGGGGAGATTGATAGGAAAGTAGCTCTTAAAAACCTCTATGAAATAAAGTTTCGTTTTCAGGGACTATTTTCATGCGCAATATTTCTGAAAAAATGGTTAAAAATAGATGAAACAACCAACCTACAAAAAATTAAGAATAAGATAAGTAAAGTAAAGCAGATATTACAATGAATTTTAATTTAGAGACAGTTTATTCAATATGGAATAAATGGTCGTGGAAGTTTAATATCTCAACTATCAAATGCAGCATGTTCTTACACCCTAGTTAGATAAATTTAGTGACAGATACAAATTCTCCTTTTAAAAGTCTAAAAGAAATTATTTCAATAGTTTTCCTTCTAATTCAAAAACTACTGGAGCAATTTTACGCTTTTTTACAAGTTTTAATAAAGGTGTCAATGATAACAAATTTACCATATTTCCGAATTGTCATTCGAGTTAAATAAAGTATAAATATATGTGTCATGCTTTTTCTTGTGGTGATGAAAATGGCAAAGAGAAAGGGGAGGAGGAAAAGAAGGAAGAAGAAAAAGGAACCCGGTGAATAAAAGTCCTAAAAAATGAAAACACAACTTTTGTCGTATTTTTAGTTTAGGTTTTATGAAAAACTATATAAAACGACATTTTAAATTTCTCTGCTATACTGGTAGAAATTTGAGTATCAAAAGATATTATTGATCTTTATATGCTGTATATTGTTTTAACAATTCCTATTGGCTAGGTGAAATATTATGGAAGATAACACAGTTTTGTTCTTTGAAGTTTTAAAGCTTTACACCGAACTTGTTGAACTTGAAAAAAGATTATCCACGGAGAAAAATATGCAACATGAATTAATACAAAATATCATGAGAAGAATTAAACGACTTAATAAGCTAAATAAAGATAATTGGATTTTCTTCATCAAAAGTTTACCTTTGGAATTTTTCCTTTCCAGTTCTACAGATTTTACATCAAAAGATAATTTTATGAGATTTGTGAGAATATTTCGTAAACATCTAGAGAAAAATATTGCTTACTCTCGATATTCATCAAAACTACATTTAAAAGATGCTATTTTTAAAGAAAACAAACTTCAACTACTTTTCCCCATGGAAGAGTTCAATCCAGGCTATTTATACAAAGAAGGATGGAAACCTGTTTTAATTACAGTTCCTCACGCAACTCCACCGTTCTCAGATAAAAATGTGGATAAAATAGCTTTACAAACAGCCAAATTATCTGGAGCACATGTCCTTATTTCAACAATTTCAAGAATATATGTGGACCCCAATAGACCTGAAGCTAGAATTACACCGTTTAGAAGGATAATAGAGCGTCTAACATTACGAGAAGGAAAAATAAAAGTTATTTTGGATTTGCATGGCACTTTAAGAAGCGATGAAGAAATTGATGTTGAGATAGGGGTCTTTAGAAAACTTACTGCCGATGAGGAAATTATAGAGAAGTTGCTTACTCATTTTCAAAAAAGAGGGTTGAAATGTGAACTTGAAGTGAACAATTTTATTGGTGGCGATATTATTTTGCATCATTCCTTAGTTCCAGATATTCAGGCAATTCAAATTGAATTATATCCTAAAGCAAGAAATATACTACGTAGAAATGTGATCGAAGCACTAACTGAATTTATAAAAGATTTTAAATAGGTGAAAGGTGAGAAATTTGTCAAGAGCGGAAGATTTTGTTTCTAAATATGAAATAAAAATCGGGATTGAGGAAGAAGTTTTCATTGTTAACAAAAAAGGCTTTCTTTCACCTTTCTCTGAAGAACTTGTTTCAACCCTGATAAAAATGATTGGAGAGGAGAATCAATTACTTGAGAACGCAAGAAGATGGCTTCTTGGACTCCAATGGGAACCTAATCCAAGTCAAATAGAATATGTTACTAGAGCAGTAAAGTATTGGAAAGTTAAAGATGCCATAAAATTTGGAAGAAAACTTCTTGGACAAGCAGCTAAGAAAATATCTCATAGAATATTTTTAGGTAGTATGCATCCTATACAAAGCGATCCTCTCCCAATTAATGGTACACATATTAACATTTCTTTTAAGCCTGTAAATAAAAAGAAAATCTCTAAAGAACTTCTTACATATGTTTTCAACCACGTTAGAAATCATATACCTGAAATAATTGCTATGACGGCTAATACTCCGCTTATGGGAGGGAAACCTAGTGGTTATGCTAGTTCTAGGTTGGCGTTTAGCAGAGTTTTGAAACCTTCTAACTTTGCAGTTGTTAAAAGAAAACCTGTGACGGTTATTCCAAGGGAAATGCGTAGCTTTACAAGATACGGAGTCCTATTTGAGAAGCTTAAAAAATATAAAGCTAGAATAATCACTAATCCTCTCGGAGTAAGATTATTAGATATTACTCCAAGAGGACCTGACACGAACATTGTAGAAGATATGAGAACAAGTGTAAGTACGAGTAGAATAGAAATTAGGGTTATTGATAATCAAATAACAGAGGAATATCTTTCAGATATAGTAAAAATACTTTTGGCTCTTTCAGTTGAAGCTATCTTCAAATTTGAGAAAGAAGAAAAGGTAACTGAGAGGAAAAAACTTTTAAGAAACAGAGATAGGGCAATTAAAAACGGTACTGCTGCTATTTTTATTAATGATGATGGAACCACTATTAATGCAAGGGAATCCATTATTAAACTAATGGAAAGAATATCACCGTTTCTTGACGCCTTGAATCTCAAGCTTGAAACTAAGCTTGAGTTAGGCATACCTGAAATTGAGGTTTTCGGAAGTCCTGATATCATTGACGAATATGAAGCCCTTTCAGAACTAGAAAATAAGGGAAAAATATGTGTTGATGTAAGACTGGAAGGTAAAAGGCTTTGTAAGACTCTTTTTGGAGAAGCAGTTGAAATTGGAGAAATGAAGAAAGTCTCTGGACTTCTTTTCCCAGAATACCAATGTACATGGACCTACACAGGGAATGGTCTTATAAGAAACTTTAATAAAATAATTGTTAAGCATTGGCTGGCTACGAAGAATGGATATATTCCGATCTTCAAGAATGATAAAATCGAAAGGTGTAGAAATCCACTAACTCATCTATCAAGCATCTTTAATACTATTGGAAAACGAGTAATCTATCAATTTGCATAAAATGTAATCGGGTTAAATTCGCAACTCATAAAGGTGTATAGTCTTGAAAACACTAGAAATAAATTTTGACGATGTTGAATGGGACAAAGTAGCCATGTACCCATATGCAGGTTTAGATTTCCTCTTAGGTAAGGATGAAAAACTATATTTTATTGAGGCAAACGCCATACCAACAGGCATATTTTTTATCGAAACCATCTCAAAATATGTAGAAACCTTTTTGCCACTGAAAATGAAACCATTCATAAAATGTAACAAGGAAATCATCAAAAACTTTGTTAAAATGTGTCTCAAATACTGCTATTATAAAAGTGGGAACAAACGGCCTTCAAATGCAGGAATAACTATTCCTGTAGACTGGCCAGGTTTTACCTCAACAGAAAGAACACGAATAAAAGCAGCTTTTGAAGAAATAGGAATAAAATGCTACCTTATAAGAAAAAATGATTCCCAAAAAATAGGTTCAACATTGCATGTGAACATAGAGGGTCAAGATATAGTTCCAGACCTTATTGTAAGAAGAACTTTCAAATTTCCTAAAGATATAGAACAACCTGTCATAAACCCTGTTGAAACAGGAAAAATCACAGGAAATAAATGGAAGACATATCTTGCAGTTGAGAAGATTTTAAGCAAAAAGAAGGAACTTAAAAACATTTTTACACAACCTTGGACGAGAATGACGTATAAACCTGAAGAAATTTTAGAATTTTCCTATGATCTCCTTGATGCGGGTAAAGAAGTCGTCATTAAACCTTTAAATAGATTTGGAGGAAAAGAAATACTCTTTGTTAGGAGTAAAAGAGAGGCGGAAAATAAAATAGAATGTTATCTAAAGAAAAATGGGGATACGGACCCCGAGAGTAACGAGTCTTTTATAGTTCAAGAGAAGATCGATGTTATGCCTTTTCATGGCAGTGATAAAAAATTTTATGCTTTCGACCTACGAGTATTTGGTTTTCTTGGCAAACTAGCAGGAGGACAGATAAGGAGAGCTCCTTATCCACTTGATGCTAAAAGAGTTCCACTTGAGAAAAAATTAATTAGTAATATTTCATCTGGAGGAGTATTTGTTTTCCTTCTGTTTGGAGGAGAAAAGAACTTCACAACTTATTCTATTAAAGAAAAAATCTTTACTTTTCAAACCAGAGAACTAAAACTTGATGGTCACGTAGCCATAATTGGAGGTGAACTATTAGAAAAACTTAAGATAGCGACCCGAGAAATCATATCAGCAATAAATAAAGCAGCCTTAGCTTCCTAAAATCAAAGAAAATAAAGTTTTATGTTAGATATTTGTGGTTTTTGTCTTTAAGAGGTCTCTTATTGTTATGATTTTTCGTTCTCCTGTTTTCTCATTTTCCAGAATTATGGCTCTGTCTGTACATGAGTAGCATGGGTCTATACTTGTAACTATTGTTGGTATATCTGCGACCGTATATCCTTTAAGCATGAAAGGTAGACCTGCATTGTTTCTATAGCTTGGAGTTCTAATTCTTACAGTATTTGGAATGTGAGGATTCTCCTCTCCACTCTTCACATAGTAGAAAAGTTCTCCTCTTGGAGCTTCTACTTTTCCAACAGCTTCCTTATTAGGTTCAGGTTCCTCAATTTCCACCTGTATAGGTCCACCAACTTTTCTTAAAGCTTCAACACACTGAAGACATATTTCATAAGCTTGCAATAATTCATAAGTTCTAACCATAAATCTTGCATAGCAGTCTCCGCCGGGGTATGTAACAACATCCCAAGATACCCAGTCCATATCGTAAGCAGCAAAGGGATCATCTTTCCTAACATCTATCTTAAATTCCGAGCCTCGAGCAGTGGGTCCAACGAGTCCTATATCTCTTGCCTCTTTCCTTGTTACAACTCCTACATTTTTCAAACGTTTCTTACAAACTGGATGATCAGCTATCGAGGTAGCTATTTCAAATCCTTCTGGGACGGTTTCTTTAAGTACTTTCTCTATTTTGTCAAGCTTTTCATTGTCAACATCGAGTTTTACACCGCCAATGAGAATCATGCCGTGGGTAACTCTGTTCCCCGTAATCAATTCCAAAATATCCATTATGTTTTCTCTTAATCTCCACATGTGATGGAATCCTGTTAGGAATCCCATTACATCAGCCCATAGACCTAAAATGAGGAAGTGACTATGTAACCTGTCAAGTTCTAAAAGTAAGGTTCTGATTAGACGCGCTCTATCTGGTATATCTACTTCTAAGAGATTTTCTATAGTTGTTGCGTAAGCTATTTGGTGGGAAGATGAGCAAATTCCACAAACCCTCTCAACAAGATATAGATTTCTCCAATAATTTCTTGATTCAGCTAGTTGCATAACTCCACGGTGATTTAGTCCTGGCTTAATATCAACATCCAATATAACTTCATCTTTAACTTTACATCTGAAGAATATGTTTTCAACCAACATAGGGTGATACGGGCCTATTGGTATAATCACACCCACCGAGTCAGCTGGCTTCCTAGGAATAGAAGTTACAATCTCTACTTTGTCTTCTCCTGATTTTTTTACAGCTGATTCTACTTCCTCTGGCCATTCATAAGGTAGAAATAGATGTCTAGGATCTGGATGACCTACAAATTCTATACCGAGAAGTTCCGCCATCTCCCTCTCTGCCCAAGAAGCCTCATAAGTAACGGTTGATACACTGTCAATTTTAGGGTCTTCACGATCCACTATAGCCTTGAAAGTTACATGATATTTCGGCTCTATATGCTCAAAAGAATAGTGATATGCTACTTCGAAACCATCTGCCCCAAGATCGCTAACAGTTACATGAACAAGCCTTGCATCCCATTTATCTTTCATATATTTTGCAAGATCAACTACAATTTTCTTATCTATCAATATAAAGTGTTTTTTACCTCTGATAACGTAATCTCCAATATATGATGGTCCCAAGAAGCTTTTTATATCCTCTATAACATCTTTAATAGTTACACTCTGCATTAGCCAGTCTCCTCCTCTATCTTCTCAACTACACCATCTGCAGGTATTCTATGCAAATATATGCCAAAATCATCAGGATCTATGTCCAAAGCTAAAGCCAAAAGTTCAAAATAGTTCAAGATCGGAATACTAAAGTTAATGCCTCTGCTTCGAAGATCTAATTGACCTTTTTCTAATCTATCATAACATGCAGGACAGAAAGTAACAATACAATCTACATTCACTGATTGAACACTTTCCAGCTTTTTCTTGGTTCTTTCCATAAGAGAAAATTCGGCATCAACGTATAATGCTGGGACTCCACAACATAAACGAATCAATGGATAGTCAATGATTTGGGCACCCAATGCTTTAACTAATGCTGTAAACTTTTCAACAAGTTTCTTTTCATCATCATGATATAGTCTGCATCCAGGTTGCAAAGCTACTCTTAAATTTTTAAGAGGTTTTACAACAGCTTTAGAAATCGTATCTAAACCTATTTCATCGTGCAAAACCTCTATGGCATGAAGAACTTTTACCGTACCCTTATATTCTTTACCAATTGCTTCTAAATCACGGTTGATTTCATTTTTAAGCTTCTCATCGGCTTTCAAACTTTCATTAACCTTATTAAGAGTATCAAAACAACCATTGCAAACAGTCATGATATTTGCATTCAATTTTTCCGCTATTGAAATATTTCTAGCTGCGATGTGGAGCCACAAATTTTCATCAAATTGTCTACTGATTTCAGGATCCGAGCAACAAGTTGCTCCTTCCATATCAAGTAGTTCTATTCCTAATTTTTCGAACGCTTTTCTTGTTGCAGCTTCTACATGAAATTGGCTAGCAGGTATGGTGCAACCGAGGAAGAATGCAAACTTTTTCTCCATGGCTTTTCACCCAGTTTAGATTAATTTTTTCTTTTTCTCTAAACCAATTTTCTTAGTAAGTTCCTCAAGTTCTTTTACAGCTTCCTTATATTTCCAAGCCGTAGGCGGAACTGGTTCAAGTCCTATTTCCTCTCTCTCATCAGCTGTAAAATCTGAAAATTGCGGTAAATGAGCACTAGCTAAAAGTGCTTTAATTGCTCCAGCATAAGTTTCTGGGATTTTTCTTAAAGGTTTACGTAAAGGATAAAGATCTCTATTTTCCTCCAACGACCTCCACCCCATACAATTCTTTCAGTATTTTCCTAGCTTCTTCTCTTGTAACAAGCTGTAAAGCTCCAGTAGTACAGTACTTTACACATTTCGGATCAATTGTCCCAGTTTCCTTATCGTAGCAAAGGTCACATTTCCATGAAACCTTTGTTTCAAAATCGAACTGTGGATTTGACAATGGACATGCATAGTTGCAGGATCTACAACCAATACATTTAAGATTATCAATAAATACCCAACCAGTTTCCTTATCTTTTGTTATTGCATCTACTGGACATGCAGCAGCACAGACAGGTTCTTCGCAATGAGAGCATCTAATGGATTCAAAAACTCCTGGATTATCAGGATCTTCTACAACCACGTTACGAGATTTATCATAACTTAGAACACCAAAATGGTGGAAAGAACAAACTATCATACAAACAGTGCATCCAGAACACTTATTCTTGTTATGTATAATTACATATGGACCTTTTTCCTTAACAACCTTTAATACACTCATCTTTTTTCCTCCTAATCTTTTGCTAAAGCTTTCTGTATACATTGAGCAATACCTACAATTATTGCCTCAGGTTTAGGCGGACAGCCAGGAACATAAACATCCACAGGTATTGCTTTATCAACTGGGCCACCAAAAGTATAGGTAGGATTGTCATCATCTTTTAGAAAAACTCCTCCAGTCGTTGCACAAGCACCCACAGCGACAACGCCCTTTGGATCTGTCATTTGATTATATACTCTCTTAATAACAGGCACCATAGCTTTAGGAACTATACCCGTTACAACCATGATATCTGCATATCTCGGGTTATTTGTCAATACGATTCCAATTCTTTCTACATCGTATCTAGGAGTTAATGCCGCTGCAATTTCTATATCACAGCCATTACAGCCACCACAATGTGCATGAAATATCCATGGACTTCTAGTTCTTGCCCACTTCTTCCAACCCAACACAGATTCCTCCTAAACATATTTCCTAGTGTGTAAATTCAATTTTATAGCAAGCTTCTTCCTACAATCTGGACAATAATGTGAAGCAAGCTCTACATCATGTAAAATTTGTTCCTTCAAAGCAGAGTCTTCAAGTTTTTCCTTAATTCTATCAATAATCGCCCCAACTTGCTTATCTGGCATAAAATAAGTGCCACAATTTTCACATTTTCTTAGATCAATGGTAATAGTAGAAACAACACTATCAACTTTATCGGTTACCAAATTCCAATTTTGAGAAAGCTTAATTGCTTCGTCCTGCGGGCATATCAATTGACATCTCCCACAGTAAATACACCTACTAAGATATACTGTTAAAACTCTCTTTCCATCCTCATCTACATATTTGATTGCAGAAGCCGAACACTGCATACTACATGCTACACATCCCATACATTTCTCTTCATCGTACTCAGGTTGTCCTCGAAAGATTGGTGCAACAAAGGCGGGAGGGCCGAAGGGAAAATCAACTGTTACACATTTTTTAAGTCCAGTTAATGAAACTTTCAAGAGTTTACGTAATGCTCCAACTCTTCTTTCCTTCATTTTGATCATCTACCTATAATTTGTGCAAATGGTATATCAAACCAAGGCATATAAATTAGATAGGCCCAGATTATAGCTAGAATCGAAAACACAAGAGGATACTTAATAAACCAAGCAAAGGCGTCACTAGGTCTGTATCTCGGCATGAGAACACATATCAACGCCCATATAAAAACTAGAATAAACGTTACCACAATGAAATAAATTATTGTTAACCAAGTGAAACTAGTTAATGCTCCTCCTAGCAGGAAGTCTATTATTAACGTAGAAATCAGGAAGAATTTAATGTACCCTTCGATTTTAAACAATCCAAGAAGTCGTCCACTGTATTCAGCAAGTGGACCGTACACTATCTCATGTTCCGCTTCAACGATATCAAAAGGCTTTACATGCAATTTCCCCAACACTGATAGAAACAATGCAATTGCAGCAAACGGATTAAGAAACAAAAACCATGCGGGAAGATTTACACCAAAAACATTCAATGTATGTGTCATTTGATAGTTCACTATTTCCTGTACACTTAAAGTTGCATGCTCGACATGTCCAGCCATCAAAGCAATACTCAGCAAACTCAGTATAAAGGGGACTTCGTACGCTATTAGTAAAAGAATTTCTCTCTTACTACCAACAACACCATAAGGAGAACCACTAGAGGCCCCTGCAATCACATAGGCAACTGGAGGACCGTATAAGAGATAAATCAAAAGCAATACGCCAATACTATAGTGTGATAGAGGTGAAAAACCAGCAACCGGAACAAGCCAGATCGCAGCTATAGTACATGCCAGAGCAAAGAATGGTGCAAAATAGAAGAGTTTTTTCTTTGCAGAAGCTGGTATTTTTGGTTTTTTGCTAAGAAGCTTTAAAACATCAGCAAAAACCTGGTACCATCGCGCGGGAAAATACGGGCCTCTTCTCATTTGCATTCTAGCATATAGTTTCCTAAACTCGTAGAAGAATAAACAACCTAGTACGAATGCCGCTATAGGTATTAATACAAACTCCAGTATTGTCCAAATACTCCACATTTTCTTCCTCTCCTCTCAATGTAGTATATTTTAAGACTACTCACCTTTAGTTCTCTTCAGGTTTTTTCCTTGGACTTAACAGTTCTTCATCACTTATGTAGGGTGGGGCAGCATATCCCCCAGTGAAAATATCTTCTGCACGAACTCTCTTAGGGAATAAAACCGGGATAGCAAGATAAGAAACCACTACAACGATCGAGACAATTAAAATTTCAATGAAAATTTCTTCGTACAAGAAGAATTCACCATAATAAAACCTATGTAGGAAAATTCCTAGTAGCCCGACTATAACCAAAATTGCTGTAACAATAAGGAGAGACTTTCCCAACTCTCTTGACTTAGGATGGGTATCGTTTTTCGTCATCAGAATTTCACCAGCATTTAGCCCTTAATCTAGTATAACTGTCCTCTATAAGTCAGAAATTCATATATAAATTTTTTAATCCAAAGAGGTAGCTACACGAAAACTATATTTACTGATTAATAGTGTTTTATTGAAGTTTGTAAATCGAAAAGAATGACGAATTTCAATAATATAAACCTACGATATGCAGCAAAAATTTCGTATATCAAGCATAAGAATATGCAAAATGTACTAAATAAATAGCAAGAATGCGCCGCAACCATACCCAAAAAATCCAAAATCGGATTCCGCAAAAAATACGTTTGCAAAATAAATCTTTAGATCTACTTTCATCTTACAAATTTTTTCTTCCATAATTTTCGTAGTAAACAATGTCTTCTAATGCTTTTCTTGACGGAGGTATCGGTATTTTTTCTGGATATCCTAATGGTATTACTGTTAGTAAATGAAGACTCTCTGGGACCCCCAATATTTTTTTCGCTTCTTCTCTATCCATTGTTCCTATCCAACACGTTCCAAGCCCTAACTCCCAAGCTGCAAGCATCAAATTTTGAACCGCGCACGCACCATCAATAAGATGGGCATAGGATTTCTGCGGATCAGTTACAACAGCAATCACCACAGGGGCATCAGCTATAAACCAACCATACCTAGCAAGCTTAGCCAACTTACCCTTAGTCTCCTCATCCCTTATAATGATAAACTCCCATGGCTGACTATTCTTACTACTCGGAGCCCAGCGTGCAGCATCCAAAACCTTCAACACCAAATCCTTTGGAACATCTTTCTTCAAAAATTTCCTTATTGATCTCCTTTTCTTAATAACCTCAATAATAGACATGACATATCCCTCAAATACGATTAAATTGCTTAAATGCGTCAAATATTTAGGGAAACTAGTTTGTCTTTATACACGAAAATAGCTGGTATTCCACCTGTATGAATGAAAATCACATTATCATCTTTTTCAAAGTATCCCTCTTTTATCATACTTATTAGTCCCGTCATAGCCTTCCCTGTATAAACAGGATCCAGCAATATTCCCTCAGTTTGCGCCACGATCTTAATAGTTTCCTTTATTTCTTGAGTGAGAATTCCATAACCTTCACCAACATAATCATATAAGATCTCTACGTCACTTGGACTAAATGAGACATTTAAATCCAGTATTCTAGCACATTCTTTTGCTAAATTGAGTGTAGTTTTTACTAGCTGATGGTTATCTGGCTCAACACTAATACCTATAACCCTAGTTTTTACATTGAAAGCCTTACTTCCAACTAATAGCCCAGCTTGAGTAGCACCAGAGCCTGCTGCATGAACTATATAATCGATTTTAACACCCAAACTTTCAGCTTGATCAATTAACTCTTGGAAAGCATTAACATATCCAACTGCACCTAATGGAGAAGAGGGCGGTGCATAATATGGATTATATCCTTTTTCCCTGAATTCTTCCATAATATCCTTTAAAATAGATTTCATTTCATGTTGTTTTGCTTGAACAAAACGTATTTCCGCCCCAAATAACTTGTCTATAAGCAGATTTCCATCATAACTTTGCGGTTTCTCACCACGCAAAACAAGAACAGCCTTAACACCTAATTTTCTTGCAACAATTGCTACCGTACGAGCATGATTTGACTGTAGCGATCCTGGTGCAACTATCACATCAGCTCCCTTTTCTAAAGCATCTGCCATAACAAATTCCAATTTACACGCCTTATTACCGCCAAAAACCGGTCCCGTTAAGTCATCTCGCTTGATAAACATCCTTGGCCCATTCAAAGCTTTAGAAAGACGGTTCATTTCTTCAAACGGGGTCGGTAAATTTGCTAGTTTTACTCTTGGCAAATTATTTATTTTAGCCTTTAAATTCATTCTTCCTCCACCCTCTCTTCTTTATCTTCTCTCTTCTCTTTGAAAAAGTTCTTAAATCAAATATACTAACATTTTTAAAATCATCTGTATTTAAAGCTTATTAATTATAATGGCCAATAACGACTCCAAAGAGTACGATGGGTATGGAGAGGATAAAGCGATGAGGAATTTTTTTGCGGAAAAGTTGGAAAAAGCTGAATTAGGTTTAACATTCGATGATGTTTTAGTTAAACCATCTTATTCTGAAGTTCTCCCCTCAAATATTGATACTTCGACCAAAATTAGTGTAAATATAAAACTAGATATCCCACTTGTTAGTTCCCCAATGGACACGGTTACTGAAGCTGAAATGGCAATAGCTCTTGCAAAACAAGGAGGAATAGGCATAATACATAGAAATCTAAGCATCGAGAAAGGGGCAGATGAAGTGAGAAAAGTAAAAGAAAAGGGATTAAAAGTTGGTGCTGCCGTCGGCGTTTTTGATCAAAAAAGAGTTGAAGCTTTAGTGGATGCAGGAGTGGATTTAATAGTAATAGATACAGCTCATGGTCACAGTAAAGATGTTATTGAAAGTTTAAAACTTTACAAAAAAATGTACGAAGTAGATATTATGGCTGGAAACATAGCTACCAAAGAAGGTGCAATATCTTTAATCGAAAACGGAGCTGACAGTTTAAGGGTTGGAATCGGTCCAGGTTCTGCATGCATTACAAGAAAAGTGAGTGGAATTGGAGTTCCTCAACTTTATGCAATAGCATCTGTTGCAGACGTTGCAAATGAATACAATATCCCAGTCGTAGCGGATGGAGGAATAAGAGGTTCTGGAGACATTGTTAAAGCCATAGTTGCAGGTGCAGACTGTGTAATGATAGGGAACCTGTTTGCCGGGACAGACGAAGCACCAGGAGAAATAATCATCAGAGAAGGGAAGAAGTTTAAGAAATATAGAGGCATGGGTAGCGAAGAAGTTGTAAAGAAGCTTGACAGATATGCAAAACTTGTTCCGGAAGGCGTAGTAGGCTTAGTTCCATACAAGGGGAAAGTTGAAGATATTATACGCAAATTAGTAGGTGGATTGAAAACTGGGATGGGATATGTTGGAGCAAAAAACATAAAGGAACTAAAATTGAAGGGAAGTTTCATAAGAGTTTCCCCTCTCGGAGAAAGGGAAAACCAGCCTAGAAACATTTTTATTGATAAAACTTTTCCATGAAACCTTTTTAATCTATAATTTCCTGGAGAATCGTATAACATTACTAGCAGGTTATGCAGTATTTTGAATATTAGGTATAAGCTAAAAGTTCTTCTTTACCGATTTTTCTTTTCTTTTTCTTTGAGTTTTCCCAGTCGTTATATATCTTAATTAGCGATTCCACGTATTCTTTTAATTTTTTAGTTCTATCCGCATCTTTTAGTGTTTCTTTTAATTTTGATTCTAAATCTTGGCACATGTTTGCTGATCCAACTAGACCGTACATATTTACTAAATTTCTAAGGATAAAACCCTTAATTTCATCGCTATTTGCTTTTTCAGCTAGTTTCAATTGGTTCAAAAGCCATTCAATAACTTGAATACTCATAATATCACCGCAGAACCAACTTACCTAATTATATTACTTCTTAAGGTATTTAAATTTAATAGACCGATAAAACTAGTAAAGCTTAATATAAACGCGCCAAAATAAAATTCTCGAAAAATAGATATATTGTTTTATAAAATATGATAAATAAAAGAGAATGTGTGTAAATTTTAGTCTGCGAGTATTCTTTCAATTTCCTCTTCTGCAAGTTCGTCGATCGTTGGAATACCAGTAACTCTTCTTGCTCTCTCTGTTAAGGATGCTAGGTCTTTTCTGTCTAGTAGTTCAAGTTTCCATTTTCTGACTCCAGCCATTAATTGTTGGAGTCCTACGCCGATTCTGTCTACGAAGTAGGTGTACAGTCCAATGGCGCCCACAGGTAGTTTCTTGTAGTCTTCACCGAATCTCTTCTTTAATTCTGGGACGGTTACGAAGAATTTCTCAGGATTGTCGCCATAAAGGCTTGCAAATGTCTTTGGAAGTTTTCCTTTTTCAGCTAGCTCAGCGAAGTAGCTAGCTTTCATTACCGCCGTTATTGGTGCTCTAGCCATTGCAACAGCTTTTACATAGGGTCCATCACCAAAGTTACTCATTGCGATGGCCTTGAATATTTGAGTCTCGTTTATGAAGCCACCAGCCATGGCTATGTCAGGTATGTGTTTACCTTTCTTCTTTAGAATTTCGAGACACTTTAACACTTGTGCTTCTAGGTAGACTGTTGGAGTTGCACATTCATCCATCATTGGTACTGGGCTCATTCCAGTTCCACCGCCTGCACCATCGAAGGTCACTAGGTCTATCTTTGCTTCTGAAGCAACTTTTAAGGTCCATGCAACTACTTCAGGCCTGTATGCGCCAGTCTTTAAGAATACTTTCTTTGCACCTTGTTCTCTTAGCCATGCTATGTCTTCAACGAAGTCTTTTAGATTAGGCATGCCTACTCTGCTGTGTCTTTCAAAGGTTCTGATGATTCCTTCTTTGAAGGCTTCTTGTACTACAGGGTCTTCTGGGTCTGGAATTACAACATATCCACGTTTCTTAAGCATAATTGCCTTGTTCAGATCACTGATTCTAACTTCTCCACCGATAGCTTTAGCACCTTGTCCCCATTTTCTTTCAATTACATTTACTTCTAGTTTTGAAATTGCATAAACATCTACACCGAGTCTCTGGTCTTCTACGTTTGTTTGTACTACTATTTCTCCGTATTTCCCGTCCCACCATTCCTTGAAAGTCTTTACTCTGTATTCTAGGTCTTTTGAATATGTGACTTTTCCATTGGTAATTTGTGCTTCAGGATCCATTCCACAGACATTTTCTCCGATAACTTGGATTGTTCCTGAGATTGCTGCGCCTACTGCTAGTCCGTCCCAGTTTTTCTTTGCTACGTATGTTGAACCTAAAGCTGCAATGAAAACAGGTACTTTAAGAGGTACTCCTCCGACACTTGTCTCTATTTGAACATTTGGGAAAATAGCAACATCGGGATCAGCTTCGATTCCCTTTGCTCCTCTTACTTCAACCATTATTTGTAAGTGCGACCAGTCTAGGCCAAAGTCTTTGTTTGCAGCGGCTGTACTGTCACCGAAGTATTCTGGATCTGGGTAGAGAACTTCTCTCCCTCTAAAAGCAGATTTTGAGATCTCACAAAGAACCGGACATTCCTTTATACATATTGGGCACATTCCACTGAGGGGAGAAACGTCGGATACTCTGGTTCTAGTATTAGTTGTCGATTTTGCATTTAGCCAGCTTTTTGTCATAGTTAACACCCATGTTGAAAAACTTATAGATGGTATATATTAAAATTTCTGTAAATATATTTCAAGAATAATCTATTTATTTTTCAATTATATTGTGGATTTTGACAAACACCAAATTATACTATGTAAAATTTAAATACCAAAAACTATACAAACTCAACAGCTTCTCTTTCCCTCCCCCAATTCAACCAACAAAAAAACATAAAACAACAAGTTAAAACATATAAAAACTCAAAACATAAATCATGTGAAATCTATAGAATGATTATTTTTATGGAAATTTTCGAAGCAATTTTAACGCTATTGTTTCCCAAAGTTCAAACCCTAATCAAGAAATATAACCATAAAACACTTTATTAAAGAACTAAGAGACACCCGATACCAAAATGTTGGAAAGAGGAAAGCACGAAAACATTCTGCGAGTTAGAGGTGCTATGGTCATCGACAAAGGAAAATTATTGCCTGCAAACCAGAAATAAACCACTAAACATCGTTTCTATATGCTAAGTTTTTAATGAAACAAAATAATTTAAGGACTTCTACATCAATTTGTTTGGGGAGATTTAGATGAGCATTGAACCTCTGACAAAAGTTGACGAAAAATATATTGTTGAGACGTTAAAAAATTTGATTAAAACGAAACCTGTGAACCCTCCAGGACAAGAGGAAGAAGCTGCTCTTGTAATTAAAGAAGAACTTGAAAAACTAGGAGCAAAAACAACTTTAGACTACGTAAAGCCGAAAAGACCAAACATAACAGGGACATTCGAAGGCGAAGAGCGAAAAGGAAAAGTCCTATTGTTTAACGGGCATACAGATGTCGTTCCACCTGGACCAAACTGGACCATAGATCCTTTTGCAGGAATAGTAAAAAACAGTAGAGTTTATGGCCGTGGAGCTGTAGATATGCTTGGCGGTCTCGCAGCAATGCTAGGTGCAATTAAAGCTGTTGTTGACAGTGGATATGAATTTAAAGGCAAACTTCTGTATACTGCTGTTATAGCTGAAGAAACTGGAGGAGACGGAGCAATAAAACTAGTTAAAGATGGAATTAAAGCTGACTACGCTTTTGTTAGCGAGCCAAGCGACCTCGAAGTAGTTATTGCTGAAAGAGGATTAATCTGGTTCAAAATAAAATGCATAGGGAAAGCGGCACATGCATCTATGCCACACCTCGGAATAAATGCGATAGAAATCCTTGCAAAAGCACTTCTAGCTATAAAAGATATTAGGTATGATTATGAACCTCATGAACTCTTAGGTTATCATACATTTAATATAGGACTTATTAAAGGCGGAGTAAAAACAAACGTTGTTGCTCCAGACTGTGAAGCAACCATAGATATAAGAACAATTCCCACCTTATCCTTTGAAACAATAGAAGAAAGAATTAGAGAGACCCTGAATATCTTTGAGAAAAATTACGGTGTAAAATTCGAGGTTCAGGTTATTGAAAAAGCAGAACCCTTTGAAGTCAGTAAGGATTCGGAAATCGTAAAACTGACGTGTGAAGCATTTAAAGAAGCATTAAACATGGAACCAAAATTTGGAGGCATGCCTGGAGCAACTGACGGAAGATTTTTCATCAAAGTAGGAATACCAACAATTATACTTGGTCCTGAGCCACATTTTAATGCTCATAAAGCAGACGAATATGTTGAAATAGAAAGCTTAGTCAAACTAGCAAAAATCTACACCCAAATAATACTAAAAACACTTATCAAACAATAAAATCTCACATTTTTCTTCAAAATTTTTATATATTTATTTTTCCGATTATTTAAAGGGAGAGGTGTTCTAAATGGAATTTTGTTCAGAAGAATATTTGCAAGAAGTTATGAAAAGAACTAATTCTGACGAAGAATACCTAAAACTCGCTAAAGGAGACTATACTTCTTATACATTCATAATTGAACCAGAACCAGAGAAAGGTGTTAATAAACGGCTTGTTATGGGCTACACCGTTGAAGACGGAAAATTCACCAGCATATGGTCTGGCGAAAAACCCACCGAGTTTGTCATCTCAGGGAAATATGGAGTTTGGGTTGATATACTAAGAGGTAAACTCGGTGTCACCAGAGCTTTCCTAACAAGAAAACTAAAAGTTAAGGGCAATTTAATGAAACTATTAAAAATGACAAAATCAACCAATAGATGGCTAGAAATCTTAAGAACCATACCAACAGAATTCCACGGAGAATATGCACAATATAATATTAAGGGCGAAGAAAAATAGCAATCAAAATTTAACAAGGATGTAGACCCCATGTATAAAATGCATATTGAAGATTTACATATTGATAATTTAAAAGACCAGATTTCCGTTTGCGTACCTAACAAGTATCTAAGTGACAAAATGCTTCGTAAAGGTGTTGAAGAAAAGAAAAAATGGCTAGAAAAAATGTTAAAGAGTTATGGTTCATGTTCAAAAATTGCTTATCTTAACAATGAACCCATAGGTATGATTCAATTTTACCCTGAAAAAGCCATACCATATAAAGTGGGAGCAAGAGATCAAGTTATAGAAATTTCATGCATATTTATTGGAGACAAATCCTTACAAGGAAAAAGTATTGGTTCAAAACTTCTAAACAGTTTAATAGAAGACTTAAAGAAACCCTTACCATACTTCAATAATAAACCCTGCAAATTCATAGTTACACATGCCTTCAATGCCGAAAGCGGAATACCACAACACGTATTCTATCTGAAAAGAGGATTTAAACAAATACCAGGACTATCAGAAATAGACCTATACTACCCAATAACAGGAGAATACGAACCCCCCAAAACAAAATCAAGAGAATATAAACCTTTACCGGAGGACTACGGTTCAGCCATAATATTTTATTCCCCCGCCTGCCCATTCTCCATAAAATTCGCAGAACAAATCAAAGAACTAATAAGAGAAGTCGCAAAAGAAATACCAATCAAAATAATAAACACATGGGAGCATCCAGAAGAAGTAATCAAAAGAAATACACATAACCCAATAGTTAATGGCAAAGAAATAAAAACATTCTTCATGGACAAAGAAAACTTTCAGAAAGAAGTTAGAGAGGCGCTTAAACACGAATATAAAATATAATTTTGACCTTCGTCTAATAAGGTGTTGACTTGTAAACTTATACGTGGTACCGACTCACTGTTTGACGTATTGAATAACTTATCAAACTAAGGTAACAATGTATTATCAGGCTAATTAAGCCATACATAATTTTAAAGGATGTTTACCATCGCTAATAACTGTTCAAAATACTACAGATTATTTTATCCAAAGAACCAGTCTGTATCATTTAATTTTAAAAAGAGCAAATATTTGAAAACATAAAAGTTTACATAAAACTTGATCAGCAATTTTTGCTAAATCACTGAACCTTAGAACGGTCATCTTTTAAGTTTGATTTAATCGGTGTTTTTCAAGTGTTTATGAATTTTTGGTAGAATTTCTCCAGCTTTTCCTCTTAATGTATACTGGCAGATTGGTGTTAGAGGCGTGTCTGTTACATTTATTTCGATTAGTGTTCCTCCATGTTCCCTTGTTATAAGTGGTAGTGATGCTGCTGGTTGGACAACGCCACTTGTACCTATTATTAGCATTACATCGCTTTGAGCAGCGAGTTTAAAAGCTTCATGTAATGCATCCTGCGGTAAAGGTTCATGAAACCATACTACGTCTGGTCTCATAAGACCTCCACATTTTTCACATATAGGAGGTATCTGACTTGGCGGAGAATTCAACACGGTCTTCCAATTACAATTTACACATTTTATTCTCCAAATGTTGCCGTGAAGCTCTATAACATTTTTTGATCCAGCCCTAAAATGCAAACCATCTACATTCTGTGTTATAACAGCTTTTATTATACCTTCCTTTTCCATTTCCGCCAAAGTTATATGTGCTGGGTTAGGTTTAGCCTTACTAATTAAATCCATTCTCCAAGCATACCATTCCCAAACAAGCCTAGGATTCCTTTGAAACGCAAAAGGAGTAGCTAAATCTTCAGCTCTATATTTTTTCCAAAGCCCATTCGTACCTCTAAAAGTTGGTATGCCGCTTTCAGCAGATATTCCTGCACCCGTCAATACCACGGCGTTTTTAGAACTCCTTAAAATATTTGCAACAGTCTTTAAGAGGTCTTCCATTCGAACCTCACCATTTAAATTAAATGATCGTTGATATTTTAGTGATTAGTGTTGATGTAAAGTGGAGGTTTAAAGGTGAAAAGAACTGTTCTTGGTATCTTTTTAACATTTATCTTTGCATGTGCAATAGTTTATTTTGAAAAATTTTACCAATCTATGGGATTACCAGATGTAAGTGATATTTCAGCTTTACAAACATGGCTATATTCTGTTGCAGAGAAAGTTATACCTTTATTGATAATTCCATTCACACTTTTCATGAACGGGGATTATATTCCAATCATAGCTTGGGGGATTGCTGGCTTTGCAGGTGGAGCAATAGCTAAAAGCTACAGCAGAGCGTTCCTAATATCTTTGATAAGTGTTGGACTAGTTATATTAATCTTAATGCTTTTACCAACGGGACTCAGTGCAATATATGCTCTTGGAGTAGCTTCAATCGAATATGACTGGGGAGTCGCTGTCGCCATAACCTTAATAGCTGCACTAATAGGTTCAAGCTTAACAATGAGCGAAGAAGAATAAATTAAAGGTGTTCCTACAATGATTACAGGGATAATATGGAGCGACCGATATGCTGAAGAGGGACACATGCTTTTAAAAACAAGATTAAAACCAGCATTCAACTATCTTAAAACAATGAAAATTTTTGAAAATCCAAATATCAAATTATGTGAACCAATACCTGCTTCTGAAGAAATTATCCAAAAAATACATACAAAGGACATGTTAGTAAAGGTTAAAGCAACCGGATACTATGAAATCGCAAAACTAACCGCTGGAGGTTGCGCCCTAGCAGGAGAACTTATATGGAAAGGAGAAATAAACAATGCCTTTGCCTTTACAGCAGCCGCAGGCCACCATGCATCAAGAGATTTCTTCTGGGGCTTCTGCTACATAAACAACGCAGCAGTCCTCGTAGAAACCCTAAGAGAAAAATACAACGTCAAAAAAATTTTAATTGTCGACACAGATCCTCATTTTGGAGACGGAACATGGGAAATATTCGAAAACGACGAAAACACATTTCACCTAGAGCTTCACGGTGGTGGACCCTTAGAACCAAAATTCGGAAAAAACTCTGTCAGCATTCCACTTCCATCAGAAAGCAGAGACGAACATATTCTCTACGCTCTCGAAAAACTTCTAAAACCAATCACAGAAAAATTCAACCCCGAACTCATAATATGGGAATTTGGACATGATGCACACCACCAAGACTACGGCGCATGGCAACTAACAGTACCTGGATTCACAAAAATAGCCGAAACACTGGTAAAGATATCCAAAGAAACATGTGATGGAAAACTTATAGTTCTCTTAAGCGGCGGCTCAAACGAAAACGTGGCAAAACTATCAATATACGGCATCATATCAACCCTCGCCGAAATTCCCTTCAAAGTCAAAGACACAAGCTATTTACATGAACAAAACACAGACATTAAGGAAGAAATTAGAGATATTATAGAGAAAAATACAGAGAAGGTCCTTGAAATTATATCATGAACTACAATTTTTCCCTAATGTTCCTATTCTTAATTTAGATTTAATTCTTCTAGCTTACTATTTTTCTGGGATTGCATTATAGAAGGATACTCTACTTACGAGAGGCTCTGACATATACTCTTTTGTTTATATCAGTTTTATAATCATTATTTAAGCTATCATTTGCATATGCCCTTGCTCTAATCTTTATTTTACCATTTTTCAAAAATACAAGAGGCACAACTAAAACTTTCCGTTCTACAGGTTTGATTTCTTCGAGAATGTAGTATCCTTGTGACCAATCTTCTAAAAGTCTAATGGAATTTCTAGGTATTGTATCTTTAAATTCAACTTTAACATTTTTAAGGGGAATATCCTTAGCATGGTTTTCCAAAATAACTCCAATAGAAGTTTTCTCTCCAACAATATATTCTTTATCGACTTCCATTCTCAATTCGAGTACGTGGTTTTTTACAGCTTCAAAACTTTTGGAAAGAAGCTTTAAAAACTTATTCTTACCACTAAAATTTTGTCTAATTTTTGTTAGTAGTTTGGTGACTGTTTTGATAGTTAAATTTGTAGATGAGGTTATAAATTCGGAAAATATTTTAGTTGTAGGATCATTAACATTGTTTAAATATTTCTGGGCAATTTCTAAAGCATCTGTGAGATTCCATGCTATAAGGTTGAACAGTGCAGCTTTAAAAGCCCAAAAAGCATTTTTAGTGCTTAAGTAGATTTTCTGATATAGTTTTGATGCTTCAGAATATAAATCTCGGTTAAAATCTTCAGCTAAAACATGCTGTAGTAACATTCCACTTTCTTTAAGGTTAAAGTGTTCTTCAAATCTTTTCAAAAAGTTTAGAAACATGAAAATATTTTTTATTTTTTCCTCTCCGATGTAAGAACTTGTGGATATGCCTGGAAAGTATTCTGGGAAATGTTTACATTTATCGGGGGTTAAAATTACAGTTAAAACTTTGCTCCAATATTCTCTACTTTCAATGAATTCTGGTAAAAGTAGATGAAATGCTTCAGAGATCAGGAATGTTTCATAAGGTTTTTCAAGTAAAGAAACATCAAGAAAAACTTTCTCATTATTCCTAATTAAAATTTTACCTAAATTTTTCTTTAAACTGATTACTGGAACCTTTCTTGGTTTGCAATTACATAAGTATTTCAGTTTTTCTAAGATTTTTAGAAATTCTTTGTGGATTTTAGCTGAAAGTTCTGGTAGTGTTGGTGGCTTTTCAATTTTTTCTTCAAAGCGTATCAAAAGTTTGGTTTTTCCTTCTAGTAATTTCTTTATTTTTTCGAAGTCTTTAAGGCTGAATGTATCTGCGCCGGAAAGAAAACCTCCTTGGAGGAAATAGTATATGCGAACGGAGTTCTCAAAATAACTGATAACAATGTATTCTATAGGTCCAATTTTGTAGTATAGCGTTCCTTTCTTTTTAATTCTTAAAACTTCTACCCTTTTTGCTCTTTTTGCTTCAAATTCTTCTTTTGCAAACTCTCTTAAACTAAGAAATATTTGTCGTTCAGTCATAGGGAGGTTCCCTTTATCTTTTTGTAAGCTTCAAAAGCTGCATTATAAGTTTCATGCATTTCCTCTTCACTTGTAACCCCAACAGCTACACTGTCCACGTATTTATACACAAATTCAAAAGCTTCTAAAGGTTTAATTTTACCAGCAGCTAAAGGCTTAATAGCAATTACTGTACGACTACAAGATTTAATAGCTTCCAGAGACTCGTTAAAGTCTGGATCCATAGCGTAGCCAATTTTGTTAAGGGGAGCTAAAACCACCTCTACGGGAACGTTTTCGTTTTCAACCCATTTTAAAGTTATACCTGGTTGATGCGTAGCTAAACCTGGAGTGATTCCAAAATCTTCTAAAATTTTAACATTTTTACTCACAACGTCTAGATTTCTTCTATCAGCAATTTCGGCATGAATAGCTACAACTTCAGGTTCTAAAGGTTCTAATGTCTTTATTCTAGCTATTAATCTATCATCGGTGAAATCTGTACTATAAACTACAAAAGGTTTAACATTGCTTCGCTTAGAAGCTTCAATCAAGGCTTTTATAGTTTTATCAGCAAGTAATTGAACAGCTTTAACACCGAATTCAAAACTTTTAATGAAAAGCCTAACCATGTTTTCAGGCTGCATATAAAACGTCATATAATACTTGAACGCTCTTACACCAAATTGTCCAGCCCCAATAAAAGGACTTGTACCCATCAAAAGTCGAGGCACTTTAACACTCATACCCAATCCCCAAAATACATAGAATTCCACATCTTAAAAGTTTGTTGAAAGAAAACTAAGTTCATAAAATAATTTTAGCAAGGAAATACTAAGAATGCGATTCTAAGGACTCTAAAAAGAAGTTGGAAAGGAATTAAATGTTTTACAGCTTTTTCTTTACAACCGCCACTGCTATGATTATTATAATAGCAGCAATTGTGCCACCTGTTACTGGTATGAACCATTCGCTGATTCCTAGATGTACATCTGTGCTTTTAATCTTTATTTCTAGCTCGTAGCCCATGTATTTGCTATATCCTTCAAGTAAAACTCCTGAAGCTTTATCATACACTAGGTAAAATTTGTTACCATCAGCTGTTTCATTGCCAAATATTATAACATGTCTTGGAAGACCTAGATAGAAGGCTGCAGAATTCTCTTTAATTAATTGTACATTGTTTTCTCTAGCTGCCTCAGTAATATTGTCCCACACGGGTTGGACCACTAAACTTAAGCTGAAGGGCCAGAAACCTATTGCAAGGTTAAAGCCGATTATAGATAAATCGACATTTTCGGCTGTTAAATTACCAATTATAATATCCGCGTAAGCCTTTGTCTCCGTGATATTTGTGAAAGTTAATGCTATAGTGTCTCTAGCTGAAATATTAACTTTAACAAGTCCTGTACCTGGGTCCCACCACCATAGAAGATCTTCCATGCATTTTACAACTTCCCACTCTACCGTTTGACCTACTTCTACACGCCAACTTGATGCTGCAGCTACGCTATAAAATGCAGTGTAGGTTAGAATAAGGGCGGAAAATGCAAATAGTAACGTTATTTTCATATACTTCCCAATTTTCATTTTTCTACCTCCAATTTCCATTTTAAAGTGTTAAATTTATTTAGTAGGAGAGTAGTTTTGTTATGTTTGAGAATTGTGAGGGCCAATATTTCCATTCAACAATATCATCGCTGTTTAGATAGTATTTGTTTGCTGCTACCATTGGAAGTTCTCCATTAACCCAGTACTGCCACCACATATTGTTATTATTCTCGTTGTTTCTAACGCCATTTATGGCGTCGATAAAGACATAGGGACCTTCATAATGATATTCTACGCTAGCTACTAGCAATAAGGCATGTAAAACTGTTGTATTAGGTGGATCTAAGTTAATTCCCGTAAATTTTTGAGTACTTCCATTTCCGTAATCGATTATAATTGTAATGTTATAAGCTGGCTTGATTTCATGTTGAGGATTTTCTATTGGAGAGTATTCTGGTGCCAAATACATCAATATTGTAAGAGCTGACACGTAGACAATTACCATGAGGAGAAGTAGGGTTATGGTGAGTTTTCTTTCCATTTAATTTCCTCCGTTACTCCGTTGCCTATACCTAGAACGTTTTTCAATGCTTTTGACACAGGGATTAATAGTGCTCCGAAGATCATTGTGTTACTTATAACGTGTACAATTGAAAACCATGCCCCTGCTATTAAAACGAGAAGAAGCTGATGTTCCAATCCAAAAGCTATGGCGTATGCGAAATTCGTGGCCAAATCATATATGATTGTAAGTATACCTCCTAAAGCGGCGGCTCTCAACATTTTCTCCGAGTTATGGCTGGAAACGTTTAAAATTCTGTTTGCTACACCGCCAATTGCACCGATAAATGCCATACAACTTACTTGTGCAGCAAAAATAGGTGGAACTGGTCCGCCCCAAGGATTCCATGCTGCATAAATACTCATTGCTATGAGCCCTACTAGGGTTCCAATGTATGAACCATAGAGATATCCAGTTATGAAAACCATAAAAGTCATTAGTTCAATGTTTGGAATCATCGATAATGTATATGCGGATGCTATTGCCATACTAGCAAATATAGCTGTTATGGAGATTCTTCTACTTTTCAATTTAGTCGATGAAGTATCCATGCCCTCACCCAAACATGTAGGATATTTTATCCTACAATATGAAAATCAATATTTATACTTTACGATCAAGAAAAATCTACGATAACCTGTAATTTTTCCAGAATGTTAATAGCATCAAGTTATAATATCCAATAAAAAAAATAGGAGATTAAGATTTCGAATCCTACGTCTTAGAAGTTACGTTACATTGTCTTGAAATGTAAATGAGAGTTCTCCGACACCTTGTATGTTCGTCCTAACATCTATCCTATGAATCCCCGAAGGTAATTTTGTTCCGCTAACCATAATTGTCATTTTATCGTTTTCTTTAAATGTTAACGGATTTGAAAACGATATATCGCTGGATTTTACTTCTTTGCCACCAATGTTGATATATGTTGCGTTAACATCCATTAATATCCCGTCTACTTTCAATTCTATTGGTGCTATGAGTACAACGTCCCCAACATTGTTGTGGAATGTTAGTTCAAATCCGTTTTTAACGTTTTTTAGTGTTCCAGGTACATATATTCTTGAAATAATTGCTGGCATCATTGTTCTGACTGTTTCTGGAATTATTACAGGAGGAACTGACATCATCTGAGGGATTGTTGGTTGAGGCGGCTTTGCCTCTGGAACTTTTGGAACTTCACTTACTGGTTCCATACTTCTTAACCTAGCAAAGTCTATAATTATTGATATTTCCTTACCAACAGAGATCTTTGCAGAAATAAAATCAGGATTTTCTGGTAAATTAATCGTACTTCCTATGGTTTCTATATATCCTTGTGGAATAGTATCACTCCACCTTTTTAGGAGAGCAGCTATTTCTTTTCCCTTCATATCCTTCTTAATGGGTTCAAAAGTAGCTCTGTATGTGCGTCTTTCAACTTCGTATGCTGCTCTCCAAAGAGCACCTTCAATTCCACCGTACATTGCCCCTTTTGCAACTCTAGCGACACTTGCGACAGTTTTCAATAACCCAAATCCACCTTTTTTCTTTGCTCTAAAAGTGAATTTATAATTTCCCTCTCCATGCCCTGGTTCTAACAACTCGTCTACATGATAGGTAGAATTGTCGTTTTTCATTTTTTCAGCTGCTTCATTCAGTTTCTTAGCTAATTCCTCAACTCTCATAAAGACTTCCCCTATTCATCAATTATGAATGCTAAGAAGGGAGTATATCTCCCCTCTCAGCACTCAAGACAATAGGGAGCATTCTTATCTAAATAGTGGGTTTAAAGTCGTATTTAAATTTTGCTTTATCTAAATGAAGAATTAAATTTTGAACCTAAAATAGGGCTTCGCTAAAAACAAGTGATCAATCCTAATGATGAAAAATTATTAAATATTGTTAGTAAAATCTATTTCTTCCTTATAGTTTGTCTAAAGTCTCCAAGAATTGCTGAGGGTGGAGGTAGATCTATCATTGTAACAAGACCTGGTTTTGCTTTAAGAACTCGTGGAATCATGTTAACAACCATTGCAACCGTTGCTAAATCCCCTGGAGTTCCCATACTATTCCTCCAATGTAACCTTGGATTACCTTCTATTACAACTTCTTCGTAATCTTCAGCTCCCACAGCAGCTACAAGCTCCAATTTAATAACCTCCTCCCCATTAATATATCCTAGTCCTAATCCTCGTATTCCAGCAACCTCTCCAGGCTTCACCTTAAAATACTCCGTTTCTAAGGTTTTTTCAGCAATTACTGGTTCTTGAACCTCTTCAATTTTATCAATTTTCCACCCTAAAGCAGTGGCGACTAACATAATTGATTCAGCATAACCTACATGAGCTGTAATTTCTCCAGCATCAAGCTTCCGCTTAAACTCCTCTGGACTAAGACCCAAGCCAATTTTCTTTTGAAAAGAATATCTACGTTTTGCAGCATCAAGAGATCTTACAGCTTTTATATTTTCAACGGTTTCGCAAACCCCGGTAAAAGTAGCAACTAAAGTATCAAATATGAAACCAGGATTCACGCCAGATCCTAGCACAGTTACACCATACTCTTTAGCCAACTTATCCAATTTTTCACTAAGCTCTGGATATCTGTAGTATGGATAAGCCAAAGTTTCACACGTGGAAATAACGCTTGAGCCAGCTTTAACAGCTTGAACTATTTGAGGATATACTTTGTCTAAGTAAGAGCCGGTGGCATGCAATGTTATATCTGGCTTACTTTCAGAAAAAACTAAGGAAGCATCACTGGACACTACGACACCTAGTTTTTCTTCTAACCCCAAAATGTCT
>Ga0209426_1000180_pt1 | contig 93866 bp, 103 predicted proteins | sample Deesub1362B_J571_FD_187697 | JGI IMG/M metagenome (GOLD analysis project Ga0209426, IMG submission 187697) | Deep oceanic, basalt-hosted subsurface ecosystem from Juan de Fuca Ridge flank, Pacific Ocean, CORK Borehole 1362B_J2.571 (SPAdes)... ... | reverse complement strand
TAACCGATCCAACCCATAAGGTGATGTACGGTCTGCTTTTAGCTTTCGTCACCTTCCATGCTTTTAACGGTTTAAGGGCTATTCTGCTCGACACGGAATTCGGAGCAAGAAATACGAGAGCCATAAACATCCTGATTGCGCTTGTCATCCTCGGAGCTTTCTTTTACGGACTGGGACTTCTTTTTACATTTTGAATTTGTAAAATTTTAATTTTTAGAGCGAATTCGTGGTTTTTGATTTACTTCAGGAAGGTTTTTAAATCTCCCGACGCATCGGCCTTCATGAAAAAAGAACATCTTCTGATTCTAGGGCTGATCGTAGGCATTGGAATAGGTTTAGCCTCTGGCTATTTCTATGGCTATTCTGCCAAGGTTCAGATTTGTGAGCCTGCACCTACAGCACCTACAGCACCTACAGCAACCCAGCCGACTCCGACTCAGCCTCAATCAGATCAATCCATCAACCAAAGCCTCATAAGCAACTCCGTTGAGTACATCAATAAGTATCTTCTTCAACCTGGAATTAAAGCCAGTTTGGTTAACGTGTCAGTTTATGGTGAAAACCTCTACAAACTTTCTCTAGAATTTAAAAGGAGCGATCAGGTTGTTGGAGAGTCTGATGTTTATCTCACCAAAGATGGAAAGACGCTAATCCTTCAGTCAGTCGACATAAGTAAAAAACCTGAAGTACCAAGAACGGAGGTTAGCCAAGATGATGATCCATCTTTGGGCGGTGAAAATGCAAAAGTCACAATAATCGAATTCTCTGACTTTACATGTCCGTATTGTGCTAAATTCGAGACCCAGATTCTACCACAAATACTGGAAAAGTATGGAGATAGTATTAAGTTCGTTTACAGAGATTTTCCTGTTCACGGCAACATATCTATGCTTGCAGCAAAAGCAGCGAATTGTGCTGGAGACCAAGGGAAATACTGGGAATATCACAGAATTCTCTTTGAAAGACAGAGTGAGTGGGTCAAATCAAACCTCACATTAGTTGAATCAAAACTTTACACCTATGCTGAAGAGTTGAACCTCAACATGAATGACTTCAAAGGATGTTTGGACTCAGATAAATACGAAGAAGAGATTCAGAACGATTATCTCGCCGGTATAAAAGCAGGTGTAACAGGAACACCAACGATTTTCATAAATGGAATAAAGGTTGTTGGAGCACAGCCGGTGGAGACTTTTTACCAGATAATCGACGAAGAACTTAAGGGTTCTTGATTTAAAACTTGAGGATTCTCTTGGTTAACCGGTTAAAAGGCTTAACCAAGTATTCTAGGATCTCTTCCGTAAAATGCCCCTTAAAACCCCTTAAATACCCCTCAAATACCACTTAAACCTCCAAAAATAGTAACTTAAATACGTTGTACAGCGGTGCATAAAGGTGATACGACGGTGGGTGAATACCAACTTTAAGCATAATTCTAAGCCTAATTCTGTGCAACATCTTAACTCTAACTTCAGATTCAAACAAGCCAATGTGCAGTCATTCTGATTTTTTGTTCTGCACCATATTCATATTCCCGAGAGTTCTTCTCTGAGATTCTCTAAGAGAGACAGAAAGATGAACATTCTTGAATTATAAATATAAGGATAAGATACCTCAAAAAATTCGGCAAATTTAGTTTAGACAGATTCACATTGAGATCGATAAAGAGTACTTTGTCCTTCTTGGCCCAACCGGAAGAGTGTTCTCCTCGAGATTATATATAATTCTACCTGATAGTGGCAGAATAATACTTAACGATAGAAATTCATGAATGTCGAAAAGGTGAAAGATCTTTTCTCAGTCAGAGATAAAAGGGTGGCAGAATTTGTAGGGGTAAAAGATTTGTTTGAAAAAATGAACAATCTGTTGAGGTAACAAATATGAAATTGAAATACAAATTTTGGTTTGAAAAAGATGGAATACCCATTTTAGGAAGGGGTGGGGCTGACATACTTAAAGCCATCGAAGAATCCGGCTCTATAATGGGGGCAGCACAATCCCTAGGAATGTCATACAGATTCGTGTGGAACTATCTGGAGAAAATGGAGAGTAGAATCGGGAAAGTTGTTGAGAAAGAGAGAGGAGGAAAGTCTGGGGGCGGAACGACCTTAACTCCATTAGGTAAAGCACTTTTAGAGCAGTATTTTAGTATTGAAAAACAAATTGAAAAAATTGCTGAAAAGGTTGAAAAATCATTGAACAAAGGAATTAAGGGTAAAGAATCAGAGTAAATTGACCAAATAAAACTAACTTAGCTCATATAAAAAAGTCAATATTCAACCTTAATCCCTCATCCTCCTCTCAACGTATCTGCCTCTTGCATCTATCTCCTCAGCCCTTTTCAAAACCTCACCACCTTTCTCATAACTCTTGTATCCTGAAATAAAAGCTTCTTTCAGTTCCTCCCAGTTATCGAAATAGGCTTTGAGAGATTCGAAGTAGATGTGGAGATCAACACCTTTTGATTCGATTCTTTCGTCATAAAATGAGAGGCCAAAGTCAATAAAAAAGATCATCCCCTTTGAATAGATTAAATTCATCGGTGTTATGTCTCCGTGGATGATTCTTGCTTCATGGAGTTTTGCAACAAGCTCACCAAGCTTTCTGCTTAGTTCTGTATTCATTATCTCCCTTAAAGGCTCACCTTTTATTCTCTCCATAACTATCTTCTCACCTTGTACGTCAAAGATGATTGGGGTAGGTACTCCATTCCTTCTCGCAGCGGAGATTATTCTTGCTTCGGTTCTGGTTCTGCTTTCTCGCAAAATTTTATCGAGATCGCTAACCCTGTAATTTTTCTTTTTTCTTATCTTTTCAACGAAATCCGAATAGATTCTAACCTCAGCCTCTCCGCCAAGGTAGATCCTCTCAGGTTTTGAGTTTTGAAGCATAAACATCCCTTTCATCTTTTTATTTTCAATTTTCTATTTATTTTTCGCTCCTTTCGTTTCTATTCCCAGCTTACATCAACTTCTTCAATCCTAAAATCGGGTTTTACAGTTGAATCTTTCAGTTCGGTAACGTAGCCGTGCTTGAACATTAGTAAGCTCAGGTAGGCTATCATAGCCCCATTATCCCCCATCAGTTCAGTAGGTGGAGAGTAAAATCTCGCTTTTCTATCCTTACACATCACTTCCAGCATTTCCTTTAGCCTCGAGTTTGCCCCAACCCCACCTACCAAAAGCAATTCATCTCTGTCAAGGTATGCCATCGCCCTTTCTGAGACCTCCGCCAACATCGCAAAGGCCGTTTCCTGGAAGCTAAAAGCTACATCCTCCTTGCTAATTCCGTTATCAAAAAGTTTCTGGGCAGCCGTCACCATTCCGCTGAAGGAGAAATCCATTCCCTTAACGACGTAAGGTAGTTCGTAATACCTTTTCCCGTTTCTGGCGAGTTTTTCAATCTTTGGCCCGCCAGGATGTTTGAGTCCCATATGCCTTGCAAGCTTATCAAGAGCATTCCCAATCCCGATGTCCAAGGTTTCTCCAAATACCCTATACCTTTTCCCTCTTCTCGCAATTACCTGTGAGTTCCCTCCGCTAACGTAAAGAGTTACCGGATTTTTTGCTCCAGTCTTCCACCTTCCAACTTCCAGATGAGCAAGGCAATGATTTACTCCAATCAGTGGCTTCTCCAACTTGAGAGAGAGAACTCTCGCAGCAGTTGCAACGATTCTTAAACAAGGGCCCATTCCAGGGCCTTGGGAGAATGAGATTACATCTATTTTATCAGGTTCGATTTTAGAAAAAACAGATTTTACGAGCTTCCCGATCCTTTCCGAATGGTGCTGTGCTGCCTCCCTTGGATGAATCCCACCCTCTTTAGGGATGTAAGGATCGTTTTCTACCAGTAAAACCTCTTTCTCATCAACAACTCCAATGCTAAGGCTCCAGGCTGTGCCTTCAATACCAAGAGAGATCATTTAGAAAAACTACTTCTTAAATTCCGTATAACCGCACTTTCCGCACGATAGCCTGTCGACATGTTCTGCCAGAAAAACACCTTCGCCGCATCTCGGACAGAACTTCCTCTTCCTTATCAGTTTTTCACCCTTTATCTCATAGTACTTGTAGACGCTCATCCAACCACCCTATATTATTGCTTTTATTGCTTTACATACTTTACTTTACGCCTCGGCCTCTGTTTCAGCTTCTGTTTCAGCCTCGAAGTTTCTGGTTATGACGTACTTTGGCTCGGTCTTCAGCAAATCCTCATTTGATTCATAAATTTTAACGTAACAGATGGCTTCGCTCTTTCCAAACTGTGGCTTTATGTAACTTACAACAATCCTGTCAAGACTAACATTGAAGAGGCCTGCTACTTTCTCTCTTACAGCTTTTCTTGAAGGAGTTGGATCCTTTTCATACCTCAATCTGAGATGTAGCTCCCTTCTCTTAAGGAGTGGATTTGTATTGTCCCTCTCCACCTCTATTTCCATCCGTTCACCTCCGAAATCAGAGAATTTTCATCAGAGAATTCCTTCATCGAGGATGAGTTTTATTATCTTTTCCCCACCTTCAAGTCTCTCCATCTTTTCGAGGACTCCGGGTATTATATTTTTTTGCTCCCTATCCACAACCAAAGCCACAACGCCTTCGCCAGGTTGGCCATAGAGTATCAGGGAATTGTAAGGCAAAAGGTAAACAAGGAGCAAAGTTGCAAGATCTTCTTCACCCTCAACAAGCACATAGATCTTTTTGTTTTTCAATTCCTTAACGCTTTCAACCAGAAGTTTAACTAGCTCAGGTGTTATCAAAGCAGGAGGATTTTTTACCTTCTTTTTAACATAATTTATGAGTTTAGATTCCATGTAAGCAACCATCTCTGAATCAATCAGATCTCTGACCGTTTTTAAATCGATTACGACCAAATCAGGCTCATATCCTGCTTTAAAAGTATAATAGGTCACAAGGTCTCCAACACATACCAGTGGTGAATATTTACCCAGCTCCTGGATCTTTTCAATCGTTTCCAGACCCTTTCCCCTATAAAGTTTGCCGTGAGGCTTGGCAAGAAATTCTCTGAGACTTTCCGGAAGCTTTAGACCCTTCAACATGCCAGAACCTTCGACATACCAAAAATAATGGGGAAAAGAAAGTCACTTAGTAATCAATCCACCTTTATCGTGTATTTCCCTGGAATTTTGATTCCCAGCTTCTGAGCGATCTGGCTGTTTTCCGGATCGATTATAACTATATAACCATACCATTCCTTTGTTAGATCCGTGCTTCCGCAGTTCTTGCAAACCAGGGTGTCATGGTTTATGAACTTGCATTTCCTGCATGCGTAGTCTGGCATAACTTACCTCCTATCTTCCTAATCTTCTAGCTTATCTAGCTTTGTACTTCCTTCTCCAGCTTAATCTTCTCTTCCTCGAGCCATTTCAAGCTACCGAGCCATGGCTGACGCATTGTCAGGCCGATTTTGCTCTTTTCTGGCTCTCTTTCTTTCAAACTCAGTGCAACGATTCTTGCCCTAACAAAATCCCCTTCAGAAAGGGATCTTCTTGTTTCCTTTCCTATCAGTTTTTTGTTCTTGTCATCGTAAACGACGTAATCTTCCATTATCTGGCTCATGTGGAGGAGGGCATCGAGCGGGCCTATGGTTACGAAAGCCCCGAACTCGACGATTTCCATTACCTCACCCTCGATAACCTCCTGCATTGCTGGTTTGAAGGAAATGGCGTTGAAAACGACGTCATAGTAAACAGCTCCATCTCCTTCGATGATCCTGCCTTCTCCAACATCCTCTATGCTCTCTATCCCTATGATCATCCCGTATTCCTTATCGAGCTTTCCCTCAAACTGCTCCCAGAGCAAATCCTCGATCACTTCGTTAATGTCTTCACCAAACCTTGAAGGAGGAACTCTAACTGTATCTCTGATCTTTATTCTCGCATACATTAGCATCACCAAAAATTACAGCATAAAACCAAGTATTGGGCAATATAAAATTTTTTCCCAACAAAGCCTCAAAGCAGACCGCCTTCCCCTAAATTACTTTATACTTCAAAGAACTTAGGCAACAAATTTTAAAAACCTCGCTATCGAGGAGAATTCGACATGGCAGATTTCTTTGGCGTTGAAGATCTGGATAAAATGGATTACGATAAAATCGGTTTAATGGTTGGAATTGAGATCCATCAGCAGCTTGACACAAAGGAAAAGTTATTTTGTAGATGTCCAACAATTCAGAGGGATGTTGAAGAGTCGAACTTCGAGTTTTTCAGATATTTGAGAGCTAAGAAGAGCGAGATGGGAGAAGAGGATAGGGCAGCGAGAGAGGAGGTTTTGAGAAGTAAAAGGTTCATTTATAAGTTTTACGATACCACATGTCTTGTCGAGGCGGACGAAGAGCCACCTTCTGAGATTAATCGCGAGGCAATCAGGATAGCCGTTTTAATTGCAAGAATGCTTAACATGAAGCTTGTCGATGAGGTACATGTGATGAGGAAAATCGTCATCGATGGAAGTAACACAACAGGCTTTCAAAGAACCGCCCTTATTGCCTACGATGGTAGTTTTGAAGTGAACGGAAAGAGAATAGGAATATCGACGATCTGTGTTGAAGAGGAAGCTTGTAGGAAAATTGAGGAGGGTGAGGACTACGTTGTTTACTCCCTCGATAGGTTAGGTATCCCTCTCATAGAGATAGGAACAGAACCGGATATCAAGAATCCCAGAGATGCAATAGAGGCGGCCAGAAAGCTTGGAATGATTCTTCGCTCCACAGGAATGGTGAAGCGTGGACTCGGAACGATAAGGCAGGATGTGAACATCTCGATAAGGGCTGGTGCGAGGGTTGAGATAAAAGGGGTTCAGTCCCTCGAGATTCTGGATAAAATCGTAGAGTATGAGGTTTTAAGACAGTTAAATCTCCTTAAGATAAGAGATGAGCTGAAGAAAAGAGATATAGGAATTCAAGAGATTCAGGATAGGGTTTACGATGTAACAGATCTTTTCAAGAATACGAAATCGAAGATTTTGAGAAAAGCAAACTTTATTGGAGCGGTGCTGCTTAAAGGTTTCTCCGGCCTTGTGGGTGTTGAAATTCAGCCGGGAAGAAGACTTGGCACAGAATTCTCTGATATTGCCAAAAACTTTGGACTTGGAGGGATCTTCCATACCGACGAACTTCCCGCCTACGGTATCAGCGCTGAAGAAGTTGAAGAGTTAAAGAGGAAGCTTAATTCAAACGATGATGATGCGATAATCCTTGCAGCTGGGAATAAAGACAGGGTTGAAAGGGCCTTGCTCAGAATATGTGAGAGGGCAAGAATCTGCCTTAGTGAGGTGCCTGAGGAGACTAGAAAGGCGAATGAGGATGGCACTACTTCCTATCTACGTCCTTTGCCTGGAGCTGCGAGAATGTATCCAGAAACGGATGTTTCGCCCGTTGTAATCGACGAGGATCTGATGGATTTGGAGATTCCGGAGTTGATAGATGAGAGAGCAAAAAGATACGAAGAAATGGGCCTGGCAAAGGATCTTGCCTACATCATAGCCGATTCACCCTACACCGATATATTCGAGGAATATGCAAAGGACCTGCAACCCTCACTCGTGGCCAGGGTTATCTATTTAGCGCCATCAGAACTGAAAAAAGATGGTTTTAAGATTGAAAATCTCAGAAAAGAGCACTTCACTTTCACCCTCGACCTGGTAAAAGGGGGAAAGATTGCGAAAGAGGGTGTGTATGAAGTTCTCAAGGTTTTCTGTGAGAGGCCTGGGGCAACGAAGGAAGAAGTGCTAGAAGCCATGCATGCGGGTGGTGTGGAAGCTGAGAAGAGCCTCGAAGAGTTTATCGAAAAGCTTCTAATCGAGAAAAAGGATTTCATAGCTGAAAAGGGTGAGAAGTCGTTCAAGCCATTGATGGGAGTGGTTATGAAGGAGTTCAGGGGAAAGGTGGATGGAAAGCTCATTGCCGATTTACTGCAGAAAAAGATTAGAGAGTTCATAGGCTTATAGATTGGATTGATGACGAAACTGAAACTATAGCTTAAAACTATCGAGATAAACTGGAATAAACCAAACAAACCAAAAACTAAACCCACCCGCAGAATCTCTTTTCAAGAAATTCCACGAATAGGTAGAAGGAGAAACCGAGCAGGGCCATTGAAATTATTCCGGAGTAAAGGCTGTTGTAGTCAGCTCTGCTCCATGAGTCAAGGATGAAGTAACCCAACCCACTTGATGTGGCAAAGGATTCCGCAAAGAAGAGAACCGCTATGGCCGTTCCGATGCTAATCCTCATCGCGGTGAGAATCTTCGGAAGAGTTGCCGGGAATATCACATGCCTGTAAACATCAAACTCGCTTGCCCCAAGAGATTTTAGGGAGAGGATGTAGTAATCGCTGACATTTCTTGCCGCATCTCTGGCTGTTACCAGAATCTGGAAGAACACGATCATAGAGATTAGAAATATCTTCGACGCATCCCCTATTCCGAAAAGGAGGATGATGATTGGAAGCAAAACTATGTGGGGGATGGGATAAAGCAGATAAACAAAGGGAGAAACGATACTATCGATTTTTTCCTTATAGCTGATCAAACCAATTGGGATTGCAAATGAGAGGGCGAGCAAAATGGAATATACTACTCTATAAGCACTAACGAGGATGTGCGGAAAGAGAACGGGCAGATCAGAAACAAATGAGACAACCACAATGAAAGGAGAAGGTAATGCGGGTGAGGATGAAAGATTCGCACCGACAGCCCAGAGGGTCAGAAGTACTAAGATCGAAAAAACATATCCTCTGATCCTCATTCTTGTCAATCCGTTTATCCCGTTTAATCTATTTAATCTATTTAATTTATTTAGTCTGCCCAATTCATTCAGTCTTCTATTCTTTGCCATATGAATCCAGCTTCCTTAACTTTTCCTTTTACTCTTTCAAACCTATTAACCTTCTGATTTCCCTACATCTTTCAAAATACTCTTCCTCATAGCGGTATTCTATTCTGGCAGCTCCTTCGTTCTCTACTATTTCCTTTACAGTCCCTGGTCTCTCGGTAAGCACGACTATTTTCTTCCCAAGTAGGACAGCCTCCTCTATATTATGAGTCACGAGAACGATTGTGGTAGAGGTCTCCTTCCAAATCTGGATAAGGAAATCTTGCATCCTCTCCCTCGATAAAGCATCCAAGGATGAGAAGGGTTCATCCATCAGCATTATCGATGGCTTCAAAGCGAGAGCTCTCGCAAAAGCCACCCTCTGCCTCATCCCCCCAGACAGTTGTTTTGGATACGATCTTTCAAATCCAATGAGCCCGATTTTTTTTATCAGAGAGTTAACAGCTTTCTCAATCTCATTCTCCGCAAACCCCTGAATTTTCATTCCAACGGCGATATTATCCCTTACGTTTTTCCATGGAAAAAGACCATAATCTTGTAAAATGAGGGATACATCCTTTCTTGGAGAGTTTACTGGCTTTCCATTGACGAAAACCTTTCCTTCAGTAGGCTTAAGCAAGCCGGAAAAAATAAAAAGGAGGGTCGACTTTCCGCATCCGGAAGGCCCTATAACAGAACAAATTTCCCCTTTCTCGACAGAGAAGCTAACCTCTTTTAAAGCCTCCGTTCCATTGGGATACATCATTGATATTTTTCTCGCTTCAATCATTTTTACTTCCTACTTCATGCTAATTGTTACTTCTTGCCACCTCTTGATACTTCTTGATACTTCTTGCCTATTTCGTGTAAACTGCCTCCTCATAGGATATGCTTTTCTTTATTAACTTTTTCTCCATAGCCCATTCAAGATAACCTGTATAGAATTCTATTGGAAACGTTTCGGATTTCGGATATTTCGGCATCTTGTAGCTTTCTGCCAGCGGTTTTGGTACTCTAGCTATTTCAATGAACTTCTCCCTGTATTTTGTTGGGTTAGAATTTATTTTCTCGACAGCCTCATCGTACGCAGCTAAGAACTTTTTCACGTCCTCAGGATTGGAGTTTATGAGGTCCCTTTTGAAAACTATAACTGTCTGCGATATGCTCTCATCCAAGTCCGCGTCGGAAATTATCTTCTTCGCCCCCTTCATAACAGCCAAGCTCGCTAATGGCTCAGGGAGTGTTGCTGCATCGATCTTACTTTCCAGAAGGGTCTGAAGCCTGAGGGGTATGCTCTTTATCTCAACCTTCTCAGCCTTCACTCCATCCAGCATCCTATCTGTAACGTACTCTATTATCGTGTTGCTGGAGATCGCTATCTGCTTCCCTTCCAGATCTTCAAGCTTGTTTATCGATGAGTTTGGAGCGGCGAGTATGGTAAAAATTCCTTCCTGAGGCGTTTTTCCTAAGCAAAGCGAGACTATTTGCACATCAATTCCACCGTTTCTGAGCAGAATCACCGCAAGCGGATCGGTTAGGACTGCATTTATCTGGCCAGACGTTAGAGCTGCATCCCTTTCCATAGCACTCTGGAACTTGATCACTTCCACATCCACACCATGCTTCTTAAAGATTCCCTCCTCATCGGCTACAACGAAAGGCAGTGCATCTTCGATGGGAAGAATCCCTACCTTTATTTTCTCCTTGCTCTGCTGCTGTTGAGTGCATCCACTGATGAGCAGGGCCAAAATCAATCCTAAGATGAGGTATTTAGCTCGCATGGCTTTAACTCCATAGCTAATCAAAAAATTTTTCGGTTTTTGATCGAGGTATTGACTTCGAAACTTGAGAGGATTCCCAATGAGCTAACTTAAAAAAGAAAAAACTGGTCCAACGAGTAACCGATTGAGCAATTCATTTTTAAAACTCAGAGAAGATCTTCAAAAGGATGCCAGAGATTGAGTCTGACACACAGAAACTCACATCTGAATTGTATAATATAAATCCAGAGTTTTTCGAAAGGTATTCGAAGATAGATTCAAGCGAGAAATTCATCGAATTTATGCTCAAACCTCTGAGGCAAAGCTTTCGAATAAACAGATTGAAAGCCGAACCGAAGGAAATCATAAAAAATCTTTCTCGAGAGTTTGAGCTCGAGCGAATTCCATGGTGTGAAGAGGGTTATTTTGTTTTTGAGAAATCTAAAAGATTAACTAAGACTATCGAGCATCAACTAGGCCTTATCTTTTCTCAAGAAGCAAGCTCGATGATTCCAGCAATTGCTTTGGATGTTAAACCGGGAATGCTTATCTTAGATATGGCCGCATCTCCTGGAGCAAAGACGACGCAGATAGCTAGCTATATGCAAAACCGAGGTTGCATAGTTGCAAATGATGTGAAGTATCCCAGAATCAACATCCTGATCTCAAATCTCCAGAAATGCGGGGTGACGAATGCCGTAGTAACGATGATGGATGGGAGGAGCTTTGGAAGATATGAAGAGAAATTTGATAGGGTTTTGCTCGATGCCCCCTGCAGCAACATCGGGATGATCAGGAAGAACTTCAAATATCTCAAAATATGGAATATAAGAGAGGTTGAGGGGCTTTCAAAACTGCAAAAGCAGCTGATAAGAGCTGCTTACAAAGCGTTAAAACCTGGAGGTGTGCTCATCTATTCCACCTGCACGCTCGATGTCAAGGAGAACGAGGAGGTTGTCGAGGCTTTGCTCTCAACAAGTGATGCAGAAATTGAAGAAATTAATCTGCCAGTTAAAGCCAGACCCGGAATTACCAAATTTGAGGGAGTTAAATTTAATAAAGAAATTAGGAGATGCCTCAGAATCCATCCCCAAGATAACGATACGGAAGGTTTCTTTGTGGCAAAGATCCTTAAGCCGGGGTGATGGAGGATGGAGGATATGAAAAGCGATAAGGATGAACTGAGGAACCATATAAAAAACATGCTAAGGGAGCAGTTTGGGGTTGAAGAGATAGATATAGATCTAAACTTCAAGGAAATGGGTAAGAGAAGGATCTATGCTTATACTAATTGCGGGCTTGAGTTAAAGTTTAGGAGAGTTAGCCAAGGAATTTACTTTGGCACAATTGAGGGGGATGGATTGAGGCTCTCCATTGAGGGTTCCTTTCTTGTAGGGCCAATGGCAAAGAAGAACGTTGTGGAAATCAGCAGGTATGAGGCTGAAAGATGGATGATGGGTGAGGATTTAGAAAGGGATTTAGAAAGGGATTTAGAAAGGGATAATTTAGAGGTTAAAAACAGTAGATACGTGATCCTCAAGTCCGGTTCCTACTTCCTTGGATGTGGAAGGATAAAAGGAAATAAAATCATCAATTTCGTACCAAAGAACAGGAGGATTTTATGAGTGAGAAAGGCGAGAAGTGGGAAGGTAAAGTAAAACTTAAGGTTAACAAAGCCACTTATGCTGTTGCCAGAGCAAGAAATTTTGACGATCTTGATTATCTTGAGTATCATGAGTCTCTTGAATATCTTGATTATCTTGATTATCTTGATTATCTAAACTCACCATTCTTTGCATTGATAAACGATGGTAGGGAGATAACCATTGTTACTGAGGAGGAAAAGCTTCCTAAAGGTTTAGAGGTTGAAAGAGGTTTTAGACTTATAACTTTCGAAACTTTTTTGCCATTTGATACTGTAGGCTTTATTGCAAGGATTTCAAGAGCTTTGGCCGAGAAGAATATACCAATCCTCGTGTTTTCATCCTATTCTACCGATCATATCCTCGTTAAAGCCGAAGATCTTCAGAAGGCAGTAGAGATACTCCGTGAACTTGGATTTGAGTGAGAAGTCTAATTTAAAAAATAATTTAATTAAAATTAACTAAAAATTTTAGATAAATACAATCAATCCTTCTTTGGAAGGAGGGAGGCGAGCCAGCCAAGATATTCACCAATAGATCTTGTCTGAATCCAGACCTTCCCACTCCCACTGAATTCTGCCACCAGTCCTTCTCCACTCAAAAGGGTTGCTTTCAATCCACCTGCTCTGGAGATTTTAAAGTCTAAACCCTCTTCAAAGGCAACGATATGGCCGGTGTCAACCTTTAAGTAATCTTCAACCTCCACTTCTTCAATTCCGCCAAAAGATGAAAGCCATAGATCTCCGCTTCCATCGAGTTTCAGAAGGAAAAGCCCTTCCCCAGCAAAGAACGTTCTTGTTCCACCCCATTTTGTATCTACGTTTATTTCAGGAGAGGAAGCAAGAAACGCACCGCTTTGTGCATACATTCTCCCTTCCATTGGGATATGTACTATATCGCCCTGATACCTCGGAGCCAATCCGAGAAGTCCTCTACCTTTAGAGACAAATCTGTTTATGAAGAAGGACTCGCCTCCAAGGAGCGATCTTTTCAAACCCCCGAAGAGTCCACCCTTCATTTCTGTTTTCAGTTCAACATTCTTCATGTAAACCATAGCCCCTGTCTCAGCCTGCACTTCTTCTCCACTCTCAAGTTCAAGTTCCAACAGGCTGTAGCTCGGTCTTGAAAGAATTCTATGTTTCATGATAAGTATATTGCTCCAAATTATTAGAATGTTTTCGATTGGTGATGAGACTTTTTAATGGAAGGTTAAGATCAAACGTTGAAATTTGTGCAGTGAAAAACCTAAATAAAAACCAAAAAACCAATAATAAACTTGTAGAAAAGTCAAACTCAATCAGAAAACCACACAAATACTCTACGATCGACTACTTTGATTTTTCACATCCCTACCTCTAACCTCAATCTTTCCACCTCTCGCATCCTCTCCGAGCCATTCGCCTGCACTTCCGTACACGACAATCTCTCCATCCTCCATCTTTCCACCCAAAACATTCCCAGCATTTCCTTTTATCACCAACCTCCCACCTTTCATACCATATCCAGCCCAGTTTCTGACATTTCCTTCTATTATCAGCTCTCCCCCTTCCATCTCCCTACCCACATAATTTCCTGCATTTCCATGTAGGATTATCCTTCCCCCCTTCATTTTTAATCCAAGGTAGATCAACTTATCACCAAAAATTTCCAGTTCTCCCGACTTGAATTTATACCCCAACCCAGACATTGAACTCAATCTCAAACGAAGCCTTTTACTCCCAATGAGATCGTGAATAAGACCAGAAATGAAAAAGCCAAATATTCCACCATATCTATACTTTTGGATTGTGGAGATCTCCTCAATAGAAATGCAAAATTCACTTGCTAGCTCCCTTCCAAGCTTAAATGCTTCCTCCCAGACTTCCTTTCTCCACCCGTACTTGTCTTTTGCCCAATCAAGGAAGACTAAAACAGCGTCCTCAAGTCTGTTTGAATTGACCGCTTCCTCATAATTTCTCCCACACTCAGGTTCTGGAATGTTAATCCTATCCAACAACCTATCAATTATTTTCATATCCAACGTATCCATTCAATTTTTCAACTAATTTCAATTTCAACTAATTTCAACTAATTTCAATTAATTTCAACCCAACCGCCTTTCCAAACTGATATACTCCCTCCAAACCTCTTTTTAGGATTTATGCTCTTCCTCACTCTTATTTCCCCACCAACCATGTTTATCCCAGTCCATTCCTCTCCCCCCTTCATTTTATATCCCACTCTATCGCTCGAACTGAATAACCTCTATCTTCTCCCCACTCATTTCATGGCCAACGTAACCTCCAGGATGGCCCGAGATAATAAGCTCTCCCATACCATGCTTATATCCAAAACCCCACTTATTACTCAAGCGATAGCAGAGATGGGGAAACTTAGGCAAAGCCTTTCGCAGACCAAAGATAATGGAATCCCTATCTTTTATAACATCGTGGTATAATCCAGAGAAGAGATACCCCAGATAGCTATCGAAAAGGTCGTCGCAAAGCTTAACCCTTATTTCCCCTTCAAATTCAATGATCTTCTCCGGGAGGATCAGACTAATCATCTCTTCAATCTCATCCAAACTTAAACCGAAACTATGCTGAACCTTTCTACTGTAATCAAACGCCAGATGTGAGTTCAGTCTGAAGGCATCTGAAGTTTCCTTCTGGAGATAGATTGCCAGTATCTCACCGAGCTCTTTGAACTCTGCCTTTTTCTGCTTGATCCTTTTAGCTTTCCTTTTAGCTTTCTTGGATTCCTTTCCAACCTCAAGAACATCCGGATACCTGTCGATGATCTTCCTCACATCAAGCATAAAAATCACCGAATCTCCTCACGGCTATAGATGGTATATCTTTCTCATCCTCAACCTCAAAAATCTCAACCCCTCTCATTGCTTTCAGTCTTTCTACTCGCTCTGAGAACTCTTTTAACCCCTCCACATGCTTTTTTATCCATATGACTGTCATTGACTTAAGTTTTGAAATAAACTCTGAAACCTCATCGATGTTCTCAATTCCACCATCCGTTATCATAATCAAATCTGGTTGAGTTCTCAGCCTATCTAAATATATTTTCAACTCATCTACATCGAGATGCGTTCCACCTCCCTGATAAAGAATAAGATGATCAAATACAACGTCCCCTCTCGTGGGAAGTAGGCTAAGATTTTCATTTGAAAAGTTAACAACTCCAACTCTTGCTCCGTTCTCGAGATAGTTTCTTGCTATCACAAAAGCTCCGAGCACAGCATAGGAGACGCCCCTCTCTGGATCCATCATGCTTCCCGAAGAGTCAATCACGATGACAGCATCTGATATGCCTCCTACCATCCCTTCAAAGTCCTCGTAAACGTACTTTTTTGCTATTCCGGGAATCAGCTTTCCATAACTATCTACAGGATTGAATGCTTCGATTTTGTCATCAAACTCGAACTCCCTGATTTCCGAGGGATAAAGCGATCCCGTCCTCGATCGGGGCTGGATATAAATGGAATAATTTCTTGCCTTCTCCATATACCAGACTTTTCTTGGCTTTTTAATTACCGTGCTTGTTTTCTTTCCTATGAACCTGCATAGATCTTCGAATTCCCTCTCATCGAGTTCCCAAGCAGCCTCTTTTAAAGCCTCTCTGAGATCCTCTTCAGAGAAATCTTCAACGCTGATCTGAGGTTGAAAACCCTCAATTAAATCTTCTATGATCTTGCCAAATCTGATTAGATTCATCCTCAATCTCATTTTTCTCAAATCGAGGAAATCTATCTTCATCAATTCATCTACTCTTCTCTCGATGTCTTCGTTCACATCAACCAGCATTTCACCACTAACCCTCTGAAGGTACGCCCTTATCAGCACATCATGTTTCCCTCTGATTGGAGCCTGATGATAATAGTCGATTACCTCATCAATTCCCCGGTTAAATATAAGGTCCAGAGTGGAAACGAGATCATCGAAAATATCTCTTATCTCAGACCTCTTCTCGAAATCCCTAAGCCAATATTCTTCAAGCAGAATCGTCTTGAGATCGTAGGGATGCTTTGCCCAATGGTTAAGATTCAACGCAAACAACCCTTCAAGGGCTTTTCTGCTGAACACTTTGACCTCTTCCTTTCCAATGATTAGCTTTAACCTCCTTCCGAACTCGAATCTGCTCTCTCCCTCCGAGACCTCAAACTTCTCAACTGGAGGATAGTAAAGTTTCTTCCTTACCTTCTCAAACAGTTCTTTTAATGCCTCCATGTTGGGAATTGCTCCTCCAGCTTGGATTTCATCCTCCAAAACTCACCCCCTCAAAAGACTCTTGAAGAAGGGATGTCCAGTCAGGTTTGCAATGTTCTCTACCTCTTTCTCTTCGCCCTTTTTGAGGAGGTTGTAAGCTTCGATCTGAAGACTTCTATGCTCTTCCCACCTCTTCTTCACCTTCCTTACACTATCCTGAACTGCAAAAAACTCATCGCTAACGTCTTTTTCAACATCCCTAATTTCAGATCGCTTCCTGTCGGAAATCTCCGTTCTGTGCCAGAGGGCAAAGGGTAAAACACTGGTCAAATGGAGCACATCTGCCTCTTCATCCCCATTCCACCACGCAAGTGCCTTCGAATATAACAGAATACTTCTCTCAGCCCTGTTGGAGATGGAGTAAAGATCTGAACAGATGTAGTTTGCGTAATGGCAACCGCTGCATTTAGAGAAGTCTTTGTGCATTCCCAGATGACAGTAAACCTCCTGGCCGAGATAGTCCATAAGGAGTTCAAGATCAAACGAAACAGGGAGGGATTCTATCTCTTTGTTTATTTCTTCAATTTCCTTTTTTCCAGGCAGGTTCAGATTAAAGCCATTTTTCTTGGCTCTCTCCTCAATTACCTCTCTGAAAGATACTGAAACTTCCGCCACGTACCTAACCACCTCACCGGATTTCTCAGAAACGTTCATCTCCATTATGTATTCGATCATTTCCTTTGCGAGCTTTGAATCACGGAGGATGCTGTCATCCACCCCCCGTCTCACGAGTCTCTTCCTCACAGGGTGAAGCATTGTCGTTTCAACAGCGATGTCGAATCTATCGAGGAGTGGGGGAATCAGAAGTGTTGTTCCGGCATCCTGATAGTTGATTGTCCCAAAAAATGACTTTCCCTCCTCAAAAATTAGGGTCTCACCTCTATAGCTCCAGATGTTCCTGTCAACTTCATTCAGAATCATGCTCTGCTTACCAACGGGAAGACGATTTATCTCATCGATTATTACGGCTGGTGAAAAGGGTAGAAGTTTCCATCTAATGATTTCTTTTCCCTCCTTCTCCAAAGCTGCAAGATCGAGGGTTGCTTTCATCTTTTCTTCCGTCTGCTCAGGGTGGCCGTGGATTGTTGTAGCCTGAATGAACTCCAGCGGGAGTGTTTTTGTTAAGCTCGTTATCCTCTCAGCTGAAGTTGTTTTCCCGCTCCCATACTCGCCAAAAATGAGCTCTTTCCCATTAAGGAAAGATGTCATGATTGTAAAAAGCACTAAAGGATTATATCTCTTCTCTCCAACGCTCAGAGTCTCATCTCCAAAGAAAAGATTCATTTGAACAAAGTCGTAGATCTCATGCACCTCATCACTTTCCATAAAGATTATTTTTGCCTGAATTCATTTAAAACTGCCGAATGAGGGTAAAGTTTATTTAATGTGAAAAAGTTGTAGTAATCCATACTACAAGGAGGATGATCTGATGAAAAGCATGCAAATATGGGCTACACTCCTGATAATCTCGCTGCTATTTGTAATACCTTCAAAAGCCATAGAGGTGTCAAAAATAGAGATTAATCCCGCAGTACTTCTACCTGGAGATGTCGCAGACGGAAAATTGATTCTAACATCTCAGAAAGAAGAGGATGTGAGAAGTATTTCCTTCAAGACAACAGGAGTTAAGATAACGCCATCATTTATCACAGAAATCGGCGTAATCGCTAAAGGGACAAGCTATGAATTCCCCTTCACAATAAAGGCAACAAATCCAGGTTTATACGGAGTTGAGGTACTTATAAACACGAAAAACGATAGCAAAAAGCACATTTTTAATGTGGAAGTTGTGGATGTGAAACCATTATTAATTCTCAAAAAAACAAGACTGATTCTTAATGAGGTAAACGAGGTTGAATTCTCCTTAGCTAGCAGGATTAACTTTGAGAAGGTAAGGGTTGAGCCGTTATTCAACTCAGAACCTTCCATATTCTACTTTAACACCCTTCAGGAGGCCACAGGAACGTTTAAATTCTATCCTACTGAGGATAAACCGCTTTCATTCAAAATTTCATTCTATAACGGGAGAAATTACCATGAGACAATTCAAAATGTTGAGGTAGAATACGAGAGCAGCAAGGGAGTTTTTCTCACCTACAACCTATCATTTTCAGTTCTTCCAGTAAACGATGTCTCATCTCTTAGCGTTTCCCTTGCAAATCTGAGGAATGACAGAGTTTACGGAGTCATAGTTGAAGTTAATGGTGACAGAATTTCGTTCTCCGAAAACCGACGGGAAATTCCCTACCTCGATCCCTTCACCTCTACATCTACAAGTTTTCTCTTTTCACCAGAGAAGAGCGGAAAGAATGAGATAACAATCAGAGTGAGCTATAAAGATGAGATGGGGAACGATTACGTAATACAAAGAAGTGTCGAATTTACAGCAACAGATCAAGAAATTCTGGGAATAAGCAATCTGGATGTAAAGAAGACACTTGAAGAGGTAAAGATTACCGGAGATCTGAGCAATGGAGGGAGATCGAAGGCAAGAAATGTTGTGATAGAGGTTATAGCAAAGAATATTACCAAGAACTTCTTCGTTGGTGAACTCGAGTCGGGAGACTTCTTCAGTTTTGACTTCTCTCTCCCTCTTGTTACCAAAAAAGGTACGATAATTGTTTCCTGGACAAACGAATTAGGAAGTGTTAACAAAATAAGCAAAGAGTTCAGTGTTCCTGTTAAAAGCTTTGAAAAGAGTCCTAGGAATACTATGCTTTACATAGGAATAGCTGCAGTGATCGTTGCCGCTATAATTGTTGTTGCACTCGTAAAGTCTAGAAAATAAACTAACAAGCGATAAGATGCACGCGGTCGTGGAGCTTCAAGAAGTCTATAAGATCTACACTTTAGGGGTGCAGAAAGTAATTGCATTGAATGGTGTATCCTTGAAGGTAGAAGAGGGAGAATTCATCGCGATAATGGGTCCTTCAGGGAGCGGAAAGTCAACGCTTCTCAACATGATTGGTTGCCTTGACAAACCAACTAAGGGGAGAGTGTTGATTGCGGGAAATGATACCTCAAAGTTAAATGATGACGAGCTCACCAGGCTCAGAAGAGATACGATAGGTTTCATTTTTCAGCAATATAATTTGATTCCTACCCTAACTGCCCTCGAAAACGTTGAATTGCCAATGATTTTCCGTGGTTTGAATAGGAACGAGAGAGAGAAAAGAGCGAACGAGTTGCTTGAAAAAGTAGGACTGGAAAGAGAAATTAATAGAAAACCCACTGAGCTTAGCGGGGGTCAGCAGCAAAGGGTTGCCATAGCAAGAGCCTTAGCAAACAATCCTACCATTTTGTTATGCGATGAACCAACTGGAAATCTTGACACGAAAAGTGGAGAACTCATCATGGAGATTCTCACGAATCTTAACAAAGAGGGTGTCACAGTAATCGTAGTGACACATGACCCTGCTGTTTCTGAGTTCGCACAGCGCATTGTGAAGATAAGAGACGGTAAAATCTTAGACAAACGAGGCGATTGAAGATGTACTTCGAGCTGGCCAAAAGAAACTTGATGAGAACGAAGGTAAGAACGATCTTAGCTATCATCGGAATAGTGATAGGTGTTATGGCCATTTCTTCTATCGGGATATTTGGTGAGGGTTTGAAGAAAACCGTTCTCGAAAGGTTTGAGGATATTGCCAATGAAGTTATCATAACCCCATCCTTCTCAGGAGGATACTCGAGTATAGATAAGACTATCGTCTCTAAAATCGAGAAAATGCCATATCTGAAGTCTGTCATCCCTCTGAAAAACGAGGGTTCGCTTGTTTACCTCAAAAACAAGAAAACTTTTACCACAATTTACAGTTTGGATAGAGCTGCAATTACTGAACTTTTTGAAGTTGAGAAGGGGAGTAACAGGCTTTCAGGCTCATGTGTCATTGGAAGTAATCTTGCCGAAAGAATGAAGATTAGGGTCGGAAATAAGGTTACGATCAAAGAAAAAGAATTCACAGTAGCAGGAATTTTGAAAGAGGAGGGGGCCAGATTTGATATAAATCCAAACAACGCAATAATAATATCTGAAAAGGATTTTACAGAGCTGTTTAACAAGGAAGATTATTCCGCTATAATCGCCAAGGTCGAGAGTCTCCAAGATATCGAGAAATTTAAAGATCTGGTAGAGAAGTCAATAAACTCCAGAGACAAAAAAGTTCGAGTTTTAGAATTGAGATCTATCTTAGAGAGGATCACTGAGGCTTTTAATCAGATAAATCTATTCCTTCTCGCAATAGCCGGAGTTTCATTGCTTGTAGCTGGTGTTAGCATTCTGAACATAATGTTGATGTCAACCCTAGAAAGAACAAAGGAGATTGGAGTTATGAGGGCTGTAGGAGCAAGCAGACACACAATTCTTAGAATCTTTCTATATGAGGCTTTGATTCTTGGGGTGATAGGGAGCGTTATCGGTGGTTTTCTTAGCATTTTCGGAGGTTACTTCATCGAACTGGCTATCCTTCAGTCAGCCAAACATTTGTTCAGCATGGCAACCCTCTACTCAATCCTTCAGGGCGTTTTCTTTGGGTTGATAACAGCGGTTATAAGTGGTTTCTATCCAGCTTTCAAGGCAAGTAAACTCGAGCCGATAGAGGCTCTGAGATATGAGTAAGTGATAAATGGTAATTCGAATGGCAATTAAAGCAATCCAGTTCCAACTATTTCTATCCTTCTGTTATCAAATTTTATAACGTCTCCTAAGAATTTCTCAATAACGTATGCATTGCTCTTCTGATGCAGGGTAACCTCGGTTGTGGTGTAAGAGCTCTTACCATTTGCAACAGCAGCGAAGACCATGAGCTGGTCAGCCAAATGTCTGTCAACGACTCCTCCAGCATTCAATTCGTTTGCTAAATTCAACGCTGCCTCCTCTCCAACTTTTTCAGCCCTCTTACCTCTTTCTCCAAGCGAGCTTCCACCTTTAAAACTTCTCCATAAGGTTATCACACTACCAGTTGATTCACCTCTAACTACTTTGGCCTCTATCTCTGTTTCAAAGCCCTGCTTTTCTAGAAAAGCCTTTGCAGCCTCTGCCTGTCTTCTTGCCACGTGATCGGGGAGATTTGAACAGTGGCTTATACCTTTTATAATTTCATCGCCCGAGTAATCTTTAAAATCAAAGCCATTGAGGCTTGATTTCTCAGTTTTTACTCTTACTATGCCACCTCCCTTAGGATAGTACCCTCTCCTTAGCACTTCAAATTCACATTTCACTCCAAACAGGGAAAGGGCTGGAAGTGTCACATTTTTAAAATAGTCGGCAGTAGGAGACCATTTCACATCTGTGCCTCCGCTAATCGTGAACTCACATCTTTCAATGAGTGAGGGAAGGAGAATGGATTGGAGAATCAATGTAATACTCCCTGCCGTTCCGATATCAATCCTGAATCTCCCTGATCTGACTTCCCCTGGCTTGAAGATAACAGTTTTCGATCCCAGTCTCAGTCCTTCAACCTCAGCATCTGTAAGCTTCTTCGCAGCTTTAATACCTTTCAAATGCTGAGCTGCCAAACCCGGCTTAGGGCGGTTTGCCCTAATATTCGAAATCCTAACAGCTTTCCCAGTAAGGCATGAAAGGGATATCGCAGCTCTCAAGATCTGTCCCCCACCCTCACCGTAACTACCATCGATTTCTATCATCATTTCCGAATTATCAGACCAACTATAAAACCTATCTGACCTTCGCAACAGAAATCAAAAAAACTTAAATATCAATCAAATAAATTTGACTTATGAGGTGTGATGATTGCAGATTCTATGAAATTGATGGAGGGAGAAGACAGTGTATCTGGTTTGAAACACGCATACTCCGAACATTTCCGGGCTGGAGGGAAAGATTTGAGAATGGAGAGATAAAATTCAGAGGTTGTGGTTTTTACAAACCGGGATAAAAACTAATCTTTAACTTTTCAAGTTTATATCTAACTTAATATTCGTTTACCTCCACTTCTAACCAGAAACTCTTTTATCTTTTATTTGCCTTTCAGTTACATGGGACTTGAACTGAATGGAATACCGGTAGATGATACATACTGCGAGGCTTTTGATGGAATCTATTCGAGATTTATCATAACCGCAAAGCATAAGTGGTTGCTTAAAAACGCCGCCTACGGCTCTACAGCCCTTCCATCGACTGTTTTTGGGGAGTCGGAAGGAGGGATAGATCGATGGCTCTCTCCTGAGGAGACACCCGATGGAAGACATGGAGCGATAGCTCAGGTCTGGGTTCAGAAGAGCAAAAAGTTTCTTGACGTTCTGATGAGAGAAATGAGCAAGAGGTTGAGACAGGGTGTGCTTGTCGTGCCAACAACAAGGGTCTTCAACGCAACCGATAGCGACACAAAGTTCGACGCCGAATTAAACGTTGGAAGATGTGGTGATGGATATGAATGGGAAGAGGAGCTTTGGGGAAGGAAAATGATAAGGGTTCCGATAATGTTTGGAGAGTTCATAATCGAGAGATACATTGGATACGCTGAAGGAATAGCAGGTGGAAACATCTGGTACTTCTGTGAGAGCGAGGAGGCTGCCTTGGAAGCTGGAGAGCTTGCCGTCGAGGCATTAAAGGAGATAGATGGAGTTATAACATCATTTGGAATTTGCTCGGCTGGCTCGAAACCTGAAACGAAGTATCCTGAAATCGGCCCGACAACTAACCATTACTTCTGCCCAACCCTCAAGAACAAGATCCCCGATTCAATGGTCCCGGATGGTGTGAAATCGATTCCAGAGATAGTCATAAATGGAATAAACCTGGATGTGCTTAAGAGGGCGATGTACGTTTGCATGGAGGTTGCGAGCAAGGTTGATGGGGTTGTAAGAATATCAAGCGGGAACTATGAAGGAAAGCTCGGGCAGCACAAGATATATCTGAAGGATATTCTTGAAGAGTATTCTTGATTTATTTTTATTTTTGATTGTCATGACATTTGAAAAAAGGATAGGCAGATTCTTTGGCCTAAACGATGAAGAATGGTTAAGGCATGCCAATCCGATAAGTATATGGACGAGATTCATTATACTGCCTTTCTTGGTTATCAGCATCTGGAGTAGGCTGTGGATAGGATGGTACGCTCTGATACCAATCTCCATCATTCTGCTTTGGATGTACATCAACCCCAGATTTTTCGAAAAACCAAAGACAACAGATAGTTGGTCGGCAAAGAGCGTTCTTGGCGAGAGAATCTGGGCGAACAGAGGTCAGATAAAGGTGCCCGAACATCATAAAACCATCGTCACCATATTAACTTTACTGCAAATTGTCGGAGGTGTATTTCTGGTAGTTGGATTATACCAACTGCACTTCTGGGCAACTTTGTGTGGGATGATACTAATTTACATGGCAAAAATGTGGTTTTTGGATAGAATGGTATGGGTTTTTGAAGATATGAAGAAACATCCGGAATATAAAAGTCTATTATACTAAATTCACAAATGTTCTAGCTTGAAGTTAAATCGAGTTGATCTCCAACGAAGAGATGGCCAAATTTTTTGATCGATGCTAAACCATCGCATAGCTGCATCTACCCTATCCTCGTTCAATTCTAACAATTTAAAATTAAGATGTAGAAAAGCTTAAATATGGATTAAGAACCACTAGAAAATTATTATAATCTATTTTTCTAAAAAAAGAAAATTATTTAAAAATTTTTGGTCAACTAAACCCATGTACAACTTCCAACTCCTTATAAAACACATATTAGAGCACGGCGTGAGATGGGCTCCGGAACAAGAAATCGTTTACAGGGATCTTCTAAGATACACGTACAAAGACATGTATGAGAGAGTTCACAGGTTGGCCAACGCATTAAAAGATCTGGGAATAAAGAAGGGAGACAAGGTAGCCGTATTAGACTGGGACAGCCATCGCTATCTGGAATGCTATTTTGCCATTCCAATGATGGGGGCCATAATGCATACAGTTAACGTTAGGCTCTCTCCAGAAGATCTCGTTTATACGATGAACCATGCTGAAGATGATCTTGTGCTCGTGTATAGTGACTTCGTTCCTTTGATAGAGTCTGTTAGAGACAAGCTCAGCGTTGACAGGTTCGTTTTGCTTAAGGATGGAGATTACAAGACGGATTTAACGGATTTGGAGTACGAGGAATTGCTCGGGCAAGCTGATAGCCACTATGACTTTCCTGATTTAGATGAGAACACCGTTGCAACGATGAGCTATACGACTGGCACAACAGGAAGGCCGAAGGGAGTATTCTTCACGCACAGGCAGATTGTTTTGCATACATTCGGATTGATTACGGCTTTCACCTCTTACGACACCCCAACAAGAATTGGAAGCAGCGATGTCTACATGCCCTTAACGCCAATGTTCCACGTACATGCCTGGGGAGTGCCATACATGACAACGATGCTTGGAAACAAACAGGTATATCCGGGCAGATATGAGCCTCAGATGATTCTAAAGCTGGTCTTGGAGGAGAAAGTCACCTTCAGCCACTGCGTGCCGACAATTCTGAACATGATCGTAACGGCGATGCCGGAAGGTTTCAAGCTTCCAGGATGGAAAATGGTCATTGGAGGCTCAAAGCTGAACAAGGGACTCGCTCAAAGGGCAATTGAAAAGGGAATAAACGTGATGGCAGGCTATGGAATGTCAGAAACCTGCCCCCTGCTAACGGCCGCAAACCTTAAACCCGAGCTCAAGGATGTTGAAGATGAAGTCGACTATCTGATAAAGACAGGATTTCCCGTACCTTTGGTTTATGTTAGAGTTATCAAAGATGGCTGGATAGACGTTAAGCCTGACGAGAAGGAGATGGGAGAGATCGTCGTCAGAGCTCCTTGGTTAACGCAGGCATACTACAAAGATGAGGAGAAGACGAAGGAGCTGTGGGAAGGAGGATGGCTGCACACGGGCGATATCGCTGTTGTCGACAAGTATGGATACCTTACGATCGTCGATAGGGTTAAGGATGTTATAAAGAGCGGAGGAGAGTGGATATCTTCGCTCACTCTTGAAAATCTTGCAAGCCTGCATCCTGCCGTACTTGAGGCTGCTGCTATCGGAATTCCTGACGAGAAGTGGGGAGAGAGGCCCATGCTGATACTCAAAGTGGACGATAAGACAAAGATTAGCGAAGATGATATCAGAAAGCACATGGAGAAATTCGTGGAAGAGGGAAAGATAACGAAGTGGGCATTGCCTGACAAGATCGTTTTCGTAGAAGAGATACCAAAAACGAGCGTTGGGAAGATAAATAAGAGAGTTTTGAAAGAGATGTTCTCTTAAAATCTTAATAAAATCTTAATAACTTCTCCCAATCATTTTTTTCTGAGGGGTTTATATCTTTTGAGATCAACATATTTTTATGGGCCGCGGAGATGTGGCTGCAATTGCCCTGATCCTCGGAGTGGTCTTTCTGCTTGCACTCTATTACATCATGATATATCAAAACAGGTAGAAAGTGGAGACAAAGAAGGTAATGATTAATCTTACTATTTTTGAGAGGCTTCCAAAAAATTTATATGGTTCTTGAGAAACTTCTCGATACTGAGATGTTGTCGATACTGAAGCAGCTGGCACTTATGGACGCCCATAAGAGGGTTGTGAAGCTTAGCTCCAAAGAGCTTGGAGAGAGAATCGATCAAAGCTTTCAAACGGCTGCAAGGAAGCTTAAGGAACTGGAAGAGAACGGATACATTATAAGGACTCTAGAAAAAGATGGACAGTATATTGTGATTACTGAAGAGGGGGAGAAGCTCCTCTATCGGGAATACTTAGATTACAAAAGGATCTTCGAGGGAGTTGAGGAGATTTTCATCAGAGGAAAAGTGATGAGTGGAGTAGGAGAAGGGAGATACTACGTTTCGCTGGAGGGTTACAGGAAGCAGTTCAGGGAGAAGCTGGGTTTTGATCCATATCCTGGAACTCTCAATCTAAAACTTCCAAAAGAGCAGGCTTATCTGAGAAGGAGAATTGATGAGGAAGAGGGTATAATGATCCATGGATTCAAGACGGAAGACAGGACTTTTGGTGAGGTAAAAGCATTTAAGTGCCGAGTCGGGGGATTTGAAGGAGCAGTCGTTTTGCCTCAAAGAACTCACTATCCAAAGGATGTGCTCGAAGTCATTTCTCCCGTAAAGCTTCGAGACAAGATGAATCTCAAAGATGGTGATTTTATCGAGGTGGAGGTGTTTCTATGATAGACGAGGCTTTAAAAGCGTTCAGGAAAGGAGAGGCTGTACTGCTTTACGATTTCGATCATCGTGAGGGCGAGACAGATATCGCTATCCCAGCCGTTAACGTAACACCCCAAGATGTTGCGATGATGAGGATCGACGGCGGAGGTCTGATCTGCGTCGCTTTGCATCCGATAGCGGCTGATAAACTAGGCATACCATTTATGCACGACGTTCTCACTGCAGCAAGCGAAAAATATCCAGAACTTTTACCATTGAGTAGGGGAAATGACATAAAATACGACTCTCGATCCTCTTTTGCCCTCTGGATAAATCATAGGGATACGTTTACTGGGGTAACAGATATAGATCGATCTCTAACCATAAGAAGGCTTGGGGAAGTAGTTGATATGGTGATGACAAACGGAGAGTTCGATCTTGCAAGCGAGTTTCGATCTCCTGGGCATGTAGCTGTTTTAAAAGCCGCTATAAATCTTACTTACGATAGAGTTGGTCAGACTGAGCTTAGCGTAGCCCTTGCAGAGATGGCAGGAGTTTCTCCAGCCGTTGCGATATGTGAGATGCTTGATGCATCAACAGGAAAGGCTCTAACAAAAGATAAGGCAATGGAGTATGCTGAGGAAAAGGGAATACCGTTTGTACAGGGGAAAGAGATAGTTGAACAGTATAGAGACTTCAAAGAAGTTAAAGTTAAACTTTTCCTATGATTTGTTTTTATGATTTGTTTTATCCTAATTTTACTATCACCCAATCACTTAAATCAAGTCAATTTTTGATGAACTTGGTTTTCTGAAAGAATGGATGAGACAAGCTCTGCCATTTCAAGCTGCGAAGTTTCAGATGTCTTCTTTACATCAATCGGCTCTATATCAAGACCCATAAAAAGTTCATTAAGCATTCTTTCTCCAGCCACTCCTTCAATGGCTTTGAGATACATACCTGTGAAGAGATTCACAAATTTCTCCACAACTTCATCTTCCAACTCGAAGTAGCATTGTTCCATAAGAAATTCTGCAAGTTCGAGAGGTGCCCTGTAAGCCGTGCCGAGTTCAACACCCCATATTGAGAAAATTTTGGATTTTATCGCAAAACCCATTTTTTCAAGTTCACTGAAGAACTTTACAGCTTCATCATAAATGGCGAATAAGGTAATGAATCTCGACATTAGCTGTATAGGGGTCTGAACATCCTTTAACTCTTTGAAAAGGGATTTATCAGAAATATACAGCCTGGAAAGAATGTTTGGAGTTGTGTCACCTTTTAAAGACATCCCAGAATCTGATTCTCTGACTTTCAAATACATACCATCTTTCTGAAGGGTCCCAGAGGTCATGAAGAAAATCTTTCTTCTTCCGAATTTTTCAATTAATGTTTCAATTTCAGGTAGGCTTTTTCTAAGTTTGTGCTCAAACACACTTCTAGCGATCTCCCTTCCATCATCGGTGAGGTAGTTCATCCTTACCTTTGGATGCCTTGTTTTCGGATGGGAAAAACCGTAACCAAGGTTCTTAACTTTCTCAAGTAATGGAATATCCGGTTCTATTTCCATTCTCACCCTCGTGTCTTTTGTGTGGATGAAAACTTCTGGAAACTCTCTGTACACGTAAAGAAGATACATCGAATTGAGGATTGCTAGGGCTTCCGTTTTGTCTTCGAAACTCTCGATGAATTTTTCAATTATATCATACTCGACAACCTCTCTTGGGCTAACTTTAAATCCGAATTTGTTTTTGAAGAACCGAATGAAGTCTTCAGGATTACAGAATACAACTTTTTTCCCTTGAAGCTCAATCTCTTCTTTATTATCTTCTCCAACGACGAAGTTAAGCTTATGTAGCTTGAAAGTTATTCTTTTCAGTGCTAGCTCTTTATTCTCGCAGACAGTTGCTGAGACTGAGAACCCACCTTTTCTGCCTGCGATGAGCTCACCATAAGGTGTAAAGATCCTTTTTGTTCTCAAACCGGAAAGCTTGAACGTGAGTAGTATTTTGAATTTGTCAAAAGATATTCTTAACATCTCAATACCCCATACAATTTTGAAAAAAAGTTTTAAAACCGTTTTGATTTGGTTAAAGTTCGTTAAAGTTCGTTAAAGTTCGTTATCAATTTAGCAGAGTAAAGAAGCCAAAAAATTTGGAGTCTGACGTTCTAAGATTGTCCTAAGACTGTTCTTCTGAGATGATTCACTTACATTTTACTTGCTTATGTTCTACCTTATACCTTCCCCTTAAGGAGTTCAGCTCCCTCTTCAACCAGAATCTGAGTGGTAGTCGGAAGTTTATAACCAGCTCTCTTTAAAGCATTCTTACCCACTTCAAAGCCTTCTGGCCTCACCCAAATGCTCATTATCTTCGTTCCTTTAAAGACTCTTGCTGCATTCCCAACAGGTCTGCCGTAAGCCATCCTCATCCCTTGTGAGATTCTGTCTGCTCCAGCTCCTACTGCCATTTTGTGCTCCCTTAGAATGTGGTGGGGATAAATTCGGAGCTTGAGATAGTAGTTAGATCCTCCAAGTCTTCTGGCAGCGAACTTGTTTGCAGCTATTCTTGCAGCCTCAAGGGCTGTATCCCTAATCTGAACAGCTTCTTTGGCAACGAGAGTTAGTTTAACCGGAAAGCTGGCGTTCTTGTTGCCCATATCAAACTGTCTAACCCTTATCCCCGGTACTCCATCAACAAACTGCTTTTTCGTAAGGGGTCTTTCGAGCCTTTTGAACATCCTCGCTGGCTTTCTTGCCATGTTATCACCTTCCCAGCATAAAGGGGTGATGTATTTAAGGGTTTTGCAGATTTTGATTTTAGCTTACCACTCGTCTACCATCTTCAGCTTAGCACCTCAAAAACCTTTACACTCCCATGCTTCGATAGCAGCTTTATTCCTTCAGCTCCATTCTTAACGTGGAGCTTATAAAACATCGAATTCTTGTATACTTTAAATACATAGGTGTTATCTTTCGTGTCTAACCCTGCTATTCTCATAATAGCCTTGAACTTTCCTTTAAAAGTCTCATTACCAAGCATCATTTTGTCATCGGTGATTATGTATTTCACACCTCTCTTCTTCAGAATTTCTTTTGCAAGAGTTTCATTATCGGTTGCAAAAAACCTCGCAGCATCGATGGCTCCAGCCTGGAAGTTGTTGCAAACAACTGGCCTTTTTGCAATGTAAAGGATCCAGTTTCCGTAATCCCACCAGCTTAGTATGCTGTACTCGGGCTTTTTAACCGGATCCAGATAACCTGAAGTAGGAGGAGAGGTTTCCTTTAGATCTAAAAGTGCAGAAAGCCAATCCTCATTTAAATCAAATTGAGTGAATGAGAAAATTAAGCCCGTTGAAGAGATAAAAAGTACTATAACTAAAGAATACGCGATTTCTGTCTTTCCCCAACCTGGATCTTCAGATCTTTTATTCTTTTCCCGATTTTCACCCTTTTTTCGTTTTTTTCTTTTCGCGATTCTCTCATCCACTTCTCCTGGTTCAATTTCAGCAAGGATAGGTATGTTTGAGGCTTGCAATAGATAACAGATCCCATAGGATGCATAAAGCACGAGCACAGGAACAAGAATCTCATCAAACCTCACTTGGAGCATTGAAAGGACGAACGCTAGAACAAACCAAGAGAAAAGATATACGGAATTCTTTTCTCTTTTGATAAGATGATAAATCGAAAATGAAGTATAAAGTTGCAACGAGAAACGCGAACATTCCAGTCTCGATTATCACAGAAAGGATTTGAAGGGTTTTTGCCTCAGCTATGGTTGGAAGATATGGGCTTACTCCCAATATATAATTTATCCCAAGCCGTATAGTCGGGAAAGAACTTACATAGAGTATGAATTGCTGAGTCAAGAAAAAATAAATATTTCTATCACGTAACTCTTGCTTTCTCAAAGTTTTAAATAGCCTTTATTTATTAAATATTCTATCAGGATTGAGACTTCTTCCTCCACGCTAATTTTGTCGGTTTCCAGAAGAATCTCAGGATTTTCTGGCTCTTCATACTTCCCATCATAGCCGGTGAGATCTTTAATCTCACCCTTAATGGCTTTGGCGTATAGACCTTTTGGATCTCTCCTGATGAGTTCTTCCTTCGAGCATTTCAGATATACCTCAACAAAATCCCCTATCTCTTTCCTCGCATAATCTCTGGTGGATTTGAAAGGTGAGATTATGGAAACTATGGTTATTACTCCGTTTTTAGCCAAAAGCTTGGCCATTTCTATGACGACTTTATTATGCATCTCCCTCTCTTCCTTACTAAATCCAAGATCTGGATAGAGTTTGCTCCTTATCCCATCACCATCCAGTATTTCTACATCAAAGCCCAGTTCTCTAAGCCTTTTCCCAAGGGCATTAGCCAAAGTTGTCTTTCCCGCCCCACTTGGGCCGGTAAGCCATATAACAAACATACTATCCCCTCTTTCGAAGCTGATTCGCCTCGGCCTTAAATCCAAGCAATTCAAGCATTAAGGGAGTGAAATCGTAGATGGAGAATTCAGCTGCAGAAGATTTATCACTTTCAGGAAGAGCTAAAGCAAACACACCGTATTCGGAATGCACCGCATCGTCGGGCCCGGTATCGTTCTCTTTAAGGTAGTTCGAAGGATGGCCTAGAGTTCCGGCTGCTCTCCAGTAGAGATCGTCGAAGTAGACCATGAGGTCGGGTTTATCGCCGTTCGTTACCGGATAAATTTTTTCAGGGTAAAAAACCCTGTTGTCCCACTTCTCTCCATTTTCACCCCTTATCGATTTAATGGCCTCTTTTACCTCTTCCCTTACGGAATCGTAGCTTGATTGTTTCACAATTCCGTTCTTCTCCCTTCCCTTCACATTTAGGAAGACTCTTGAATAGTAGCCTCCCCAAGCCCAGGCTATTGTATTGCTCCAGTCCACATCGAGTTCCTCGAATCTTACAACCCTGCCGGAATTCAGTATCTCCTTGTTCTTTATTCTCATGAAGCCTTCCTGGATTAACCACTGATTGATTGCAAATGCTCCTTTCATCCTCTTAACACCATGATCCGACACGATCGCTATTGCCGTGTCTTCATCGAGGAGCTTAAGGGTTTCACCGATCTCCTTATCAAGCAACCTGTAATAGTCCAAGATCACATTGCTGTATCTTCCCTTTTCGTAGAGATGATGCTTGGGATCAAAGTACTTCCAGAAAGCGTGATGAATTCTATCAAGGCCGATCTCAACGAACTCGAAGTAATCCCACTCTTTCTCCTGCATGAGATACCTAATCACCTCAAATCTTTTTTTAGTCATATCCCATACTTCTTCCAGAACACCATCCCTGTCTTCTTTTCTGAAGACAACGTCAAAGATGTATTCCCCAACGAGCCTTTCTACCTCTTCTTTTAGTTCGGACGGATAAGTGTAATTTAAGGAGGAATCAGGGGTGATGAAGCAACTAATGAGATTTCCGTTAATTTTCTTGGGTGGATAAGAAGGGGGAACTCCAACAAGAACCGATTTCTTATCTTTTGCCGCGATATAGTCCCATATCGCTTTCTCTTTTACTTTAAGACTGTGAGCGATCCATATATCGGTATAGCTATTCTGCTTCCTATGCCTGAAGCCATATAAACCGAGTTCTCCAGGTGTTTTCCCGGTTGCCATTACCATCCATGCCGGAATCGTTATTGCTGGAACACAGCTCTTCATAGGCCCATAGACAGACCTTTGAAGTAACCTTCTAATGTTTGGCAGTTTATCGATAAATTCGTTGAAGAGGAGTTCTGGCGGAGCTGAATCCAAACCGATAACAAAAACCTTCATTTCACCACCCTAAGAAGGGGCTCAACAACGGCTAAAACACTTTCAACGTCGTTTTTATTGCATATCACTCCTAGAACATCTTTCTTTCCACCAGCATTAAAGCCGTTATCCTTCAATTTTGTTATTATCCTGATAATATCCAATTTTTTAAGATTTGGATTTATTCGTAAATAAATCTGAGATTTACCATTGAAATCATGGTTCACAGCTAAAACGACATTGTGACCCATTTCCCAAATGATCTTCCTGGCAATTATCGATATCACATTCATATCACTCTCAAAATGAAGTTCACAGTATGGAGAATCGCTTTTAAGTTTAGTAATTATCCTCTCTACTTCCTCAGAAATTCTTTCAAGATTCCTATTCCACTTTTTGATTTCAAGGAGTTCTTGAGGCGAATTTTTGAGAACTAGAGTAACAGCCTCTTCCACTCCTCCTCTGTCCATCACTATGTAATTCGAGTCAATGAGTTTAACCAGTCTCAAAGCCTGATTTTGGGTGAGTCCTGCCAACAACTCCAAATTCCGTTCGTAATTAAATGCCTTCAATCCAAGATCGCCAATTGCTCCAAGAGCAGAAAGATGATTCCAGCGATTAAAGTAATCTGATACAACCCAGGTCGCAGAAGGAAGGTCCTTTGAGTGATTTCCATTCAAGTTTGGGTTTACGTGAACGACGTTTGATAGATTGATCTTCTTCTGAGGGTGGTGATCGATGAAAAATATCCTTTTAAAACTCGGAGCGAGCATTTCAATCTCTTCTGGGAGATTAAGATCAACCACATGGATATCCGATGCGTGGTAACGAGTTAGCCTGTTCCTAGGAAGTTTAAATTCGCCAATTTCTGGACTAATGTTTTCCCACATTTCCCCTTTCTCTTCGAGAATCCCAGCTATTATCGCAGCCGAACAGATGCCATCAGTGTCCCAGTGGTGGATTATGCACTTCATTCTAGCGAGAAAACTAATCTAAATAGCCTAAAGCCCTTAATCTTTCCTTAACCTTCTCCTCTTCTTCTTCAGAGAACACTTCTTCCTTCTCTTCCTCTTCCAAGCTGGCTAGAACCTCTCTTAAGACATAGGTTACGTAGTCAGACACAGAGGTAAAGCCCGTGCCTTCAATTCTGTTTTTTATTTTCTCATACAATTGAATGGGTATGCTTACAGTCGTGTATTTCCGTTCTTTCTCCTCCATTCTACCACCTCCTTAATGATATGTAATGTATTTTAATGTATTTTAATTAAAACTTACAAGGTTTTATAAGGTTAACCCTCATCATTGTGATATTCTATTTATGATTTCTGAAACCTTATATAGAAAAAAGGAGAGCTTATCAGGAGATTATATGAGTGAGAGTAAAAAGATTAGATGCAGACCAATTTGCAAAGGGTTTGCAGAGGGCGAGGTTATAGTAAGCAGGAAGAATTTCTCCTTCCTCGGAGACGTTGACCCAGAAACTGGAGTTGTAAAAGCGGAGGATAGTGACATTTTTGGAGAGACAATCTCCGGAAAGATTTTCGCTTTTCCTTCCGGAAGGGGGTCAACGGTTGGAACCTTCGTTTTGCTCAGAATGAAGAAGAATGACACCGCTCCACTCGGTATAATAAATCAAGTAACCGAGCCCATAATTGCGGTTGGGGCGATAATAAGCGATATTCCACTTGTAGATTCAGTTGATATTTCTATCCTGAGAACTGGAATGAGAGTAAAGATTTTAGCCGAAGAAGAATGCTGGATCGAAATAAGTGGTTGATTCCAAAAGTTTCAGATCGAAGAAAAAACTTTAATCACCCCTTAAACAAATTTAAGAAAAAAGTGGTGCGAAATGGCTGACAGTTCTCAGGATTTCGAAGAAGGAGGTAAGTTTGAAGAGTTTAAGGAGTTTAAGGAGATAGTCACCAAGGCTTTTGAAATATACGATGAGGAAAGACTACCAGATGGTGTGCAGTTCTACGTCAATCCAAAAAGCAAGGAGGCGATCGAAAGATTCAAAGAAGAACTCATCCATTTTATACCCAGATTTCATGTTGAGATAAACTACAGGTATGGCGAGATGGTTTTAGAGCTAAGACGGGCTAAAGAAGAGAAGGAAAGGAGATGGATCAACATCATATTGCTTATTGCAACAATTTTCAGCACAACTTTTGTAGGTGCTTCTTTTACACCTGATTTCAACATTCTCGAGGGCGTAAAGTTCTCCCTTGCAATAATCTTCGTTCTTGGCAGTCATGAGATGGGTCATTTTCTTGCGGCTCGTACTTGGGGGATGAAAACAACTCTCCCTTATTTTATCCCGTTTCCAACTATTGTGGGAACGTTGGGTGCGGTTATCAAGCACAAAGGCCCAATACCGAATCGAAATGCGCTTTTCGATGTCGGAGTTTCAGGACCAATTGTAGGTGTTGTGGCTTCGATACTTATAACTGCAATCGGACTCACGATTCCCTATCAACCTGCAGAAGGTGGTAGTTATATCGAACTTGGAACTCCTCCCCTCTTTGATTTCATATCATCTTTAATAAAACCCTCTGGATACTTCATCCACCCTATAGCCTTTGCAGGATGGGTTGGCATGCTCGTCACATTCTTCAACCTAATTCCTGTAGGTCAGCTCGATGGTGGACATGTAATGAGGGCCATGATCGGGGAGAAAGCTGATTACGTCTCAAAGTTCATACCCCTTCTACTAATTTTTGGGGGCTGGATCTACTCATTTATGACGAAGCAAGATTCCATTTTAATTTTTTGGGGGATAATAGCTTTGATCTTCTCCCTCCAGAGACACCCCCAACCGCTAAACGACAAGATCTCAATTGATCGGAAAAGGATGGTTATAGGTATATTCACATTTATAATCGCTATACTCTGCTTTAATCCCTTACCAATCAGATCTCTTGGTTGAGAAGAGAAAACTAAAAATTAAGAAATGATACCTCCAGAAAAAATTTATGAAGTTGAGTTTCATTTAAGATAACCACAGGTTAGTAAATTCAGCAAAGACTGAAAAGGTGATTCCACTGAAAATAGAAATCGGAAGGGTTAAAGAGATCATGGAAAATATTTTAGAAAGAAAACTGAATTATCAGAACTTCGATGCTGCTGCTATCCTCTTCCCCTTAATGATCGATAAAGGTCTGAAACTTATTATGATCATGCGCTCGAAGAATCTAAAAAGGAGTGCAGGGCATATAGCTTTTCCTGGGGGGATAAGAGAAGGGGATGAGACGCCAGTTGAGACCGCTATCAGAGAAACAGAAGAAGAATTGGGGATCCAAGCATCAAAGGTTGAGATTTTAGGATATTTGACACCAAAAGAGGTTATGGAGCTAGGGATTAAAATACATCCGGTTGTAGGGATTTTTGAGAAATCCGAAATTTTTCCAGACACCTATGAGGTGAAAAAAGTCCTAATAGATGACTTTTTCAAGGTTTTAAGATCTAGAAGGGTTGCTGACTGGGGTCCAAACTATGAATGCGACGGAGAACTCGTTTGGGGTGCTTCCAGCAGGATTCTCGATGATTTTTACCTCAGAGTTATCAGAAAATTCGGTAGTATTGACAACTTTGAAAATCAATTCTAAGTGCATATATCTTTATTTAAATCTTTTACTCAGTTTGACGGAAAATTCTTCATTTTACGGAATTTAGATGCTGAATCGTTATGAAAAATGATTACACAAGTATCCCGTTTAGTATTGTGGCAATGGTATGAAATTTGAATGAGGAAATGAAGAAATAGAAGAAATAATTTATAAATTGTTACTCAAAGTATCCTCATAATGAGACTTCTTTCATTGGGCCTTGGAAAAAAGGGATGCAGAATAGTTGATTTGCTAAACAGAGATGGTGAGAGGGTAAATGATGTTAATCTCTTCAAATGTTATGCCATCCACAGAGAGCTTCCATTTCTGAGCGGGATCAGCTTGAATGAGTCAAACAAGTTTACAGCCTGGTTGGATGACGATGAGGCCGCCAGGAGTATTATCAATACAATATTTTCAAGAAACGAATTTTTTGAGGCATCACTCCTGATAACCGAATTAATGGACGATTATGGTTTCAATTTCGCTTTAAGAATAGGAGAAGAACTCATGTCCTTATCAGAAGACCCGGTAATGGTTCTCGCAATCCTTCCTTATTTAGAGGCGGGTTCAAATTATGAAGAAATCAGGAGAAGACTCAAACTCCTTAACGATTCTTCTCACTTTTTGATTCTCTTCGAAGATAGAGAAAATCTAGATCGAATGATTCTCAATTCGATGAATATGATGGCTCTTGTTGGGGAAATAGATCTTAAAAAGAAGATTTCTGGCGAGGTTGTAATCGATACAAGTGATGTTTTTAATTCTCTTATGAAAAAAGGTCTTTCAACTATTGGATTTTCATCAACTGAAGTTAAAAAAAGCTTTTTTGATAAACTAGCTTTTTGGAGGGGAGAGGAACCGGCCAAAAGGAAATCCGATAGGATGCGCAAACTCCTAAAGAGAGCGATGGAAGAGAACCTCAGCGCTAGATGTGATCTCTCAACAGCTAAAAGCGTGTTAGTCCTTTTTGAAGGCGATCCAAGCGATATAACTATGGACGGTATGTTCTCATGTCTGACTTTAGTAAATCAAAAATTCCCAAGGATTGAGCTTAGATACGGCGACTATCCTGTGCCTGGTTCCAAAAATTTGAAAGCAATGATTCTTTTTTCTGGTATGACAGGATTCAAGTACTAGTTTTAGATCAAAAACAAATATTTTTAGGTAACTATCTTTGCCCCGTTTTCTTCTACAATAACCGTATGCTCTGCTTGGGAAACTAAGCCCTTTTCAATTTCCGCTAACACAGGATAACTTCTCAATATACCCTCTCTAACGAGTTTATTCATGATTATATTCGGTGCCTTTTTAAGCCATCTCTTGGCGAAGGGGAGAGTTTTGTATTTCTTTACCTCTTTAAGAATTTCTCTTTCTTGCTTCATTCTAACAGGCCTTTTGGCAACGACCGAATAGATTTCGGTCTCTCCTCTCTCGCTTACTTTTCCGACGCCCGTTGTAGCGAAAGGCTCTATCGCAATAATCATACCTTCTTCCAGCTTAACCCCTCTATTGGTCCTGTAATTGAGAATCGTCGGAGGAGCATGAGCAAGATAGGGTAGAAGACCGTGCCCTGTAAGATTTATCACGGGTTTGAAACCCATATCTCTAATTTCCTTTTCAATTACCTCTCCTATGGCAGATGTGTCTGCTCCTGCATAAACCTCATTAATGGCGCTTTCTAAGGCTTTTTCGGCAGCTAAAACGAGGTCTCCATTATCCCCCAAATCTATCGTTATAGCTGTATCGGCGATTATTCCATCGATATGGGCTCCTATGTCAAGCTTAACAATATCCCCCTCTTTGAAAAATCTATCATCATCCTTTTTAGGTGTAAAATGGGCCGCATCGCTATTTATGGAAATGTTACATGGAAAGGCCGGTTCAGCTCCGAGTTCTCTAATTCTGTTCTCTACAAATTCAGCAATCTCAAGAAGTTTGGTGTTAGGTTTAACAAGAGATCTTACCTCCTCCTTAACCTGCTTCAGAATCTCCCCAGCCTTTATCGTTTTCTCATGAACCTCTTCTACTTCGTCCACGACTCCATCCATGCTTCTGAAATCCTTCCGGAAGTTTAAAAATGTAACTCACATAAAGTGCTCATATAAAGTATTGAGAAATATAATGTAAAGAGAGAACAATAATTAGAATCCCCAGAATTAACCTTATTACCTTTTCCGGCATAAATTTCTGTAGTCTGGAACCTGCATACATTCCAATCATCCCACCTATGCCCAGAAGAATCCCATAAGATAGATTTGGGGGGAAACCTAAAGCTGAATAATAAAAGGTGCCAAAAATCGATGTCAGAAAGGTTGCGAAGAGGGTTGAGCCGGCAATCGTGTAAGCAGGTAAGCCCAGAACCGATATGAGAAAAGGTGCAACAAAGGCTCCTCCACCAACCCCATAAGTTCCGCTTACGATTCCAATAACGAGCGATACAACAAAGAGTAGGGGAACTGAATAGGAGTACTTCTGCCCAAGGAATTCGTAGGATACCCTTCTGATCCCCTTTTCAATAACCCTTACACTAAAGTCATGTACTAAATTTCTATCAAATCTATCGAGTCTTTTTCTAGTGGTGATAAGCCTTAATCCAAGATAAAATAAAACGAATCCAGCAAATAGCTTGAAAGATTTGGGATCTGGGAGGTAGTTTATCCTTATGTTTGCACCAATAAAAACCCCTGGAAGCGTACCAGCGATAATCGTTGCTGTAAGTGGCATAATGAATCTCTTCTCCCTTATGTAGCCATAAACTCCACTTGGAATTGAAACAACGTTGTAAAGAAGATTTGTAGAACTAACAGAGGGGGTCGCAAAACCTAAAACGCTGACCTGGAAGGGAAGAATCAAAAAAGCCCCCGAGACCCCAGCTTGGGATGTGAAGAGAGAGATAAGAAAAGCAATTAGAGGCAAAAACACGTATTCGTTGATTGTCATTTCCAACCTCAACTTGAATAAAGGGTTATATAATCGTTGTACTTCGTTAGAATTTCACATCCCTTAGCCTTAACAACGATGGTATCCTCAACCCTGACGCCACCGACTTTGCGGTAGTAAAGTCCTGGCTCTATGGTAAAAACCATTCCCTTCTTTATCACATCCTCGTTTTCGAAGATTTTTGGCTCTTCATGGACTTCAAGCCCTACACCATGCCCTGTTGAATGGATGAGGCCTTCGCTGCTCTTACTCCTGATAGTTTTATATCCCCTCTCTTCAAGAACTTCGCAAACGGTATAATGGATTTCCTTTGCAACAATCCCATCCCTGATTTTTGAAATCGCAGTATTTTTTGCCTCTGTAACCGCCTCCAACATCTCCTCGATTTCATGATTTTTTTTCAGCAGAACGGTTCGAGTAAAGTCTGAGTAGTATCCGCTTTCTTTGCTTCTCGGAAAGATGTCAATGATCACATGATCTTCTATTTTTCCCCTCCCTATATCGTGGGGGTCAGCGCTGAGCAAACCACTAGAGACAATCGTATCCTCAGCAATAAAGCCTTCCTTGAAAAGGAAGAGTTCGATCTCGTTTCTTACCTCCTCACAAGTCTTTGCTTTTCTTAGTATCTTTAAAGCGTGCTCAAAGGATTTTATTATCGCGTCACTTGTCCTCTTTATTTCCTCCACCTCTTCTCTTCTTTTTACTACCCTCAGTTTCGAAAACGGGTTTTTAACTACCTCCACATCCATTCTTTCTTTGAGGTAAAAGGAAAGGAATGATGGAAAGTCCGGAGGAATGAGAATTTTCCTTCCCCCATGGGTTCTTATAAGCTCGAAAAGGGTTTGGCATAAGGCATCAGAGGGGTTTTTCTTTTCTTTCAGCAATTCATAAAAGCCCAGATCTTTAAGGGATGCGATTTCCTTTACCTTGCTCTCTCTTTCAGCCCTCCTTTTCTCCATCTCATGAACAACAAGCAAATCGGTTCCATCGTCGCCTATAATATAAAAGGCCGGATCTGGAATTTTGAAGCCCGTGGCATAGAAAAAGTTCGCATTCTTGCTGGAAGCATAGATTACAAAAAACTGAGCATCATGCTGCCTGAGAATCTCAGGAATCATGCTTTTCATTAGTTTTTGATTCTTAAAGCTTTTTTGATTTTGAGGTCTAGGGAATTGAGATTTAGTATTCGGTACTACCCGCTCCAACATCTAAATTTAGGTCAGAGATATTAAACTCAAAAGGTTAGTTACCACCTAAACAGCCAGAAAAGCGGTCAATGAGGTCACTAAAACGGAGTTTAACAATCTCCCCTTCAAAATACATCTCAAATTCTTCATCGTTTCCGATTTCAATTTTATCTCCGGGGATGCTAGCTTTCAGCGCACATAATGTTATCAGCGTGTAGCCTCTTATCACCACATTCCAATGCTCGAGAAAGGGCATCAGCTCCCCAACTGGATCTGGATGGGCATCTCTCATATTCTCAGCATCTCTCCCTATTCCATATATCACATACTTCAATTCAACCTCTTCGTTCCTGAGAAGGGAGAGTAAGATGTTTTTGAATCCTTTAAAGGCAACAGGAGCGTTTCTACCGATCTCACCAATTGCAAGAGGTGCTCCTCTGCAGTAAGCCCCAGATTCATCCCTCAGATGCCAGAACAATCTCCTTAGAATTTTTCTAACGAACTCAGCTTCACCTTCTCTCTCAATCACACCACAGATTATTCCAAGAGCCTCGGCAGCGTAAAAAACAAAAGGTTCTGATTCGTAAAGAAAGGAAATAAGAGTTGTAGCTGTCCTCTTTTTTCCCTCAGCAGAAGCTATCTTATCATACACTCTCGCTTCGACAAGTCGTTTAAGACTATTTTTGTCTATTCTATGTGGTTTGGACATGAAATCAAAACCTTGGTCCTACTTTCAGAGAGAATCTATTTCAAAGAGGTAGTATTTGTCTCCAGCATCCCAACACTTCATCTCCTTTACTTCATATTTTCACGTTTTTTTACGATCCTAGCAGCTGTAATTCCTTCCCAGATGATCTTATAACCTAGAAAATCCAACAGAACATCGATTCCATCTTTTTCAAGCAAGGTTTCCATATCAGAATTCTCATCCAGTTTCTTTTTTATATCCTCTACATACTTTCTATCGAACAACCAGTTTTCAACTGATATTTTTGACCCAAACGACTCCCTGATTTTCTTTTGGATTTCGGTTACTTCAACACCATATTTTTTTGCTAAGTTGATAACATTCAGAGCTTTCGTCTTTTGTACTTCCTTCAAGGCCATTTCTAAATCTGAATCGTATTCCTTTTCTTCAAAATAACTATTCACAAGCTTCAGAATCTTTATATAGGGAAGCTTCCTCTCAAAGGAGACCACAAATGGGGCTACCTCCGTTAACTCCTCTTTTCCAATTACGATCAGCGGTACGTCGGCTTTCTTTATCTTCTCAGCCTTCTTTTTTAGATAATCTTCAGTCCAGAAACCGGCGATTTCTATATAAACCTCTTTATCTCCCTTCCTAAGCCTAAAATCAGGTATGAATGCATAATCCCCTGCTTTAATAACTCTTGGTTCTCTCTGGATTTCTATATCAGGTCGTGAAGCTTTTAACCTCGTGTAAAGCTCTTCCTCCAGCGATGAATCGAACTCGATAACCTCTGATTTTTCTGGAAAAGGAATATATTCGCTTGAACTGCTCGAAGTCCTTGAACTTGAAACATCCATTCTGTATATCTTTCCTGAGTACTCATCAACTACCTCAGCCTTGATCCACCATTCTGGCGAGGAGACTATAAAAGGTACTATCTTTGCAAAACTCGTGCCATATTTTCTAGTTTGCTTAAGAATTGATGCTGGCCCAGTTAGCGTGATCTCGCCCTCTCCAACCTCATACATCAAGCCTAGACGTTTTATCGCCCAGAATATTCTTTTGTGCTCACTCTCCGACCAGAAGCTCATCCTGAGAGAGTTAAAAAGGGATGTTTGGAGGAGAGAAAGATTATACTTCCTTAAAAGCTCTTCTGGAGTTCTGATTCTTATTTCTTCAATAAGACTTTCTTCTTCAAGATCTGCATAAATTGAGTTTTCAATTTCCTCTATGGTTGAGTCGAACTTTTCTGAGGCTTCTTGAATTGTCCTTTGTCTCTCATCTTTTGTTGTGACGAATCCTTTTGAGAAGAGGAATTTTCTTACTTCATAAGGAATTAAAGGGGTTGAACTTTTATAGTGAATGTTATTTTCGATTATCCTTGCAAGCCCTCTGAGCCTTCTGTAATTCTTCGATGTTTCCATCTGTCTCAATTCTTTCCTTGCAACCTTTAATTTGTCTCCAAGACTTTTCCTATAGATATTAAGCACTTTTTCAGTGATTTCCAAGTCGTTAAGCGTGAGAAACTTTGGAAAAATCTTTCCTTTGTATTTTCTGACTTCAAGAAATTCCTTTGGAAGCACGTAAGAAAGTTGTGATCGATACTTTATTAATGTAATGGGTTTTAAAAAAGAGCAATTTTAGATCTATACTAAAAAATTATCTCACTATTTCACAGTTCAGTTTCACTCTTTCAGTTTTCTCCTCCTTCGCGATGAGGTTCTTATCTCTGAAGTCTCTGCTGAAACCAGCTCGTAAAGAATCGCTTTCTTTCCAGATGGTCTCAAAATCCTTCCCAGTCTCTGAATATACTCTCTTGAACTGCCTGTTCCGCTCATTATAATTCCAACATTTGCATCTGGAACATCTATTCCTTCATCCAGAACCTGACTGCTAACAATGGCTCTGTAAAGCCCTCTTCTGAAGTACTTGAATATTTCTTTCCTCTCCTTCTGATCGGTTCGATAGGTTATGGCCGGTATCAGAAAGAGCTTTGATATCGCATACACGAGATCGTTGTGGCGGGTGAAAATTATTATCTTCTCACCTCTATGCCTTTCCAATATCTTTTTTAGCACTTTAAGTTTGTTTTTTGAGTTATAAGCTATTTTCCTGGCTTCATCCCATGATTTAAGCGCCTCATAAGCATCGCTGTCATAGCCCGTGCGCATAACGATTCTCCTGAAGTCTTCAGGATTCGAGAATTTCAGCCCTTTCTTTCTTACATAATCCTTGAAGATCTTTGATTTCACCTCATAAGCTCTTTTTTCTCTCTCATCCAATGGAACAATAATCCTCCTTATAGAGTAGGGGGCAAGGTGTTTTCCAGCTATGTCATCTGGCTTCAGCTCGAAAACCTTGCCCCCAACTAATTCTGGAAGTTTTTCATGAAGTCTGTCATCCCTCTCCATCGTTGCTGTAAGGCCGAGTCTGTAAGGTGCTGCACTCATCTCGGCAATCGTTCGGAAGCTTTCAGATGGAAGGTGATGAACTTCATCGAAAACAATTAAGAGGAATTTATTGCCGAAATTTTCAGCGTTTATGTATGCTGAATCATAGGTTGATACCGTGATTGCCTTGATTTCCTTGCTCCTTCCAGAGAATTCTGCAACCTCCCCAAAAACCGAGAGCCTTTCGATCCATTGATCCACCAGATCGAGAGTGGGGACGACAATGAGCGTGGGAACATTAAGCTCTCTGATGATCTCCATAGCTACGAAGGTTTTTCCCGCGCCAGTGGGAAGTACCACAACGCCTCTACGATCAACCATCCACCTCCTCACCGCTTCTTCCTGATAATCCCTCAGTTCGAAATCCGCTTCGAAGAATGGTATTGGTGGAAGATCGAATACCTTCTCCTCGTAATCTATCCCCGAAAGATCGAGATAATCGATCAGATCTCTATATTTGTACGCAAGAACTCTATAGCATCGCTTTCTCTCATCATATGTACCGAAAGGGACATGAGCATCTCCTTTTATAGTAAGCGTACCTCCCTCGTACTCTATTTCCACAAACATCTTATCTCCTCCAGCTACAGATCCACAACCTTTCCCGGATTAAGAATTCCGTCAGGGTCGAAGGCTCTCTTGATCTTCTGAAGAAGTTCATATTCTGCTTTTGACAGATGTTCCTTCAAATCTTTTTTCTTCACAATTCCAACCCCATGCTCCCCTGTTATGCTCCCACCGAGCTCTCTTGCAATCCTGAAGAAGGTTTTTTTCAGCTCTTCGTACTTTTCTTCCCATCCTTCTGTTTTCAGCGGATGCTGGTGGATGTTTCCATCTCCCGCATGCCCATAGTTCACAACCTTGAATCCCATTTTTTCTGCTACTGAATTACACCTCTTAACGTATTCTGGAATCTGAGCTGGAGGGACGCTTACATCAAGAACCTCGATTACCTTCTCCTTCATTCCCTCATATATGAGGCTCCTTACCTCCAGCAGATCTCTCTGCTCCTTATATCCTAAGGCAATAAAGGCGTTGCTTGCACCCTTTCCAATACAGATTTCCTCGATTTTTTCAGCTACCTCAACCAGCTCATCCTCATTTCTACCTTCGATTATTACCATCAGGTTCGCCTCATCCTTGGGGGGCCACCTCTTCCCGCTAACTTTCTCTCCAATCTCTAAAGCCTCCCTTTCAATGTATTCAAGGGCTAGCGGAATTGTCCCATTCCTCAGTATTTCAACAACAGCCTCTATCGCCCCTTCAATCGTTTTGAAAGGGACGGCAATTGTAGCTGTTTTTCGAAAAGGAGGAAGTAAACGTAAGACTACCTCCGTAACCACGGCGAGAGTCCCTTCACTCCCGATTAGGAGATGCATCATATTATAGCCAGCGTTATTTTTTATAAGCTTCCCACCGAGCTTTATGATATCTCCGTTGGGAAGGACTGCTTCCAATCCGAGAACATAGTTCCTCATCACCCCGTACTTCATCGCTCTAACACCGCCAGCATTTGTAGAAACCATCCCTCCAACAGTTGCTGTTTCATCCCCTGGATGAGGTGAAAAGCTCAAACCGCTTGCCTCAGCATTCATAATTAACTCTCTAAGCGTTATCCCAGCCCCACATACAGCACAGAAATTTTCAACATCGATCTCCATCTTCTTCATTTTTTCAGTGGAAAGAATTAACCCCTCAGCAGTAGGAACTGCTCCACCGCTCAATCCAGTACCTCCTCCCCTTACAAAAACAGGAATTCGCTCTCTGCTTGCGATTTTCATTATTTTAGAAACTTCATTTGTGTTTCTGGGCTTTGTAATCAGAACGTTCTCTGTGGGTTTTAATCCCAAGGACGGAGGAGTTTCATCGTAGAGGTAGGATTTAAGCTCTTTAGCGCTGTAAACTTCTATTCCACTCTCTGAAAGAATTTTTGAAATTTTTTCAAGTTTATTTTTGATTTCTCCGGTCATTTTATCAACTTATTTTAATACTCCTATGCTACTTTATTAGCTTCTCCTTCTGAACAACCCTAACATCGAAGATTTTAGTATAAGGATAATTTCCGCTCTCATCCTTTTCCATAGCCTTAACCATATCCCAGATCGTCAGCAAAGCCGTGCTCACACCAACAAGAGCTTCCATTTCAACACCCGTTTTGCCTGTAGACTTGACCGTGCAAACAGCCTTAATTTCATTCTCAAAAGTCTCAAAATCGATTTCGACAAGGGAAAGGGGAATTGGATGGCACATTGGAATTAGATCAGGTGTCCTTTTGACAGCAAGTGTTGCTGCAACTATCGCCGTTGCAAAAACGTTACCTTTAGTAATTCTGTTTTCAGCTATGGCATTTATTGTTTCCTCTTTAAGCTTTATTTTTCCTTCAGCAATTGCAAGTCTAAAAACATCTCGCTTATCAGAGATGTCAACCATTTTCACCTTTCCAGAATCGTCAAGATGGGTGAATCCCATAGTTGAAGGTGGATTAAAAATTAAAAAAGGTTTGGGAAATCCAAAAATTATCATGTCTAAAAATATTAAAACCTAGATCTATTTAAACTAAGTTAAAAATCACCAATGAGTTTTATGAGCCTTTATAGAACCTTAACCTATGTATTTTCCCATTTGGGCCGTATACGGGAACGTTTCCTGGCATGGGATTCAGATTTACCTTTTTCTGAAACTCTGTCTGGGCCTGCCAGGCAGAAGAATTGATGGCCAACACCCCTCTATAAAACTTCGCCCCGTACGTATGGATGTGGCCAGTATGGATTACATCCGGGATTTCATCTATTACCAGCATATCATCCTTCTCCGGGGCGAGGGGGGATCGTCCACCATAGATTGGCACCAAATGTCTTCTTTTTAGAATTTCCTCAATCGCTCCAATCGGGTTTGAGTAATCAAGTCTTGGAATTTTTAAAATTATGTCATCAAAGCTCCTGCCATGGTATATCAAAACCTTTATCCCACTTACATCCACCCAAGCGGGATTCCCAACATGAATTACGTTTTTGGGAAAGAGAGAAGCAAATTCGTTGGGCAAAGAAGGTTGAGGCTCAGCTTGTCTAACAGCATCATGATTTCCTGGAGAAAGAACGATCTTAATTCTCTTGGGGATACTCTCTAAATGTTCTGCCGCTTCTTCATACTGACCATAGATGTCTATTATCCTTAATTCTTTGTCCTGATCGGGATAGATTCCAACTCCATCCACTACATCTCCTGCTACGAGTACGCATTTCACCTTCTCTGCCAACTCCCTCATGTATTCATTACCAACCTCCCCATTCAACCACCGAATAAAAACATTCCACGAATCCTCGAGAAATGCATTGCTGCCAAAGTGAATGTCCGAGATGAAAACGATTGCAAAGTCCTTGTTTGGTCTTTTTCCATTTTGTGGGATGTCTGGGAAAATAATACGATTAGCGATCAGATTTTTACCTTTCAAAATTCCAGAGACAGCTATAACCTCATCTCCGAGAAGTTCAGATGCAACTTCTCTGAGTTTACCGGTAGCGATAACATTTATCCTGCCGGTTTTATCTTCTAACTCTATTAGATAATTTCCACTCGAGGTTTCCCTTACTCCACAAACCAACCCAATTATTTCAGCTTCATTCGGCCTAATTCTCGTTAAACTTGCTATCGGGATGGATTTAACTCTTCTTTTTAGTATTTTGGATAGTTTTTCGAATCTAGAATTAAAATGAAAAACGAAATCCTCAATCCCACCCTCACAAGATGAGTTTCCCGTTATATCCCTCTCAACTTTTATTTCAAATTTTTCAGAGATTTCCATCTGTGGTTTGCTTTCAATGGTTTTATATTTTCCAATCAAATTTTTTACATATTCAGGAGTTACGATTATCCCATCATGGGATCTGGATATATATTCGATGAGGTGATCGATATTCCCTCCTTTCAACTCCTCTAAAATTTCAACCGCGTCGGGATGGATGTTAAGTCCCTTTTCAGCAAATTTGGAAACTATGTCTCTTGCATTCAGATTCATCTCCGAACCAATTCTTTCCACTTTAACCTCCCCTTTCTTAACGATAAATTCAGACTGAGATACAGTTTTTGCCTACCCTGAAAGTGTAAACTTTCGATACGTTTAATTACCCCTTCCTATTCCCTGATTTACATGGATAGAAGCTCATTGATCAATCTGGGTAAGGATGTGCTCTCAACACTCATCATTGTAGGAGTTATCGTTGGCCTCGGAATACTCCTCACAGGTACATGGCCATTTATGGTTGCGGTAGAATCAGGGAGTATGGAACCAAACATGCATCGTGGAGACGTTATTTTCTTGGTCAGTCCAGATAGGGTCAGCATTATCACCTATGTTGAAGGTGTTGAGAAAGGATATAAAAGTTTTGGAAACTATGGAGACGTTATAGTTTATAAACCAAATGGTAAAGGGAATAGAACTCCAATAATACATAGGGTTTTAGCTTATGTACACAAAGGAGATAACATTCCCGTTAGGGTGGGCAATTCAATCTATTTAACCAAAAATATCGCATCGAAGGATGGATATATCACTCAAGGAGATCATAATCCGATTCCGGATCAGCCCTATGTATCTGAGCCCGTTCAAAAAGATTGGATAATTGGTGTAGCCAAGTTCAGGATTCCGTATGTTGGATATTTCAGGCTTATCTTCAGCTAGATTCAATGATAGAGATGGTACAATGATAGAGTACCTCGCTTCCCTCATCATAGGTATAATTTTGGGTGTTTTGATCGAGAGATCAAGAAGAGAAGTAAGAAAGGAAAAAGATTTCGTATCAAAAAGTATGAGTATCAGCCTATTCCTCTTGATATTCTTTCTGGGGTTAGACATTGGAAGAAAACTCAACCTTCAAGAGATGGCTCAGGTCGGTAAGCTCTCCATCGTTTTCGCTTTGACGACGATGGTTTTCAGCTACATGTTCTCCAAAATTCTGCTTAAAGCGGTGAGATAAATGTTCGTTGCACTAATTTTGTTCGTTCTTTTAGCAGGTATAACCCTTGGTTTTAAAACAAAAGAGTTTGCATTCAGCTTTTCAGGAGACTTGATCCACTGGATCTTGATTTTTTTCATCTTCCTAATTGGGATGGATCTCGGACTTATGGAGTCTAGAATGGAAAAGATTAGGAAATCATGGAAAGTTGGAAGCTTAATTGCTGCGGGGACTGCTTTGGGATCTGTATTTGCTGGGATAATAATATATTATTTCACAAACCTGCCCCTAATCCTTGCAGCGAGCGTGGCAGCTGGAATGGGGTGGTACTCATTAACGGGCCCTTTCCTTGCGAAAACAATCGGAGCTTTTGCTGGAGCTCTTGGATTTACATCCAATTTTTTAAGAGAAATCTTAACTTTCCTTATCTATCCAAAACTGCGGGATAAAACTACTGGCATCTCAATAGGTGGTGCAACAACAATGGATACGACCCTCCCCCTCATAGCAAAGTTCTCAAGCTCAGAAAATGCACTGATAGCCTTCATCCATGGATTTTTCATATCGATTCTTGTTCCTTTTCTACTAACACTTCTATCTAGCTTGTAGCACAAAAATGGATTAAAATTTTGGTTTAAATTTTAAAAACGATTAAAGGGAGATTTTGATGATCAGCCCATGTTCCTTCTAATCCATCTGATTATATCTCCTTTTGGAACCGCACCGACGATCTTATCAACCGGTTTACCGTTTCTGAAAAAGATTAGAGATGGGATGGCTGTGATAGCATACCTATTTGCTATTTCCTGCTCTTCCGAAGTATTAAGCTTACCGAAAACTACATCCCCAGCGTACTCCTTTGCAAGTGATTCAATTGTAGGAGCTAACAGTCTGCATGGGGCACACCACTCCGCCCAGAAATCAACAACAACATACTTGTATTTCTTCAAAACTTCATCAAAATTGGAAGACGTGAGGGTGATGGGGCGATCAGGGAATTCAAGTTTTGTTTCGGGTTCTCCAAGCATCTTCTCCATCATTTCCTTCATTTTTTTCTGTCTGATCTTCTCAAGTTCGTCCATGGTAAGAATCCTATGCTCTGATTTTTGAAGGTTTCGGAATCTAGAGTCTGATGTAGTTTCCTAAAATTATTTTCTAACATCAAACCACCTCATGTGAGGTCTTTTGTTATTGTACCAGTCAATGAATTCATCTATTGTATCGAAGTACCTCATCTTAGCTTCAAGAGTCCCATAGAACCTCTCTATCTTTCCGTTTGTCTGATAATGATTTACTCTCCCAACAATATGTTTAATTCCATTCTCAACAAGGAATCTTTCAAACTTAAAAATACCTTTGACTTTCTCCTCTCCCGCAGAAGCGTAGAATTGAGTTCCTCTATCAGTAAGGATTGATTTAGGTTACCATAATTATCCATGGCTTCTTTCAAGACTTTTATTGTATTCTCAGTAGTTGCTTCATCAAATACTCCATAACCAACTGCTAAGCGGGATGCGTCGTCTAAACAGGCGATTATCCATTTTTTATTATAATAAAACCAGTCAGTATGCCATAAAGACATGGAATGCTCTCTTTCATAGCAAATCCACTTCTTTCTCTTTTGCTTAGCTTTCTCTTCCTTTGCACAGCCGTTCATTCTAAGCACTTCTATATTGTTCTTGCTTATGTTGTAACCTTTCTTTCTTAAAATTGTTTGCAACACAATTGCATTGCATCTGTATTCTTTGTATGCTTCCAATATGGCTTCTATTTTCTTCTCTGATAGTTCTTTTTTGGGTCTTCCTGGTTTTCTTTAGCTTGGGAATCTTTCCTGTTCCCTGTATTGCCTGTAGATCTGATTTACTCTTCTTGTTGAGATTCCTCCTATCTCTGCTATTTCCTTAGTTGGTATTCTCTTCTTTTTCCCTCTAGTTTCACATATCTGTTTAGTTGACTGGAAAATAATTTTGGGAAAGACAGTGATATACGATAACGAAACTTTTAAGGTTATTTCGTGCTCAAATATGGACTTTTGCCTCGAATACCTAGACGATTGTGTACCACACTGAAGTTTGTAGCTGCCAAAGATTACTTTTTAAGAGAAGAGAGCTAAAAGCTATGATTACAAAACTCAAATAATTACTTCTGAGAAAAACGTTTTAGAAGGTCTAACATTTCTTCAGGTTTAGTTTTCTCCTCCCAACTTATATTTACACCATCAGAACTAACTTCAATTATCAATTTGTTTATTGTTGCAACATATCTCGTCCTTCTTTTTTGCCCTTCAACTAAAACCTTATCTGCTTCTTTAATTAACCCTTTTTCAATCAATTCTTTGAATTTTCGATAACAAGATGCAAGAGGGATGTCAAATCTTTCACTAATTTCCTGTACTGTAACTGGTTTCTTCATAGCTTCATACAAAATCCTAATAGCTACAGGATCAATCACTGGACTTAAATCCTTCAACTTTACTCCCCCATAAATTTTTACAATAAGAATATTAAAATTTTGTCTTAATGATAGTCAATAAAGAGGGGAAAATTATTGCAAGGAGTGTGAAAATTAAAAAGGGTTGGAGGGCTGGAGTTGGACTAATGTTCAGAAGAAGCATTAAAGAAGATAGTGCTCTTTTATTAAAATTAAATTCTAAATATGTACATTCTTTTTTCGTATTCTTCCCATTCAGAGCTATAGTATTAAATGAGAACCTAGAAGTGGTTGATGAATTCGTAATGAAACCTTTCAGAATAAAGAGGGTCAATGGTACTTGGATACTTGAAACGAATGTTAATAATCGAGTTAAAAAAAGGGAGAGACTGTTTATCATGGACTAATTACGTATTAACCTCCTCCATATACCTACTTACTGCAACCTCTCCGTAGGGAGTAAGTTTACCCTTTTCCATCATCTTCTTTTTCTCTAAACTCATTAATACTCCATTTACTTCAACTACCTCCAAACCAAGAACCGAAGGTAAATCTTCTACTGAAAGCCCACTATATAATGTCTGAAGTACTCGTTTCTCCATTATACTTAGATTTGCTTTCTCTACAACCATAAGCAAATCTAAGTACTCAAAGCTTATGTATCTACCAAATAAATTGAAAATTCTTTTATCTGGAATATGCAAGTAAGAAACTATTGATTCGCCTTTCTCCATTACTCTAACATTGATTATTTCAACTTGCTTATTCTTAATCAATCTAACATCCTTTCTTATATCTCTTACAGAACTCAACTTTATCTTTATCTCATCAATTATAATCTGCTTCCTAGCTATATTAAGAATTCCATCTTTCCATTTTGTATTAAGTACCACACCACCTTTAATTGCCGGATACTTGTATATCACACGACTACCTCCAAGTATCGTTTTTAACAATAAAAAGAGGAATTTCTCGAGTATTTTATCGCTACTTTTGATGATAATTATGTTTGGCTTGTTATTATTAAAAAAAGCTAACTTTATAGATTCCATCATAACATCCTTCAAATCTTCAGGAACATATAACTTATTAACATCAAATACACTAGATGTATTTACAACAATTTTTCTCCTATTACTCGCCACAACCAACCTTCTATTTGTCAGTATCACCCTGGAGTTCTCAAAATCTTCAATTCTTTTTTCTCCCCCCTCTAAAGCTATTGTAGACTTTGCACAAAAATCAGCTATTATTTTCTCCATCTTATATTTAAAATATTTCTTAAGTTTTTAAATTTTACTCTCAGAAAAGTAATTTTAATAATAGATTTAACTTAGATTAATTTCATAAAATATATATCTTTTTAAGGTGTTAAGTTAATACAATAATTATAAAACGTCTCTAAGTTTGAATAGAGTTAAAGTTCGCATGTAATTAACTTAGATCTTTAGAATTTTCACTAAACTTAGTAAAACAATTAATGACGTAATAAGATAAACAATGGGCTCAAATAAGCTAAAGTACCCATTTGCTGCAATCCTTCCAACCAAACCTACTGGACTGAATGGATTCGTGAAAAGAAGAGGTATAATCGATATTATAACTATCGAAAAGACTAGCTGGCTCCTTTCTCTATCTTTTATAACCACACTGAGTGTGTAGGCTAGAGAAATAAGCATAAGAGAGAAAGATAGAGAGAGTGAAAACACTAAAGCAACATTGTGAATATCTATCCCGTTAGCTATAACTAAAATTATCCATATAGGTGTTAATGTAGCTGATAAGATGTAGGATGCAAGGATTTTTCCAATGGAAATTTCAGTGCTAGATAGGGGAGAAGACTTTAGCAGCTCTAAGGTTTTTGTTTCAATTTCCTCTGTCATGCTATCAATTAACAATCCTGCGGCACTCACAGCAGTTGTAATCATCAGCAATGGAATCAAAACAACGTAAATGAACTTGAAAGAAATTGAGACGCCTTGCGGCAAATCGATTCTCTTACCTTTTGCATAAAATGAAAGTTCAAAGATTGGAATGCTATTCCTTCTCCTTAACTCTTTCTCGTACTTCACCAACTTTTCCTTGATAAACAACGAGGTCTGAATTGCTTTAATCTCCTCCTTCGGCAAATAAACTCTTAAATAACTTTTTGAGCTCTCATTTGCAACTATTATTGCATCGATATCGCCTTCATAAAAATCTCTGAAGGCTTTTTGCAAGGAATCGTACTTTTTAACTTTCATAATTTTTTCAAGCATGGGGGCATTACCAACTAATGCCACGTTAGCTTCCTTCTCTATCGCAAATCCCACGTACTCTGGATTGTATAGAGTTAGAATGCCGAAAGTTATTACTGAAGAAAAAGAGGTGACAAAAATAAGCAGTACCATCACACTTACGAAAGTTCTCTCCTTAACCATCCCCTTTAAATCTTTTAATGCGAGTCTCAATACGATCGAGACTCTCAAAGCAGCATCACCACCATTGCATAGTTGTATATGTAATGTATGGTAATTGAAACTGCCAAAGCTCTATCAAAACCAAACCTGAGTAGAGATGCAAATACCAGCATCGTCAGGCAATGCAGGAGTAAAGGGAATACCAAAAACTTGGAAAGAAAGAGAAAATTGTACTGAGTTGCGATATTCAGCATTACTATTATTTTCTCGCCAATAAAAAACCCTAGAGCCGAGAGGAGAGCTGAAATATACAGGTTTGCACTGTTTTTGTATGCAGCATAAACGAAAGAGGCTTTAAAAGTCTCCTCAACTAAAGCTATTGACGCGATTAAAATTGGAATTGAGTAGACTTGTGGAAGTATAAAGAGCATGGATAACAAGAAGAACTCTACCATGAAAACAAATGGAATTGAAGATATTGAAGCTGCAAACACGTAACTACTTCTTTTAATAATTTTCTCGTTTAACAACACGATTTTATTTAGTATGCTCTTTGAATACAGTATTTCGGAATCCATTGCCTTTGAGGATAGATGGAATAGAATAAAAGCCATCGAGTAGAACTGAAAAGTGGAAAAGACGTATTCTCGAACATTTATCTTCGAAGTCTCAAAAAATGATAGCATTAAAGTGATGGGAGATATTTTACTGACGGGAATAGTACCTGAAAATATTGCTGGAATAAAAACATAAGTCGTTAATAATAAAGAGAGAGATAGTGAAAGAAAAGTTAATTCTCTATAACTCCTCGAAATTATGGATGTAAAGCATTGAACTGCCATTAAAAAGAGTATGATTGGAAAGATGAAGAGCAGACAAATAACGCTTTCACCAAATATCAAGGAAACTATTACAACACTTAATAACGAGAATACCAGATACAGAAAAACCTTCCCCAAAATAACCTCATAACTTCGAGCTGCTGGGATCAAAACCTCAATTCTCCTCGAGATTTTATCTTCTATGAGAGATGATGAAAAAACTTGGATTACAAAGAATGACGGAACTACAAAAAAGAACGAATAGATAAGTTTTTCCAGTAAACTGGGCGAGGTTATCTTGTCTGGTGTGGAATACTCTAACCTAAACTTAGTAGATTTGCCAGTTGGTAAAGTTAGTGGGGTTTCTTTACTTCCAACTCTTTCAACTTTTTTCTCAATTTTTTCGATTTTCTCAATTTCTTTTCCTCCTTTTATTCCTACTGATTTTGGTTTTTCAAATGATGGTTTGAGTTTTCTTTCTAAATATTCAACAGAAACCAAGACAGGAAACGCTTTTTCTCCATATTTTTCAAACAGATACTCCTTGTATTTATTCTCAAGATAATCTCTTAACTCGTCCCCAGCGGAGAGGGATTTATCTGTACCGCTCAGAATAACATAGTTCGTACCTGAATACACATCAATTTTTTCCGTATTTAAATATTGTATGGCATCACTATAGCTTAAATCGTATATGACATATCTTGGATCATCTATCTTATATGGTGTAGCAATTCTATATAACATATAATCCGACTTGACTCCGCTAATAGCTGAATAATAGGCTGAAAATGTAGATATGATCACAAGCAAAACCAATATTGCAACAAATCTTTTTGAATACTTTTTCTTTGACTTTTTAAATTCCAGTTTTGAGATTTTAAATATAGTATTAGACATAGTATTAGAAATCCTAATATATTTAAATTTTTAACTGAGTTTATGCTTAAGATCATCAACTTAACAAAAAAGTACAATGATTTTTTAGCTTTAGATAATGTCAATTTCGAAGTTAAAAAAGGTGAAATTGTTGGATTAATAGGTGAAAATGGAGCTGGAAAATCAACAACAATGAAGATCATTGTTGGACTCATAAAACCAACTGCTGGTAGAGTTGAATATTCTGAAGTAGGCGATGTAAGAAAAAATATAGGTTATTTGCCAGAGATAGATTCCTTGTATGAAGGGATGAATGCAATTGAGTATCTAACTTTTTTTGCAAGTTTGTATAACATTCCATCTGATTTAGCTGGAAAAGAGGCTGAAAAACTTTTAAAAATGTTGAATCTACAAAACAAACAGATATCCGAATTTTCAAAGGGTATGAGAAGGAAGTTATCTATTGCTAGAACTTTAATTCACAACCCAAAAATTTTGGTATATGACGAACCTACTGGAGGGTTAGACCCAATCACTTCTCTCTTCATAGCCAAATTAATGGAGGAGTTGAAGAAAGATAAAGCAATCTTGTTTTCTGCACACAATATGTATTATGTCGAATCCATCTGCGATAAAGTTGTCATCTTAAAGAGCGGAAAAATGCTTTATTATGGTAGATTAGATGAATTAATAGATATTAACAAAGAATACGTGTTATATTATACAATAAATGGAAAAAAGGACTTCTTTACAACTTCCAGTATTGAAGAACTTAATGACTTCATAAAAGATGTAATTATTAAAGGTGGTAAGATTACAGGAATGGAGCAAAAATCACCCAGACTTGAGGATGTCTATTTTAGTCTAGTGAATGACCACTGACTTCTCATCTAAAGGGAAAAATGCTAATGGCTTAAATAATTCGAAAATTTTCACTTTACTGCTCAGAATTGAATGGAGGGTCTTCATAATCATTAGAGTAGGATTTGAAATTTCAAATGTGAAATTTCAAATCTAATATTTCAATTATATATATACAAATTTAAATCTTTTAAAATTCTAAAATTTGAAAATTTGTTAGAAACCTTTATGTACTATTACAATCATAATTGTAATAAGAATGAAAAAAGGGTGAAAAAAAATGAAGTTTTGGAAGGATGAGAAGGGACAAGTAGGGATTGGAACACTGATAGTCTTTATAGCAATGGTACTTGTTGCAGCAATAGCAGCTACTGTTTTAATCAACACAGCCGGATTGTTACAAGAAAGGGCTCAAACAACAGGAAGTGAGGCTACACAGCAAACATCCACTGGATTGAATGTGGTGAGTGCCTATGGAGATGTGAATGAGACTGCAGGGGATAAGGTAACAGATGTATATCTCACAGTGAAACTTAGAGCAGGGAGCTTAAACATTGACATGGAGAAAACGGTTATACAATACATAGATGATGATACTAGTGCGGAGTTGACTTACGGCAGTTCAGCTGACAATGATAATTTTGCTGTTTCAGCAACTCAAGACTCTGACAGTTCATTACCAGTTCTAAACGACCAAAAGGATGTGTTTGTTATTGCTCTTGACCTTGCAGACATTAGAGCGGGAAGTGCAAGTGCAGCAGAGACAAATGGACTTGGTGAAAGTGAAACTGCAACAGTCAAAATAGTTCCACCAACCGGAGCAACTACAGTCTTTACATTCACAATTCCAAACTCTGTTGACGGATACACTGTTGTTGATCTAGGGTAAGGTGATGCAAAATGAAGTTTTGGAAGGATGAGAAGGGACAAGTAGGGATTGGAACACTGATAGTCTTTATAGCAATGGTACTTGTTGCAGCAATAGCAGCTACTGTTTTAATCAACACAGCCGGATTGTTACAAGAAAGGGCTCAAACAACAGGAAGTGAGGCTACTGAACAAACCTCAACAGGAGTTAACGTACCCACTGTCACTGGACACGTAACAAGTAGTGGAGGTAGCTACTATGTAAACTGGATTAACTTTACAGTGAAACTTAGACCAGGTAGTCAAAACATCGACCTAAATAGAACAGTGATAAAATACATCGACAAGAAGGTGAGCAAACTTCTTACTTGCAACAAAACCGCAAGTGGTGGGACAACCATTACTGATGCTGCCAACGTAACTTGGGGTAGTCAATTCGTTGTTACAGAGGTGAAGGATGATGATAACTCGATTAGTACAAGCAGTCTCGTCCTTAACAGTCAAGAAGATGTGGTTAAGATCTACATAAAGGTTTCAGCTCTTGGTGGATGGTCAAATGGTTTACCAGAAGGTGAGACTGCAACAATAAAAATAATTCCACCAACTGGAGCAACAACAACTTGGCAGGCTGTAATTCCAGAATCTCTTGCAGGAAAGACGAAAGTTGATCTATCGTAAACAGGGGAATGAAATATGAATTATTATTTTTTAATTTTATATTTTTTATTTGGGTTTGCTTTAATCGGAGGAAGTTTGCTTGTTATGGGCATTATTATAAAAGCACACATCTCTACTCATAGAAAAGATATGCTGTGGCTTTTAGCCGGCTTCTCTTTTATTGCAATTAGTGGTTTCTTAACTCTAATTGCTTCATTACTTGAATTGGTTGTAATGCCAAACATTGTCACCCCGCTCATATTAGGAGCTTTATCTATGGGATTTTTGCTGATTTCTTACTCCTTTATTGCAAAACCAGGGTGAGGATATGGTTAAGGTTTTGATAGTTGACGACTCGGAATTTATGAGAAAATTACTCAGAAAAATACTTGAGGGGCATTTCACAGTTGTTGGTGAGGCAGAAAATGGGGTTGAAGCTGTACAAAAGTTCATGGAATTGAAACCAGATGTAGTTACAATGGATATAATAATGCCGATTAAAAACGGCATATCTGCAACAGCAGAAATAAAGAAGGTAAATCCACAGGCCAAGGTTGTGATGTGTACATCAGTGGGTCAAGAAGAGAAAATGAAGCAGGCCATAAAAGCAGGAGCAGACGGGTACATAACTAAACCATATCAAGCGCCAAAGGTAATAGAGGCTATCCAAGAAGTGCTTAGAAGGTGATCAAATGAAGATAGACATAACCAAGTTAGTAAAGTTAAATGAGATAGCTAAAGAAGGTTCAAAGACAATAGCAAGAAACCTTTCCATAATGTTAGGAATAGGCGTAGAGATGAGGATTTCAAAGATCGATTTCATCACCACGCGTGATTTCCCTAAAGAGATGGATGATGGAATTTGCGTCTATCTTACTTTTACTGGATTGCCGTCTGGCAATCTCCTTGTTTATTTTCCTCACGAGGGAGCGAAGAAAGTAGCAAGACTACTCTTGCAAGGAATTGAAAGTGATAGCAACAGAGGTTTTTCAGAGATCGAAATATCGGCAATAAAGGAGATCGGAAACATACTAACTAGCTCTTTTATAGATGGGTGGGCAAATTTGCTTAAAACAGAGATCGACATCTCAACACCAAATTTGATAAATGCCTCTGAAATCGAATCTATATTGAGAGAAATGGACGAGTATGCTTTTGTTTTTAGTTCTCATATCTATGCTAAGAAAGAAGACATTAAATGTCAAATATATGTGTTTCCTTATATAAATGGGATGATAGAAGTCCTTGAGAAACTTTAAAGTAACCATTATATATCTTTTCTTTATGGAATTTGAGACTCACTACAGAATTTTTGTAGTGTTTCTGATTTTAGGAATTGCATTTTATGTCATAAGTTACGCTTACTCAGATTACGTTTTAGAGGTTGGTTCATTTACATTCAATGTTATGGATACATTATTTCTATTTACTTTAGCAAAAAGAGCCATTATTTATACAGCAATTTTTTTCCTCTCTTTATTTCTTCTAGGGATTGGATCGATAATACCAAAACTTGAAGGGGTTCACCTAAAATATGCCCATTTAACCCTTATAATCGTCTTTGCAATTTATGGAATTTATCTAACAGCGAATAATCTATATTTCTACTACACTTCTAAAAGCCTTATATCACTCCTACCCTTTTACATCCCAGAATACATCTGGAATTTTAAAACTAGACACGTTGCATTGGCAATTCCCGTAATCATTGCACTGATAAAGGATTTAGTCTCACTCAGATAAAGCCTCACTAGCAAGATTTTTACCCCTCATTGTGAGGGTGACTTCCTTTCTTTTCCTAACCTCCTTTAAAACTCCGAGCTTTATAAGTCTGTCATAAATCTCCTCAACTTTCTCAACATCAAGTCCAAGAAAACTTGGTATCTCGAAAGGAGAGACGCCAGTATACAAAGACATTATTATCTGTTTTTCTACATCAGAAAGCTGTATATCGGCAGAAACTTTATCAAAGCCACTATATATAAACTGATGAATAATATTAAGAATTTCTCCTCTTCCATAAATATAACACTCGACTGTGTACTCCATGTTACTTTCTCTATCAAACTCATTAAACTGAATGTCAATTACCTTTTTCATTTCTCCATTAAATTCCCTATCTTCTCTTCTCAAAAGTTGTATTTTATCTGGCTCAATTTTTATCAGCTTTCCAGACTCTGTAACTAGTCTTAGCTTATTATCCTTTATAACAATTTGAGCTTTTTCCCAATTAACATTTGTTTGTACAACCCCCCCCTTCTTAACTGGATACTTCACATACACAATTTTTCCATTTAAAATCACATGAATGATCGCATTTTTAAATCTCTCGAGATCTTTTCTACTTCCTGTAATTAAACTAATGTGATTCTCATTATCTGTGTGTCTTATAAGTAGGTAGAAGGGGGTTTTAGCTATTTCTTGGTTTAAATCCAGCCTACCACCCAAGTCAATTATACTTGGAAGTGGAATTCTCTTCTTAATGTTTTTCCCAACCATCCAAATATTCTTATTCGAGAGGATTATCCTTGCTAGAATCCACTTAGCATCTACAAATCTTTTACTACCTGAGATAAGAGGTGATATGAACTTCCCAACCATATCTTCTACCTTTATTTCCTTTACATTCTTTGCATTCCCCACTTCCATACAAATCCCTTTAAAAATTTATTCACTGTATATAATTCTTAAACTTTTCGACCCTACTAATGGCTTGAAAAGCTGCACGCCTAACGGACTCACTTGAATCATTCAAAGCAAAATTCAAAACCTCTTTTGCCCTCTCATCTCCAATCATACCTGAAATCCAGCAAACTAACCTCCTTACTTCTTCATCTCTATGTTTGGTCAATTCACATAACTTCCCTATTACATTAGGAATTTTTACTAATGCAGTTGCAGCAATTATCCTTTCATCTTTATCTCCAGATTCAAGTATTTTTAGAAGAGGGTCAGCACCCCTACTACTTGATATCTGACCAAGTAACCATATCGCATTCTTTCTTATTGCTTTATTCTGAGTTTTTTCGAGTGTCTCTAAAACAACATCTGCCAAATCACCACTTATCTTTTCATTGATTTTCTTCCTCAGTTCTTCACCTCTCTTTGACTTTGCCAAACAAGCGAGAATAGATTGGAGTGCTGTAACTCTGACTTCCCTAACCTCATCCTTTAAAGCTTTAAGTAAAGGCTCTATTGCATTATCCCCTCCTTTTTCAAGTACTATTGTAGCAAGCTCCCTAACACGTGGTTCTGCATCATTCAAACATTTAGCAATCTTATCAATATCTCCAACTCTCAAATTAAAATTCAGGTCGTTTAGAGCTTCTAAAGCTGCTTTTCTAACTTCCACATCTTCATCATCAAGTCTTTTCATTAAAGCATTAACAGCAGCATTATTCCTAAGCATACCTAACGCCAAGGCTGATGCTCTTCTAACTTCAGCTGAGCTGTCTTCTAGCACGTCTATAAGATATGGCAATGCCCTCAAATCACCAATTCTCCCAAGTGCTATAGCTGCATACACTTTTATATCTTTGTTACTACTTCTTAGCGCTTCAATCAGACGATTTACAAGCATAGAATTAATTTTAATTTTTTTACTCTCTAATTTCTCAAGAAACATCTTCAAAATTTTCAAGTTTGACCATGCAATCGCTCTTATCGCTGAATTCCTCACCATTTCTTTCTCTTCACTTATAGCAATATTCAATAATTCTTTGATTGCTTTCTCATCGTCCATATAAGCCAAAACTTCTACTGCTCGTGCTCTAACTGCATCGTTCTTTGAATACTTGATAATATCAATTATCTCGTCAACTTTTTTTCTCTTCTGTAATTCATATATCGTCTTCATTTTATCACCTTAGATATTTACCACCCCTCCCAATCCAATATCAGTAAGCAAGGCAGAAACTGCCGATATCCAAACCATCACAACGAAGTGGAAATAACCATTAACTTGATGCCCACCATCAACAACCTTTATCATTATTGCGGAGAGCATTGAATGAATTATCAAAATTAAAGATATCATAAAATTAACCAATGGTATATTATAGAGTTGTAAATTTATAACATTAATAGCTTCCAAATTTCCAGAGAGTTCAGCACTCACAAGCGATTTACCCATAATATCTATGATTTTTACTCCAATAAATAATGCGAAGGACAAAGATGCTGTAATACCATAAAGAACGCCTATAAGGGTTGTCGTAGTTTGAGATCTTCGCATCCTTAAAGCGATTATTCTTTCTCCATTTCTTGCAATTAGATCTCCTATTTTCTCTGCTATACCTCCTTTAATTCTCGTTTCTAGATACATCTCACTTAACCTTCTAATCATGAATGTTCCACATTCCCTCATGAAAATCCTCCAAGAAAGCTCATGATCTACACGCATGTTCAGTCTCCTATAAAGATTTCTAACAGCATTTGTTAATGCACCAAAATCCTTACGCTGTAAAGTCCTCAAGGCATGAATGGTTGTTGTTTGCCTTGCACTTTCAGCAGCTCCCAAAGATCTTATGAAACTTGGAAAGCTTTTGTCTCTATTCTTCATCGCTTTTTCACATTTTCTTGATATAATTCCTGGAAGTATAAGTGGTGATAGTGGTATTGCAAGTGCTAGTATTAATGGCACTTCTAAATCTGTAAATGGAATTTTTGCACCAAAAATAAATTTAAAATCGATTATCATAAGAATAAGTACTCCGATTAAAGATAAAGGTAAATAGAAGTCTATCTTCTCCTCCATCTCTGTCTTTACATCAAATTTTGCCCAAAGAGGGTCTTTAGGCACCCTCATTTTTATCGCATATATGAATCCTGACTCAACAATTGCGAATAAAACTAAAGTTCCAGCTAGTATGAGTGTTGGAGATGTACCCGTTAAGGCTGGAAGAACAGTTGCAAAAACTACCGCAAAAGCTATAGATAGAACCATTGATAGAAACAAATCTTTAAAGATATCTGTATCTTTAAGAGCATTAATATACAATGTTTCAAATTCATTCATTAAAACATCCTGCTCCCTCATTAAAAAATCTTCTAGCGATTGACCAGCATCTATATTATAAGCCAGTCTTTCAAGAAAACTGGCAAAAACTTTGCTTGGACATCTTTTAGCTTGAAACTTGCACGCTTCAGGCAAACTTAATCCAAACTCCTTAACAAGTTTTACTATAATTCCAGCCTGTCTCGAAAGTTCCTGATATTCTTTATTTTTTGCTATTGCCTCAAAGATCCCTACTCTTTCAACTTCTGCAGTTGAAAGTGTCCCTATGTGAGTAATAAACCAGTGAAGATTTTGATTTATCTCAATTCTCTTTTTATCAAGTACCAATTTTGGATAGAGAACAGCCAAAAAACCCCCAAGGAGTGTTAAAAGTAGAAGAATTGACGAAAAATTTCCCAAACGATTTCCTGAAAAAACATACAAAACTAATCCAGATAATGTTGTAGCTAAAATTAAAGGTAGTGCAATCTTGTACAAATAAATTTTCGGTTCTATTCCCGTAACTTTAAAAACTGAGTCCATATTAGTAAATACTGAAAGGTAAACCCTCTAAACCACTCAGTCTGTATGCTTTGATTATTTCATTTACCTCATGGTAATCAAGGATTCTTTCTTGAACCATGCGTTCAATGATTCTGGCTCTCTCGCCTAGAGCATCATATATTTCTCTCCTGTCTGCAAATCCCATCTTCTCTGCAACTTTTTCTTCGAGTATGTATGAGTTTGCAAATCCCTTAAATATTATTTGATCAGTAGTATAATTGTATTCAAATACCTCCCTTGTCACAACTCCATCAAATTTCTTAGAATAACCTTCGATCTCATGTACACTTGTTACTCTCCTTACACCCCTTCCTTTAATATAATTCTGGAAAACACCAATGTTCACATTACCCATAAAAGCCATAGGAATGTTAATAGGATCACTTGTTAGTCTCTGGACAAGAGATTCTATCGTGGCTGCGTGAAATGTAAATAAAACCGGATGTCCTGTCTGCATAGCCTGAAAAGCTATCCTACCTTCCTCACCTCTAACCTCACCAACTATTATGTAATTTGGCCTGCTTCTCAATGCAGCCTTCAAGAGATCAAACATTGTTACACTCCCTCTTCCTTCACCCTCTCTAGTAACCATCTGCTGCCAAGGACTATGTGGAGGTATAACTTCAGGAGTGTCCTCTACAGTATATATTTTTGCATCGTGGTGAATAAAAGTTAAAATGGCATTTAGAGTCGTTGTTTTACCACTTGCAGTTTCACCGGCAATTATTATGCTCATATCATTCTCCAAAGCAAGCCATAGGTATGCTGCAAGGGTTGGAGTTAGAGTGCCCCATTTAACCAATTGAGTTACAGAAATTGGAACATCTTTAAACTTCCTAATAGTCAACGATGCCCCTCTAAAAGATACATCATCACTGTAAATGAGATTTAGACGTGAACCATCTGGTAACTTAGCATCAATTATTGGTCGGGCATCACTTATAGGTTTACCAAGTCTCTCCCCTAATGCTTTGAGATACTTCTCATATTCCTCTTCACCATCCCACTTTACGTTAGTCCTAACCATTCCAAAGATTTTGTGTACACCGTAAGTTATTTCCCTATTAATCACATGAATGTCTTCAAAATACCTGTCTCTCAAAAGAGGTTCAAGTGGTCCAAGACCTACTATGTCTCTATTCAGTCTATAGCGTATTTTCTCATATGTTTCTTCTGTAACTTCTACTTTGCTTTTTCTAAAAAATTTCCCAAAGATTGGTATCTTTTTTGGCTCCTTTTTCTCGACTACTTTTTTCCTCACTATCTTAACAGATTCATAAAGAATTTCTTCGAGCACGTCTGTGAATTCCTCGTCTGAAGAAGGAGATACATAAACTGCCCTCTCTAGAACGATTTCTAATATAACCTTGTATTTCTCCTTTTCATCCTCGTTTAACCTTGGCTCTATTATGTAATACCTTGTTTCATTGAAACCATCTCCCCAAACGTGGGCGAATAGTATATCTCCTATGGGGTATATAATATTCGGTCTCCTCAATTTTTTGTCATCATCTGTTAAAACTTCCTTATACTCTGGATACTTCCCCGTAATCCTCTTAAAACTAATCAAATGATCTCTAAGGTGTGGATACCTATATGCAAGATTCTTTAGCTCTCTTTGGAGCATCAAATAATCGCCCTCGCCTCTATCACAATCCCTATCCCACTTCTGACAGAGAATCCAATCTTGTCTCCAACTTGAGAACCCATCCCTGCAAATCTATTCACATTTATAGTCTTCCTTACCTCATTTCCTATCTCGATCATCTCTATTTCAAGGTACACATCAGAAATGGCTCTAAAAGGATTGAGAACTTCATCAGACAAGTTTGTTGGATCAATTGTTATTACAATTGTTTTCCCCTTTCCAATCATTTGTCTAAAAAAAGATATAATTTGCAAAGCAGCGCTTCTTCCCTTATCTTGCTTTACTAATGCATCAAAATTTGCATCATTTCGGAGTATGGCATCGAATGTGTCAATGATTATAACATCTGTTTTCCAGATCGCTCTGGCATCCATCATTCTTTTAAGCAACTCTCTCTTACCTCTAAACTTACCGAGATCAGCATAGAGATAAAATATTCTTTCATTAAGCAGATGTGTCTCTATCCTTTTATACCCCAAAGAGTGCATTTGGGTCAGAAATTGCCTAATTGGAAGTTCAGTAGAGATGAAAGTAACTCTATGATTTGCCTCGCATAATCCGTATGCAAATCGTTGACTTATGGCACTTTTACCTGAGCCATATTCCCCCTCTATCAATACTATAGCCCCCTCTGGTAATCCACCACCCAATTTTTCGTTAAGTTGATCTATACTTTCTAAATCTACCGAGAATATTTCTATCACCTCCTCTCATTACTATAATAACAATCGTAACTATAAAACTTGCTATTAAACAACTAATTACCATTCTTGAATTTCATTAGAGATATTTCATTTTTTAAGATAAATTTAAAATACTACATTTAAGATTATAGTAATAACAATGGAGGTGTCACTATGCTAAAAAAGACACTAAAAAAACTTTCTGAATCAAAAAAAGATGAACTTGCTCTCCCATCAGAAGAGCTTGATGATGAATTCAAGGAGGAAATAGGAGATATCGAAGAATTTGAAGATGTTTCTGAGAGTTTTGATGAAGAGCCAAAAACGGAGAAAATATCTGAATTTGAGAATAGAATTAAAGATTTAGAAAATGAAGTAGGTCTAATCTCATCGAAGCTAAACCTAATAAAAGGTGAGAATGAAGAGATCGGAAAAAGGCTTGAGGAGATTGAAGAAAATATAAGAAAACTTTTAGGAATATACGAGATTGTAACAGAGGGTATAAATCCATTTGCCACAGAAATGAGCTTTGATTCCGATGGTTTTGGAATTTTTGGAGCATTAAGTAAAAAAGAGGATGATGTACCAGATGAAATCCTCGCAAAAGAACCCGAAAGTTTTTTTCAGGATTTGGATGAAGAGCAGGAAGAATTTGAAAATAAAGAAAATAAAGGTGAGAATGTAAAGGAAGACGTTAATACAGAAATTAATGACTTCAATCAATTAAATAGAGAAGTAAAGGAAGTAGAAAATGCACTCCCCAATATTGAAGGTGACTCTAATTTTAACCCAGAAGGTCTTAAACCAGGATCAGATACATCTAACACCGCCAAACCAATTGTAAATAGTGACTACAACTTCAACATATTAAATCAAAATTCAGCTTTTTCCACTATATATCTTGAAAGAATAAATAGAGATTATATTTCAGATGTGGTAGTGCTAAAATGGCTAGATTATTTAGTTACCACTTTTGGACTAAGGAGAATTACTGAAATACTAGATTTCTACGTTGATATAGGGTGGATAAGCAAAAATGTAAAAGATTTTCTTTTAAACTACTCAAGAGGTTACATTATGAGAGATACCCAGTTGGATGAGAATACAAAGAGTGGAGCCTCTATGAAAGATCACATATGGTCCTTGATATATATCTCAAAACTTAGCAGAAACGATTTGGATGTAGAAGATATCAAGAGGATCGTTCAAGAGATTGAAAAAATGGAAGAAAGAGTTAATGAGATTTTACCTGTGAGCTATGGGGTTCGCAATATCAGTGTCTAGCGTAATACTTTTGCTAGCCATATTGGTTTCCGCAAGTATGATCTACTCCACCCATAGCACTATGCAAAAAATAGTTATGAGAGGCGAGAGAATGGGTGCAGAGGTTGAATATGAGCAAATCCACACAATTATAAAAATCAAAAACGTAAGTTACGCAAACGGTTATCTAAACATATTCGTTGAAAACAATGGTAGCGTTGCAATATCTGTAGACGGAATAGATGTATTATTAGACGGGCAAATACGGACTCAGAGTATCGTGTCAACGACAGTTGACGGGGAGAATGTTAGTATATGGCTCCCAAGAGAGACGTTAATCATAAACTTAAGCGTGACCAGTGTGCCCAATAGAGTTAAAGTGGTTACCCATAACGGCGTTTCAGCATATTGGTGATTTTTATGGCATCTGTGTCAACATCTCATATAATCTTCTTTACCGCTTCCTTGATAATTTCATCTACTGTAGCAACCTTATTTATAAGTATGAGCGATGAGATCTCTCAAGCTCTCTATATCAAAAACAGGGATCTGATAGACACAATAGCTGGAGATATAACTATAATAAACGATCCAAAAAATGTATCTGTCAATCCTTTGAAAATATATGTTAAAAATACAGGTGAGACTGTTATCCCCCTTGATGAGGAAGTAATAGATGTCTTTGTTGATGGTGTTTACTATGATTACACATTAACATCTCTTTCAGGCAACCCTCAGTGGGAGCCATATGATGTAGTTGAGATAAGTATCAACGTAAGCTTAAGTCAAGGAGCACACAGAGTAAAAGTATATGTTTGGGGAAAAATTTGGGATGAAATGAAGTTTAGAGTTTAAATGATCGCAAGTATTATCTTTGAAAGAATTAAAAAGATTGCTCCACTTTCCTTAACGTAGTTGTTAAGAAGCAAAATATTGTGGAGAGAAACGATTACCATTATAAAAGCTGAAAAACTTATCCCAATCACAAGCCCCATATACGCACCACTCAAAACTTGATTGTTAAAAGGAATCTTTCTTGTCATATAAATCAGCAAGATTGATATTAAAAGAGGAATTGCAATCTTAACAAATATCATTAATTCAAGAGATATATTCATCAGATAATTTAAGAGAATGTTTCCCTCGACGTATCCCATCTTTAAAGCTGTTAGAGTAGTAATTAAGTCAACAAGATTAGCAATATTTAGTGCCATGATCATAACTAGACGTGGCCCTACTTTTCTCACACTTACAAATCTGTAATTACGATTTTATATGTTTTCCTATCTACCTTACTAGTGTGGTATCTCGAAATTTCAGTCAACCTTTTCAAGTAACCACCTCCCATATCCAAGCACTTTCTCAGCAGGTAACTTCCTTATAGGGGCTTGATAAGGAGTCTCTAGCTCTTCAAAGTTGAGATGTGAGGTTTTACAAAAGTGATACAGTTGACAAACTCATCAATGGGATTAAACTGGTTAAGCTTCTGCTCCATCAAGCTAAAGAATCTCTTTATCTTTCCATTCATTTGAGGATGGTTTATCCTCGCTGGGATATGCTTACTCCATTTCTAGCTAGAAATTCTTTAAAAGAATGCTTAGCTTTTTATCTGTTCTTTGTAGCAACGAACTGCTCAAGATCTGTAAGAATTTCATCTGGTATGCTATACTCCTTGAATTCTTTCTTTAGAACTTTGATAGTGTTCTTGGTTGTTGCAGAATCAAATATGCTATAACAGATGATCAAGCGGGAAGCATCATCCATGAAAGCTATCATCCATTTTCCAAAATTCTCTTCCAGTCTCCCTGCCATAATTCCATTGAATGCTTCCTTTCGTAACCCACCAGACCATGTTTAAGCATCATTTTGTGGATTGTGTTATGGTGGGTGTGGATGCTATAATCTCTCTCGATAAGCCTCTCAAGGATTATTGGGTTTAGCTTGTACTTGCTGTAAGCCTTTAGGATTGTTTCTTCTGTCTCCTTTGCTATTGGCTTAGCTTTTCTTCCTGCTCGTTTTAGTTCAGGGATTCTGCCTGTCTCCCTGTATTGTCTTTTTGTATTTGGTAGATTCTTCTTTCTGCTACTCTCATTACTGCTGCTTTTTCCTTGATTGGTGTGTTCTTGCTTAGTTGTCTGATTATCCTTGGCTTCTTGTTCGTTAGCTTTCTTCGTTTTCTCACAAGAGTTGGATGAAGGATGTGAAATAATTTAGGATACTACATATCTACCTTTACTTAGACCTGTCCACATTATCATAAAGCTATAAATACTAAAAATTATATATTATATTAAAAGTAAAGGAAATTGTGAAAGAGCTTGATATCTTTAAAAAGAACAAAATACCTTTGGAGATTAAAATCTTGAGCATAGTAACATACATCCAAACATCATCGGCAAGAGAACTGTCAAAATTTTATCTGAGCCTCATTCAGTCTCTAAAACATCAGTATGGAACTGGATAAAGAAGTTCGAAGAGAAATTACCAATTACAACAGAGAAAAAGCATAGAAATCTTGTAGCAATAGATAAAGCAGTAGTTGAGGCAAGGAGAAAGAAGTATTACGTCTATGCTGTTGTTGATGTTGAAAGGAACGAGTTAATTCTGATGAAGATCTATACAACAAGGAATTATCCAACTACAAAGTCTTTTATCAAATAAGTGTTGAAGTACTGCGATAATAAGCCTAAATTCATAATAGACAAAGCTCCTTGGCTTATTGATGCTCTAAAAGCCTTAATTTGGAACTTGAGCATCAACCTTTTGGAGAGATAAGTTTGGTTAAATCTGTATTTTCTTCTCTAAAGCAAAGAATTAAGATCTTCTTTTGTTCAATTAGCTGTTGAATCCTGGAAATTGAGATATGTTTTGTAAACTGTTTATGTTGTATTACAATCGGTTGAGGTAGTGTTTGTGTTAAAATACTGTGATGGAAAACCAGAGATCGTTGTTGACAGAGGTTATTTGGTATGAATGGGCTTACAAAGGTTGGGGCTAAGTTATAACTATGAAACTTGGTTAAGAAATGCTGTTGAAAGTTTCTTTTCCCTGTTAAAAGGAAGAACAAAGAGATCCTGGTTTTCCATCTAGAAGTTCTTTTGATTCAGTTCAGCTGGTTAGAGAGATTTATGGTTTTCTATAATTACTGGAGGTGTTAACTTGATACCACCCTACCGAGATTCTCGTTTTAGAATTACAAATGTGAAATTTTATTATTCAACGAAAATTTTATTTTTTATAATATTAACTATCGTAGGGTGTTAGAAGTGGAAGTTCTGAAAAGTGTATTCAATATCTCGGGCGAAGGAGATAGAATTCTAATAACGTATCCGGATTTATATAGCTTCTTAATAGTGTCAAAATGGATTGCTGAAAATTACGGAGAGCCCTTTTGGCTACTTTGGACAGATGCAGCAGTAGAAAGGATAAACCACCTAGGAAAAAAGTATGGTTTCCCAGAAAGTGGAGATGCTATAACTATTGCAACAAAGAAAAGTTGCAAATATTTAAATGAAATCGAAAAAGTTTACCTATCCAATGATCTATCAAGAGTGATGGGTGCACTACCACTCTCTCAGAGAGTTATAATATCCTTTGGTATAAACTTCTTCAATATATATGGCTACGATACAAACTGTGCTATCGAAATGTTAATTGAGCACAAAGAGGGAATTATGATAACTTCACTTCTTGGTTCTGAGCTTGTAGAAGGGTTAACTCCCTTCCATGACGCGGTTATAGAGGTAAGTAAGAGCGAGGATTCTTATGTGTCCTATTATACTTATGTAGCAAATTTGAAATTCAGTATGAAAGGTGGAGTCGCTGTACTGTCTGACTCCTTCACAATTATAAACCACAAAGATATCGTGTAGTACTTTTTTGAAACTTCAGCTTTGCAATCAAAACACTATAATTTCATTTTTATGGGAAATTAATATATACTTACCGATTAATTTTACAACATGGCGGCAGATATCAAAGTTGAAAATATGCCAAAAAATAGAGATAAAAAGATAGTCGAACTTGAAAGAGAGATTAAAAAACTGAGAACTCTATTAAGTGAAAGAGAGAATGAACTAAAGAGAACTAAGGAATTTATAAATGTATTGTTCAAAAGCATACCTCCACCCTTCTGTGTTTTGATGGTAGATAGTGAGGGAAGAATAATTTATGCAAATGATAATTTCGCAAAATTCTTTGGTTGTAATGAAGTAGAAGAATTGATAGGTCTAAAACCCTCGGAAAGGTGGGTAACCAATGGCAGTGATGGAAAGACGATTGTTGAAAGAGTTGCAGAGACAAAAGAACATGTAATTGGCCTAGAAGCTACTACAAGAGGTGACGGTAGGTCAGTTGATTTGCTGATTTCCTGCGTTCCAATTTATTTAAATGAAGATTTTCTGGGAGCTTTTGACATTTTCGTTGATATAACTGAAATGAAAGAGAGAGAGAGAAAAGCTATAAAAACCTTCGACCTATTGGATAACATAACTAAAAACATGCCTTCTCCAGTGTATTTCACCTTTATAGATAAAGATGGAGGGATAAAGTTCGTAAACGATGAGTTTGCCAAACTTGCTGGTTTCAGTACATCAAATGAGCTCGTAGGCAGAAAAATCTCAGAGTTTTTTAAATTGCCCAAAGGTAAGAAAACTCTCATAGAAAAAGTTCTCGAAACAGAAGAGTTAGCGATAAACAAAAAGATGCACATTGAAATGAGCAATGGAAGAGAAATGGACGCACTAGTTTCTTGTGTTCCAATATACAGCAATAACGAGCTGATAGGTTCTTTGGGTGTTTTTACCGACATAACAGAAGTGAAAAAGAAGGAGAAGCAAATTAAAGAGCTTTTTAAGAATTTACCTGACCCCGGATACGTATTGTTCGTGGATCCTGAGGGGGCAATAAGATATGCAAACGATAACTTTGCTAAGCTTGCTGGTTTTGGTGGAGCTGAAGAGATAATAGGAAAAAAACCATCAGAGTTATTCTCAACTCAAGCAGCAGGAGGAAAAACAATTGCTGAGAAAGTTGTTGAGACGAGGAAACCTTTACTAGCAATTGAAACCATCACAAGGAACAAGGATGGAGAAGAAATCCCCATCTTGCTTTCATGTGTACCTGTATATGTAAATGGAGAATTTATAGGAGCCTTGGATTTCTTCGTTAATATTTCAAAAGTTAAGGAGAAAGAGAGAGAGGTTGAACAAGCTTTCAGACTGATAGAGGCGATGGCTAAAAATATGCCATCTCCAGTGTACTTCCTTTTTACGGGAGCAGATGGAAAGGTGAGGTTCATTAATGAGGAGCTTGCAAAACTAGCAGGCTTCAAAAGTTCAGAGGAGGTGATAGGAAAATCTCCTGCAACACTATTCTATGTTCCTGAGGGTAAGGAGACTCTTTCAGAACGAGTTATAGAGACAAGAAAACCTGTGCTAAACAAAGAGATTCTTATAAGAATGGCAAATGGAGGAGAGCTATTTGGTTTAGTTTCTTGTGTCCCAATTTATGATGAGAATGGTGGACTTATTGGGTCTTTAGGTGTATTTACTGATATTTCAGATCTTAAAGAGAAGGAGAGAGAAATTCAAGAACTCTTAGACTATTCTAATCTCTGTCTCGAAAAGCTCGGAAATGCTATCAAAGAACTTGGAAAAGGTAATTTAAGTGTAAGATTGAAAAAGGAGAAAGACGATGAATTTGGAAGAACTTTTGAAATCTTTAACGAGTTTGTTGAAAGATTAAGTGAGATAGTTGAGAACACTGTAGAAGATATGAAGAAAACAACTGAGCAGGCTAAGGAAGCAAATCAGGCGATTAATCAGATAAATATAGGAATGCAACAAATATCTTCAGCATCACAGCAAATAGCAACGGGGGCAGAAAACCTTTCTCAACTTGCAAATACTTCTGCCGTGAATCTAAAAGCTGTTAAGGAGATATTTCAAAACCTCACAAATTCAGCTCAAGAATCAGATGAGTATACTAAGAAAGTAGTAGAAGATGCTAAAGGTGCGAAAGATAGTGGAGTAAAGGCTTTAGAATCTCTAAGCAATATTATAAGGGATGTTGAGAGGACAGCCGAAATAGTTGAAGAGCTAAATAAGGCTGTTAGAAACATAGGAAAAGTCACAGAAAGAATCAAATCGATTGCAGATCAGACGAACTTACTAGCATTAAATGCGGCTATTGAAGCTGCAAGAGCTGGAGAACATGGAAGGGGGTTTGCAGTTGTGGCAGATGAGGTTAGAAAGCTTGCAGAAGAATCTAGAAAGAGCACCGAGGAGATAAATGAAATAGTTAAGAATGTGCAAGAGGAAACCAAGAAGGTTATAGATGCTATAATGAAAGCCAAAGAAGAGTCTGTAGAAGGTAGTAAAGTCGTTGAAGACGCATTGAACAAAGCTGGAGAGATTGCAGAGATGGTTAATCGAATCGGCGAAATGCTAGATGTGGTTGCAAAAGATGCTAATGAGGGCATAACAAAACTCGAACAGTTAGCAAAGAATGTTGAAGAAGTAGCCTCAACTGCAGAAGAAAATGCTGCATCAAGCGAAGAAACTTCAGCGGCAATAGAGGAGCAGACTGCAGCAATTCAACAAGTAACTATAGCTGTTGAAAACATGAACAAGGTCGCAAGAAAGACTTTAGAGGTAATGACGAACAATTTTAAGATTTTAAAGGAGGTGATTTGACGCCTCTGAATGCTCAGACTGTCCAAGTAATCGTTTTCAATTTGGGAGAAGAAAAATATGGAGTAGACATATTACAGGTAAGGGAGATAATAAAACCCACTCGAATCACGAGGATTCCAAATGCTCCAGAGTTCGTTGAAGGTGTGATAAATCTTAGGGGGCAGATAGCCACCATAATAAATCTGAGAAAGAGATTTGGAATGAATGCAAAGGAAATAGACGCAAATACGAGAATAATCGTTGTCGAGCATAACAATGCTATAATTGGAATGATGGTTGATACAGTTAATGAAGTTAAATACCTCTCTTCAGATGATATAGAACCTTTACCCAATATAACAACCACAAGAAGTGAAGCTAAATTCCTAAAGGGGGTGGGAAAATTACCTGACGGTATGCTCATACTAATAGACTTAAACAAAGTTATGGCTGACACAAGCTAAAGAAATACTTAAAGGTGAGAGGAGATGGCAAGAATTCTGATTGTCGACGACACAGCATTTATGAGGAAACTATTGAGGAATATTCTTTTTTCTGGAGGATTTGATATTGTTGGTGAAGCTGAAAACGGAAAACAAGCTATCGAACTTTATGAACGGCTCAAACCTGATCTAGTAACGATGGATATAGTTATGCCTGAAATGAACGGAATTGAGGCTTTAAGACGAATTAAAACAATGGATCCAAAAGCAAAGGTAATTATGTGTACCGCAGTAGGCCAAGAGCAGATGGTGAAGACAGCCATAAAGTTGGGGGTGAAGGGATACATAGTAAAGCCATTTCAAGCAATTAAGGTGATTGAAGAAGTAAAAAAAGTTCTGAACGTATGACTCGCGTCCTTGTTGTTGATGATTCAGCTTTTATGAGAATAGCCATCTCCAACGTATTAAAAAAGGCGGGTATTGAAGTGGTTGACACTGCCAAAAATGGAAAAGAGGCATTAGAGAAAACTTTGAAGCTTAAACCTGACATAGTAACCTTGGACATCAATATGCCTGTGATGGACGGTCTAACAGCTCTAAAACTCATAATGGAGAAAAAACCAACACCAGTCATAATGTTAAGTGCCTTAACAAAAGAGGGGGCAAGAGAGACATTTGAGGCTCTTAAATTAGGGGCTGTAGACTTTATAGCTAAGCCAAGCTCACTCACCTACGATTTAACGACAATTGAAAATGAGATAATTTCGAAGATAGAAGCTGCAACTAATACTAATCCAAATCTCATAAGATTTCAAAATCTCAGAAAATTTAAGGGTAGTGTTGTAAGAGGAAGATGGAAATGCAAGGATAGAGATCTCTGTGTGTTAATAGGCTCTTCTACCGGTGGACCTTCTGCTTTAGAGCAAATAATTCCAAGATTGCCATCTGATATACCTGCAGCTGTTTTTGTTGTACAACATATGCCTCCAAGCTTTACCACATACTTGGCTGAGAGGTTGAATTTGCAGTCTGAAATAGAAGTTAAAGAAGCTGAAAATAATGAAAAAGTAAAGAAAGGGGTAGCTTATATCGCACCTGGCAGCTATCATATGAAGTTAAGAAGAGCTTTAGGTGTTACCAGAATAAAAGTAATTGATAGTAAACCTGTTAATGCAGTAAAACCTTCAGTGGACGTGACTGCCGAATCCGTCGTCTCTATTTATGGAGGAAATGTTATAGGCGTTATATTAACTGGAATGGGTAACGATGGAGCATTTGGAATGAGAAAAATAAAAGACGCTGGTGGAGCAACAATCGCATCAAGTGAAGATACATGTGTTGTCTTTGGCATGCCCAAAGCTGCTATTGAAATTGGAGCTGTAACGTCAGTAAAACCCGTTTATGAGATTGCAGAAGAAATTGTCCATTTTGTGGAGGTGAAATGTAGTGGAAATTAATATGGAGGATTATAAACGAGAATTTCTCCAGGAAGTGAAGGAATACATTGATGTGCTAAATCAATCTTTTATAAATGTTGAGAGAGGTGATAAGGAATCGCTGAATGAAATATTCAGAGTTGCTCACACAATAAAGGGAATGGCAGGTTTCATGGGTTACAAAAATTTAGAGAAGTTGTGTCACAATCTTGAAAGTATCTTGGGGAGAATAAGGGAAGAATCGATGGAAGTAAATGAAGAAATTATAGATGTTATGCTATCAACTGTTGATACAATTGAAAAGATTATATCCAAGATAGAGAGCGAGGACAGCGATGAGATGGATATCTCAAACCTTCTTGCAACTCTTGAGGGAATAAATAAAAGAAGTTCAGAAAATTTGAAAACACAATTCATTCAGGAATCAGACTTAGATTACAATCTAAAGCTAGATGTAACCCTTGCTGATGACTGTCTTATGAAAAGTGTAAGAGTTGCATTAATCCTTGAAGCTCTAAATGATGTTGCAAGAATTGTTAAAATTGAGCCTGATGAGGATTTTATCGATAGTGACAAATTTGACGGTAGATTTAGCATTTTTATAAAAGGTAAAAAAGGTGAGATTGAAAGAATAATGAAAACAATTGGAGAAGTTGAAAAATACGAGGTAATTGAGATTAAAACAAAACACGATACTGGTGTAACAAAACCAATTAACGTCGAAAAATTGGAGAAAAAAACTCTTGAAAGTATTCGAGTGAATATAGAGCAACTTGATACGATTATGAACCTTGTTGGCGAACTTGTAATAAGCAAGGGTAGGCTTCTACAGATATCTCAACATTATAATATCTCCGAATTAAGGGAAGCTGTAAATATAATGGACAAGTCTATTACCAATTTACAAGACGAAATTATGCGTATAAGAATGATAAAAATTGAAAGAGTATTCAACAAGTTTCCAAGAATGGTAAGAGACTTAGCAAGAAAATCAGGTAAAAAGATAGATTTTGTAATGGGAGGATTAGACACAGAATTGGACAGGACTGTTCTTGATGAGATTAATGACCCACTTGTTCACATCATAAGGAACGCTGTAGATCACGGAATTGAGATGCCTGAAGAAAGAGTTGCCGCCGGGAAAAGTGAAGTTGGGAGAATTATCTTATCTGCAAGAAGAGACAAGAACAACATAATAATAGAGATCGAAGATGATGGAAAAGGGCTTGATACCGAAAAGATAAAGAAAACAGCTATAGAAAGGGGTTTAATTATACCAAGTGAAGCGGAGAGGATGAGCGATGAAGAGATTAAAATGCTGATTTTTGTTCCCGGATTCTCTACCAAGGATAAACCTACTGAGATTTCTGGAAGAGGAGTAGGTATGGATGTTGTCAAAACAAAAGTTGAAAGGTTGGGCGGAAACGTGAAAGTTATCTCAGAGAAAGACAAGGGTATGAAGATAAGAATTTCTCTGCCTCCAACCGTCGCAATAATAAAGTCGCTAATTGTTAAAGTTGGCGATGAAGATTACGCTATACCCTTATCAAGTGTTGTAGAAGCTCTTTATGTAAATGATGCGAACTTAAAGTCTATTCATGGTACCCAATTTTTGTATGTTAGAAGCAAATTAGTCCCATCTTTTAGGCTCAGAGAACTCTTTAATGTTAGAAATGGTGTACCAGAAAAGGAAATTGGAATAATCATTGAAAAAGAGGGAGAAAAGTACGGTCTAATAGTGGATGTCATAACAAGTCAGCAGGAGATAGTTGTTAAACCACTAAATGGCTTCCTGACAGGCATCAAAGGTTTCAGCGGTGTTACAATTCTTGGAGATGGTAGAGTAATACCAATTCTCGATGTCTCAAGCCTAGTAGGGGGTGAAAAAATTGTTTAAACTAGCTGAATTATCAGATATAGAGCTAGATACTCTGAGAGAAGTGGGAAATATCGGAGCTGGGCACGCAGCAACATCTCTCTCAAAAATGCTTGGTAAAACTATTGAGATGAGTGTGCCCAAAGTGGAAATATTAAGAATCCCTGAATTAAGTAAAGTATTTAATAATGAAATCATTGCTGGTGTTTTAACTGCAATTCAAGAATTAGACAAATCCATATCTGGGTTTATTTATGTGATACTCTCGCCAGAATCAACCAGAAAGCTCGTGACACACTTATGTGGAAGTGAAACTATGGACGAAATTGGCGTTTCTGCTATTACGGAAACCGGGAATATCTTATCATGCTCTTTTTGCAACGCACTATCCGAGCTTTTTGGAGTTGCCATGCTCCCCTCTCCACCAAGTTTTGCAATAGATTTTGTTACAGCAGTGATAGATGCGGTGATGGCTGAATTCGCAGAAAAAAGTGAATATGTAATACTTTTCAGAACAGAATTACGTGGTGACGATGACATTGTCCTCGATTTATTGCTAATTCCAAATACAAAACTATTAGAAAAGCTTATGGATCTACTGAGGGGATTATGAAGGAAATTCTTGTAGGAATTGGCGAATATAGGATTGATGGAGGCGTGATACTTAAGACCATTGGGTTAGGCTCGTGTGTAGGAGTTATTCTTTACGAACCTCACAAAAGGATAGGAGGGTTAGCACATATTCTCCTCCCAGGAAGTTCTGATAATAGTCAGCATATACCCAAATACGCCGAAGATGCAATAGAGGTCATGCTTCGTGAGTTTGAAGATAGAGGCATATGGAAAAAAAGGTTAATTGCCAAAATTGCTGGGGGAGCACAGATCTTTAAGCAAACAACATTAGATGTTCTTAAAATTGGTGAGAAAAATGTAGAATCGGTAAAGAATAAGTTAAAAGAGGAGGAGATAAAAATAATTGCCGAGGATGTAGGAGGGTGGTGGGGCAGAACAATCCTCTTCAACACGGAAAACGGTACAGTTTTGGTGAAATATAGTAACGGAGAGAGAAAATGGATATAGACCGGTTTCAGTATTTCATTAGAAAAATTTCTGTAAAAACTGGAATAGATCTTAAGCAGTATAGAGACAATTATCTTAGGAGGAGAATAGAACTTAGAATGAAAATTCTAGGAATAGATGATTACCTAAACTATCTTAAAATACTTAATAGAGACAAAGAAGAACTTGAAAAACTTATTAGTACACTTACAATAAACGTTACTGAGTTTATGAGAGATAAAACACCGTTTGAGTTCTTTATGAAATTTATATTGCCAGAAATCGCAGAAAAAAAAAGGAGGGCGAAAAGCAATTTACTGAGATTTTGGAGTGCTGGATGTGCTGGCGGTGAGGAGGTTTATTCAATACTTATATGTGTTCTTGAAACGCTCGGAAATGGATGGTCTATGTCTATTTATGGAACAGACATAGATGAAAATTGTCTCAAATCAGCGAACAATGGCGTGTATAAACCTGAGCAATTAAAAAACCTAAGTTCAAAAATTATAAATAAGTACTTTGTAAAAGAGGGAAATTTGTACAAGATTAAGAAACCATTGAAGAAGTATGTAAGATTTAAAAGACATGATTTAACGTCTGAAGGTCCAGTCTCAAAATATTTTGATGCAATTTTTTGTAGAAACGTTATGATTTACTTCAATGAAAAACAGAAAAGAAAGGTAGTTAAGGACTTTCACAATGCCCTGGTTGATGAGGGATACCTAATTATTGGAAAATCTGAAACTTTACCAGTAAAATCTAAGAACATGTTTCTACCAGTTGATTTACGGGAAAAGATCTATAAAAAAAGTTTAACATCTCATTTCAATTATAATTTACATAAATCTAAATTAAAAACTCTGAAATAACTTAAATAATTCATTTAAAACATCAATGAGTCTTCTGCCTGTTTGAGTGAGTGTATATGCATCTCCACTTTTTTCTATTATCTCGAGTTTCATAAGAGACTTTAAATGCCTATCCAAAATTCCAGGATTTAGTCTTGTTTTGAACATTAGTTGGGAGAATTTCATAGGATTTCTGTTCAAAGTAAATAAAATTGTACTAACACCACTCCTAGAAACTACTTTTAGGATTTTCTCACCATTCCTACCTCCATTATTCTTTTGAAAGAACTCACGGGCGTCGGGCATATTAAGTTCGAGCATTTTTTAACCTCCTAATAGTGGTAGTAATGATGTAATCATTTGTAACGTTCATACTTTATAGATTTTTCCCTTAACCATGAAATTACACTTTTGAAAATCTATAATTTAAAATTCTTAATTTAAAATTCAATTGTTAACTTTTACAATCACAATTCTAATTCATAGATAAACTAATATACAAAAAAGTAAGTAAAAAACATGATAGAATCTGAAATTAACAAGAGTAAAAACGATTGTCATTGAGTAAAGGCGAATAAAAAACGTTTATTGAAATACATGATAATATAGTTTCCTAAAATTTTTTTCCACCACCAAAGCACTCCACATATTACCAAAAACCCCCTTCAGCAGGTAACTTCCTTAGAAAAGTGAATAAAGGGTCTAATTTCACGTATCCGTTTAGTTGACTGGAAAATAATTTCAGGAAAAGACGGAATCTATAGTTGGACGACAAAACTGAACAGCTTTTAAAAAGTTAAATTGATTGACCGAGAATTCTTTTCACACTTTCAATACCATTTTTCAGTAGTTCCTCAGCCTTATCCGGTGATTTCGCCTCTGCAAAAACCCTTACTATCGGTTCAGTTCCAGAAGGCCTTATTAAGATCCAGCCACCCTCATAATCAACTCTCGCTCCATCGGTGAAGTTCGCCTCAGGAAATTCGTCTTTAAGTCCGGCAAGGAGCTTCTGCTTATCTCTGCAAGGCAACTTCTCCTTTAAGGTGTAATACTTGGGGATATCCCTCACAAGCTCTGAAATTGGTTTCTTCTCACTGGCCATCAGCTCAAGAACCTTTGCAACGCTCATCGCTCCATCCCTCGTTAACTGGAACTCAGGGAAGATTAACCCTCCATTCCCTTCTCCCCCAAAAACCGCATTTATTTCTTTCATAACCTTAACAACAACCGGTGAGCCGACAGCAGTGTATACGATCTCTCCTCCAACCTCTTTCACGGCATCCTCTACGCACTTCGAGCTGGAGACTGGTGTAACGACCTTTCCACCATACATGCTAACATAGTATTTCGCCATCAAAGCGAGCATAACATCTTCCGAGATGAAATTTCCCTTCTCATCGACAAAGGTTGCTCTGTCAGCATCTCCGTCATGGGCTATGCCAAGATCGGCTGATACCTGCTTCACAACCTCCTTCAAAAAGCCAACGTTCTTCTCTTCTGGCTCGGGATTTCGCTGGGGAAAACTTCCATCCGGATGGGCATTTATGCTTATCACCTCACATCCAAGCTCTTTGAGGAGTTGGGGGGAAGTAAAGCATGCAGCCCCATTGCAGCAATCTACGACAACCCTGAATTTTTTTGAGGCGATAAGCTCCACATCAACCCTTTCCTTCACCCCATCGATGTAAAGTCTGTTACACTCGCCGCTGAAAATCTGGCCAACTTCATTCCATCTTGCAGTCCTGAATTCCTTGCTCTTGTAAATCCTCTCGCTTTCCTCATCCATCTCCCTCGTGAATTCCGTTCCATCAGAATGTACGAACTTTATTCCGTTGTATTCTCTCGGGTTGTGGCTTGCCGTAACTATAACTCCCCCGCTTGCGTTGGTTTCTTTCACGTAGTACTGAAGGGCCGGTGTGGGAGCGATAGCGAGATCGACAGCATCACTTCCTACGGATGTGATTCCTGCAAGAACCGCACATTTCAACATCTGCGATGAGATTCTAGCATCCGTTGCTACTGCTATCCTCCCTTTTCTCATTGTCCCGATTACTCTGCCGAGGTTCAGAGCCATGTCAGCTGTTAGCTCCTCATTTGCAATCCCTCGAACTCCATTGGTTCCAAAAAGCTCTCCCGCCCCACCAATTCGAGTCATAAAAAAAATAGAAAATGAAAGTTTAAAAACAATTCGAATTTACGATTGAATTTCACGATTGAATTGTAAAAGATTCAGGCTTTTTCTGCAAACAGATCTTTGAACTTCTCCTTCAGCTGACGCTTCATTATTTTTCCAGAAGGTGTGATTGGTATATTTTCGTAGCCGGTAACGATCACCTTCTTTGGCACCTTGAATTTTGCAAGCCTTTCCTTGCACCACCCAACTATCTCCTCTTCACTTAGCTCTTCTCCGGGTTTGGGAACGACAACAGCAACTACAGCCTCCACCCAGTAGGGATGTGGAACGCCGATGACGGCACAAGCTCCAACCTTTGGATGCATAGCAATAGTTGTTTCAACTTCCAGAGATGGGACGTTCTCTCCTCCACTTTTTATCATATCTTTTTTTCTGTCCACAAAGTAATACAACCCATCCTCACCAACTCTGAAAAGATCTCCCGTGTGTAACCATCCATCTCTAAGGGTTTCCGCAGTTTTTTCCGGGTTTTTGTAGTACTCCATCATAACACTTGGCCCTCTCATCAGCAGCTCACCCACCTCACCTTCCGCAACCTCTCCGTCCTCATCACCAACTATCCTGACTTCCACGTTTAAATGGGGTTTCCCGAGGCAGTTTTTAACGAATTTTTCTGCTATCTCTTCGTTCATTTCGACAAAGCCATAGCTTAAACCTAGAGGATTGCTCTCCGTCTGTCCATAGTAGTTCATCCACTTACCATTCGGAAACATCTTTGCTGACATGAGCAAAGCCTGATAACTCGGGAAGGGGTTGCCGAAGGTGATAAGCTTGTTCACGGACTCGAAGGTTCTCTCTCCCTTTGTCATCTGTACGAGAGCCATATACAGTGTGGGAGGCCAGACAAGATAATTAACATCGTATTTTTCCAGATATTCCATCGCTTCAACCAGATCGGCTCTTTGCTGCACGAACAGCTTTGCACCTGCCATAAGCCCGCAAAGAACAAGGTAGCTTCCTGCTACATGGAACATGGGTATCGTTAAAAGAGTTCTAGAGTCCCTGGTCACTTTTAGATCATAAAAACCGCTCATAAGCGTTGCGTACCAGTTTCTGTGGGAGGCAATTACCCCTTTCGGTAAAGCTTCCGTTCCACTTGTATAGATGAGGGTGCAGGGATCGTCAGGGTGGATGTCAACTTCTGGATCTTCCGCTGATGCAGTGAGCAAATCCGAATACTTGGCTTCAGCATCTTTGCCCAATCCCCTCTCTATCAGAACTCTCTGCTTGCTTCCAGCAACCTTATCCACAGCGTCAGCGAAAAATTCCTCTACGAAGATTATCTTTGCATCAGCGTGTCCGATGATGTAGGCAATGTCTTGCGGGGAGAGCATGACGTTTATCAGGTTGATGACAGCACCTATTTTGGTTACCGCAAAGAGCAGCTCTATGTATTCTGGTGAGTTTAATGAGATTACGGAAACCACATCACCTTTGTTTATTCCCATCTCTGCCAACGAGTTTGCAATTCGATTTGAGTTCTCGTAGAGTTCGTTGTAAGTTACCTCTTTTTCCTGAAAAACCACAGCAGTTTCGTCTTCAAAAAGCTTGGCACTTCTCCTTATAATATCCTCTACCGACATTTGATTTACCTTCATAAAATTACCTCTTTCATAAATAATCATGAGCAAATATTAAAAAATTTGTCAGTATCCATGAGCATGTTCACTCATTTTCCAGAAAACACCACACACCGAATTTTCTAATTTAAAATTTAAAGACCCATAAGAATTAATATCTTAAAACTAAAAACTACATAGGCGATGATGAAAGGACCCCTCTGAAAAATGATGAGGGTATTGAGTTCTGAGCCTATTCATTTATTTTAATTTTTAAGTGTTCAAACCTCTTAAATCAGTTTTTCATGAACTCCCTTAAGAAGACGGTTGCATAACATCCCTTTGGAAGGAAAAAGCTGAAGTATGCTTCCTTATTTGTTTTATCACACTCAAACTCAAGGTTTGAGAAATCGAATGGAATCTCGGCAGCTCTGAAACTGCCCGATGAAGAGAACTCTTTATATTCATGCTTAAAATCTTCAATCGATACTCCATCAGCTTCGAGGAATTCCATCTCCTTTCTTATTGCCCAGTTTTCCTTATCAAGTTTGGTATCGTACCCTGGCAAAGGTAGGACGAGCAAGCTTCTACGCTTTGATATTAGAAACGCCACTCTTCTCTCATTTAGACTTGTTTTGACAGGCTCATTTTTAAGGAGCGGAACGAAAAGTTCTTGAGTTCTAGGATGTTCAACCTTTCTGATCGAAATAAAGTCTACGTAATCGGTGGTTTCAAACTCCCTCAAGCTCCCAAATTCCTTTATTCTTGCAGAGAGCGTTCGATTGAAGATCCATGATTGGTAGGCATGGACAAACATGAGTTTCAAGTTTTTGGGAAGGGTAAGCAAAGCTTTTTCTTCGTTTAATCCTTCCTGCAATTTCTGGAGAAGGTTCCTTTCATATCTTAGGTAGTTGGGAACCTCTCTCAAACCGAATTTCGCATCTCTCGTCTCCCAGAGCTCCTCTCGAATTTTTTTGACTTCTTCGTTTTCAAGCTCAAATGGCTTTGCAACGTATATCCAGAATGCCTCCTCGTATTCCCTCCTAAGCAAATGCAAACCTACTTCATGGGTGATGTATCTTATTGTCCCAAACCTCTGAAGGCCGAAGAAGTTCGGAATGCCCTTTTCCTTTAGTTCCTCAACGGTAGAACTTATTTCTTCTTCCTCTCCATCAATCTCCGTAATTCTGATCTCAAAAAAGTTTCCAAGCAGGTCTCCAAGCTTCAAACCCCTCCTAGCCTTCCCAAGAACCTTAATTTCCGCATCCTTAATGCTCAACTCATTCAGCCTTTGGACTATTCTATCATCCACTCTTTTTATTGAATAAAACTGAAGAGTTTTGGCCCTCTTATCCTTCGTACCAGCATACTCAACCCTTTTCTGACTTATTCCAAGCCTATTTGAAAGGACACGAGCGAAATTTATCGTATCCCAGTTCGTTTTCTCCACAAGAATTATAAGATACGAACCATCCTCGTGAAACTCAGGGAGATCGATTACTTCAGTTACCTCGAAGAACGACGGATCTGACTTTATCTTTCCCCCTATTCCGGGGGTTTTAGTTATATACTCCTCGATTCCTACCTTTCCCTCTCCTACCTTGGAAATTTCAGTGTTAGAATTCATCATCCCATTGACTCCAGAAGATAAAGATTTATGAAGTTTCCTTTCTCACCTTCAGTTATTCCTCCAGCTTTTCAACCATATCAAGCCAGCGATAGCTGAAAGGCGGTCCGAGAGAGATGTAAAGGTTCTTAAAATCATCCATTTTATTCTGAAATTTCTTTTTTATATTCCTTGAGCTTATCTCCCTCAATTCAAGTTCTTTTATAGTTTCCTTCATTTCTTTAAGCAGGTTAAAATCTTCCAACATTCTCATATAGATCCATTCGATTCCGTCTTCTATTTCATGATCTTCAAAATGCATTCTGTACTTTGAGATGGCTGAAAGAAATGAGAAAGCAGCATCGGGATTCTGGGTGAAAAGAGACACAGCCCTTTTTCCAACCTCACTCCAGAACTTCTTTCTCCCCTTTATCGTCCTGTAAGCCTCTATTATTCCCGTAAAATGACTTTTAACCCCCGGCTGACGATATGCATTTTCGAGGGGGTAGTAAATTTTCCTCTTACCTTTCACCTCAAACGAAATTAGCTTTTTCTCAATTAGATCTTTTAGATGATTGGATAGAGCTGGAGCGGAGAGCTTTACGCTGTCGAGGAGACTCGAGAAATCCATCCTTCTCTCGATCAAAGCAATCAAAATTCTATCACTGTTTCTCGTATATGCTTCCTTCTGATACATTAACTTAACTAACTTTAGTTTATTTATCAAACTTTCGGTCCGATTAATTAAATGAGTTAAATTGAATTGGTCAATAGATCTGATATATCTTAGACTTAGTAGATTTCATCAAGCCTCCTCTGTAAGGGTTTTCTTTCGATTCCAAAGAATTTTCTCGCTGCCTCAGCGACTTTTTCGAGGTTTTCCTTGGTTGTATAGACTCCCATCATCCATGAATCCATTTCTGCATCCTTTAAAGCCCTAACAATCGGCGAACACTCCTCCAGTTTCATAGTCTTATCCTCGAGTCTGACGATTGCTGATGTCTCTCTCGCATCTTCCAGGGGAGGGATATCTACGATTATCTTTTCCTCCTCAACTCCAGAAAGGTTTGAGATCTCCATTTCAGCTCTTTTTTCAGTTATTCTGTCCACATCAACACCAATTCTGTCCCTCCCAACGTAAATTGCCCTTTTGAAAAGCCTCCTCGCGTTTATTCTTTCCATCATTTCTTTAGCATACCCTCCCAAGTCCTTGAAGAAACAAGAAATTTCTGCATCATCCATTTTCGCCAGTTCCTTTGCCTTGAGGTTACCATTAACTATACTTCGCTCCAGAGCTTTCTCGTACATCTTTTTTGCTATTCTACAAACATGGTGGAAGTAAACGGTTGGATACATCATGAATCTCGATATTAAGAGGGATTCAGCAGCTCTTAAGCCCTTCACATCTATTACCATCTTTTCACCTTCGAATTTCAGAGTTTCCAGAAGCCTAGAGATATCAAAAACCCCGTAGGCAACCCCCGTGTAATAGGAGTCTCTAACAAGATAATCCATCCTGTCAGCATCAATTTCTCCATTTATCAGGTTGTACTTACTCCTACCAGCCACATGATCAGTAATCCTCTTTAAGCTTAAACCAAGATCATTAAGAACATCATCTATTTCTAAACCCTTCAGGAATTTTTCTAAGTTTTCGTGGCTCGTTTTCAGGTACTCTCTGACTATCCTATCACTGGAGTGGGAGAAAGGCGGATGACAGATGTCGTGGAGTAAGGCAGAAGCGATGAGTTCCATTTTCAGATCACCATCAGCATCTAGTCTCTGAACGAGTCGCGATGCGATGAAATAGGTACCAAGGCTGTGCTCAAACCTCGTGTGATTTGCACCTGGATAAACTAGGTTAGCAAATCCAAGCTGCTTTATCCTCCTGAGTCTTTGAAATTGTGGGGTGTCGATTATTTCGATTACCCAAGGAGGGATTGGTATAACACCATGCACAGAATCCTGGATGGATTTTAATTCTGCTCTTGAATCGATTACCATAAGGTAAAATCATTCAGATCCTTAAAAAATGTTCTCTGAGGAAAGGGGAAAGATTTTTTAAACCTTCATCTGAACTTTCTCCCACGGGGCGGTAGGGTAGCCTGGTTATCCTTCCGGCTTTGGGAGTTAGCAATCGCAGCCAAAAAAGCCGGCGACCGGAGTTCAAATCTCCGCCGCCCCATTTTCGAAATAGATTTCAATTAAAAAAGTTGGAGTTAAAGAAAGACGATTAAAAAATTAAATTTAATTCTGAGAATTGAGAGAAACCATGAGATTTAGCAAAAAAATAACAATCAATATTCAGCCTATAGGTTATGTAAATAAAAAAATAGTTGAATTCCTTGAAAAAAGCCTTGGTCAAATATTTGGAGATTCAAAAATTCTAAAACCCGTTGAAATAAATAAGTATTGTTTCGATGCCGCCAAAAGGAAGTACATTTCAACCTGTCTGCTGAAAAGCTATAGAGTCGATGGGATTACTCTCTTTGTTACAGAACACGACCTCTTCGCAGATGAGCTCAATTTCGTTTTTGGGGAGGCAGAACTCAATGGAAGAAGAGCGATAATATCTCTGTATCGGCTTAAACCGGAATTTTATGGAGAAAAAGATGATGATCTCTTCAAAGAAAGGGTTTTGAAGGAGGCGATGCATGAACTCGGGCATGTTTTCGGTTTATTACACTGTAGAAATCCTATATGCGTTATGTATTTTTCAAATTCGATAATCGACACGGACAGAAAGAGATGGATGTACTGCGAGCGATGTAAAGATAAGCTTAGATTTAAATCTTAGAATATGCTATTAGAATATGCATTTTGCTATTCCCGCACTGTAAAGACACTCTCCGCACGATGGATTATTTATGTAGCAGTCCTGATTGTGCTCTAAATACCAGCATCCTGAGACGTGAGGGCAATCAGCACACCATGGAAATGTGCCCATATCTCTCCTTTTTCTCTCAAAGCTTGATAGGGCAGAAACTATATCATCGTATTCCTGAAAATTCAGGTCTCCAACGATGAAGGCATTAATCCTCCTCTCGTGATTGTTTACGAACACTGTATGGGCTCTCGAAAAGATCATACAACTTGAGACCTTTCCATCCACCCTTACGAAAATTGAACCTTTGTAAGGACACTCCCTCTCAACAGCATTTCCGAAAAATTCTGGAGCTTCAAGTTCTACACCTACTTCGTTTGCAAATTCTTTTAATTCCTCCAACTTTTCTCCAGCTTTCATGGCATTGTAAATCCTTTGGCTTGATTCAAGGATGTATGAAAGATTAACGAGATATCCCTCCTTCTTCGCCTCTCTTAAAATTTCTTTATACCTCTCTAAAAATTCTCCTTCTCCTCTGGAATAGTCGTGAATCACCTTAACTATGAAATCTTTATCAATCTCAGAACCGCTTCCGAATCCTGCAAGGTCAATTACCCTTTTACTTGGCTCAAAATAAATGGTTTTATCGTAAATGTGTTTATTTGGAGCAACAACATTAGTCAGCTTTACGTCAACCCCATAATTTGCCGCAAGTTCTACCAGGTCTTTTAAATTTTTAAGGTTCTCAGACGTAATTACAGACTCTATAAACGCCTTTTCTCCTACTTTTTTAAGATTTTCTATGATTTTACCAGCATCAGACCCTTTCCTGACTTTCTTCAAATAATCCTCATTTGTTGAGTCTAACGAAAATCCAATTCTGTCCACAACCTCTGCAATCTCCCCAGCATCATTAAGCCCATTTGTACTCAGAACTACTCTCCCTTCAAGCTTTTCTGCAATCTTCTTTAAACTTCTATTCCTTAGGGGTTCACCGTATCCATAGAGAACGTACTCCCTATCACATCCTACAAGCTTCTCGACCACCTCTTCAGCCACATCGATGGCCTTCTCATTTCTGAAGCAGTAGCTGCAATTGAGATCGCATGCTGTCGTTACTTCAATCTGGATCATTACCTCTACTTAGCTAAAAGTAATTTAAGCTGTACCCCTAAATTTTACTGAACGTTAAAATAGAGTAGTAGATTTAATAGAAGATTTAACAGAAAAATAATATAAATCAAAAAATCAATATAAAACAGCAAGATTTAAGTTAAATCAGATTGAGAAGATGGAGATGCTCGAACTCGTTGCGAGACTCATGGCTCTGGGAGCAGATCTTGGTTCAAGAAATGCTGTTAAGAGAGCCCTAGCTTTCATAGGCGAGACAGAGGCAGATGAGCTTGTCGATCAAATTTATGTTTCTGTAAAGAATAATGCACTTAAGTCAGACTTCTCAAATACTCCTGTTGAGAGGAGGGCTCTTTTCTTACCCCAATGTCTAAGAAATCCAGAGAAATGCGAGGCAAAGCTTACCAAAATCGGTTACATCTGTCAGAAATGTGGTAGCTGTCCGATAGAGGAGATAATTGAGTATGCAGAGTCTCTTGGATATAAACACATTTTCATAGTTCCAGGAGGGAGCATGGTCCTGAATATCTTAAAAACCAATAATAACATCAAGGCAACCCTTGGTGTTGCATGCTTTCCTGAATTGAGTGAGGCGATAGAACGACTTTCTACATTCGGTTTTTGTACCCTCGCAGTTCCTCTGCTAAGGGCTGGATGTGTAAACACAGAAGTTGACGTTGATAAGGTAAAGCAATTCCTCAAATCAGGTCTGAGGGATGAGAATCCCTAAAATTCTTAACTTCTTGGCTGTTAATACAGCTTGGTGCACAGAAAAGATAGTTGAGTGGTTAGGAATCAATAGGATTGAGGGAAGCGATAAATTTCTAGACTTTTCCATCAAGCCAAAAGCAATATTCTTGGATCTCCCACGTGATTTTGAGCCCTATTTAAAGAATCGCTCTTTATTACAAGTTTTAAAAGAGAGATTGGATACAAGATTCAAACAACAGGTAAATTCCCTTAAACCACTCCTTGATTTTGCTTTCGCTGAGAAAATACCGATATATTGCTACAAAGACAGCCTTCACTCTGTTGCAGAAAGTTCTGTTTCCTTCGATTTGCTAACCCTCGTATTAAAAGCAAGACTCGGGAAAATAGAGTTGAATGAGTGGAGAGATGTTATTTCAAAAGATCTAAATGAATCAAAAGACTTCGCTGAATACGAGGCAAACTTCATAGCGGAAAGAACCAAAGATCCAAGCATATGTTTAAACCTAAATGAAGAAATAGAGAAATTCCTGATTGAACTTGGTTTTGAAATTAAAAGAATTCAGCTCTACAGCTTCAATCGACCAATAGACAAAATCTATTCTCTTATCAGAAATGAATTAAGCGAGAATTTGAGAAAAGATTCAGAGTTGAGAGAGTTAATAAAAAAGCATGTGAAATTTATAGATGATGTAATAGAAAAAGGATACGAGAAGGCTTGTAGAATTTGGGAGACTTTTTAAAGGCTTAAATGATGCCCAACAGGTGAAATAAAATAAAGGGAGTCGGGAGGTTAGTACATACCTCCCATTCCACCCATTCCACCCATTCCACCCATGCCTTCTTCGCCGCCGCCTTTCTCCTCTTCCTTGCTTAAGCCCTTGGCAGCAATTACATCATCGATTCTGAGAATCATCACCGCAACTTCTGTTGCCGAGGCTATCGCCTGCGTTTTCACTCTGAGTGGTTCGATAACACCTTCTTTTTCCATGTCTATGATCTTACCCGTCTCAACATCAACGCCAGCGTTCTTCTCTCCCTTCTCATGGGCGCTCTTGAGCTCAACAAGTACATCGATTGGGTCGATTCCTGCATTCTCTGCAAGAGTTCTCGGTATGATTTCAAGGGCCGTTGCAAAAGCTTCTACAGCCAGCTGCTCTCTTCCTCCGAGAGTTGGAGCCCATTCTCTCAGCTTGAGAGCCATTTCGATCTCCGGAGCTCCACCGCCTGGCACAACTTTCCCATCTTCTAAAGCGCATTCAACAACCCTTATCGCATCCTCGACTCCCCTCGAGACTTCGTCAACAACATGTTCGGTTCCACCTCTGATCAGTACCGTCACAGCCTTTGGATTCTTGCAGCCCGTGATGAACACCATCTTCTCGTCGCCAATCTTCCTCTCCTCAACCAATGCAGCGTATCCGAGATCCTCTGGTTTAACCTCTCTCAGCTCGGTGTGCACCTTCGCTCCTGTTGCCTTGGACAACTTTTCAATATCGCTCTTCTTCACCCTTCTTACAGCAAGCACACCAGCTTTAGCCAGGTAGTATTGTGCAAGATCATCGATTCCCTTCTGGCAGATCAGAACGTTTGCTCCAGCATTCACAATTTTATCAACCATCTCTTTTAGCATCTTCTCTTCCTGCTCGACGAACTTCTGAAGCATTTCTGGATCTGTGATCCTTATCTTCGCATCAGTCTCAGTTTCTTTAACCTCAAGAGCGCTATCAAGCAAGAGAATCTTTGCATCCTTGATCTTCTTGGGCATCGACGGATGGACAATCTCTTTGTCGAGAACCACACCATCAATCAGTTCGGTTTCATCAATGCTTCCACCCTGCCTCTTTTCGATTTTAACGTATTCTGAGTCAACCTCTATCTTTCCATTAATCTCTTCTGCTACACTCTTCACCGCCTTTACAGCGATTTCCGCAAGTCTATCAATTGCAACCTCTGCACCTTTGCCCGTCATGGCCGTCATCGCTATTTTCTTGAGGACATTCTCATCCTCTGGGCTTATTGGGATCGCAAGCTCGTTGAGGATCTCAATTGCCTTATCAGCGGCAAGTCTGTAACCGTTTGAGACTATGGCTGGATGGATTTCCTGCTCAAGGAGTTCTTCAGCTCTCTTCAGGAACTCCCCTGCAAGTACAACTGCAGTAGTCGTTCCATCACCAACCTCATTATCTTGGGTTTTTGCAACCTCAATAACCATTTTAGCAGCAGGATGCTCAACATCTATTTCCTTCAGAATCGTAACCCCATCGTTCGTTATTACAACATCTCCAAGGCTGTCTACAAGCATCTTATCCATTCCTCTCGGCCCAAGAGTGCTTCTCACCGATTCAGCAATAACCCTTGCTGCCATAATATTCAGCCTCTGGGCATCTCTTCCCCTCGTTCTCTCCGTTCCTTCTTTCAATATCAAAACAGGTTGTCCCTGTAACGTTGCCATTCATATCACCTCCAATTTAATGAGCGAATTTTTATGGGTTTGTTGTTCTATATAAATTTTACGATCAAAGTGCATTTTCGAAGTTGGAGTGAAGAGATAGTTTGTTGATTTGTCAACCGCATGTTTTATGCTCGTTGTGATGAGTTTTTAAGAGTTGATTGTTTTGATCGGGCTTTAGTGACCACAGATTCGATAAACGACGTCTTAGCAGCAGTGTAAGCGTCACGATCCGAACCAAACTTAGCAGCCAATTCTGTCTTCAATTGATGATACTGTCGAGCTGTCTCGGGGTGAGTGCGCAAGAAATCCCGAAACAGGATATGCCGCTCCCAAAAATCGCTTGTCCATTCGACCATATGTAAATGGATGTGTGCCGGAGAACTCTTGCGGAAAAAGCGTCTTTCTGGGATTGAGACTTCATATTCGGGGACATATTCATAACCGATGCCTTGAAGCGGTTCGATACATTCGTCGGCTTTGGCAAGATTGCGAACACCAACCATGATGTCAATAATTGGCTTCGCTCCCAAGTCAGGGATAGCAGTACTTCCGATGTGTTCGATCGCCACGACTTTATCTCCGATTACAGCAAGAATCTTGGTTCTCTCCTCTTCATACAAAATTGGCCATTGAGGGTCATAGTCTACGATTATGATTTGTTGTCTCATATTGCTTCCTTCCTTAAACGATTTCAGACAATGGCGAAACAAGGGTTGGTTACCGTTTTAGTATTCTATATATATCACCCTTCAGCTATCTTTTCCTTCCAATAATCCATCCACTGCTGGAACATCTGATTTGCAAGCTGAACGAAGGTATCTTTGGGCAACAAAGGTCTACTTATCTGGTATAGCCTTTCTCTAGAAATTTTGCCTGTCTCGATTAATTCTTTGCCAGCCTCTCTTGCCGCTTCGAATATGTCGTCTATAGCAATGCCCATTTTCATCATTGGCCTCAAAGCCTCACCATGCGGCCTAAGCAAAGCCCCTGCGAACTCCCTGTCGATGTTCTTGCAAAATGCTTTCATGTGAACCAAGAGGGGCTCAAAATTATCCATCTCCCAGAAACCGCAGTTTGAGATCAACACAACCTTGTCTCTTTTCGTGCCCTCTCTTATCGGATGCCTGCAATGATTATCCCTTATTTCAATAAATGGCTCAACAAGAGGGATCATCCTGTCCATCAGATTTTTCATCAATCCTGTCACTCCATCACAGTAAACTGGAGTGGCAAAAACCCATATCTCTGCATCCCTCAACCTGGAGTTGAGCATGGCCATATCGTCCTTGTGATAACATTTGCCAGGATGCTTAACCCAGCAGTAAAAACATCCACGACATGGATTGATTTCAAGTTTCTTTGTATAAAAAAGCTCTATATCTGCTCCGGCTTCCTTCATCCCCTCGAGGAAAGGATTGAGAATCAAAGAAGTATTGCTCTTCTCCATTCTTGGACTCGAATTGAGCGCTACAACTCTCATTAAACCGCCTCCTTTTACAGAGAATTAGAGATATCATACTAATAATTTCCTGAATCCTCTTTCGCCACAATCAATTGTTTGTTTATTTAGCTTTATAAAACTTCATTTTAACTCAAAAATTGAAGACTAGGTGAATAAAAATTTCGTTGAATACTCTAAGTGAAATCACTTTCCGTAAAAGACAAATTTGTAAATATGATTTAGATATATTATTATGGAAAAAGTGAACAAAATGGACTCAAAAAATCGCAAGGTATTACGAGTATATAGAACCAAGGCTCAGGCAAAAAAGGCCTACGATAAGATTAGCCGATTTTATGATTATTTTGCCGGAGTCTTTGAGAAAAAATATAGAAACAGGGCATTGGAGCTGTTGGACATTAAAAGAGGGGAAATAGTTTTAGAGATTGGCTTTGGAACGGGGCATTGTTTGAAGAAAATGGCTGAACTTGTTGGCGAGAAGGGAAAAGTTTACGGTATTGACATTTCTTCCGGGATGCTGGAAGTTAGTAAACGGAGACTTGAAAAAGCTGGACTTTTAGGTAGAGTCGAGCTGTATTGTGGAGATGCCTCGAAATTGCCTTATGAGGATAATAAATTTGATGCCGTTTTCATGAGCTTCACCCTTGAACTTTTTGATACACTCGAAATTCCAAAAGTTCTTAACGAGGCCAAGAGGGTCTTAAAATCAAATGGAAGGCTTGGAGTTGTCAGCATGTCAAAAGGAAAGGGAGATTCGTTCTCATTGAGGCTGTATGAATGGATGCACAAAAAGTTTCCCCAATATATTGATTGCAGACCGATCTATGTTGAGCAATCGATAAGAGAGGTTGGATTTGAGATAAATTACAAGGAAGAGGTGAGATTATTTGGGTTGCCAGGAGAGATCGTTATTGCTGTAAAACCATCTGAGTCGTAATGGTGGGTAAGATGACCCGATAAATATATTCTAATCAAATATTTCCTGATCAGCTATGTACTAATTTGGGTAATCGCAACCCCCATCATACTCCTGGTTTTGTTTTTCTATGGAATTCTGCTCTCTACAGATTATGAGACTCTTATCGGGAACCTTCCACTCTACCTAACAACCTCAATTATTTATGTATCTGCCGTTCCAAGCTATTATATCCCGGCAAATCTCTATTTCAGAAAAACACTACGAAAAATAACTAATAAATTCGCATTGAAGACTGCATTCATTTTCTGGGGGCTAAGTATGCTTTTAGATGGAATATTTGTCGTTCTTG